>VFQQ010004155.1_pt1 | contig 13085 bp, 22 predicted proteins | sample 3512341 | NCBI WGS metagenome assembly VFQQ01 (sample SAMN10412373, study PRJNA504923) | tailings metagenome | isolation source: Relicate 2 Philex TSF1 revegetated site | place: Philippines: Tuba, Benguet | collected 2017-08-29 | reverse complement strand
CCCCCCCCCCCCCCCCCCCCCCCCCCCCCCGCCCCCCCCCCCCCCCCCCCCCCCTTCCCCAGATCCTGGATGGCACGCCGCTGCGCTACGGCCTGCCCAACATGAGCGTGACCAAGGCCCAGTTCGAGCAGAAGGGCGAGCAGTTTGTGGAGCGGCGCACCAACAAGGCGCGTGGGCAGGGGGCGGGGTGCATGGCTGGCATGATCCATCCATCCAGCTGGCGTTGAGCATAACTCCCCTCTGCACCAAAATCAGTCAAGCCATGCCCTTCCACTGCCGCAAAGGCACCCGGGCAGATTCCACGGAAGCCCTCTGTGTCACCCCTCCCCTGCTCTTAGTTGTTGTTTTGTCCTTTTGTTGCTCTGTTGCAGAAGGTGGCCAAGAAGAAGCTGGAGAAGCTGGAGAAGCGGGCGCTGGGCTGGGGCGGCTTTGACGACGCGCTCAAGCCGCAGCAGGTGCGGGCAGGCTGGCAGGCGGGCTTGTTGCTATGAGTTGTCGGGCAGCCGAGCCAACATGTCGCGCCCATGCATATTCCAACGTGACGCTTGTGCAGCCCTGCTGCGCAACTCCTGGACTCCTTATGCGACTCTCTTGCTCCAAACCCGCGCAGATCACGGTCATCCTGCGCAACATGTTCAGCCCCGAGGAGTTTGTGGAGAACCCGGGTGGGTGATGGGTGGGGGTTGTGGATGGGTTCGGTTTGCAAACGGTGTACTCGCGCATGCGCTGTCCAGCCCCTTGCTTCACCGCCCACCCTCCCACCTACCTTTATTTGAGCAGGCTATAAGGAGGAGCTCGAGGGCGACATCCGCTCCGAGTGCGCCAAGCTGGGCCGCGTAGACAAGGTGGCATGGGAGGGCATACGGGGCTGTCGTTGTGTGGGGGTGATTTGCGTGCGACTGCTCACCATGTGTATGCCATGCGATATGCAAGCATCTTGTGTCTCAGTCTCTCGACTCCTGCGCGCTCCCCGCCCTGCAGCTGCGCGTGTTCAGCACCCACCCCCAGGGCGTGGTGTCGGTCAAGTTCACCACCTTGGTGCGTGTGGCTGGCAGTGCGAGTGGGGTGGTGCATGCCTCCCAACGTCCGGCTGAATCAAGCGGTCCGGCCTGCTGAGCGTGCCACACACACGGGAGCCCCATCACTTGCATTTCCCCTTTGCCCCCCTCCTGGTGCAGGAGGCTGCGGACGAGTGCGTGCGCATCATGAACGGCCGCTTCTTCGGCGGGCGCCAGCTGGAGGCGGCCAAGTGGGACGGATTCACCAACTTCAACGTCAAGGTGCGCAGGCTGCTGGTGTTGCTTTGCTGGTGCTTCGAAAGCGAGCGAGGTGTGGGGATGCATGGCCTTTGCTGTGGCAGCTCTCCATCAAGCTATGTATTCTGATCCCTAGCCCGCCATCCATTGATTTGCCATCCCCACTGAACCCCTCCCCACCAACCCTCACCACAGGTGCGGGAGACAGAGGAGGAGCAGCAGGCGCGGCTGGAGCGGTTTGCGGCGGAGCTGGAGGCGGGCGGCGCAGCGGGCGCAGAGCCGGCAGAGCAGTAGCGACGAGGCAGTTGTGTTGCAGCACCACTCCCCTCTGCCTTGGATGACACATGTCAATTGCCAATTCTTACACCCCAGTTTGCTGGGCGCTGCTGGCGGCTTTAGCCGCCTTGTGGCAGCAGGCAAACACACATGGTAACACAAACATGCAGGGACACGCAGCGCAGGGCAGGGGAGCTCACATTTCAGGGCATTTCAGATCCAAGGCCAGGATTGGGGGGTTCTACACAGCTGCAGGCCGCTTCAGTGGCCGCCTTGGGTGCAGCGGAGGGTTCATGTTGTCTGCCGAGCGGAGCGCTCCATTTACCCTCACTGGCCGGCAAGCATCTTCTCCACATCTGCCTTTGCGTTTTTGGTATCGCTGATCTGCACAACAAGCAGCAGGGGTACAACCAACATGGGGAGGGATAGAACACACGCGCCTTGCGCAACATTTGCGCCTCCTCAAGGCAACTTAAACTTAGCCACTCTTTCTTCTCGCAAGGCCTCTCCCCTGCCCTACCTGCAAGTTGTATTTGTCCACCACAACCTTGAGGGCTGACGGAGTGAGGAACGCAGGTGCCTTGGGCCCGATGCGGATCTGCAAGGCGGGGAGGGGGGGAGGGTTTGGCGCCTGGAGCCAGCCTCCATGTGTCTCCGTCTCCAGCCCTCCTCAAACCCTCCCACCTGCTCCCATGGCCCACCATCCTGCCAATTCCATTCCCCAGCCCTCCGCTGCGCACATTTTTCACGCCCAGGTGCAGCAGGGTGAGCAGGATGATGACCGCCTTCTGCTCCAGCCACGACAGATCCAGCGACAGCGGCAGCCCGTTCACGTCGGTGCCAAACACCTGCGGGGAGGGTAGCACAGCAGGTCGGGAGCCATCGGATAGAGAGGGAAGAAACAAACACGATGCACCTCAAAGCAATCTGTGGTGCCACATGCAAGCAACCGGTCGGACCAGTCGGTCAAGTCGGGACTCCACCCCGCCCTGCCCCAGCTCTCACCTCGGCCAGCTTGGAGGCCACCACGATGGCGGAGTAGGCGTCGTTGCACTGCCCCATGTCCACCTGTGCAAGAAAGAGCAAGAGGATGGAATCCTTATGTTGGCTGCTGTGTCGAGTGCTCCCCCACTGCCTAGCAGTCAAGTAGGCAAGTAAAGCGGGCCTCACCAGGCGGGGCAGGCTGGTGCCGGGCAGCATGCCGAAGTCGTGGTCGTAGAAGCTGCGGCGGGGATGGGCAGCAATTTGACGTGCTGAGCAGTTGCTTTGTGGAGTGGGAGGGTGGGCTGGTGTGCTCAGGTGGCGGCTGCGCTTGTAGCCGCACATGCTCAGCTTGGTTTCTGACCGGATGGCGCCACACCACATGCCCATGGCTGGCCCTTACTCACCGGAACTTGCCGCAGCCCAGGGTGAGCAGCATGGTGTCCTCCGGGGTGGCCTTGGCCACCTGCCCAAAGTAGCGGCGCTCCGGCTCTGCACGAGGGAGGAAGGATGGACCAGGAGAGGCGTGAGAAGGGCACGCATGGGTCAATTGGCCTGCCTTGGTGCAGGGCGGGGGCGCATGTGCGAACGCTGCTTGTCCCTGCCCACCCGACATGCCTCCGTGCTGCACTCACCCGAGCCGTCGCAGCCGCCCACCAGGAAGATGTGCTTCAGGTGGCCCTGGAGGGAGGGAGGGGCAGGAGGAGGATGCAGGCAACGTTGGTGCACACCTGTAGCTGAATTTGCTGTGAGTGATGCTGCATGCACCAGGGCACGTCGCAGCGTGCTGACCAGCTAGCCGCCTTGTACCACCCATGCACATCAGAGCAGTAATGCTGCTTCCACACACACCAACCGTGACCGTACCGCCACCCATGCCCTCACCTCCTGCACCGCCTTGACCACGTCTCCCGCCACGCCCAGCACCGCGTTGCGCGCAAAGCCGGTGGTCACAAACTTGGCCTCGCTCTCGGCCGGCTCCTCGGTGAAGCCCGGCAGCTCCTGTGGGGAGTGGGAGGGGGGCAGCAGAGTGCACATGGCGGGTGAGGGCAGAAGTAAGGCAGTGGCACAGCATTACGCTGCTGGGCATAAGATACGCAGCGACAGCCCAGGGCACCCGCATGCTGCCATACAACTGTGCAATGGTAACAGCAGAAGCGCAATCGTCACACCCTCACCTGCGCCTTCTCAATCAGCTTGGAGTAGTCCTTGGTCTGCCCGATCTTGCCGTCAATGTGGTTGACGCCGCTCCAGCCCACCTGCGGCAGCAAACACACGGGGTGTGGTGCATGGCAACCACAGCCCAACTGCTGCATACGTTGGACGAGATGCAGCCGCAGCTAGCGCTGCGGCACACCCAGAACAGAGAGCGATGTGCTCAGCCAACTATGATTACTGGCAGTACACAGCCCCTCACCTCGCCAGTGGTGAAGATGCGGTCCTTGTACGCCTGGCGCGGCTCAACGATGCAGTTGGTGGTCATGCTGCGGGGCGGGCGGGGCGAGGGGTGAGACAGCAGGCAAGGGTGATTGTGGGAGGGCAGGGCGGGCAGGGCTGCGGGCAGTGCGCACTGCATGCAGAGCTGTGTCCCTGCCAAGCAGTAGCGGCTCGCAGCATCCCACATGAAAGCTTACAGGATGGCGCCGGGGAAATAGGTGAAGTCCTTTTGCTGGCGGTACCAGGCGCCGCCATAGTTGCCCACCAGGTGCGGGAAGCGCTTCTTCAGGGCGGGGTAGCCGTGGGCGGGCAGCAGCTCGCCGTGGGTCCACACGTTCACGCCTGGTGGTGGTGGAGGCAGTGAGGGATTGGTGAGTTGATCCCAAACCACCGATGAGAGTCAAGATGCATGGCAACCACTGGTGCTGTTCCAAACAGCTGCAGTGCATGCAGGCCGAAGCCAGGCAATCTGCCGCGGGCTCCCAGCAGTCACAATGCACAGGCAATGATGACTTCACTCACCCTTGCCCTCGGTCTGCACCAGCAGGTCGTGGGTGTCCTGCAAGTCGTGGCCGGAAATGAGGATGGCCTTGCCCTTCTTGGGGGTGATGCGGACCTGCAGGGGAGGAGGGAGGGCAGGCAATGGGAGGTTGAAGCAGTGCTGCCTGTGGCGGCACTGCGAGGGCAGCATGGAGCCGGGCAGCCAAAGCAGGCAGCCACATGGGACGCACCTGGGTGGGCTCGGGGTGGCCAAACTTGGAGGTGTGGCCTGCAAAGGGGTTGATAACACCAGGGGTGTGAAGAGCACATCCAGGAATGGGTGTGAGGCCACGCGGCCCACCTCACACCGGCCACACACCTGCATGAACCAATGGGGGGGACCCACAGCACCCAGCAGCAGCTTCCAACAGGCATCAAAGCCGTGAAGCGCACCGTGGTCCAGCAGCTTCATGCCCAGCAGGCCCGCGGCGCCAACCTCGTCCACCATGGCCAGCGTCTGTCGTAGTGTGAGGGACAACAGCAGGGAGGGAACGGAGCATGGGGCGAGGCGGGACAGGGGAGAAATGCATGCTGATGGGGTTGCTGTAGCTGGCCTGCAGCACTACAGGAGGTTGCTGAGCAACTCAGTGCCTTGCTTCATACTCCCCCCTCACCTTGACCAGGTCCAGGGCATCCTCTGAGCACAGGAAGGAGTAGGCCTTGGCCACAAACTTGTCCACCTGCCCAAATGTGAAGGGGTGTGGGGGCATGATGGGAACATTGGCAGCACAGCATGGCAGCTGAAGCCAAGGCATGCCCACATGCACTCAAACCATCCCCACCACCCCTTCCATCCCCCCCTGCACACCACAAGGAGCACACCTCTGGATCCCTCTGCCCCAACATTTCGGCATGGTGGGTGTAGGCAGCAAGGCCGCGCAGTCCGTAGGTGATCATCTGCCATGGGATTCCAGGGGAGGGTGGGAGGGTGGGAGGGGCGGGTGGGTGGGTAACGCGCGCACCCAGGCACCAGAGCGCAAGTGCCAGCGCCGTCTCAACCATCCACGCAGCAGCCCCTTTGCCAAGCGCCTCACCTCGTGCAGGCCCAGCAGGGTGGGGTCCACCACGTGGCGGCGGTGCTCCAGCGACGTCATCTTGCCCAGCTGCGTGAGCTGGTCCGTGGACGCCGACTGCAGGTAGCCCGCGTTCAGCTTCCAGCTGCGCCGAGGGTGGATGGGCAGATTGCGGGCATGGTGGGAGGGCATGTCCGTGCACAGCAGAATGGCAGGCTGGACAGGTGCAGACTAGGAGGACCAGAGAAGGGCATGGCAAAGCGGGGCAGCCGCACTCACGCCGCGGGGTGCGCCAGCAGGTCAAACCAGGGCAGGTTGCTGGGGGTGGGGATGGGCTCGTCCACGCCGTGCTGCTCAGGGGAGGAAAGGTTGGCATGCATTTGAGCGGCACTGAACATGTTGCAATTGTTGGGGGCCAATGCCTGCGCGGCTGCTCAGCATTTAAACTGGTGCAAGCCCCATCTATCTCATGCATGCAAGTGCCTTGCCTGGACCCCAGCCACCAGGCGGCGCCTCACCTGGCGCACCATCCGCTCCAAGCCGTCGCGCAGCGAGTGCGCCTGGGCAATGTACTCCTGCACAAGCAAGGACAGCAATGCTGGTGGGCAGGGCATGTCAAACGAGGCACGTTCAAAATACGGCAGCAGAGCGTGGCATGTGGGATGGTGTGCCTCATCACTCACAAGCGCCTCACACACAAAAACATCTGCCCCTGCCCCGCCCCGCACCTTGAAGCGCGCGTCGTCAAAGTTGACGTTGGTCAGGGTGGCAAAGGTGGCGGCATTGAGCAGCGAGTAGACCTCCGTGGGCACCTCCACGCCTGAGCAAAGAGAGACAGGGACGTTAAACGGGGCATGAAATTGGAACGTGTGGCAAGGCGCATGCACGCTGCTCTGGAATCTCAACAGTACCAGCCGAGATCACCCAAAACAACGACTTTTTCGTCCTCACACCCAGCACACCGTGCTTGTCGGCAAAGTGCGCCCAGCAGGCCTGTGTGGAGAGAAGGGGGCAGCAGGATGGGCAAGGTAGCAGGGTGACAACATCCAGCAGACCCGCATGTGCGTGAATGCATGCGGACTTCTGCTGCGTCAGCCGCCAGGGCGCAGATGTGTCTCTCCTTGCTTCCCACGCTGCCGCCCGCCCGCACCTGCCAGGCATGTATGCAACAGCTGGCCTCACCAGGCCCTTGAGCGAGTAGGTCAGTAGGTCCTGCAGCACTGCCGTCTCGGGCGTCTTGCCGCACACACCTGGGGAGGATTGGGCGGGGCGGGGCCGCGACAGTTGGGCGCATGCACGCGGCAGGGTGATGAGAGCAGGCCGAGGAAGCGCAGGGTGGGTTGCGCAGACAAATGATGACATGCTGCACCATGCGATGTCCAGACGCTCACCCACGGTGGTGCAGCCGGTGCCCTTGCTCGTCTGCTCGCCTGCGCAACGAGCAAGCAGCCGGGAAGCAAGCAGCTCAGGCCAGATGAGTCATCATGCCGCTAGAGGAAACACATGAACTGCGGCATGTCATGAATTCCAGGAGCATCAGAAGCAAATGCAGTCCCACAGGCATGCGGTTCTGCAAGAGCAGGACAAGGGCACTCACACTGGTAGCAGAACTGGCGGACGCGAGGAGCGGGGCAGGGATCGGGGGCAGAGGGCAGGGGTGGGCGCATGAGCGGGCACAGCATCATGGGCCCCGGGGCGCCCCACATGGCACTGCAATGCATGCGGATACTCATGGCATGCCACTCCATCACATGCTGCAACCAAGCCTGGCAACGCGGCCCCTCACCATGGCCTGCAGCATGGGTGGCAAAAAGAGAGAGAAAGCGCCGAGGTTAGGCCAAGGTTTGACGCAGCTCGGGAGCAACCCGGCGTTGATCCAACCATTGATGCAGCGCGATAGTCAAGCTCTCATGAAAAGCACGCTTGCTTACGTTGTCCATGATGGGCTGCGTGGCTGCCTCGGCCGCGGAAGCCAACGCGCTGGTGTGGAGCTGCGCAGCGACGATGGAGCGCGCCGCCGCTAGCACGGGGCGGCCAGCGCCTGCGGGCGGGGAGTGGAGGCGGCTCTGTGAGGCTGCGATCGCTTCATGGACATGTCATGACTGGACGATTGAGGCGCAGCGCTCGGCAGAGGCGCAGCGACAACAGCGTGCAGGCTTGCCCGAGCCGCTCTCACCCTGCTGCTGCTGCAGCGCCGCCAGCGAGCCCCGCCCAGCCGCCCCGCCGGCCATCAGGGCGCGCCGCAGCCCGGCGGCCGCGTTGCGAGCCAGCGCCGACATGCTCGAGAAAACCCGCAGCTGCTTGGAGCCTGGACTGCCAGAGACGGCGGCAAGGAGCAGCTGCGCTCGCCAGAGACGCCAGAGAAAGAGAAACGGGGCACAAGGGTCCCAGAAGTGGCCTTCCTGCGCCAGTTTCAGCGCTCACGAGCGATTTGGTCAATCAATGGCATGCCTGCAATCCTTGCTTCATTGTTTACATGCCATGCCTACTGCACAACTGGTTTCACTGCTCTTCAGCTGATGGCGGCCGCTGGCGTGGCCGGCCGCGGCCACGGCCGCCACCCCGGCCCCGCCCACCGCCGCCCTCGCCGTCTGCTGATGCTGCGCCGCCGCCGCCCCCTCGACCGCCGGGCTGCGCCTGTGGCAGCGCCTGCTGCAGAAGGCGGCCTGCTGCCTTGGGCTGCATGGCAGCACGAGGCAGGTGAGCATGGATCAGCTTGCAGGGCACTGAGCATGCCGCCATGGCCAGCCGTGGCGCTCGCCAGAATGCAAGGTTCACTCATGTGTCATGTCCAGCATGAATCATCATTTCCTCTCACTTAAAACCCACCTGGTATGCACCAAAGCCCGCCCGCACGCGCTCCGGCCTTGCGGGACGCTTGGACGCCTGAATGGCGGCATGGACAGGGATGCACATGTCACGAGGTGGCGCGTCCGCTCGCTCATGCCTTGCACAGCGGTCAAACCGACCCTTCCAGCCCTCCAGCACCTGCACTCATGCGCCCCACTCCCACCAGCAAGCCCACCCACCTCCTCAGCTGCCCCAGCTCCCCCGCTGGTTGATGCCCCCGCTGCAGGCTCCAGTGGGGGCGGCCCGGCTGCTGGCGCCGAGCCCGCTGCTGCGTCCTGGCCGCCCGCCGCTGGCCGCTTCAACAGCTTGGGCGTTGGTGCGGGCTCCGCCTGCTGTTGCTGCTGCTGCTGGGCTGCTGCTGCCTGCGCGGCGCCTTGCTGCTTGGGCTGTTTGGCCGGTTTTTTGCCTGCCTGTTGCTTCGGCTGCTTGCCTGGCTTCTGCCCCTCCGCCTGCTGCTGCGCCGGCTGTGCTGCCGCCCCCGCTGGCCGCTGCAGGATGCCCGGCGGGGGTGCCGCCGGCTCTGCTGCTGCTGCTGCTGCCGCCGCTGCTGTTCCAGCTGCTCCCTTCTTTACCACCACCACTTTCTTCCCAGTCGCTTTATCACCACCAGCTTTCGCTGCCTTGCTGTCCGCCTTGCCATCCGCCTTGCCGCCTGCCGCCTTGGTCCCTGCCGCCGCTTTGCCGCTTTCTGCTGCCTTGCCTTTCGGCCCCGCTGCGGCGGCACTGGCCTTGCCCTTAGCTGCCTTGCCAGCGGGCGGGGGCGCTGCTGCCTTGGCGCCGCGCCGCTGCTGCGGCGGCTTGGGCGCCCGCTTATCTTTCAGGTACTGCATGAGGGCGGTGACCACCACTGCCGGCGCGCCGCTGGCCTCTGCTGCGGGCTCTGCCAAGGCCGCAGGCTCGGGCCCCTTCTGAAGCCGCTCCACAAATGCAATGTAGTCGGCATCTACAGCATCACAGGATTATGGGCGAAGAGTGCGGGGTCAGGTGAAGGGATGGGTGCAGACGCCGCAGGCAGCTTCTTAAATGGGCACAGCTGGCAAATACAGCTCGCTTAGACCAGGGCTGCCAACCACATGGGGCTCTTGCATGCAGCTGAGCGGCATCAGGCATGCCAAGCCCTGCATTGCTCGTGCAGCACAAGGTGCAACCGGGCGGGGATGCCCACCGCGCTCAATGGTGCCCTCCTTGGGGTCGCGCTTCACGCGCTGCCGCGGCACCTTTTGGAACGGCGCATACTCCACCTGGCACCTGCGACAGAGAGGGGTGAGGGAGGGCAGCTTCTAACATGATGCGCTTGCCGCTCATTGCCGGGGGCTGCTATGTGGCCAGAGCTTTCGGGGACCTTTTGACCGCAGGAGGAGAGTCACACGTATCCTGGAGTTCCTTCGCCATGCTGCAACCGCCTGCGCTGCAGAGCTGCACACCTGAACTGCGTGCCGCGCTCGCTCACGAATGCGTGGCCGTCCCAGGCAGCAGTGAAGCGCGGCACGTCGGCGGCCTCACGGAAGCGCAGGTACGCCCGAGAGTGCAGCAGCTCCTTTGTGCTGCAGGCATTGTCGTGACGCAGGTCTGTTGGCTGCAGGTGCGAGGAACAAGGGCCGCACAGAGGCTAGCGGGAGCAAACCGGCAGGCGGCGGCAGCGGCGAGCGGCGGCCACCTGGCTTTGCCTGGCACGTATCGGAACCAGTCGGCTCGCTCGATCCACTCGCCCAGGGCCTCTTTGAACGCATCCTCCTGCGGCGGCAGCATCGGGCGAGCCACGGGGGCGAAGTTGAGCGACGGTGTCGAGTTTCCACAGCGCTGCTGCGGCGATCAGTGCTGTAAGCATTCATCGGAGATAATCCAAGTTGCTGAGTAGCACGGCTCACCGGCAGGGAGGGCGGCAGCCGCCGCACCACGACTTTAGAGCGCTCAGGGACCGCCATCAGGGCACTGCGCGCTTGTGAAATGCTGCCAAAGGCGTAACACTGCCGATGCAGTAACAGCGCTGCCCAGCCAGGTCAGCTGATCAGCCGGCGACGGCGGTGCGGCGGTCGGCAGCAGCACAGCAGCCTTCACGCCTGCAGCGCGCCAGCAAGGCCATCCCCAGCCCAAGTGCACATCTGCCTTCTCAGCTTGAGGTCATCAGTGCACTTGACTGATTATGCCTTGTCACATATGACATGTGCCATCCCAGCAACGGTTTCGCCAGACCCGGCCAAGTGCACAAGTGGCGTGCACCGCAGCCACCTGCACGGTCGCAGGTCATGTGCCCCCACGCCACATGCACCTGGCACGAGGGAGGCAGTGCCAGGCTCACCGGCCCCTTTGCCGCTTCTCGCCCCGCCACCGCCGCTCTCTGCGGCTGTTAGCCGCTGTGCACCAGGCTGGCAAGCAGCCCAAGCACGCGGCTGCCCGCCAGGCCGGTTCACCAGGCGAGGTGCCCACCCGGCTGCAGTGCGGCTGCCGTCAAGTTCAGCGGCGGGACGCAGGGGGCCGGTAGGGCCTGCGCTGGGCGCTCTGCGCAGCTGCGCCAGCGTGTCCCCGAGCGCAGCTGTGGAGCGAGGGGATTGGTAAGGCGCAGAGGGGCACCGACCGTGCAAGGCCGCGGGGCTCCCGTTGTCAGCCCGAGGACCGCTCGCCGGCGCATCTCCCTGCCTTTGGTTGGTGGTTGTGGTTGCAACTGGAGGCTAGTTGAGGGCCGAGGGGGGCTGGAAATTTTTGGCCCCTGCCGAGCGACGTGAAGGGCCCCTTGCCGACTGCCGATACTAAAGACGATCGGTTTGCCCTCCCGGCACCATTCCTCCATTAATCAGTTGCTGCTGCAGCCTGCGGCCGGCCCCCGCTCGCCTACACGTAGTGTTCCTTCCCGCCTGTCGACCGGCCCCGGCCTTGCAGCACACTAACCCAAAGCCATGGCCTCGCTGCGCAGCGCCATGCCGAGCGGCAGGATGAGCCAGCAGGCCCCTCAGTGTGACCGCAGCTGCGCAGTTGGCGGAATGGACTGTATTCTGCCACAGCCATCTTCTGTTGTTTACGTGTATTCCAGCTGGAGGGCAGATGGGACGCAGACCGCCCGCCGCTGCTTTGCCAACCAAGCGCCAGCCAAAGCTAGCGGCCTGACGACAGGAGCGCACCTTGAAGGAGAGCAGCTTGAGCCTCCACTACCCTTCAGCAGCGGGGCGGCCACTGGCTGGCAGCGGCCTGATCTGCGCTGTCAAGAGGGAGGCCAGCGGACACACTGCAGACCCACCCCTCAAGGGATGGCACCGCCCAAGCTTGAAACGAGTGCCTTCTGCTGGTTGAGCATCAGCCTGCCTGCATCGTTCGGAGAGTTGGTACTCTCCGAGCAGGTGGACCTGCAGACTCGTAGGATGAGTGACCGCATAGCTGTTGACGGTGCAAGGCTGCCGTTGTGCTGTCGCTGCCGCCGGCGGCGCCGCCGCCGCCGCTGGTTGCTGCTCTCTTTTCTGAACACCGTCTCCAACCATGTGCCCAGCCAGCTTTTTACCAAAACCCGGCCACAAAGCTCGCGTGCAGCAGCGCTTTCGAACCGCCGTCCTTTCCTTGACAAGGCAAGCCCACCCACCCGCCCACACAGCCAACTGCTGCACCGGCAATAGGTGCCCTTCGGACCGCTGGCGGGGACGCCCAGCGGCCGAGCAAGGGAGCATGACAGCGGTCACAGGCAGCTGAGCTTCCACTATGCATTTCCTCACTGCTTTTGAACCATTCCAGCTTTCCAACCCGCATCATGGCAGTGTGACCAGCTGCACAAGCACCGCCACAGCTGCCCTCCCTGCAGGACGCTTTGGATGTGCGGCTGCCGGACCGTCACTGCGATGCACCCACTCATGCGGCACATGTGGCCCCACACCTGTGCATATGCGACTGCCACTCACCGCTCCCGCATGCATGCCGCTGTGCTGCCGCTTGTGCTGCTGCTGCTGCTGCCGTGGGGGCACCCGTGCTGCGCTGCCGGCTGTATGGCGGCCCGCAGCCAGGCTTGGTGCTTGTAAACAGCAGTAATAGGGCAGAAGGCCTGCAATGCACTTGCCAGCGGCCTCCTGCACGGTCGCAGGTCATGTGCCCCCACGTCACATGCACCTGGCACAAGGGAGGCAGTGCCAGGCTCACCGGCCCCTTTGCCGCTTCTCGCCCCGCCACCGCCGCTCTCTGCGGCTGTTAGCCGCTGTGCACCAGGCTGGCAAGCAGCCCAAGCACGCGGCTGCCCGCCAGGCCGGTTCACCAGGCGAGGTGCCCACCCGGCTGCAGTGCGGCTGCCGTCAAGTTCAGCGGCGGGACGCAGGGGGCCGGTAGGGCCTGCGCTGGGCGCTCTGCGCAGCTGCGCCAGCGTGTCCCCGAGCGCAGCTGTGGAGCGAGGGGATTGGTAAGGCGCAGAGGGGCACCGACCGTGCAAGGCCGCGGGGCTCCCGTTGTCAGCCCGAGGACCGCTCGCCGGCGCATCTCCCTGCCTTTGGTTGGTGGTTGTGGTTGCAACTGGAGGCTAGTTGAGGGCCGAGGGGGGCTGGAAATTTTTGGCCCCTGCCGAGCGACGTGAAGGGCCCCTTGCCGACTGCCGATACTAAAGACGATCGGTTTGCCCTCCCGGCACCATTCCTCCATTAATCAGTTGCTGCTGCAGCCTGCGGCCGGCCCCCGCTCGCCTACACGTAGTGTTCCTTCCCGCCTGTCGACCGGCCCCGGCCTTGCAGCACACTAACCCAAAGCCATGGCCTCGCTGCGCAGCGCC
>VFQQ010004154.1_pt1 | contig 13086 bp, 14 predicted proteins | sample 3512341 | NCBI WGS metagenome assembly VFQQ01 (sample SAMN10412373, study PRJNA504923) | tailings metagenome | isolation source: Relicate 2 Philex TSF1 revegetated site | place: Philippines: Tuba, Benguet | collected 2017-08-29 | reverse complement strand
TTACCCGTTCTTCAACGCCACCTTCGCCGACGTGACGATCACGGATCTGTCCATCGCCCCCGTCCCCCTGCCGGCCGGTGTCTGGCTGTTGCTGGCGGCGATGGCGTCATTCGCGACAACAGCGCGTGGGCGGCGGCACGGGACAGGGGATTGGCGACCCCGGCAGGACTCGAACCTGCAACCTGCCCCTTAGGAGGGGGCTGCTCTATCCTGTTGAGCCACGGGGTCCCGCGGGTTCGATAGTCGATTTGCGGCGCGCACTCAAAGCGTTTTTCCCCGTGCCAGGGCAGCACCGCCGGCCGCGGCACCTCACGCCCTTGGAATTGCGCACGTTAGCGATAACGAAGACGAAGTCGGCGCGCTTCCATTCGGGGGGGCACCTGCGCTATGCAGGGGCATCCGCCCTCTGCCTCGAGGCCGCCATGACCCGCCACCCCGACATCCGCCGTCCGCTGACGCTGCGCGACGTGTCCGAAGCCTCGGGCGTGTCGGAGATGACGGTGAGCCGGGTGCTCCGCAACCGGGGCGACGTGTCGGAGGCGACGCGGGCGCGGGTGCTCGAGACCGCCAAGCGGCTGGGCTACGTGCCCAACCAGATCGCGGGGGCGCTGGCGTCGAGCCGGGTGAACCTTGTGGCGGTGATCATCCCGTCCCTGTCCAACATGGTGTTTCCGGAGGTGATGACCGGCATCTCGGAGGTGCTGGACGACACGCCGTTCCAGCCCGTCGTGGGGGTCACGAACTACCAGCCCGAGCGGGAGGAGAAGGTGCTTTACGAGATGCTCTCGTGGCGGCCTTCGGGGATCATCGTGGCGGGGCTCGAGCATTCGGAAGCCAGCCGCGCGATGCTCGCCGCCTCGGGGATCCCGGTCGTCGAGATCATGGACGTGGACGGGCAACCCATTGACGCCGTTGTCGGAATCAGCCACCGCCGGGCGGGGCGGGAGATGGCGAAGGCCATCGTAAAGGCGGGGTACGAGCGGATCGGCTTCCTCGGGACCAAGATGCCGCTCGACCATCGCGCACGGAAGCGGTTCGAGGGGTTCACGGAAGGCCTCGCCAAGGCCGGGCTCGAGGTCTTCGACCAGGAGTTCTATTCGGGCGGATCGACGCTCGCCAAGGGGCGGGAGCTGACGGAGATGATCCTGACGCGGTCGCCCGAGATCGATTTTCTCTATTATTCCAACGACCTGATCGGCGCGGGCGGGCTTCTCTACCTGCTCGACCGGGGTGTGAAGGTGCCCGAGGAGATCGGGCTTGCCGCGTTCAACAACGTCGACCTTCTCGACGGGTTGCCGAAGCGGCTCGCGACCATGGACGCGGGCCGCGTGGAGATCGGGCGGGCGGCGGCGGAGATCATCGCCAAGCGTGCGGCGGGGGAGATCGCCGTGGGCGGGCAGCGGATCGAGCTGACGCCGAAGCTTCAGCCCGGCGACACCCTCAGGAAGCCCCGGCTGGTCTGAGACCCCGAAAACGGGCGTATGGGAAGCGTATGGGACCCGTATGGATTCCGTATGGCAGCGGATGCGCCGTCACGCCCCGCCGCGGATGCCCCGCGAGGCAAGGACCCAGCCCGCCACGTCGGTCAGGAGCGCGCCCGTCGCGGCCTCGAACCCGGCGAGGATCGACGGCGTCCGCGTGTCGGGGACCGGGACGCTGCGGGTGAAGGTGCGCGTTGCGGTGATCGTGGCGTCCGCCTCGCGCACGAGCCGGGCGACGAGCGTCACCTCGATCACGGCGCCGCCGCCCTGAACGACCGCGCCGAAGTCCACGAGGTCCGTCACCAGCGCCACGTCGCCCGACACGCCGAGCGGGCGGCGGCCCACGTAGCGGAAGGCGTTCGACCGCAGGAACGTCTCCACCAGCGCCGACTGGAGCATCACGGGCGCGGCGGCGGTCCAGCGGGCGTCGGGCAGGTAGGCGACCTGCGTGGCGGAGGGGCGGACAAGGACGCGGTCCGTGTCGATCGCGCCGGAGGCGGAGGGAACCTCGACGATGAAGTCGATCGCCTGCTGCGACCGCGCCACGGGAAGGCCCGAGGGCGCCCGCAGCTCGAAGGCGTCGAGTGTGGTGGCGGCCGTGTTCAGCGACGTGATCGCGGCGCAGCCCGACAGGAAGGCGGCGGCGGTCAGGGCAAGGAGCGGGCGGAGCATGGGCGGCCTCATCTTCTGAACGCGGGGGCCTCGTTGCCGAGGAAGTAGCGGGCCGGATCGCGTTCGATCTGGCGGACGAGCTGGTTGAGGTTGTCGACGAGCTGGCGCGCCTCTCCCGCCAGACGGGAATACTGGGGCAGCGCCTGCGTCGCGAAGGTCTGCAGCGAGGGCGACAGGCTGTCGGCGGCAGACTGCACCTGCGCCAGCGTGTCGTTCGCGCGCTCGGACGTCTCGCGGAGGTTGCGCGAGATTTCGGGAACATCCGCCGTCACCGTGTCGATGGCGGATTCGAGCTTGGTCAGCGTCTCTTCCAGCCGGGCGGTGATGGTGCCGACTTCGGTGTTGAGCACGCGATCGGCGGAATCGAACGTCCGCCGCGCCGCTTCCAGCGCGCCGTCCCCGGTTTCGAGCGCGGTGTTGAGCCGCGCGAGCGTGTCGTTCGCGTTCTCGAAGGTGTCGGCCACGGTGCGGAAGGTGCGTTCGACCTCGCCCGCGATCTGGTCGGTGCGGCCCGCCGCGCTCGACAGGTCGGCGCCCACCGTCTCGATCGTGCGGGAGGCGGTTTCGGTGGCGCTGCGGATGTCGGAGATGATGGCGGGAAGGTCCTGCTGCGCGACCTCGAGCGCGGCCGCCACAACCTCGTTGGCGTTGGTGATGAGGGTGCGCGCCTCGGCGGCGACCTGGGTCGCGTCGCCTTCGATGAAGGTCCGGGCGGAGGCGGCGGTGGCATCCACGGTGTCGAGCGTCGTGGTGATCCGGGCGATCATCCGGTTCGCCTCCGCGATGGTGGTCTCGAGTTCGCGCAGGCGGTTCGTGGCAACGGCGCCGGTGGTCGAGAATTCGCCCAGCATGGCGGTCGCCTGCTGACCCAGCGCGTCGACCTGCCCGCGGACGCTGGCGAGCGTCGCCTCGAGTTCGTCCACGACGCGGGGCAGGTCCTCGCGGATGAAGGCGTCGGCGGAATCGAGCGTGCGCGCCCCGCTGTCGAGCGCGGCGTCGCCCCGGGCCAGCGTCGTTTCGGCCCGGGCGGCCAGCGAGGTAACCTGCTGGAGCGTGGTGTCGGCGGTCTGGAGCGTGGTCGTGGCAGCGTTGGAGATGGTTTCCAGCCGGCTCGTGAACGCCGAGATCTGCCCCGTCGCCTCTGCGACGGAACTCGTGACCGAGGAGAAGTCCGCCAGCGCCTGCTGGAGGTCGCCCGAGGACGCCTCGAGGTTGGCGAGGATCTGGGACACCCGGTCCTGGTTCACCGGACCGAGAAGCTCCGACACGCTCTGCGACACCGTCAGGATCTCGTTCAGGATCTGGGGCGCATCCTCGCTGAGGGTCTGGAGCACCGAGCGGCCCGACGTGATGTCGGGGATGGGGTCGTCCGAGGCGACGGCGAGGAGCGGATCGGCCGCGTCGCCCGAGGAGATGCTGACGTAGGACACGCCTGTGACGCCGAGGGATTCGATCGTGGCGACCGAGGACGTGCGCACGGGCGTCCCGGCCGAGACCTCGAGCCGGACGCGGATCTGGCCGCTGCCCGCGGGGTCGAGCGCCACGTCCACCACCTGCCCGACAGGCAGGCCGGAGAAGCGCACCTCGGACGCGTTCGACAGGCCTTCGACGGTGGGGAAGATGACGTCGTAATAGGCATATTGCCGGTCGAGCTGAACGCGGCCGAACCAGAGGAGGAAGAGCAGGAGCCCGATGAAGCCCGCGAGCGTGAAGGCACCGATGAGAAGGTAGTTCGCGCGGGTTTCCATCGGATCGGCTTACCTTCTCGGGGGGTGGGCCGCAATCGCTTCGCGGGCGGCGCGGGCGCGGGGACCCTTGAAGTAATCCTGCACCCACGGGTCGTCGACTTCGAGCATGTCGTCGAGCGTGCCGGTCGCGAGCACGCGCTTGGCCGACAGGACAGCGATGCGGTCGCAGACGGCGTAGAGCGTGTCGAGATCGTGGGTGACGAGGAACACCGTCAACCCCAGCGTGCGGGACAGGTTCCGGATCAGGTCGTCGAAGGCCGCCGCCCCGATCGGGTCGAGCCCGGCGGTCGGTTCGTCGAGGAACACGATCTCGGGGTCGAGCGCGAGGGCGCGGGCGAGGCCAGCGCGCTTCTTCATGCCGCCCGAGAGTTCCGACGGATACTTGTCGCCGGCGAGCCAGGGCAGGCCCGAGAGCGAGATCTTGAGCCGGGCGAGCGCCTCGCGCGTCTCCGGGTCCAGCCCTTCGACGTTGCCAAGCGGCACCTCCACGTTCTCCCGCACGGTGAGCGAGGAGAAGAGCGCGCCGTCCTGGAACATGACGCCCACGCGTTCGGACAGGCGGGCGCGCTCCTCTTCGGTCGTGGCCTCCATGTCGGTGCCCAGCATCCGGACGCTGCCGGCCGTGGGCCGCTGGAGCCCGGCGATGGAGCGCAGGAGCACGGACTTCCCGGTGCCGGAGCCGCCCACCACGCCCAGGATCTCGCCCCGGTAGACGTCGAGGTCGAGGTTGTCGTGGACGACGTGGCTGCCGAACTGGTTGCGGAGGCCCCGCACCTCGATCACCGTCTCGCGCGACGTCACAGGCCGATCTCCTGGAAGAAGATGGAGAACAGCGCGTCGGCGAGGATGACGGCGAAGATCGCGGCCACCACGGCGGAGGAGGTCTTGCGGCCGAGGGATTCCGTGGTGTTGCCGACCGACAGTCCCGCCTGGCAGCCGATGATCCCGATCAGGAGCGCAAAGACCGGCGCCTTGGAGAGGCCCACGAGGGCGTGGGAGGTATCGGTGTCGGTGACGAGGCGGGTGGCGAACATGGCGGGCGAGATGCCGAGTTCGAGCCACGACAGGAGCCCGCCGCCGATGAGGCCCGTGATGTTGGCGATCAGACCGAGGATCGGCAGCGTGATGATCAGCGCAAGCACGCGCGGCACGACGAGCGCCATGGCCGGGTCGATCCCGAGCGTGCGCATGGCGTCGATCTCCTCGCGCATCTTCATGGAGCCGATGGCGGCGGTATAGGCCGAGGCCGTGCGTCCGGCGACGATGATGGCGGTGAGCAGGATGCCGAGCTCGCGCAGGATCGAGACGGCGATGAGGTCCACCACGAAGATCTCGGCCCCGAAGGCGCGGAGCTGCGCCGCGCCCTGGAAGGCCAGCACGACGCCGATGAGGAAGGACATGAGCGCCACGATGGGTACGGCCTGGAGGCCCACGGTCTCGCAATGGTGGACGAGTGCGGTGAGGCGGAACTCCTTCGGGCGGACGATGGCGCGGCCGAGGCGGGCGATGAAGAGGCCGAGAAGCGCCGTGAAGTCGACGAACCCCGCGCCGAAGCCGGCGACGTTCCGGCCGATCCCCTCGACCGACACACGCAGCCCGCGCGGGGGCGGCGGGACGTCGTCGGCCGTGGGCAACCCCTCGTCCACCGTCTTCAGGATCTGCGCGACCGGGCCTTCGGCGCCGGTCACCTCGCTCCCCGGGCGGGCGCGGGCGGTCTCTCCGATCTCCCAGGCGATGCTGGTGTCGATGCGGTCGGCGCGGGCGAGATCGAAGACCACCGGCGCGCCGGGCGGAAGGGCGGCGAGGCTGTCGCGCAGGCGGGGCAGGTCGCGGATGCCGAGGCGCCCCGACAGGACCGCGCGGGCCGGCGCCGCGTCGGCCTCGATCCGGATGCTGCCTTCGGTGTCGGTCACGCGGATGTCCATCCTCCCCTCTTGGCACAGCGGGAAGAGCGAGGGAACCGGGCGCGCGCCACCTCAGCCGCCGAAGATGGCGGCGTCGGGGATCTCGTAGCGTTCGGGGCCGACGCTCAGGAGCGTGAGGTCGGCGTCGCGCGTGACCTCGAGGGGCATGTCGGCCTCGGGCGCGTCGGTGGCGAGGGGCTGGCCGCGGGTGAAGACGATGGTGCGGGTCGTGCCGTCGGGCCGGGTGACGACGACCGTCGCGTCGCCGCCGCCCGCGCGGGCGACGCCGAAGTCGCACTGGCCCATGGGCTGTCCCGCGTCCTCGGCGCAGGGGACGGTGCCCGTGGCGTCGAACTCTCCCAGCCCCGCGCGGAGCGCGCTGTCGTCAGGGCCCGTCATCACGGCGCCGTTCGGGGCGACAGCGGGCGTCAGGTACCCCGCGTCCACGAAGCCGCGCGGGCCGCCCGAGATCCGCTCCACATCGCACCAGACCCGCCCGCCGTCTCCGGTGCAGCCGAGGTTGGACAGGACGGTGCCGACCGGCAGGCGGTCCAGGACCTCGGCCGTGGTGGTGGGACCGGCGCGCAGGTTGAGCGTGGTGGTGACGCCCGTGACCTCCCAGTGCCGCGGCCCGCCGTCTTCGGGCGCGGGCGGGACCGTCTGCCCCGAGGCGGGGGCGGCGAGGGCGAGGAGGAGGATCGCGGCGGCGGGAGGAAGGCGGGTCATGGCATGTCCGGTCGGCTGTGCCGCCGGACCTTGCCACAGCCGCGGCGCGGGGTCACGCCGGTGCGGGCACGGATTGCGGCGATCGGGGGTGCGGGCGTAGGATGGCCGCGGGACAGGGAACGGGAGGGCGAGACCATGCAATCCGACCTCGACCTGCGGCGCCGCGTGCTCGTGAAGCTCTACCGGCGCTACATGACCGCGGACCGCGCCTGGCTTGTGGAGACCCGCGCGGCGCTGGCGTGGCTGCCCGAGACTCCGCCCGAGAAGCTGGCGGTGATCGGCAACCCCGGCTCGCGCGTGCGGCGGCTCTATGACCGGCGCGAGGAGGCGCTGGAGCGGCTTCACGCGGCGCGCCAGAAGCTCGACGTGGCGCGGCGACGGCTGGCGGAGAGGGAGCGCGGGCGGGTGGTGCTGCTCCTCCGCTGAGGATGCGCCCGCCACGCGGCCCGGAACAGGCTGCGCGGTCCGCGGTTCCTTGCGGAGCAGCGGAGGACCAGCCATGGGCGACGAGAGCAATCCGGACAAGGTGCCGCCCGGCACGCCGGGATCCGGCGAGGACATCTGCCGGGCCTGTGGCGGCACCGGACGGTTGGACGGAGAGGAGTGCCCCGAGTGCGGCGGCACGGGCAAGGTGGACGTGCCCGTGGGCGGCGCCTGACGTCAGCGACTTCAAGGGAGAGCGCAGGTCCGGCGCCTGCCGGAACGGATGGTGAGCCGTGCTGGACTCGAACCAGCGACCCACTGATTAAAAGTCAGTTGCTCTACCACCTGAGCTAACGGCCCATCCGGGGGCGGTCATTATGCTCCGGGGGCATAGGCGTCAAGCGCGAATCCCCGTCGCGCTTCCAAAAGCGGGGGTGTGGCGCTATATGCGCGGCCATGCGTGACGACAGGCCCTCTTCCGGCCGGCCCTTCATGAAGATGCACGGGCTTGGCAACGACTTCGTGGTCATCGACCAGCGGGGGGCGGAGCCGTTCGTGGACGACCGGCTGGCGCGGGCATTGGGGGACCGGCACCGGGGTGTGGGGTTCGACCAGCTTGCGGTGATCGAGGAGGACGGAGACGCCGACCTGCGCCTGCGGTTCTGGAACGCCGACGGGTCCGCCGCAGCCGCCTGCGGCAACGCCACGCGCTGCATCGCGCGGTGGGAAATGGACCGGCGCGGGGTCGCGGCGCTGACGCTGCGGACCGACCGGGGGGTGCTCGAGGCGCGGGACGCGGGCCATGGGCTCACGGCGGTGAACATGGGCGCGCCGATTTTCGGCTGGCGGGAGATCCCGCTGGCGGAGGAGATGGACACGCTGCACCTGCCGATTCCGGGCGATCCGGTGGCGACGGGGATGGGCAACCCGCATTGCACCTTCTTTGTGGCGGATGCCGAGACGGTGGATCTGGCCGCCTTTGGGGCCGTGCACGAGCGTCACCCGCTGTTCCCGGAGCGGACCAACGTGCATGTCGTGTCCGTGATCGGTCCCGATCGGCTGAGGATGCGGGTGTGGGAGAGGGGCGCGGGGATCACGCTCGCCTCGGGCTCGTCGAGCTGCGCGGTGGCGGTGGCGGCGGCGCGGCGGGGGCTGGCGGGGCGCAAGGTGACGCTGGTGCTCGACGGGGGCGAGATCGCGGTGGACTGGCGCGAGGACGGGGTCTGGATGACGGGGCCGACCGCGCATGTCTTTGACGGGGTGCTTTCGGCCGCCTTCCTGGAGACGGTGTGATGGACCGCAAGGTGCCCGTCTTCTCGACCCACGGCTGTCGGCTCAACGCCTACGAGACCGAGGCGATGAAGGAGCTGGCCGGCGCGGCGGGGTTGGGCGACGCGGTGATCGTCAACACCTGCGCGGTGACGGCCGAAGCCGTGCGGAAGGCGCGGCAGGACATCCGGCGGCTCAGGCGGGAGAACCCGACGGCGCGGATCATCGTGACCGGGTGCGCCGCGCAGACCGAGCCTGCGACCTTCGCAGGCATGGCCGAGGTCGATCATGTGGTGGGCAATGCCGAGAAGATGAAGGCGGGGACGTGGATCGGCCTCGCGCGCGACTTCGTGGGTGAGACGGAGCGGGTGCAGGTCGACGACATCCTGTCGGTGCGGGAGACGGCAGGGCACCTCATCGACGGGTTCGGGACGCGGAGCCGGGCCTATGTGCAGGTCCAGAACGGCTGCGACCATCGCTGCACCTTCTGCATCATTCCCTACGGGCGGGGGAATTCGCGGTCCGTGCCGGCGGGCGTGGTGGTCGAGCAGATCGCGCGGCTCGTGGAGCGGGGCTATCGGGAGGTGGTGCTGACGGGGGTGGACCTGACCTCCTGGGGCGCCGACCTGCCGGGAGCGCCGCGCCTGGGCGACCTCGTGCAGCGGATCCTGCGGCTGGTGCCGGAACTGCCGCGGCTGAGGATCAGCTCGATCGATTCGATCGAGGTGGACGAGGCGCTGATGGAGGCCATCGCCGGGGAGGCGCGGCTGATGCCGCATCTCCATCTGAGCCTTCAGGCGGGGGACGACCTGATCCTGAAGCGGATGAAGCGGCGGCACCTGCGCGACGACGCGATCCGGTTCTGCGAGGAAGCGCGGCGGCTCCGGCCCGAGATGACCTTCGGGGCGGACATCATCGCGGGGTTCCCGACGGAAGACGAGGCGATGTTCGCGAACTCGCTGAGGCTCGTGGAGGAGTGCGGGCTGACCTGGCTTCACGTCTTTCCCTACAGCCCGCGCAAGGGCACGCCCGCCGCGCGGATGCCGCAGGTGGACGGGGCGGCGATCAGGGCACGGGCCGCGCGGCTGCGCGCGGCGGGCGAGGCGGCCGTGGCGCGGCATCTGGCGGGGCTCGGAGGTCAGGTGCGGGACGTGCTGACGGAGAGCCCGCGGATGGGGCGGACGGAGTGCTTCGCCGAAGTGCGGTTCGATGCGGACCAGCCGGTGGGCGCGGTGGTGCGGACGCGGCTTGGCGCCGACCTCGGCGGCGCGGTCGCGGGCGTGGCGGACTGACGGAAGACAGGGGGCGCTGCCCCCTCTGCGCGCGTGACCGCGCGCATTCACCCCCGGGATACTTGCGGGTCGATGGAAGCCGCAGGGCGCGCGCCTCTGCCGCAGGGGGTTGCGCGGCGGCGCGCGGGGGTGAAGATGGACGCGCGGCGGGGGACGCCGCGCGGGACCTTCCATGACCGACTTGCCCGGCACCCGGGCCACCGCCCACCGCGTGCCATCCGAGCTGCTGCCCGAACTCGTGGAGACGCTGCACGAGCCCTACGGGCTGCGTGGGTTCCGGGCCGACCTTCTGGCCGGGCTGACCGTCGCCGTGGTGGCGCTGCCCCTGTCGATGGCCATCGCCATCGCCTCGGGCGTCTCGCCCGACCGGGGGCTGGTGGCGGCGATCGTGGGGGGCTTCCTCGTCTCGGCGCTGGGCGGGAGCCGGTACCAGATCGGGGGGCCTGCGGGGGCGTTCATCGTGCTGGTCGCCGCGACCGTGATGCGGCACGGGGTCGAGGGGCTGGTGCTCGCCACCTTCCTGTCGGGGCTGATGCTCGGGGCGCTGGGGCTCCTCAGGCTCGGGGTCTTCGTGAAATACATCCCCTATCCGGTGACGCTGGGGTTCACCGCGGGGATCGGGGCGATCATCCTGCTCTCGCAGCTGCGGCCGTTCCTGGGGCTGGACCTCGGCGGGCCGGAACCCGGGCCGGTCATGGAGAAGGCGCCCGCGCTGTGGGCCGCGCTGCCCACGCTGAACGGCTGGGCGGTGGCGGTGGGGATCGCGACGGTGGCGGTGATCTGGGGGCTCAGGCGCTTGGCGCCATCGGTTCCGGGGATGCTCGTGGCCGTCGCGGGGGCCGCGCTGGCGGTGGCGGCGCTGGGGCTGCCGGTGGAGACCATCGGGTCGGTGTTCGGGGGGCTGGCGCCGGGGCTGCCCGCGCCGCGGCTGCCGGAGTTCGATATGGCGCTGGTGCAGGCGGTGCTGCCGGACGCCATCGCCTTCACGCTGCTGGGCGCCATCGAATCGCTTCTCTCCGCCGTGGTGGCCGACAGCATGTCGGGCCGGAAGCACCGGCCGAACGCCGAGCTTCTGGCGCAGGGGGTGGCGAACGTGGCGACCGCGATCTTCGGGGGGATGCCGGTCACGGGGACCATCGCGCGCACGGCCACGAACGTGCGGGCGGGGGCGCATGGGCCCGTGGCGGGGATGATCCATTCGGCGACGCTGCTGGGCGTGCTCCTGCTGCTTGCGCCGCTCGCCTCGGCCATTCCGCTCGCGGCGCTGGCGGGGGTGCTGGTGATGGTGTCGCTCCACATGATCGACCTCAGGGCGCTCCGGAACCTCTGGGCGATCTCGCGGCCGGAGACGGCCATCGTGGGGGTGACGCTGGCGCTGACCGTGTTCCGGGACCTGACCGAGGCCATCGTCGTGGGGACCGCTCTGGGCGCGATCTACTTCCTGAGCAGGATGTCCCGGCTGTCCGCCGTGGACATCCGCGAGGGATCGGCCGAGCAGCCGCACGAGGAAGGGACGGTCGTGCTGGCGCTGACCGGGGCCTACTTCTTCGGCTCGGCGCCGATCATCGAATCGGTGCTCGACCGGATCGCGACGAAGCCGCGGCATCTGGTGCTCGACCTGTCGGCGGTGCCGATCCTCGACCCAACGGGGGCGCATTCGCTGGCCGGGTTCGCCACGCGGGCGCTGCGGCAGGGGATCGCGGTGACGATGGCGGGGGCGAGCGCGGCGGACGAACGCGCGCTCAGGTCGGCGAACCTGCCGCGCGAGGTGCGGTTCGCGGCGGACGTGGGCGCGGCGACGCGTGGTTGAAGCGGGCGCTACGGCGTGGTAGCCGTAGCAGACGCTACAGCTGTCCGAGGCAGCCATGCTCCAGATCCTTCCGCCGCTTGCTTACGCCGCCGCGGCCATCATCATCCTGATGGTCGCGCTTGGGCGCGGCGCGTCGCCTGCGTTGCGTTGGGGTTTGCCTGCCGCGACGGGCGCGCTGCTTGTCGTCTTCTCGCTCTGGACGGTGGCCGAGGAGGGGCTGATCCAGTTCTGGATCAACCACACGACGACGCTGGCGGGCGTTCAGGTCTGGTTCGACCTCGTGATCGCGGTCGCCATCTCCTTCGTCCTGATCGCACCGCGCGCGCGGGCGGTGGGGATGCCGCTCTTCCCGTGGGCCATCGCGGTGATCGCCTCAGCCTCCGTCGCGCTCCTGCCGATGCTCGCGCGGCTCTTCTGGCTCGAGGCGCGGGCTACACGGCGGCCTTGAGGCTTTCGTCGAGGTAGATCTCGCGCAGGCGCCTGGCCACCGGCCCCGGCGCGCCGTTGCCCAGCATCGCGCCGTCGATGGCGACGACGGGCATCACGAACATGGAGGCCGAGGTGATGAAGGCTTCGTCGGCCTCCTTCGCCTCGTCGATGGTGAAGGGGCGCTCCTGGACCTTCATCTGCGCTTCCTTCGCGAAGCGGAGAACGGCGGCGCGGGTGATGCCATGGAGAATTTCGGTCCCGAGCTGGCGGGTCACGATCGTGTCGCCCTTGACGATGTAGGCGTTGTTGGACGTGCCTTCGGTCACCACCCCGTCCTCGACCATCCAGGCGTCGTCCGCGCCCGCCTTCTTGGCCATCATCTTGCCCATGGAGGGGTAGAGGAGCTGCACCGTCTTGATGTCGCGCCGGCCCCAGCGGATGTCGGGGATGGAGATCACGCGGATGCCGGTGTGGGAGAGCGGCGCGTTGGCGAGGCCCGGCTTCGACTGGGTGAACATCACGAGCGTGGGGGTGGCGTCCTTCGGATAGGCGAAGTCGCGGTCGGCCGCACCTCGGGTGACCTGGAGGTAGACGAGGCCGTCCTCGATCCCGTTTCGCGCCACCAGTTCGCGGTGGATGGCGAGGAGGTCGTCGTCCGACACGGGGCTGTCCATCTCCAGCTCTGCCAGCGACCGCTTGAGGCGCTGCGCATGGCCCGCGAAGTCGATGAGCTTGCCGCCAAGCACGCTCGTCACCTCGTAGACGCCGTCGGCGAAGAGGAAGCCGCGGTCGAAGACGCTGATCTTGGCGTCTTCCTCGGGCACGTAGTCGCCGTTGACGTAGACGATGCGGGACATGGGCGCTCTCCTTCCGGGCGTTGCCCGCGTCATGGGGCTGAAGACGGCCCCGGTCAAGGCCATGTGTCTGGACCGCAGGGGCCGAATCGCGCGACTCTTCTGGCGGACAGCGTCGGGCGGGCCATGAGCGACCTCGTCACCATTCCCAGGGTGAAGCCGAAGACGCGCACGGAGCGTCCGAAGCTCTACAAGGTGATCCTGCTCAACGACGACTTCACCCCGCGCGAGTTCGTGGTGAAGGTGCTGAAGGCCGTGTTCCGTATGACGGAGGGCGAGGCCTACGGCGTCATGCTGACGGCGCATCGGCGCGGGGCCTGCGTGGTGGCGGTCTACACCAGGGAAGTGGCGGAGACGAAGGCGACGACGGCGACCGACATGGGGCGGCGCGCGGGCTTCCCGCTCGCCTTCACGACGGAGAAGGAGGAATAGGTCACCCCCAGAGCGCCGGGTCGGGCGGGTGCGCTCCGGCGTCGTC
>VFQQ010004153.1_pt1 | contig 13090 bp, 10 predicted proteins | sample 3512341 | NCBI WGS metagenome assembly VFQQ01 (sample SAMN10412373, study PRJNA504923) | tailings metagenome | isolation source: Relicate 2 Philex TSF1 revegetated site | place: Philippines: Tuba, Benguet | collected 2017-08-29 | reverse complement strand
ACCCCGCACGAACTGCACCGGGACATTACTGCCAAAGTGTCGGGTTCGGAGGGACGACCCTGATCCGATCCAGGCAGGGGCCTGCCGATGTGCCCGGGTCCCGTCACATCGGCAGCGCGTCGCCGTGCAGGTTCGTGACAGAGGGGTCCTTTGCGGCACGGTGGAACTTTTCCCGGTCCTGCCTACGTAAGGACGCGGGTCGTCCCAGTTGGCGGCGACCGGCCGGGCTTCCCGGTGCGGTCCGCTGGCCTGGCCGGCCGGCCAGCGATGGCCGGTGACGGCCACCCGTGCTGTTCCGGTTTGTTCCCATGTGCTACACTAGGACAGACCGGCCCGAACTCCCCAGACCCTCTCGAGTGTCCGAACCCGTCCCGCCATCTGCTGAAGACGCCGAGCTGCGCGCCCACGTGGAACAGGCGCTCAGTGCCGCCTATGAGTTGGATCAGGAGATCGGCCGGGGTGGCATGGGCATCGTGTACCGCGCCAAGGACCGCCGTCTCAAGCGCCATGTCGCCATCAAGCTGCTTCCCCCGGAACTGTCGTTCCGGCGGGACGTACGCTCGCGCTTCCTGCGTGAGGCGGAAACAGCGGCGCAGCTGAGCCATCCCAACATCGTCCCGATCTATTCGGTTGACGAGGTGGGCAGCCTGGTGTTCTTCGTCATGGCCTGCATTGACGGTGACAACCTGGCCACGAAGCTGCAGAAGCGCGGGCCGCTGCCCATCGACGATGTGCGGCGCTGGATGATGGAAGTGGGCGATGCCCTCGCGTACGCGCATTCGCGCGGTGTGGTGCACCGCGACATCAAGCCGGACAACATCCTGCTTGACGGCATCGACGGCCGCGCCCTGGTGACCGACTTCGGCATCGCGCGCGCCGCCAGCGACAGCGGTGAGACCTCACGGCTCACGGCCACGGGCATGGCCATCGGCACTCCGGCCTATATGTCGCCCGAGCAGGCCTCGGGCGACCGCGACCTCGATGCGCGCAGCGATCTCTATTCGCTGGGCATCGTGTCCTATCAGATGCTGTGCGGCGAACCGCCATTCCTGGGCAACAGCACACCGGCACTGCTGGTCAAGCATCTGGCTGAACAGCCGGTGCCGATCAGTCAGCGGCGAGCCGACGTGCCGCCGGCCATGGCGGCCACGGTCATGCGGCTGCTGGAGAAGAACCCTGATCACCGGTTCCAGACGGCCGGTGAGATGGTACAGGCCCTGCGCACCGGTGTGGTGCCACCGGCGCCCCCCGGCTCCACGTCGGCCACGATGCCGGCGCCAGCCGCGCCGGTGTCGTTCAATGGGGCGCCCATTGGCGGCATGCCTCTGGGTAATCTGCCCGGGTCTGCGGGTGCGCCGGCCGGAACGCCCGGATACTTGGCCCCAGCGTACACGCAGCGCACGCTGACGGGCGCGCCGGCGGCCAATGCGCCGTGGTATGCGCCAACGGCGTCGGCGCCTGGTGGTGCGATGTCGGCCGACTACGACGGCTACGTGCCCACGGCGGCAGACATGGCGCGATGGGAAGCGCAGCCGGTCGTCAAGTTCCGCAAGCAGCTCGTGCCGTACCTCGCCGTCAATGGCGCCTTCCTGTTCTTCTCCATCTTCGGCAACTCGGATTTCTGGGGCGTGACCACGTTCTGGACCGTGTTCATTGCCTGGAAGTATGCGAAGCTCTGGTCGGACGGCTTTGACTGGAAGGATGTGCTGCGTCAGCCGCGGCACCGCCTGTTCGGTGAGGTGCTGGAAGATCTCGGCAACAGCGTTGTCGCCACCTTCAGCCCCAAGAAGCGCGAGGAGCTGCGGGCCCAGGGGCGTCTGCGCGGTCGCCTGTCCGGAGTGCTCGCGCCGTCGGGACCCACGCCGGCCACGGGCAATCCGACGTCTGGCGGGATGGTGCCGCAGGCGCCGCTGTCCGACCAGGACATGGGCGTCTACCGCGAGCTGGTGCGTGGGGTGCGCGCAGACCGTGAGGAGATCGGCCGTTTGCTGAGTACGCTGCCGCCGGACGAGCGCAAGCGCATTCCCGATGTCGCCGGCACGGCGGTGGATCTGGTCAACAAGGTGGAGACCATCGTGCGTGATCTGGTGCGACTCGAGACCATCGCCGATCCAGGGCAGCTCGCGCGTGTCGAAGCCGAGATCAGCACGCTCGAAGCGGAAGCCAATCCGCTCGACAGCGCGCGCAGTGAGTCGCGCGTGCGCCGCCTGGCGCAACTGCGTCGCGATCGCCGCGCCGTGCTCGATGTATCGAAGAAGCTCGAGTCGCGCCGCGCGCAGCTCGAGAGCTGCCGCCTTGCACTCGAGAACGTGCGTCTTGATCTCGTGCGGCTGCGCACCGGCAACAGCAACGTGCAGAGTGTGACGCTGGTGGCGGAGCAGGCCATGCAGCTGGCGCGTGAGGTGGATATTGCCGTGCAGGCCATGAGCGAGGTGCGGGATCTCACCACGGCGCGCTCGGGCACGTGAGCGTCGGCATGGTGGACACTCCGAACGGCGTGCTCGGTCACAAAGCAGTGGGGGCGCCGGATCCCGGCAAGGCCGGCGCGTTCGGGACCGACGGGCAGGCCCTGCGGGACCGCATCACCGCAGCCATCGGCGATCAGTATCTCATCGGCGCTGAAGTGGGACGTGGCGGCATGGCCGTGGTGTATGCGGCCGAGGATCTGCGGCTCCAGCGCAAGGTGGCCCTCAAGGTGCTGCCGCCCGATCTCGCGTTCCGCAGTGATGTGCGTGAGCGATTCGTACGTGAGGCGCAGACGGCGGCTCGGCTCAACCATCCGCACATCGTGCCGATTTATGCGGTGCACGAGGCGCAGGGCATGGTGGCCTTTGCCATGGCACTGGTGCACGGAGAAACGCTCGCGGTGCGTCTGCAACGCGAATCGCGGCCGGCGTTTCCCGTGGTGGCCTCGGTGCTCGAGCAGATGGCCGATGCGCTGGCCTATGCGCACGCGTCGGGCGTGGTGCACCGCGACATCAAGCCCGACAACGTACTGATGGACCGCGAGACCGGCCGCGCCATGCTCACGGATTTTGGCATCGCGCGCGCGGCGGAGAGTGGATCGCGGCTCACGCAGACCGGCATTGCCGTTGGCACCCCGGCCTTCATGAGCCCCGAGCAGGCCATGGGCGACAAGGACGTGGACGGCCGCAGCGATCTCTATTCGGTGGGTATCGTCGGCTATCTCATGCTGACGGGGCGTCTTCCGTTCGAGGCGCCCAACACGCCGGCCATGCTCATGAAGCATGTGAGCGAGACGCCGCTGCCGCTGCGTTCGCTGCGTCCTGATATTCCGCCGGCATTGTCGGACATCGTGGATCGTTGCATGGCCAAGCGGCCTGCCGATCGCTGGCAGAGTGCGCTCCAGTTGCGCGATGCACTGCGGCACGTCCAGCGCGGCGGACAGCTCGATGGGCGCGGTGCGGTGGTGCCCTACGCGCCGGCTGCGGCACCAGCTGCGCCCCGCTATGCACCGTCCAACGCGCGACCCGACCGCGATGATCATCGCTTCGGGCATCGGGCTGAAGACTGGGCTCCGCGCCGCTTGCATGAGGCGGAGCCCGCGCCGCGCAGCCTGCCCGCGCCTGGCGCCCTGCCGCCCATTCCGCAGTTGCCACCGCTGCCGGCCGGTGCCGATCGCAGCGCCAAGCGCGAGTGGAAGAAGGCCAATCAGGAAGCCATCAAAGACTGGCGACGCGCCGTGCGTCAGCAGCGTGACGTGCAGCAGCAGCTCTGGCGCGAACAGCAGCGGGCGGAAGGACGCGTCGCGTCGCGCTCCCGGCTGGCCTTCTGGCGTCGTGGGTCATTGGCACCCGTCGCACCGCCCATGACGCCCGCAGAGATCGCCGATCAGGTGCTGCGATTCCGCAAGCGCGTCAAGGCGCTCGCCATCTCGAGTGGTGTGTCCCTGTCGTCGCTCATCATCGGCGTCAGTCTCAACTTCGAGCCCATGCTCGTGCCGGTGTTTGCGGGGTTGGCCGGTGCGGCGGTGTATCTGCCGCTCTCCGTGCGCAGCATGCGTCGTCTGTGGCGGGTGGGCATTTCGCCGGCGTCGGCCATGGGCGACGCATGGCAGAAGATTGCCGCGGCCGCCGACACCCGGTCGCACGAAACCAAACTGCAGGACCTGGTGGCACGGCACGCCAGTGCGGCGGTGATCTCCTCACGCTACGGCGAGACCGTCCGCAACGCGGCCGATGATCGTCTCGTGATTCAGGAAATCACCAGCCGCCTGCCCGATGCGGAACGCCTGATGGTGCCCGATGTCGAGCCCACGGCCGATGCGCTGCTCGAGCGCGTGGGCGCACTGGCCAATGGACTCGAACGTCTGGATCGTGACCTGCCGGGCGCGGCGCTCGACGATCTCTCGCGCCGCATCACGGCCATTGAAGCCGAGCCGCCCGAATCGCCGGATCGTGAGCGACGGTTGTCGCTGCTCACGCGGCAGCAGGCCTCACTGCAGGAGCTGGCGGCGCGTCGTGAGACGATGCAGCGTCAGCTCGACAGCGCGGCCATGGCCCTGCGCTCGCTGCGCTTCGATATCGTGAAGCTGCGTACGCTCGGGGTGGATGCGTCGGTCACCGACATCACGAGCGCCACGCAGGAAGCCCGCGCACTTTCACGCGATCTGGGCTACGTGCTCGACGCCGCCGAGGAAAGCCGGCGGCTCTGACTTGCAGATGGTGCGTCCCGCGCGCAGCACCTTGCGCGCGGGTGCCGGAATCACAAGCTGTCGAGCCGATCCTCGAACTCCGCCACCAGTGCGCCGTGCCCGTATCGTGTGGCGGCATCGGTGCCCCGCGCAATCGCGTCGCGCACTTCGCTGTCGCGGCCGAGCGTGCGCAACGTGTCCACGTAGCGCAGCCAGCCGTAGCCCTCGTCGTCATACACGGAGAGATAGGCCTGCAATTCCGCCGCGGCCTCTTCATGCAGATTGGCCTTGAGCGGTTCGTTGGCCAGCCCGAAACGCACGAGGGCGTTCTGCGGCTGCTTGGCTGCCATGGCGCGCATGGCGGAGAGACGATCAGTGGTCATGCGAATGATGTTGGTGTTTGGGAAGCGGCGCTGAATGCCGGGAAGAAGTCCGCTCAGCGCGCCAGCAGTTCACCCACGAGCGTGCCGAGACGGTCCGGGGCTTCTTCCGGGGCAACATGGGCCACACCCGGCAGCACATGCACACTGAGATCGCGCAGCGTGGCATCCTGCAGCGCATCACGCAAACGACGCAGGCGCGCATCGCGAAGGAAGGGATCCGTGCTGCCCACCACGAGGGAGGTTTCGCAGCGAATGGCGTTGGGCGCGAGCGCGTCCATGCTGTCATGCCGCGAGGCGGCCAATGCCCTGAGCTGCGCGCAGGCGGCGTCACGCCCCTGCTTCAGCATGAAGGGCTTGAGGTACACATCGAGTGAGCGCGCGCCCACGTCCCGATGTGCAAAGCAGGGCAGCAGTGCGGCGTGCAGCGCCGAGGCCATCCAGGCAGGCGAGAGCCGCGTCCACAGCGGCACGAGCGCCGCCACGCGTTGAATGCGTCGCGTGAGATAGGCGTCGCGTGGCAGGTTGGTGAGCAGCGCCGGGTTGACGAGCATGAGCTGCGACACGCGCTCGGGCTGCGTATGCGCGACCCGCGCCGCAATGGCGGCGCCCATGCCGTGGCCCACCAGAATGGCTTCCCGCACGCCCATGATATCGAGCAGCGTGGCGACGCGGCCGGTATGGCCGGCCACGGTCATGGACGCCTCGCCTGGCGGATCGCTGCGGCCGTGGCCGAGCAGGTCGAGCACCAGCACCCGATGGCCCTTGGGCAAACGGGGCAGCACGTCCTGCCACAGGCGCGAGGACGTAAAGCACCCGTGAATGAGGACGATGGGGTGACCGGCGCCACGCTGACCAAAGGCGTAGCAGTAGAGCCGGACACCACCTACATCAACAAATTCGCCGCGCATTCAGCGACGGGACGGGGCGGGACGGACCATCATGGCATGGAAGGCTAATGCCCCACACGCCACGAGGGCACCGTGCCGGGATGGCGCGGTGCCCTCGTGTGAAGCGCCGTTGATCAGGCCTTGATCGCCGGCCGTCCCGGAATCGATGCCTGAATCCGAAACTGAATCAGCGACCGCCGCGCCGGCCCTGCGGCATGGCCGCGAGGTTCTCGTCGAACTTCTTCTTGTGCTCGTCGCTGGTGAGCAGCGCCTTGAGGGCGTCGTTGCGCTCGCTGTTGACCTTCTGCATGACTTCGCGGGGGTCGCCACCACCGCCGCCGCGCGCGGCCTGCATGGCTTCCATCTGGCTGCGCATGCTCTTCATGATGATGGTATCGGCCTTGGCTGACTGATCGGCCGACAGGGTGATGTCCTTGAACAGCATCTCCTTGGTGCGGGCGACACGCTGTTCGGGGCTCATCTGCTGCATGCCGCCGCCGCCGCCGCCCTGAGCGTACGCGGGTGCGGCAATGGCGAGGAGCGCAACGGCAGTAAACAGGCGGAGCGAGGTCTTCATGGACGGGATCCGTGTGCGGAAGTGGTGGGACAGGCGGTCGCATGGGGACCGCCTTGGGTGAGACGCCGGCGGGATCGAAACGTTAAGTGCCTTGGCCGCAAGCGGTTTGCCGATTTCCAGCCGTCGAGGGTGCCGGGAATACCAGGCTCGCGTTTGCCTCTGGCGCCGTCCCGAATCGGCGGTACGTTTGCGCGATATGACGATCCCTCCGTCTGTCCCTCCTCTGCCGCCGGACCAGGTGGTTGCTGTGCCCGGCGAATTGCTCGAGGCCCCGCCGGCGCCCCCGGCTCCGCCGCCACCGCCGCCCCCCGTGGCGGCGCCCATGGGTTGGTTGCTGGCGGAGGGTGGGGCGGTGGTGCAGTCCCGCCTGCTTCGCGACATCGCCCCTTCGGTGCCGGCGCTGCGCGATGTACTGGACGCGTCGCTGCCAGCCGGGGTGGCCACCTTACCGTATGGAAGCCGAGCCGGCTGGCACCTGCTGGGACAGCAGGGGGTGGACGGCCAGTGGCCGGCCGGGTGGCTCACCGTGCCGCCCGGCTCCGAACTGGCAGGGGTCGGCACGATCCCTGCCTATCGCCGACTGCTCGAGCTCGGTTGGGACCCGGAGATTCCGTCGCTGCAGGTGGCCCGACGTGGGCTTTTCCGTCTGCTGGCCGAGGATCTCGACTGGTCGGTGATGGGGGAGCTCACCCCCCAGTACGACGACGAGGACCAGATCCGTCATGGCCGGCGCATTTTGCGCGAAGCGGCGGCTGCGGCGCTGGCGCAATCCGGTCATGAGAGTGACCCTCGGCTGCGAGGTGCCGCTCGTCGCCTCGTGCAGCGGGTCAACACCTTCCTCAAGAGCCCGCTGGCGGCCAAGCCCTGGGTGCGTCTGGGCAATCAGCATGTGCTCGATGCCGACGCCGCGCCACCCAGCTTTCACCTGCTGGTCATGCTGGCCTACATGCCGACCTTCCGCAGTGAACACGCGGAGTTCATGGAGCGGTTGTACGAGTGGCTGTCGCAGCCCTGGCCGCGCCAAGCGGCCGTGCAGTTGGTGGGCGAGGCGGTGCAGGAGCAGCCGCAACTGGCACTCGGCGACTATCTGGCCACACGAAACACGCTGGACGGCGACATCGTGAGCGCGCTGGCCTGGCTCGAGATCATGGCCCGGTTGGGATTTCTCAACCGACACGAGGGTTGGACGCGTCTTCTGGACCGCATGCTGGGTGACCGCGACCGGCGCGGCGTGTGGACGCCACCGCGTTCGGTGGAGTTCCCGACCCAGGTGCCCGTCTGGTCCTGGCCCGTGGCGCCGCTGTTTGATGCCGGCTGGGAGGACGAAAGCCGCGGCTGGTCGGTGGACGTGACCTTCCGGCTGGTTCTGATAGCGCAACTCGCGGGTCGGGAATTGCTGCTGGGGTAGCGTTGCCTGTTGGCGTCGCCTGATGGCGTCGCCTTATGGCGCCGTCCCATTAGCTTTCAGGGATCCATGACGATTCTCGATTCCGAAGCGACCGTCGGCGATGTGACTTTCGCCGACCTGGGGCTGGCCGAGCCCCTTCTCAACGCCCTGCGTGACGCGGGGTACGAACGCCCAACTCCCATCCAGCGTGAGGCCATTCCGCTGGCGCTACTCGGCCGCGACCTGATCGGCTTGGCCCAGACGGGCACGGGGAAGACGGCCTCCTTCACGCTGCCGGTCGTGCACCGGTTGCTGGGCGGTCCTCGGCGAACACGGGTGCTGGTGCTGACGCCCACCCGCGAGCTCTGCCTGCAGGTGGAGGAGAGCGTGCGCAAATACTCGCGGCATGCGCCGGTGGACGTGATTCCGGTATTCGGCGGCGTGGGATACGAGCCGCAGGAGCGCGCGTTGCGGCAGGGCGTCGATGTGGTGGTGGCCACGCCGGGCCGACTGCTTGATCATCTCGAGAAGCGCAACGTCGACTTCACCTATCTCGAGACCCTGGTGCTCGACGAAGCCGACCGCATGCTCGATATGGGTTTTGCGCCGCAGCTCAACCGCATCGTGGAGCAAGTGCCGCGCTACCGGCAGACGCTGCTCTTCTCGGCCACCATGCCGCCGGAAGTGGAAGCGCTGGCCCGCAAGTATCTGCGCAAGCCGGTGGTGGTGCAGGTGGGACGACGCTCCAGCGCGGCCACGACGGTCACGCACGCCGTGTACCCGGTGCCGCGCCATCGCAAGAACGATCTGCTGGTGCATCTGCTCACGGCCGCCGATCACGATTCGGTACTGGTGTTCACGCGTACCAAGAGCGGCGCCGACCGTGTGGTGCGCGACCTGTCGCAGGCCGGCGTGCACGCCGGCGCCATGCACGCCGACAAGTCGCAGCGCGAGCGCATGCAGGCACTCGAGGACTTCAAGAGTGGCAAGTTGCGCGTGCTGGTGGCCACCGACATCGCGCAGCGCGGGCTCGACATCAGCGGCATCACGCACGTCATCAATTTTGATGTGCCGCAGCAGCCCGAGGACTACGTGCACCGCATTGGCCGCACGGGCCGCGCCGCCAGCACCGGCGACGCGTACACGTTCATGAGTGCGGAGGAGATTGGCCTGGTGCGGACCATCGAGCGCACCATTGGTCAGGAAATCCCACGGGTGAGTGTGCCGGGGTTCGACTTCGGTACCTGAGGGTGAACGGGGGGCAACTCCGAACTCAACACTTGTACTCAAAGCTCAGAGCTGACCGGACTGTCGGTTGGCTGTGAGCTTTGAGTTGAAGTGATGAGTGTCGAGTGCGGACCAACAACTCGGAGCTCGAACCCACAACTCGAAACTGATCGGTTCCGGGTCTTGAGTAGGAGTTCCGCGTGTTGAGTTGAAGGCCCGAGTCGTCCAGCGCCCGTCTGAATTCGGCCGTAGCTTGACGCCGCCGATGCGGCGCCGCACAATTTGAGAATCAGATGCGCCGCCACGCGGGGCAATTCGGTATTGTGACGCGTTCGATCAGTCGGGAGCGTATCTCATGCGTGCCATCATTGCCAAGGTCCGAATAGCTGCATTGTGTTCGGCCGCACTGTGCGTTGGCGCTACCGTCACGACTGCCCGTGCTCAGTCATTCGAACTGCGTTCGCGCGTGGAGCCGCACCTTCAGTTCATGGTTGGCGAGTATCACGCAGCGTGGCAGCGCGCGTGGCGAGACAGCGAAGAGTATCGGCGGTTTCGGATCTCGAACGAGTTGTACGGACTCCGACGCACCTTGCTCCATTGCCACCCCCAGTATTTTGATGAGGCCTATCGGCGTCGGTGGAACGACACAGACTCGGTACCTGTCACGTACAAATCGGTAATTCGAGGGAAGGCCCCGGCACATTGGTTGTGCCCTCGCTGGCTTCTCACAACGGAACTTATTGACGCCGCAGATGAGTCGGTATGGCGCGACTTTGCGTTGCGCCCGCAGTACCGGGCAAACATTGCTGCAAAGCGGTCGCGCCTGTTGGCCACGCTCGACAGTGCACAAACCGTTGACCTTGGCAACGCATGGCTTGCGGGTCAGCTGGTTCGGCTTCGTCTGGCCGACCTCGACGAACGTGGAGCCGCGCGCGCAGCGGCGAATTGTCGAACCGAAGGATGGTGGTGCCCCGCGCTCAGGGGACTCGTGCAGACTCGGAGTGGCCAATACCTGGCAGCCGATTCCAGCTTTCTTGGCATGCGACAGGCCATGGGCGACAGCCTGCGTTGCGAGTGGGACGACGTGTCCGAGCTGCTGGAAGAGGTCGACCGTGCACGATTCCGATCCATGAGCTGTGCGGCGCGGGAACAACTCGCTGGCACCATCTGGTGGTTGGCCGACCCGCTCTGGCGCGAGCCCGGAAACGCACGGCGAGTTGAGCAAGACGCGAGACGCACCGAGATTGCAGTCGGGCGCATGGCGGTGCAGGACGAGCGTTTCAGCTACGACGGACTACCCGGTGGTGAGGCGGTCGTATCGCTCATCTTGCGGTATGGATGGCCGACATACCGGAGTTGGTTGGGTATGGCTGAAGAACGGGAGCACACCAATTGGCTCTCATATTCCGAGAACAGTCCACCATCATCGCCATATTCATCACTTGAATACGCCCTCGACCGCATTCACACGCTTCCGAGCTGGCGCGCCGCACTGAATCCATTCGAGGCCAAATCCGAGGACTGGCGCTTCATCGACGAAGACAGCACCGGCATGCCAACGGCGACCTGGTGGCCCACCGAGCACTTCCGGCCGGCCCGGCGGCTGGTGCAGTTGCCCGAGGGACAAACCGTTTCCGTGCGTCGGCAGTCGTATGTCGAAGTGGTCAGCGCCGTCACGATGGGGCATCCTGCGCAACTCCGGGCCCGCGACCGCTACGATGTCATGTTGCTGGCCTCGTCCGGCCCAGAGCGCGTGGATTCGCTCGACCAGCAGTGGGCGGCCAGTGGCGACACGGTACGATTGCGCGGGCGTCTCACTGGTGGGCCCACCCTGCTTGGCATTGAAGCGGTGGGCCAGGCCGCCGACGGTTTGGATGCGCGCACACGCTTTGGTTTTTCTCCACCTCGGCCGCTGTCGGCGCTGGCTGCTGATGAACCGGCGGTGTCGGACCTCGCGTTACTGCCTCCGTTGAGTGCCGCACAACTGGCGGCGCCGTCGGATACGCTGCTGCATCTGCTACGGCCCTCTTCGATGCTGACAGCCAACGACCGTCGCCTGAGTCTCTACTGGGAGAGCTACAACACGCGGCCCAGTGACAGCGTGCAGATCGTATTGCGCGTGGTGCCGGAGAACGACGCCAGCCTGCTTCGGCGACTGGGTATTGCGGCGCGACTGATTTCTGATCCCACCGAAGGCGTGGAGATCCGGTGGTTGGATTCGGAGCCATTGGGCGGCCAAACCACTCTCGTTGGGCCGGTGCCGGCCCAGATGCGCGCCATCACCTTCGATCTTGGTCGCCTCAAGGCGGGCCGGTACCTGATTGACCTGCGCATGCAGCGGAAGGATGGGCGCATGGCGGTGCAGCAAACGGCCGTGGAGTTGTTGCCATGAAACAACCGCTGCTGGCCCTGGGCTTCCTGGTCTTCGTGGCGAACACCGCACACGCCCAATTGCGAACGCAGGGGGTGTATCGAGGCTCGGTCCCCATTCGCGAGTACGACCGCGAAACCAAGGTGTTTCGCGAGCATGTGGTGGTCAATCTGCCACCCAGCTATCTCGGGGTTCTGCGCCCGGGTCAACCTGTCTCGGGTTACTATGCGTGGAAGCTCAGCTTCAATGGGAGCAGTCCGTTGACGTTCGTGCTACGCACTGATTCGGCGCTGGCGGCCAAGGATGATCAGACGGTGCTGCGCGCTGCGCGTTTGTATCTGTGCCGAGACAGTGAGCAGTGGTTGCTGGAATGCGATATGCCGGTGCGGGCCACCGCCCGTCGCTCGCGCGAGCATATCGAGTTGGATATCCAGGACCCGGCGCTGGCCTCGAGACTCAGGGCGGGCAAGCCCACGCTGCTGTTCCGGCAGCTCATCGAGCCCGGGGGGCGATTCCGGGTGGATGAGGTGGGGGTGCTGGTCCCCTGAACACCACCCCGAACTCAATACTTGAACACAAAGCTCAGAGCTGACCGGACTGTCGGTTGGCTGTGAGCTTTGAGTTGAAGTGATGAGTGTCGAGTGCGGACCAACAACTCGGCGCTCGAACCCACAACTCGAAACTGATCGGTTCCGGGTTGTGGGTGGAAGTTTCGAGTTCTGAGTTGCTCTACCGACGCTGCACCCGCCCCAGCCTCGATATCGTCAGCGTATCCGCCCGCCTTCCCCGGGCCAGCACCAGCCGCAGATTCGCGGCCCCCACGCCCAGCCCGTCGGGCCCGTAGGCCATCGAGTCGCGTGTGCTCTGCAGCGCAAGACGCCGCTCGGCAAACTCCGCCCGCGCCAGCGTATCGCTGCCCCGGTGCACCACCACCCGCCGGCCCGACGCGTCAATGCGAACCGCCACCCGCGTCCCGCTCGCCCAGGCCTGATCGCGCGCGAAGGCCAGCAGGTCAGCCGCTTCGGCCGCCGCCGTCTCCACGGCCAGTGCGTCCAGCAGCGGCAGGCTGCGGGCCAGCGCCAGCGCGAGCAGCACACCGAGCAGCCCCAGCACCACCATTTGCTCGACCAGCGTCACCCCGGCGCGGGCACGAGCTCGCCCGGACCGAAGACCGGAGTGACTTGACAATTGTCTGGATGAGAGGCGCATGCGCCACAGTGCACACGAGCCGCGCCCGCTGTTGCACCGAATTTACGCCCGTGGTGCGCCGACAACGCAGCAAGCCCTGCTGCAGACCGGGGCCGGCGGTACATTACGGGTTCCTCTCACCGACTCCCGATCATTTCCACCCCCATGCGGATTGCCATTTCCACCGGCGGCGGCGACGCGCCGGGTCTCAACGCCGTCATTCGCGCGGCCGTGCTCTCGGCGCGTACCCGCGGCTGGGACGTGCTCGGCATCAAGCGCGGCTTTGCCGGCCTGCTTGGCGAAGACGAAATCGTTCCCCTCACCTCCGACTCCGTGCGCGGTATTGCGGCGCAGGGTGGTACGATCATCAAGACCACCAATCGTGGCAGCCCGTTTGCCTATCCCGTGCAGCAGCC
>VFQQ010004152.1_pt1 | contig 13091 bp, 12 predicted proteins | sample 3512341 | NCBI WGS metagenome assembly VFQQ01 (sample SAMN10412373, study PRJNA504923) | tailings metagenome | isolation source: Relicate 2 Philex TSF1 revegetated site | place: Philippines: Tuba, Benguet | collected 2017-08-29 | reverse complement strand
CCACGTCAGCCTGACCCTCGCTCCCGCCGTCAAGACGGGTTCGCCAGACGCTTACAAAGCTGCCGCCTGTAGACGACTGCTCCTGGCCGAGTCGAGCCGGCGAGCGGTCCGGGCTCATCGCCGCAAAGCTGTCATCAGAGACCTCGTTGCGCCCGAAGTTGAGAGCGCTGGGCGACCGGCCGCTGATGGCCGGGTGTGTGAGTACGCGTCCGCGCCAGTGAGTTGACTTTCGACGCGTTCCTCGACCGGCCAAGGTCAGCTTACTGGCGCGACTGCGAACTGGTAGTCCCGGCCATCTTCTGTCGCTCAGTCGCTCATTTCAAAGCGGTCGTTCGGACATGGAAGTCTCGTTGAGTTCGACATAGCCAGACGCGCCATGAGCCGTCGGGCGAGCTGAATGGAAGCAGTTCAGTTGCCGAAGCCATCATCGTGCCCTGTGACATACTGGCTAGCCAGTATGTTGGAGCACCATGAGTCAACAGCCTCCTTCCTCTGCAGTCCGTAAGCGCGCAGCCACGAAGGTGGAGCAGCGACAGGCCAGCATGGAACTGCTGCTGGGATCGGCTCTGCGGCTGTTCGTCTCGCAGGGCTATAGGGCCACCAACCTCGAGCAGATCTCGAGCGAGGCGAAGCTGACCAAGGGTGCGGTCTACTTCTACTTTCGAAGCAAGGAAGCCGTGCTGCTGGAGTTGCTCAAGCAGGTCCAAGACGTCGTCGTCGACCAAGCGATCGAGACCGTGGAAGCCGCAGGCGGCAGTGCCATTGATCGTCTCGTGGCCTACGTGCACTACCAGGCCAACCTGGGCATCACGCACCGGGACGAAGTCCTGCTGCTCATCTTGATGTCGTTGGAGTTCAAGGAGCGGGAAGGTGACGTCAATGACTTCATCGCCCGTCTCTACAAGCGACAGCGCGGTTTTGTCGAAGCACTCGTGCGTGCCGGGCAGGAGGCGGCCGAGTTCCGCACGGATGTGCGGGCGCTCGAACTGGCCGCCACGGTGCTAGCCATCCACGACGGCACATTCCTTGAATGGTTCCGCCGCTCTTCCACCCTCAAGGGGCCGGAACTGGTGCGCGCATTGCGTTCCATGGTCTTGGGCGGCATCGTCGCCGCCCGCGCTGCCCGCCCGTGAACCGATGGCGCCGAACTACCGGGTTATCCCCGTGCTGCTTAACATACCATCCGGATAGTATTTGCAGTATCAGCTTGACGGAGTAGCCATCATGGAAGTGCAGGCGCCCAGCACGCGCACCGTGTACAAGAAGGACGACCCCAGCATGCCGCAGGAATTCCGCGACATGCTGGTCCACCTGCTGCTCAACGAGCATCTGGAAAACAACGGCAACACCGAGTACCGCAAGATCCTGGCGAACATCGCCAACGCGGGACTTCGCTTCGCGCCGCACAGCCGAGCCATGGAGATCGAAGCCGAAATCGTGCGCCAGGAGGTGGCGCACGGTCGCATCTGTGCCGAGATCCTGGAAGGCCTGGGCGCCGATCCCAACAAGGACGTGCCCATCAAGCAGTACGCCTTCCACATGCCGCTCGAAGACTGGATCGACCTCGCCTGGTTCCATGCGCTGATCGACCGCGTGGGCCTGTACGTCGGCGTCGAATGGGTGGGCAGCCCCTACGAGCCGCTGGCCGAGGCCTCGCCGCAGCTGGAGGCCGACGAGATCTTCCACACCAAGTCCGGCTTCCTGCATCTGCGCGAAATCTGCACCACACCCGAAGGCAAGGCCGCCGCGCAAGAGCGCCTGCACAAATGGTGGCCCGCGGCACTCGACATGTTCGGCAAATCGACGTCGACCAACTCGTCGATCTATGTCAAGTGGGGCATCAAGCAGCACAGCAACGAAGAGCTGCGCAGGAAGTACATCGCCGAAGCGGTGCCCGAGATCGAGCGGCTGGGCCTGGTGGTGCCCGACCCGCTGGCCAACCGTCGCTTTCTCTGAAGGGCCGCACCATGTCGGTTGACTTTCACAATGACGATGGCGTGGGCGTGCTCACGCTGAACCGACCCCCGGCCAACGCCTACGATGCGGCCATGCTCGCGGGGCTTCGCGACGCGGTGCTGCGGGCGGCTGAGGATGCCGCGGTGCGCGTGGTCGTGCTTCGCAGCGGGAACCCGAAGTTCTTCTGCACCGGGGCCGACATCGGCGTGCTGCAGAACTCGTCGCGCGCCCAGTTCGCGAACTTCCTGACTATTGCGCAGGAGGCGGTGGACGCCATCGCGCGCACGCCCAAGCTGTTCATCGCTGCCATCACCGGCCATTGCATTGGTGGAGGGCTGGAGATCGCCCTCGGCTGTGACTTTCGCTGGGCCAGCGCCGGCAAGTACCGGCTCGGCCTGGCAGAGGTCAACCTGGGACTGTCGCCCGGCATGGGCGGCACGCAGCGGCTGCCCCGGCTGATTGCGCGCAGCAAGGCGCTGCACATGATGGTGACCGGTGAGCCGGTGCAGCCCGAGGAGGCGCTGGCCCTGGGCATCATCGACCGGCTGCTGCCCGAGGCGGGCTTCGAGGCGGAGGTGATGGCGCAGGCCCGCAAGCTGGCCTCCGGCCCCACCATGGCGCAGGGCTACATCAAGCTGTCGATGAATCACGGCCTGGAGGTCGGCCTGGCGCAGGGCCTGGCGATCGAGCGCGCGCACCAGAGCCAGCTCTTCGCATCGGACGACGTGGCCGAAGGTCTCGCGGCCTTCCTCGACAAGCGCGCGGCCGCCTTCAAGGGACAGTGATGACCTACGAATTCATCGAGCTCACGCGCGACGGTGCCGTCGCGCTGCTGCGACTGAATCGCCCGCAGAACCTGAACTCCTGGAACCAGCAGATGCGCGACGAGCTGAAGGCGGCCGTCGCCGACGTGGTGGGCGACGACGCCCTTCGTGTGCTGGTGATCACCGGCACCGGCCGGGCTTTTTCGGCCGGCGAGGACGTGCGCGGAATGAAGGGCCTCACCGACCTCGGAACGCGGGGCTTCCGGCGCGTCGTGCGCGACATCCACAACACCTTCGACGAGATCGAGGCGATCGAGGTGCCGGTCATTGCGGCCATCAACGGCACGGCGGCCGGCGGCGGCATGGAACTCGCGCTGTCATGCGACTTCCGCTTCGCGGCGGCGACGGCCAGGATGGGTTTTCCGGAGAACAACGTCGGCCTGATTCCCGGCTCGGGCGGCTGCTCGCGCCTGGTGCGGCAGGTGGGCCTGTCGCGCGCCAAGCGGCTGGTGATGACGGGCGAGATGGTGCCGGCCGAGCAGGCACTGGCGCTGGGTTTAGTCGACGAGGTGCACGCGCCCGATGAACTGCTGCCCAAGGCGATGGCTTTCGCGCAGTCGCTCGCCCGGCGCGCTCCGCAGGCGCTCGGCATGGCGAAGCTGGTGCTCAACCAGTGCGCCCGCGTGGACCCGGACACCGCGCGCCACTTCGAGCGCCTGGGCCAGAGCGTGCTGAAGAAGACCGAAGACCATGCAGAGGGTGCACGGGCCTTCGTCGAGAAGCGGCCGGCGCAGTTCACGGGGCGCTGACCGATGGCCGACTGGCACCAGACGCTGGCCGAGGCCCATCTCAGCGCCGATGGCATTCATGCCGGTGACGCCGGCGGCACGAAGGTCATCCTGATGCGCGTCGAGGCCGGCATCGTCGCCTTCCGCGATGCCTGCCCCCACGAAGGGCACCCGCTCAGCAGGGTGGGCGAGCGCGACGGCGACCTGCTGATCTGCACCAAGCACCTGTGGGAGTTCGAGGGCTGCAACGGCCGCCACGTGAGCCGGCTCGAACGTCCCGAGTGCAACCTCGTGCGCTACCCGGTTCGCGTGAACGAAGGCGTGGTCGAGGTGGACACCGACGTCGCCGCGCCGCCGGTGCGCGAGCCCGCCCCGCTCCCGGTCTGAGCCATGGTCGAGCGCCCAGCAGGCCCGGTGGTCATCGTCGGCGCCGGCCAGGCGGGCGCCCGCTGTGCCGAGGCGCTGAGAGCGCTGGGTCATGCGGGGCCGGTCACCCTGATCGGCGACGAGCCCGAAGAGCCATACGAGCGGCCGCCGCTGTCGAAGTCGCTGCTGGCAGGCAAGACCGCACTGGACGACGCCCGGGTGCTGGCGCGCGGCTGGTATGGGGCGCACGCCGTCGAGCTTCGGCTGGGTGCCGCAGTGCGGGCCATCGACCGCCGCGCACGCTTGGTGCAGCTCACGAGCGGCCCGCCCTGCGCCTATGAAACGCTGGTGCTGGCCACCGGCGCACGCCCGCGCCAGCTGGGCGAGGGCAGCCTCACCTTGCGCAGTGCGGCCGAAGCTGCCAGCTTGCGCGATCGGCTTCGGCCGGCCAGCCGGCTGCTGATCGTCGGCGCCGGCTTCATCGGACTCGAGGTGGCCGCCACCGCGCGCGCGTTGGGCGTGCAGGTCACGCTGGTCGAGGCTGCCGCCACGCCGATGGCGCGGGCAGTGCCTGCCGCCGTGGGGCAGCGCTTCGTGCGCCTGCACGCCTCTCACGGCGTCGTCTGGCGACTCGGGGCCCGCATCGCAGCGCTCGGGTGCGATTGCGTGACCCTCGTGGACGGCGAGAAGCTGGAGGCCGACACCGTGCTCGCGGCCATCGGCGTGCAGCCGAACGACGAACTGGCACGCCAGGCCGGCATCGTGTGCGACGACGGCGTGCTGGTCGATGCCTTCGGCCGCTCATCCGATCCGTCCATCTTTGCCATCGGCGACTGCGCACGACTGGCGCACCCCTTGTGCGACCGACCGATCCGGCTGGAGGCCTGGCAACACGCCGAGGCCCATGCGCAAGCGGCGGCGCGCTCCATCGTCGGCCAGCCCGAGCCGTATGCAGACGTGCCATGGGCCTGGAGCGACCAGTACGACGCCAACCTGCAGGTCTGTGGCTGGCCCAGCCCCGGCCTGCGGGACGTGTGGCGCGGCGATCGCGAAGCCGAAGCGACGCTGTTTCAGCTCGAGGCGCTGCCCGATGGCCGTTGGACCGTGCGCGCGGCGGTCTCGATCGACAGGGCTCGCGACCAGCGGGCGGCGCGCCGCCTCATCGCCGCGCGCACGCCCGTCGATCCCGCCGCGCTGGCCGATCCGGCCGCGCGCCTGGGATGACCCGTTACATCCTGCAGCCGCGGCCGGCGTCGGCCAGGGCCTTCACCGCGACGCCGGTGACCACGTTGTACTCGCCCTTGACCTCCCGGATGTAGAGGTCCTGCACGGGGTTGTGTTGAGGGGAGATGGTGAACTTGCCGCGCGGGCTGTCGATCGTGGCCTTGCGCATGGCTTCGACCATGCCGTCGCGCTTGCCGACGTCGCCCTTCACGGCCGCGAGGCCCACGTTCAGCAACTGGGCCGCGTCGTAGCCCTGCACCGCGTACACGTCCGGGTTGGCCTTCCACGTGACGGCAAACTTGTTGCGGAAGGCCGTGTTGCGCGGGGTCTCGAGGCCGTCGCCATAGTGCAGCGCCGTGACCAGCCCCTGCGCCGAGCTGCCCTGGCCCTGCAACGTGCCGTCGGTCAGGAAACCCGAACCGATGAGCGGGATCGTCGCCTTCAGGCCCGCGGCGTCGTAGTCCTTGACGAACTTGACCGCCCCGCCGCCGGCGAAGAACGCATAGACCACCTCGGGCTTCTGGGCCGCGATCTCGGTCAGCAGCGCCTGGAACTCGACGTTCGGGAACGGCAATGTCAGGTGCTTGATCACCTGGCCGCCGCTCTTCTCGAAGGCTTCCGTGAAGCCCTTGACCATCTCGTTGCCGGCAGCGTAGTTCCACGTGATCGTCATCGCGCGCTTGTAGCCCTTCTTGCCGGCCACGACGCCCGGCGCATAACCGGTCTGCCAGTTCGAGAAGGAGGTGCGGAAGATGTTCGGCGCACACATCGGGCCGGTGATCGCATCGGCACCGGCATTGGGCACGACCAGCAGCTTGCCGCTCTCCTTGGCGACCCTGGCCATCGCCGTCGCGACGCCCGAGTGAACGGAGCCGACGATGACGTCGACGTTGTCGCGCTTGACGAGCTTGTTCATGTTGTCGGTGGCCTTCGACGGGTCGCTTTCGTCGTCGACCTTGACGAAGGTGACGGCGCGCCCGCCGAGCTTGCCGCCTTGCTCCTCGATGAAGAGCCGAAAGCCCTTCTCGACCATGTCGCCCGGGCCGGCGAAGGTGCCGGTATAGGGCAGCATGAGGCCGATCTTCAGCGGCTCCTGGGCCGGTGCAGGCAGCGCGCACAGCGAAGCCGCCAGCACGGCCGCGGCCTTGGGGGTGGTGTGGTGCATGGTGTTCCTCTTTCTCGTCAGCGGGTCGGGCCGGTGTCCGGCCAGTCGAACTCGGCTCGCAGCGGCACGGGCTCGCCAAGGTTCCAGAGTGCCCAGTGCAATTCCATGTCGGCGCTGCGCAGGATGGTTTCGAGTTGCGGCAGCCCGCTGCCCGTGGCAGCCGCCTGCACGAGTTCACGTGCCTGCCGAATGAGCGCGATGCGGTCTTCGAGGGACATCGTTCGCTCCTTCAGCGGTCCAGCGCCAGGCGCAGGTTCTTCGGGCGCTGGTCGATGATGCGTTTGGTCTTGAGATCGAAGCGGGGGAGCGTTCCGGGCAGCACCGGCACGACGCGCAGGCGCACATGCAGCGCCTCGTGGATACGGTCGGCAGCCTCGCGCGCGACATCGTCACGCTCGGCCTCGGGCACGTTCGGCTGGGGCTCGAAGCGCACGGTCATCTGGTCATTGCCGTCCTCGTGCGTGAGCACCAGCTCGTAATGCATGCTGATGCCGGGCACCTTGCCCAGCACGTTCTCCACCGCGGTCTGGTACACGTTGGTGCCGCGCACGGTGACCATGAAGTCGGTGCGGCCGAGCACCGACCCTTCGAACTTGGTCCACGTGCGGCCGCAGCGGCACGACGAGCGGCGTCGGACGATGTCGTGGGTCCGGTAGTTCAGCAGCGGCTGTGCGGTATTGGCGTAGCCGGTGACGATGTTTTCGCCGAGTTCGCCGTCTGCGACCTCGCGGCCGGTCGCCGGGTCGAGCGACCACGTGAACAAGTTCATCTCGTTGACGTGCACACCGTCGCCTTCGTTGCAGCACGGTGCAATGGCGTCGACCTCGGCGATCCCCAGGAGTTCACCGGCCTTGGCGCCCCAGGCCGCTTCGATCTGCTCGCGCATGCCGGGCAGCGCCGTCGGGCCCGGTTCCCCAGCATGGAACGTGTAGCGGATCGGACCGTTGGCGATGTCCACGCCCATCTCGGCGGCGACAGCGGCCATGCGAAGTGCGAAGGTCGGCGTGGAGACGAGCACGGTCGGCTTCATGCGCTGGATGGCCTGAATGTGGCCCTTGGTGTCCAGGCCACCGCCGGAGATCACGCGACAGCCCAAGCGGCGGGCGCCCCAGTAGGCGCTCCAGAAGCCCGCGAAATTGCCCCAGCTGAACGCGAAGTACATCGTGTCGCTCGGCCGGATGCCGAGCGCCCAGTAGCCGTAGCACCACGATTCGCCGTAGCGCACGGTGTCGGCCATCGAGTACGGGATCGACAGCGGCAGGCCGGTGGTGCCGGAGGTTTCGCAGTGGTGCGACACCATCTCCAGGGGCAGAGCAATCGTGTCGCCGTAAGGCGGCCGCTCCTGCTGCAGTTCGATGAACTCGCTCTTGTCGGTGAGGGGCACCAGGCGCTTGAAGTCGTCGAGCGTGCGAATGTCGTCGGGTCGCACGCCTGCCGCATCCAGCTTGCGGCGGTAGAAGGCCGTATGGTCGTAGGCATAGCGCACGAGCGCCTTGACACGCTGCAGATGCAGAGCATCCAGTCGTTCACGTGGCAGTGTCTCGGTCAGCCGGTTCCAAAACGGGCTGGCGGCGGTTTCGGCGTCCAGCGCCTTCAATCTGGTGGACTTCATGGTCACTCCAGCCCTGACAGGAACGTCTGTCATACCTGCAGACACAACATACTGTCCGGATAGTATTTACGAGCTCAGTCGACACCGCATTGGGAACGACCCTTACTTGGCCGGGCACGCGGTGAGCGCTCCCGACACAAGGTGAGTGCGAGGTCCACGAGATGCAAAGCCATTGCTGCGGTCCGAGAGCCACCCACGACGTCCTGGCCGTTCTACGACCGCATGAGCGACTGACTGCATTTCACGCGGACGGGTTTCCGCTTTGGGTCGGGTCCGTGAGTTCGATCGGTGGAGAAGCGGTCGCCGACGCAGCGCGAACCGTCTCGTGGATGTCCTATGACCGCAGTACCTCGTACTGCTGACGTTCGAGTCCGCGCCTCTCCCTCGGCCCAACGACTGCTTTGTGCCAGTCAGCGTGAGTAGGGCCGCGGCCAGCGACCGGCTCCAATCGCTGCAGGCCTGACGCACGCATCGGCGCGGTAAGACCAACGGTTGCCCTCGCTCACGCAGGCGCTGCCTCGCCTTGCTCAACTGCCCCGACTGAACGAACCGGTCCCTTGCGAACGCTGGCCGCAGGCGAGCACGCGTTGAGAATCCCATCAAGCTCAGCGCCCAGCCGCGCCCAGGCATCGCGCTTCTCCACGTTGTACGGATGGGTGAGGTAGTGCCGCCGAACACGGCTGCCCTTGAGGACGTGGTTCTGGCATCGATCCACGACCTCCGGCGTGATGCCCAGAGCCTGCATCATCGTGGCGCCAGTGCGTCGCAGATCGTGGGGCGTCCAGTCGCCGTGGGCGCCGCGGGCAAGGACAAGGCTGTCGTCGTTCCTCCGTCCCTTCAGTGCTTTGCGATCCTTGAATCTGTGCTGGCGGTCGCCGACCTGCTTGCTGATCGTCTTGACGTCGACATGAGACTTGCCGTCCCTGGCGGGGAAGCACCAGTCCGAGTTGCCCGTCAATGCATGCAAGGCCTCGAACTGCCGCGCGGCGAACGCGGACAGGAAGACGAGTTGATCCTGCTTCTTGCCGCGAGCGCCCTTGGCGTTCTCTTTCGGGATGAACCAGGTGTTCGCCTCGAGGTCGACGTGCTTCCACTGCGCCATCAGCAGTTCGCCGATCCGGCAGAGCGTTCCCAGGCAGATCCACAGCGCGAGTCGACTCTCCGGCTGCAGGGGTCGCGTGGCGCGGCGCTTGTCGGTGGCCCGCTCGTAGTCCTTGTCCATGCGGGCGAAGATGTCGCGCAGTTCCCTGATCTCGCCAGCGGTCAACGTCCGCTCGCGCACGTTGGACATGTCGTAGTCCACCGGAACGATCGTCTCGATCCGCACCAGCTCCGCCGGGTTGCCGTCGATCAGCAACCTGCGCCAGGGTTGGCGCTTCTCTGCCCAGGCGAACATCTGCCGCAGGTCGCGCCACAGCCGCACTGCCATCCGGTTGGCGCCGCGCGCCACGATGGCCGCCAGCACGTCGCGAAGATGCTGTTCCGTGGTCGCGCGAACAGGGCAACTTCCCGCACGCGGGAACAGGTCCTTCTCGAAGGAACGCTGCAAGTCGGCATTGCCGTCCTTGCGCAGCACGCCGCTCTTGAACCACTCTCGGGCCAACTCCTCGAGCGTCGCGTCCTCGGCGCGGCGCTTCGCGTCGGCCGCGATGGTCGCCTTGACCCGTTCGCGCTCGTCGATTCGATCGGCTTGCCGCTTCTCGTTGGGGTCGGCGCCGCGTTTTAGGGCGTCCCGGGCCGCGTCGCGCGCCGCTCGGATGGTCTCGAGCGAGACGAGCGGCCAGGTTCCGCAGTAGTGCCAGGCGACCCGTCCTGCTCGCTTGAACGCATACCGCCAGTGCAGGGTTACCGCTCCCGTGTCGCTGACGCGGACCGTGCCGGACAGGCCGTCGCCGTCTGCCAGACTGTCGCCGCGCCACGCGGCGCTGACAGCCTTGAGTTCGGCTACCGTCCACTTGCGGCCGCGGCCGGATTTGGGATAGCGGGTCATGGAGTGTTTGGGGGCTCAGGGGTAAACCGAGGGGTAAACCGCGAGTGGGATCGAGCGAAAATCGACGGGATCGTGTGGAACCGATTGTCGATCGCAAGCCGTTGATCTACAAGGGAAATGACTGTCCCACGCTGTCCCGCTTCATCCCTGTTCGTCCCAGAAAACGAGCATGGGGTGCAAGGGGTCGCGAGTTCGAATCCCGCCACCCCGACCACAGTTGACGAAGTCGAAACGGGGCAGATCGCGAGAGTGGTCTGCCCCTTTGTCATTTCCTGCAGGGAGCAGCACGATGGTGGCAACGGTGCGGGTGGGGGTGGGCGGCTGGAACTTCGAGCCCTGGCGCAACAACTTCTACCCGGCCGGTTGGCCGCAGGCGCGGGAACTGGAGTACGCCAGCCGCCAGCTGAGCACGATCGAGGTCAACGGCACCTACTACAGCACCTTCAAGCCGGCGAGCTTTGCGAGGTGGCGGGACGAAACCCCCGACGGGTTTGTGTTCACGCTGAAGGCGCACCGCTTCACCACCAACCGGCGCGTGCTCGCCGAGGCGGGTGACTCGGTGCGGCATTTCATCGGCAGCGGGTTGGCGGAACTGGGGCCGAAGCTCGGGCCCATCGTCTGGCAGTTCGCGCCGACGAAGCGTTTCGATGCCGCCGACTTCGGTGCCTTTCTGGAACTGCTGCCACGGGAAGTGAGCGGCCTGCCCTTGCGCCACGCGATGGACGTGCGCCACGAGAGCTTCCGCTCGCCGCAGTACCTGGCGCTCGCGCGCCGGCACGGCGTGGCCACGGTGTTCACCGAGTCCGCCGACCACCCCCCGATTCCGGACCTGACGGGCGAGTTCATCTACCTGCGTGTCATGCGCACCGAGTCGGCGTACACGCAGGGGCTGCCGCCCGAGTTGCTGGACGGCATCGCCGAGTGCGCACTGCTGTGGCGCGCAGGGGGCGAGCCACGGGGTCTGCCCAAGGTCGAGCCTGATGCAGCGCCTGCACCAAAGCCGCGCGACGTGTTCGTGTTCTTCATCAGCGGTGCCAAGGAGCGCGCGCCAGCGGCGGCCCTGGCGTTGCGGCAGCGGTTGGGCTGAATGCGTGCTGGCCGGCGCCATGGCCGGCTACACACCCCCAATCTCAGGGCTGATACGGGCCCCGCACCTCGGGGGGGCCGGCCCCCTTGCGGCGGCCTAGCTCGCTACGATGTTTCTCACAGATGCCAGGGCTGGGGGAAGGCCGTCTGGGCACGCGCCACTTGAATCGGGGGGTGTGGGCCAAGTCGGCAGGGAGCTTGCGTGGGCCCGCGCACCGTCAAGGTCAGGCGGCAGCGATGAACCACATCGCGGCGGCGGGGCCTGCAACGGGGCGGCGCCCTGGGGGCATCGGTCGAGTTGTTTCGTATCTACTCAATGATCAGGAGAGTTCGTCGATGAAGAGCAGGAAACGTTGGTTGCTGGCCCCCGTGGCCCTGGCTGCCCTGGCCGCTGCCGGTGCGGTGCAGGCTCAGATGGCCCCGACGATCGCGCAGATCAACCCCGGTGCCGACCGCGTGGCGAACACTGGCAACACCAGTGCGCCCTCGAACTGGCGCCTCGATCCCAACGCCGCCTTCAACGGCGTGGCTGCGGCTTTCAACGGCACCGCGGCGCTGACCTTCACCACCCCCGGCGGCACCTACGCCTGCAGCGGCTCGCTGTTGCCAGGCGGCCAGTACATCCTGACGGCCGCGCACTGCGCAGACGACGCGATCACGATGACGATCGAGTTCGGCCTGTACAACAACGTGGCGCTGCAGACCCGCACGGCCACGTCGTTCCACGTGCACCCGGGCTGGACGGCTTCGGGTGGCGAACTGGACAACGGCTCGGACATCGCCGTGGTGCGTCTGAACGCGCCGGTGACGGGCCTCAACGCCTACTACCTGAGCACCACCAACGACGTCGGCCGGCAGTACATCATCACCGGCTACGGCACCTCGGGCATCGGCACCAACACCGGCGGCCCGAACTGGAACGACGGCGCGTATGGCCACTACGGCTACAACACCGTCGACGCCGAGAGCTCGGTGCTGTTTGGCGCATGGGACGCCGCCAACCCTGGCGCCGGCACGTACACCAATCCGACCTATGGCGTGACCTACGTGACGGACTTCGACGCCGTCACGCTGACACCCGCGGAGCAGGATCAGTACAACACGATCCAGCGCATGGCCACCATCACGGGCGGCTCGTTCTCCAGCGGCACCGGCGTGGGCCTGGGCGAAGCGCTGATCGCTGGCGGTGATTCCGGCGGTGGCGATTTCGTTTGGGACGCCGCCACCGGCAGCTGGCTGCTGTCGGCGGTGCACTCGTGGGGCTGGCAGTTCTGCGGCGGCCGCGTGTCGCCGACCTGCGACTACCGCAGCGGCAACAGCAGCAGCTACGGCGATCTGTCGGGCTCGACGGCCACCTACACCCACATCGCCTGGATCGAGTCGATCGTCGGCCAGTCCGTCACGCTGGTACCGGAACCCGGCACCTACGCGATGATGCTGGCCGGCCTGCTGGCCGTGGGCGGCATCGCACGCCGCCGCAAGGCGATCTGAAGCCGCGGAGCCGGCCTCAGAGGCCGGCAAGCCGGGCCACAAGTAGAAAGGGCGCCCTCGGGCGCCCTTTTTCATGGCCGAGGGGTCTCGGTCTGTGCGGGCGATTACTGCGACGCCGCCGAAGCCGGACCACTGGCCGCGGCAGGCATGGCGGCCGGCGCTGCCGCCGGGGCCGTGGCCGCAGCGGGCGTTGCATGGGCAGCCGCTGGCTTGGTGGACGCGCTCATCGGCAGCAGCGGCACGATCAGCAGCGCTACCAGGTTGATGATCTTGATCAGCGGGTTCACGGCCGGGCCGGCGGTGTCCTTGTAGGGGTCACCCACGGTGTCACCCGTGACAGCGGCCTTGTGCGTGTCGCCGCCCTTCTTGTGCAGGGCGCCGTCGGCGCTGGTGAAGCCTTCTTCGATCAGCTTCTTGGCGTTGTCCCAGGCGCCGCCACCGGTACACATGCTGATGGCGACGAACAGGCCGGTGATGATCGTGCCCATCAGCAGGCCACCCAGCGCGGCAGGGCCGAGCAGCAGGCCGACGAGGATCGGCACCACCACGGGCAGCAGGCTCGGGATGATCATTTCCTTGATCGCCGCGGTGGTCAGCATGTCCACCGCCTTGCCGTACTCGGGCTTGGCCGTGCCTTCCATGATGCCCT
>VFQQ010004151.1_pt1 | contig 13091 bp, 25 predicted proteins | sample 3512341 | NCBI WGS metagenome assembly VFQQ01 (sample SAMN10412373, study PRJNA504923) | tailings metagenome | isolation source: Relicate 2 Philex TSF1 revegetated site | place: Philippines: Tuba, Benguet | collected 2017-08-29 | reverse complement strand
GCACTTCCTGCAGTGGCAGAGCAGCCAGGGCGCCGCTGCCGCCAGGGCGCCGCTAGCCTGCCGCTCGCACCTGGCGGCAGCCCGCGGGCCCGCCCATGCGCAGCCTTGCCTTGAGCTGCTGCAGCACCAGTAGGCTTTCATGCAGACACCCTACTACCCATACAGCTAGGCTGGGGGCTGTGGGGGTCATCCGGGCAGGGCCAGCCACTCCAGCGGCTTGTCGCCCTCACCGTCCGCCGCCGCTGCGCAGAGGCCCAGGCGGGCCTGTGCAAGGCCTGCCACTGGCCTCTGGCAGAGCTTCTGCACCCAGCAGCAAAGTGGCGAAGTGGCAGCAGCATTGCCCAGCGGGGCTGCCAGTCATGCTGCCGCTCACATGCCGCTGCTGCCGCCGCCGCCGCCCGCCTGTGGCGCCAGGCGACAGCGGCGGCAGCCCCTGCCGCCATACTTGAATGTGTTTTGACATTCATTGGAAGCTTTGAGGGATTGCAGCGGCGCCAAAAGCGCACTGTGCGGCCCAGCCGACCATGCGGCGCGCGTGTCGCCCCCTCTCCGGGACCCTCCTCGGCCCAAAAAACTTATTTCAGTGCCCTGAGGCAGAATATAGTGCGGCAGGAGCGCTGCGGGCGGTGCAGCGCCTCAAGTTCGGGGGCAGTTAGGCCACATTTCATAGGGCCCCCCTGCCCACCCCTGGTTCCTTCCCTTCATCTCCTTCCCGGCAGGCCAACCAGTTTGTGGAGAATGCGCGCAAGTCGTCCCACCGCCCAGAGTCTCCTGAGCAGGTGCGGGCTGCATTGGTGTGCGTGCAATCGCATTGTAAGGAGCGTGGCGGCGTTCGACGCACATGATGCCTCACCTACCCTGTTGCTGCCGTCCACCCTCCGCCTCAGGAGCTGGAAATGATGATCTACAACTTCAAGCCCTACTTCACGCTCAAGGACAGTGTGATGGACCCTTCTTACGACGGCCCCGACATGACGTGAATGATGGGAGCGGTAGTTGCACTGCGAGCGGGTGGTTAGAATAGAGGCAGTGCCCTAGACACCCACGGGAGCGCTTGCTGATGCGCCCCATCTGCTGCCCGGCAGCTGATGCCCTGCACCACCGTTTGTTGCCCAGCAGCCCAACGCCGCTCCCACCCTCCACAAAATTGCCTTGCAGCTACTTCTTCGACCGCCCAGACGATGAAGCCCCTGACAACCGCCTGCAGAACGGCCCTGGCTCTGCCGCAGCCGCCCGCCGCGCCGCCGCCTCCAAGTCGTTCGCCGGCCAGCTGGCGCCGGCTGGCACGGCGCAGCAGCAGCACAAGGGCGAGCCCGCTGTGCAGCTGGCGTACGCGTGAGCGAGCCGGGCTGTAGTGCTCGCAGGCTGAGAGCACTTGCAACATGCCCGCCAGCCAACCGTGCTGAGCTCCCGCTGTGGCCTGCCTTGCACCCACCATTATCAATCAGACTGCCTCGCTTCCTATGGCTGTCCCCTTATGCCATCCCCATGCCGCTGAGCGCCCCCGTAACTTTCTGCATCTGTTGCATATTTGGTGGCCTGCCTGCAACGTCGTCCCCAAGCTGCGGCAAGAGCAGCTTTCCTACGGCGATGCACGGCTGCTGGCCTGCAGTTTTTGCCACCTCTTGTGTGACCGTCCGCCATGCATGCCCTCCATTCCATCCCATCTTTAAACTCTTTCCTGGTAACTCATGCCATGCAACCAAGCGCTGGACACAAGCATGTTGCGGCAGGAAGGGCAGCGGCCGGCAGGGGCGGCGTCGGGAGCCCAGACTGGTTTGTCTTTTACGCGCATGGTTGTGCTATGGAGGCATCTGATATGTGTGCTGATTGAGGGCGAGGGGCCCACGCCACATGGCTGTGCAGCTCACACCGCATGCAGCTGCATGGAGCGAGTGGGCTGCGAGCAAGTGGGCGTGGCACCCCTGCCGCTGACATTCGTCGCTAGGATTCACCAACGGCGCGGCAGCCCCTGCACTGCGCGAAAATGGCGTGGGACCTCCCGCCCTTTGCCCGCGAGCGCCTGGAGCGGGCTCGCAGCCTTCTGCAAGACTCCGAGGATCACCAGGGCAGCGGTGAACTGCAGGTGAGTGCGGCAGTGGATGCTGGAAAGGGGGCAAGGGCGGCTGCACCCAACCGCCGTCGGCGGTGCTAACACTGCAGACCTGGGTGGCTGGCTGCATCGTGCTGTTTGGCTCTAGGACTTCAAGCAGCTTGTCAAGTGCAGACAACAACACCGGCCACGGTCAGCAAGCTGGCAGTAAGGCGCTCAGGCTGCCAAAGCAGCCCGCCCACCACCCATCCCGTGCACGCACCCATCCTGTGCAGCGCTATGTGGAGCAAATGGACTTTACAGTCAGCCTCCACCGCATCTTTTTGGACGATGCTGGCCAGCGGCGACAAGACCTAACAGCCCAGGACAAGGATCAGGTGGGGCAACTGCCCAGCACTCGGGCCACGCAACTGCACTGATGTTACTGCACGGCCGCCGATGCAGCGCCCAACCACAGGGCCGCAAGCATCAAAACGTATCCTGATGAGACAACATTATTCTGCTGCAGCTAACCAACCGAACACTGTCTCTGCTGCTGGCTGCAGGCGCTGGCGCTGCTGGTGCAGGTGGCGCTGCGCTCTGGCTGCACCCGTGCTTGCTCTCAATCTGGATGAGCAGTGCGAAGCAGCCCTGAGCCACATGGTGAGCCATGTGCTGCCCGCATGGTTTGCCGCAAACTCAGTATCGATATGCAACCCTTCACAGCTGACAGTTGGCACCAGCGGGGGAGGTCTTTGGGTTGCATAGGCGCTGCCCGGATGGCCGGCTGCAGGCTCGCTCATGCATGTATCCAGCCGCACCGCGCCCCTGATCTGTTGCAGGTCGACCAGCTGGCGGCGTCCAGGGATGCGTGCGCTGGCCAAGCGCTGCCTGGATGGCCCATGTGTTCACAGAGCTGCGCCCCGCCCTCACCTGCTGCAGGTCGACGAGCTGTCGGGCAGTGGGCCAAGCTCAGTCGCCGTTGAGCCAAGCACGCGCACGCTGGCCAGGGCGTGCCTGTCTGTCATGTGCGTGGTGCTGGGCACCACCGGCTGTCCAGACTCGCTTCGCACCACGCTTCAGAACATGGAGGCCGTGCGCAGCCATCCCGGCCATGCAGTCGTCAAACAGGCGCTGTTCCAGCGCGCGGAACAGCACACAGCGGCCCTCAACCCAGGCGTCACGGCTGCAGACCTGCAGCAGCTCGATGGCCTGCTGGAGCTGCAGGCGGCCCACCGCCTGATTCAGATGGGCGGCGAGCGGCAGGAGCTCAGCAAGCTGAAGGACACGGCGCTGCGTGCCATTCAGCGGCTGCGGGCGCTGGGTGCTGGCAGCGATGCTGCCTTCCTGCACCGCCGCGCCAGCGATGTACTGGCTGGGGCGGGCAGACTGCGGGACGCACTGCCCGAATCGCGCGCCGCGCTGCGCCTGGCAACTGCCGAGAAAGGTGAGGGCGCAGCGTGCTCAGCGCCGCAGGGTGCTTGCTGTGCGTGCAGCACCTGGCTCCCAAGCTGCTTGGTAGCCATGCTGGGCATGCGACGGCAGGGAGCATGCGTGCGCCAGCCTCCTTGCTTGCATCATGCGCCTGCTCGGTTGGCTCTGTGGCTGTGCTCCTCCGCCTGACCTGCGCCCCCCTGGTCTGCCCTGATGTGTGCAGCGCACGTCGCCGTCATGGCCTCCTGCCTGGGCCTGACCACGCTGCTGATGTCGGGGGCCGGCGGGCCTCAATTCTCCAAGCAAGAAGTGCAAGACTTGTTGGCACAAGGCCAGCGGGCGCGGCACCTTTGCAAGCGCTGGATCCCAAGCCAAGTCTCAGCATCATATAAACAGACGCTGCGCCAGCAGGAGTATTTAGCGGAGACAGTGTCGCTCCAGCCAGGCAGAGATTTGCTCGACGTGGATGATGAAGAGTATGTGCCGATGACTGTCACGTCTGCCCCTCGCTGCTGGGGCTGCGGCCGCCACAGCTCCACGCTCCGCAAGTGCAGCGCATGCCATGAGGCGGCGTACTGCAGGTGCGTACCACTGCTGCTGCTGCTGCTGCTGCTGCCGCTGCGTGGGGTAGGACTTGTGTGCGTGCTGCTTGCAGCGTGCGCGTCAGCATGCCGCTGGTTGCATAGCATGTGCCTTGGTGCAAGGCATTGCTTGGCGGCATGATCCTCTGTGCTTTGTTGATGCCAAACCTGACCGCCTGTTTGTTTCCTCTTTTCCATGCCCCTTACTGTCCGCAGCCACGAGTGCCAGAGGCAACATTGGAGAGCGGAGCACAGGCGCAGTTGCACGGGCCGGGCGAACGCCAGCTAAACCCCGCTGCGGGCCCGGGCATGCTGCCTGCTGCCACTTGTCACCACACATGCACCTATGGCAGATGGGTGTGCTGCTCCGTGGGCCCGCCGAAACGGCTGTGCGTCATGCAGCGCAGCCCTCCCCGCCGACCATCCTTCCTCCTAGCCTGCATAGTTGCGATACCATTCCATGAACACCCCGCTCCCACTTGTACATACTGCCATCCATGCCGATTCTACCACGCTTTCTGGTACGCCTCAGGCTGCCATCCACCCAAGTGCACCTGCCTCCTGCAAAAGGTTCACCATCCCAGCCTGGCACATTGCAGCAGCCGGGCCACGAGCGGTTGGCCTCAGGAGTGTCAAAGCAGGCTGAATGGGTGGGCAGTGATGAATTGGGCCTCGACATCTGGTACTGCATGCATTCACACCCCTGTGCAGGCGATCAGTTTGATCTCGCCAGCGGGAGCTGCCGCCGCCAGCTGCGCCACCGCTGGGGGCGGCGCGGGCCCCTGCGCCCAGTGCAAGCCGAGTTCTGAATGCTCAGCGGCCTCCTGACGGGGTTAAAGCGCAATTGGGCTCGGCCAACCGGCTTGGAGGGATCTCATTTGTGGTGGACCAGGGCACTGCTGCTGCATGGGCGGGAAGCCGCGTTTGCATCGGCACAGCCCTGTGGTCTGGTCTGCAGCATTGCCCACCGCTAATACTCGATAGGCAGCCACGCTGCCCGCGCAGCCCAGCCCAGCGGCGCCCTGCAGCCGCGGCTCAACGCGCTCATTCGAGCTGTGGTGGCTCCCGGCCCTCTGCACGCCCTCTAGTACCTCAGCATCTGCTTCAAGCTCTGAAGTAACGCGCAGCAGGCCCCTGCAGGTCCTGCAAGCCAGCTGGCCAGGGCGTAGGTCAGTTCCGGGCGGAAGCCGCCACTCTTCGCTGCCGTGTTGGTCTGAGCAATGCAGGTGGACCATGGGCACCTCAAACCGATGCTTGTAAGCCCCTCCTGCAGGCCGCCATGTCGGGCCGTCGAACGCGGGCGGTGCCTGCACTGCTGCTAGCCCTGGCGGCACTGCTGCTGGCTCCCCGGCACGCCACTGGAGCAATTCTGATGGACGGCGCAGCGCCAGGCAGCGACAGCCAGGGCGCCGCCGCCGCCGCCGTGCCCGCCGCGCCGCCCTCGGTGGCCGGCCGGTTTGGCGACTACCCCACGCTGTGGCAGTACTACGAGGCCCTGTTCCCCTCTGCCAAGATGGTGCCCACCATCCGGCAGATGCGGGGCCGCCGCGGCGAGCACGAAGTGCTCTGGCAGGTGCCGCCCTCGCCCCGTGGCACGCTCTTCATCGCCCACGGCTGCTCCCATGCCGCACATGACTGGTGGCCCGCCTCCCCCGCCTGCCCACACTGCCTGGGCCTGCCGGAGGAGATGGCGCAGACGCAGCAGGCGCTCGCACGCGGCTATGCAGGTGGGGCGGGGCGGGTAATCATGCAGTAGGCTTGGCAGGGCAGGCCGGCGGTACGCGGCGGTTGTGGAGGGGCCTGAAGGGGACGGGCAGCTGCGATGCATGGCAGGGCTGCCTTGTGCTGCTCACCAGACGCTTCTAATGATGCGGGCAGGCCTGTCAAACTGCATCCCGCGCCACTGTCAACCAGCAGCCCTGTTCTCCTCCATGTCTCACCTTCACCCTGCTGCCAACACACGACACCCCCCATCTGCCCCCCCTCGCAGTGCTGGCCATGTCGGCCAACAACAGCCGGGGCGACCACTGCATGGACTGGGTGTCCAATCATCAAGACGCGGTGGACATCATCCGCGCATTCCACAAGGAGACCGGGTGAGCCAGGCTTTCGTGTGCGGTGCAAGTTTGGCTTGGTGTGGGGCCGGCATGGGAAGAGCATGCTGGGTGCCTCCCGGATGCCAGCTGCTGAGGCGCGTCATACAGCAGCGACACGAGTGCCGGCATTGCAGGCACAGCATGTGCCTGCACTGCACACCCCTCCTGCCGCTGTGCCGAGCGTGCATGTGAGCACGTTCCGTTACCTCACCCCTTACCGCCTGTAGGCTGGAGAGCCTGCCGCTGTACGGCCTGGGTGTGTCTGTGGGCGGCGGCTTTGTGGCCAAGCTGCCGCAGTTTGTCAAGGTGCGGCGACGAGCACGACCTTTGGCGTCAGTCTGCATTGACCAACCGCGGCGTTCTGCTGGACGCAGCAGCTGTTGCTAAAGCTTAGTCAGCCTTGGCTGCCTGCCCTGCTGCAGATGCACGGCGTTCTGTCCGAGGTGCTGGGTCCCAAGCCTGACACCTGGCTGGTGGATGCACGCACTCCGCCCACTGTCTTCATTGCAATGGACAAGGACCCCACCATGTGAGGAGCGGCGGCAGGCTGTGTACAGCTTTGCATGCGCCAACTCCCATCTGTGCAAGCTGCCCTAGCCGTTCTTATGCCTCATGGGCAGCTCTGTCAATGGCGTGCTGCTGCCTTGTGCTTCAGCTGCCTTGCCCCTCACTGCTCCCCGCCTCACCTGCCTGCTGCCCGCATCCATTCCAACCTCTCGCAGGTGCTTCAAGATCTCGGCGGACGCGCGCAAGCTGCGCAGCCCGGGCATTCCGGTGCAGACTGTGGTGGTCAGCGAGCGGCGTGTGGGCCCCGCCTACTTTTCAAACCGCAGGTGTGCATGCAGAATTGTAATGTGGCGGCAGCCAGTAGTGTGGCAGCGGCAGCACATGCAGGGGCGTGCGTGAGCCGTGGGGTTGCAGCTGGGCTTGTTAAACGGGGGCTGCACTATCCTGGCCCTGCGCGCCCTGTTGCAAACAATGTTGCCCACTACTAGAAGTGTCTGGGTGGTCAGAATCATCCACCCACATCAACCGCCCCGCCCGCCCTCCCATGCAGCCCCGCTGTGGCGCCGGCAGTGAGCCGCAGCGTGGTGGAAGCGCTGCAGCGGACAGATCCTCCCATGCTGGTCAGCCGCAACGGCAGCGAGGGGCAGGGCCTCTATGTCTCGATGGACCCCCGCCACGCCAAGGCAAGCACGCTGTGCATGCCATGCCACGCCATGCTGAGGAAATCTGGCGCATGCCTTGCAGCGGCGCCAGCGTGTGCAGGCTGGCGCGATTGTTGGAATGTGCCCTCCAACCTCCTTGTGCACCTCGCCTGCCTGCCTGCAAGCCTAAGCATTCATTAGCACTCACCCCAAGCAGCATGGTTTGCCTGCCTCTCCGCTGGTGCAGGGCCCCTGGGTGCAGCAGCTGATGCAGATGGTACCGGCGCTGGGCTCTGGCGGTTCCACCAGCGGCATGACGCCCGACCACTCCCACGTAAGTGCTCTCTAGTGCAGCTTGTGCGGAATTTGCCTGTCAACAACCCTGCCGCTGGCAGCATTGCCATGCCTGCACTACTGAGTCGCAGAGCAGATCGGCAGCCACGCGCTGTGGGCAGGCACCTGCCGGCCTACAGCATGCAACTGGACACTCTACTTGCTTCCATGCCCGGCTGGTGCCGTCCGCCGCTGCTGACTCTCGGCTGCAACCTTTCTGTGTCTTCTTCTTTGTGTTGCGCAGGTGTGGGAGGAGATGAACGTGGCCTACTCCAACCACGAAATAATTGCCGACTTCACGACCGCCGCACTCGTGTGGTTTGAGAGCGGGTGAGCTTGCGTGGTTTGCTTCTTGGCAGGCGGTGCCAGGGCTGGGCCGGGCTGGAGATTGTTGCCCACACTGCAATCGCTGCTCTTGAGTGGCCCAAAAGAGGGGGAGAAGGATAACACCCAGCAATGCAAGGCGGGTTCATAAATGGGAACAGGGCGGTGCCTTGGAACAAGCCTACGTCCCATCCATGCTGCAGCTCACATCTCCGGCCCAACCTTATGTCCTGCCCTCCCTGCTGTAGGGGCAAGGCGGACTTTGCCGAGATCCTGGCCCGCTATGCGGTGCCGGGCTCCGGCCGCCTGGGCGACCCCGCAGCCACTATCCCGGCGGGCTGGGTGTACGATGCCACTCGGGACAAGGCCAGCCGCGGCTCCAAGGCCTGGTCAGCACGGCAGGCACAGCAGGCACAGCAGGCGCAGCAGGCGCAGCAGGCGCCTGAGCAGCCATACGAGGCGCACGAAGCGGTTGTGGCGGCGGCGCAGGCTGCGGTGCAGGACAGCGATGCCCCGGCCAGCAGCAGCCGGGAACAGGCGGCTGCTGTGGACGCTGCCGGCGAGGCGGCGGCCGCAGCTCACGTGGCTGCAAGCGAAGCGGCGCAAGCTGCGCCAGCGGCCGAGCAGCAGCAGGGGCAGGCAGTGCTGCAGCTGAGCAGCGGCAGCATGGCCGGCCACGTCGCAGCGGCATCGTTGGAACTTGGCGCAGAGCGGCCCGCACCGGCCAGCGCGCCTGCGACAGCCACCGACAGCTCGGCTGCGCAGCACCGATTCAAGGTGGGCTCCACTGCCGCAATAGTCGGCGGCGGCGGCGGCGCAGTGGTGCTGCTGGCGGCGGCGGCGGTAGCCATGCGCATCCGGCAGCGGCGGCTGGCAGGCTTTAGGGAGCTGCCCACAGCTGAGCGGCTTCGAGATGAGCTGCCCGCCAAGCTGGCACCCATCCCTGAGCAGCACTCTGCTGAGGAGCTGGCCTAGCTAGTGGCTTCCCTGTAGCGGCATTTGCGACTCCCTGTTACTGCTTGCTTTGCTTGTTTGCTTGCTTGTGCCTAGTGATCTTTCCTCTTTCTCGCGTGTGGGACCAAGCCGCCCCCCTCTCCTCCTCTGCCTAGCGAAGACTGCCCTGCGAAGAACCCAATCCCTAACACCATCGCATCCTCACCTTTTCCGATCTCCATACACTCTCACCCAGCGATTCTTAGTTTTTCCCAAGACCGTCGTTGATTCAATCTGTCCGGCTGCACCCTGCACCAGCTGCCCGATTTATCTGCGGCACACGGCCCTCCCCCCCGCTGCCGCCCGCTCCTGGAGACTTTGCCCTCCGATGCCCCAAGCTTGCACTGCCCCCGATTCTTCCCTATTCCCCGTCCTATGAACCTCCTGTCTATTCATGCACTGCCGTATGCTTGCGTGCTGTCTCCTTCATTCTCGTTTCGTTCCTTCCGAGGTCAGCAGACCTCATTGCCTGGCCTCATCATAGCTTGCAACGGCAAGCTCTACCTGTTTATGTAGCCCTCATGTAGTATGAACAGTCCTTTGGCCTGCATTCGAGACGGAGCAAGGTCACGGATGGCCCAGCAGCAGCCAGATGCACTGTGCAGAAATGCGCCGCCAGCGGGCACGGCACAGCAGCGTGCCAGGCGTGCCTGGCATGCTGGACGGCTTTCTCATGCATCGCGGCTCCAGTAGGGGTTGTAGTCTCACTTTGAGCGGCTAAGGCGGCGCGAGCAGGAAGGCGGCACCTGCAGCTGCGGCGGCAACAGCCGATCGCGCGCTGTCGCAGCATCAAACAGGAGCCGCAGGTCAGTCGCACATGTCGCGCAGCGAGGCGGGCCCCATGCTTGCGCTCGCCAACCCTCAACCAACCGGGAACCACTTGCAGCTTGCAGCCTCCCGGTCAGCAACAAAGGCAATCAACACTTGCCATTTGCAGCGGTGGAAGCTGCTGCGGCGCTCGGCGGTTGCCGCGGGGTGTGGCCGCCGCCACCTACCGCCGCCCTGCCGCCATCCCACCTGCTCCTGCCTGCTGTCGTTCGCAGGGCAACGCTCCACAAATCAAGCATGGCGGCCCACACGAAACCTTGTCGGCGACGACTGCTGCTGGCCGGTGCAGCACTGCTGCTGTGCATCGGCAGCGCTGTGGCCGCTGATGGCGCAGCAGCGGCCGCCAAGCAGGCGGCAGCCGGCTCGGCGGCAGCAGCGGCAGATGGCCAGGCAGGCGGTCCAGGCTACAGCGGTGCGTGTTGCAGAGTTCAGCGCAGAGCTTGCAGAGGCTGAAGTGCAGCTCACCGCTTGTTTGTGTCAACCGGCCAGCCACACGCTGTTGTACCCGCCCATCTCCTGCCATCATGGTACATTATTCTGGCTCTGCCACCCGACTGCACCACAGCATTCAAACCTTGCTGCAGACCCGCACTGGAATTGGGACGTTTGGTACGGCGACCTGAAGCCGTACAAGGACCACAAGTTCCGCCACGACTACTGGTACCAGGTACGCGCATAGGGTGCACAATGCGATTGCATGCCCAGGTGCATGGGCTGCTGTCCTGGGCGGCTATGTGGCAACAGCGGCTGACTGCCACCCCGCGTGTGCCTATATTGGTCAGTGTGTGAAGACCCCCAAACAGTGCCTGCCCTGCATACCTCGTGTGCAAAGTCTGCCATGCTTCGATTGCCTGCCCCCTGCTTTCAGGTGCCCAAGAACCCCCGGGCCACAGTCGTGTTCATCCACGGCTGCGCACACAGCGGCTACAATTACTGGCCGCAGGCGAGCTGGTGGACGCTGCTGTGCTGTTGCTGCTGTGCTGCTGCCCTGCCGCTGCCGTGCTGCCGCCCTGCCGCTGCTTTCCATCTGCTCTGGGTGCCTGATTAGCAGCAGCGTGTGCCATCTCAGCATCGGATCCAAGTCCAGTTTTGCCATGTTCATCTCCTGCACTTCACATTTGCCGCTGCGCAGAGCGAGGACTGCGACGAGTGCCGCGGCCTGCCGGAGGAGATGAGCCATGTGCTGCAGGCGCTGCGCCGCAACTATGCGGGTGCGCAGGCGGCTGCGTGTGTTGCAGTGGGAGTGACCCTGCATGCCACTTGCTGCTGTGCCTTGGGGGTTCAGCAACAGCTGCAGAACAACTATGCATGTAGCTTGCCGCTGCAGCAGCATGCCAGCCACAGGCTAGCCCCAGCACTGGGTGCATGTGGGCCCACAGTTGAAACCGTGCCACACAGCCAACCGCACTGAAGCGCCGCCCTATTTCGCTACAACCACGCTCCTCATGGTGTTGTGCTGCCACATGCTGCCACATGCTGCCCCCCACAGTCATCGCCATCTCCTCGCTGGACCGCAAGACCGGCTGCTTCAACTACTGGGAGGACTTCATGGATGTGAAGCAGATTGTGGAGGGCTGGCGCAAGGAGTGGGGGTGAGTCTAATCCTTTCAAAGCTGGGTGCATGCTTTAAAACCGGGTGCAAGATTGAAAGGAATCCATGGATGTGAAGCAGATTGTGGAGGGCTGGCGCAAGGAGTGGGGGTGAGCGCTTCTGCCGTCCCGAGGCGTGGCAACGAATGGGGATGTGGGCGCTTCCTGTGACAGGGCAGCACAGACTGCACTGGAGTGCAGCAGGGCATACGCATTTTGCGAGGCGGTCTATTATGCTGCTCATCCTATTCCGTTTGTTTGCATGCAGGATGGAGGACCTGCCGCTGTATGGAGTGGGCATCTCCGCGGGCTCCGCCTTCCTGCTGAAGATGCCGCGCTACTTGCGGGTGCGTGGCACAGCGTGACACTGTGTCTACAGCAGACCACCATGTTGTGCTGGTGACGGGTTGCTCGGGGCACATCACGTTGAATGCCCATGTGCGACATTGTAGCATGAGGTTTAATGACTTGCACCAAGACGGGCCACGTGACATGCACTGCTGGCAATTGTGCAAGCCAGCTCACCAGGTCTTGAGACTGATGCCGTTTTGCCATCTCCTGCCAACCTGACCTTGCAGTTTGATGGCCTGGTGTCCGAGGCGCTGGGAGTCGACCCCAAGTCGGGAGGATTCGATGTGGTGCTCGGCAGTAAGTGCCACGCAGTGCTTGGCAGCAAGGTGTAGGCTGTGCTTGGCAGCGAGTGCCAGCACAGCGGCAGGGCGCTTGTTCTCGGGCAGGCAGCAGACGGGCACAGAGCGGCGCAGTGGCCGCTGCTCTCCCAACTCCATGCCCTCCTCCTGCTGCATGCCCTTGCTGCAAGCTTTGCCCTGCTGCTGAGGACTGCGCCTGTGCCGGAACCCCAGAATCCAATGTCTCCGAACCCTGCAGAGTATCCGCCCACTGTGTTTGTGAGCATGGAGCGCGACGAGAAGCAGAAGGAGTTCATTGCCCAGGTGGGTGCTTTGTACAGCTTTTTGCCCTTCGTTATTTGTTCAAACAAGTACCCATGTCATATAAGCTGCAAGCTAGCACCCCTGGTCAGTTGCTGTTGCTGCGTGTAAACCAGCGCATCTGTCCCCATTCGGCGTCCCCGCAGGATGTCAAAATCATCAACAAGATCGGCGGGCCCACCAAAGTTGTCAAGGTAGGCAGCTGCAGAAGCAAGGTTTCTCGGCCGGCTGCAGGTGCCTGGCTCACTCGGTGGATGCCAAGATGCAGATTGCTTGTCAGGGCATTGACAGAGGGGCAGCCTTTGGAAGCGCTAGCGCTGCGCTGCTCGTTGCCTTACATCTGCCGCTCCCCGGCCAGCCGTCCGCAATGTACTACAGCTGTATACCAGCTGAAGGTGCCACTCTGTGCGTCCCAATTCCTATAAATCGGCTCCAATCATCATGCAGGTCTTTGCCCGCAAAATTTACCCAACCTACTTCTCCGATCGCTCCCCATACTACATCTCTGAGAGTGAGTGGCATTGCAGTGATTCGCATAGTTGCCTGCCGCTGCTTGTTGCCCACAGTGGGCAGAGTCTGCGATGCCCGGCGATGTAGTGGTGTGCGGTCATGTTTGGGGTGGGAGCGGTCACTGTCCAGCCTGCAGGAACAGCAACCCTTTCCACACTCTCACTGTCTGTCACTCTTCTCACCCCAATGCAGCCCTGAGCGCCAAGATCTACCAGGGCCTGCTGCAGATCCGCATGATTGACCAGCAGGGCAACGTGCTGGAAGACCCTCGG
>VFQQ010004150.1_pt1 | contig 13093 bp, 23 predicted proteins | sample 3512341 | NCBI WGS metagenome assembly VFQQ01 (sample SAMN10412373, study PRJNA504923) | tailings metagenome | isolation source: Relicate 2 Philex TSF1 revegetated site | place: Philippines: Tuba, Benguet | collected 2017-08-29 | reverse complement strand
CAGGTGTCTCCTCAGGCACACTCTCCAGCGCAATGCCGTGCCTGCACAGCATTTAGAGATGATCCGCAGAATGTAAGCCAAAGATCCGCTCCCAGCGTGCTGCGCGTGCTGTGACTCGCAGTGCAAAACTGTGCTCTTCATGGCATTGGCGTCGCTGCCGACGCAATGGTGACATAGCCAGATGCGCGTGCAGTACAGAACTATGCACCCTCACCGGCTGCCCTCCAGGTCGGTGGACAGGCGGCCGTGCAGGCTGCCACCGTAGCGTGCGTCATACTGCGGCAGGGGCAGCGAACTGGAGAAAGTGGGCACCAGCTGCCTGAGCGGTAGAGCGTTGGCACGACCACTGTGCAGACAACTGAGGACACATCGTGCGGATCCAACAACAGCGCTGGGTGAGCTCCTTCGTAAATAACTAACACAGCGATGCATCCCCCTAGCACATCCCGGGCAAAGCAGGGCGTGCCTGGTCCAGCGCGTCCAGCGAGTCGTAGGAGCCGACGCGCAGCATGCGCAGGAAGCCGTCAAAGTCGACCTCGTCCGCGTCTGGAGGGACGGGGGCGGGGTGGGACCAGGGGGCGGGCACATGGAGAGAGGCGGGCAGCCTGGGGCCGGCTTGGTGCGTACTGGCCGCTGCTGGCATGCCCTTCTCATGCATCCACCCACCCACCCACCCACCCAATCGAACACCCACCACCCACGCTTCCCACGCGCACGCCCACACCCACCCACCCACCCACCCACCCACCCGCGTATCCCGCCTCCACCAGCGCATCCTCCACGGCATAGTCCACCTCTGCGGCGGGCAGCTTGTCGCGCAGCGTGCCAATCAGCGACTCCACCGACAGCCGCCCGTCGCTGTCGGCGTCCAGCCCCGCAAACGCGCGGCGAGCGCACTCCAGCCACAGGTCCCTGCGGGCAGGAGGGCAGTGGCGGGGATGAGGCGTGCATGCTGCGCTGCACTGCGCTGCGAGTAAGTGGGTATTGTTATGCGCTCATGCCTGCGGACATAGCTAGGCCCGCCCCCTGCCCATCCCCTCAGCCCCCACCTGTTGTTCTCCTGCAGCGCCCCCCAGTCCATCTGCGACGCCACAAACTCGGGCGCCGCCACCTGGCGGGAGCGAGGGAGCAAGGACGCAATGTGCGTTATTCAATGGAAATGTCAGGTTCGTCGGCACGTGCGGAGCTGAGCAGCAAAAACTTCCCAGCTGGGCCGATTGTGCCGATTCAGGCGACGCACAGTGGCTGCACATGCCAGCACACAGGTCAATCGGGGCCAACCAGCCACACCCACCTGCCCGTCTGCGTCAATGTCCAGCTGCTGCATGAGGATGGCCACCTCAGAGGGCTCCAAATCGTAGCCCAGCTGCGCCAGACCCGCGCTCATCTCCTCTGCAGCGGGGCCGGGTGCAGGGGTGTGGGAGCCCTTACCAGCTGAGGCGGAGGGCATGGGATCGGGTACGCATCCCTGTTTGCTGGGCGGAGCAGCCCGGCTGGGCAACAGGGTGCGGAAGCAGATGCAGGGCGGCAAGCTGGTGCGCAGGCAGAGGGCGAGGAATTGCAAGACAGATGCAGAAAGCTGCAATTGGAGGCGCATGCTGGGGCAGGCAAACCAAGCCAAAGAGTCTCTGCCTGCCCACCTGGCCCCAAGCCCTTGTTGCTGCGGAAGTGCATGCGCCGCATGAGCTGCTCCAGGTCTCGGGGGTTGGTGATGGGCCCCAGCTTGGCACCGCCACTGCCGCCGCTGCCACTCCCACTGCCCCCTGCCGCTGCCACTGCCGAAAAGGCAGCCAGCGTCTGCCCCTGCAGCTGCCCCGCCTGCGCCGGCGGCTGCACGCCAGCCGGCGGGCCGCTGCCAACTGCCATGGGCGCCTCCCCTCCAAAGCTGAAGCTGACGCGCTTGCTGCCGCGGTGGTCACCAGACTCGACTGCCGGGCTGCTGGAGGCAAAGGGACCTTCCGAGCCCACTGCAGCAGGCAGCGCTTCGGGCACTGCAGCCAGGCCGCCCCCTGGTTCTGCCGACATGCGCTCCAGCAGCGCTTTGGCCGCGCCCCGTCCCCGGCCCCGCTCCTCGGCTGCTGGCCGCTCCCCCGCAGGTGCCGCCGACGCAGCTGCCACTGCCGCTGCACGCTCCACCGCTGGGGCCATTGGGGCAGCAGCAGGCGGCGAGGGGCCCGACTGTGGCCACCCGAGCGGCTGCACGCCTCCTGGCTGCTGCTCTTGCTGCTGCTGCTGCTGCTGCTCACCAGATGTGCCGACTTCAAGGCTGCCTGCCGACTTTGCATGACGCACAGCCGCCGTCTGAATTGGGGAGATGCACTGTGCTAGGCATCAGCCACTGCTTGCAAAAGGCTTCAGTCTAGCTCAGGGTGTTTCATCTCGAGCTTGCTAACCTGCCTAGGTGCTCACCTTGTGCTTGTGATCGATTGTCTCAAGCTGGCGCAGCAGCCGCTGGAAGTCATCGCCGCCTGCAACAGAGGCCAGCCGGACCAGGAGTAGTTAGGAGTAGTGCAAGCAAGGACCTCCAAGGCACGGCGAGCTGCAACTTAGTGCTTGCAACCTCCACCCCGGCCAGCCTGCCTCTTCACCAGTGCTCTGCATGCGCCAAATTCTGCGGTGTCTTGCAGTGCCACCCAGCCGGCACTATGGCTAGCTAGGCGCCTGAGCACCACCACCACAGCTCTCACCGTGTGCAGAGGTGTCCAGAGACAGGCGGGCTGCCTTGCGGGCAGCCAGGCGCTCCTCCTCGGTGCGGGGCGCCACACGCAGGTAGTCAGCCTTGCCGTGCCCCGACTCTGTGTGCAGGGGAATGTGGGTGGGCACACAGGTGAGGTACAGAGCAAAGACGCCGTTGCGGGTGCCGCGGGGTCTGCGGCCGGTGGAAACACGAGGCATGTGTGCTTTGGAGCTTGTACTGTGTAGGCAAGCCAAGCAACACGCTGGTAACGCCACGCTACCGAGCCTCGGTCGATAGTCCACCCACCCATGGCCGCCAGCTCAGAGGCTTGCCGCATCACACGCCAGTAGTCGCCGGGACCGTGCACCGAGGCGGAGCCGCGCTGCCGCTCGCTTGCTCTTGCCTGCAGGCACGGGGGGGGGCACTCAGCATGCTTACGGCAGGATGGGCGCCAAAGCAGGCCACGGGACACACGTCACAAGCCCACTGCCGCCCGTTTTGCACAGCCAGCTGGCGCGCGCGCCTCTCACCAGGAGCGCCAGCTGCTGCGAGGACGGTGACCGCACAAACAGGCGGCCTCCGTGCGCGCTGCCGCCAGCACGGGCTGCCACTCGGCTCAGCAGGCCCAACTGCAATGAGCATGGTGCGGGATGGTATATTTCAAATCGGGAAGCAAAACATCGCTTAAGACCACACACACCCACACAGCTGGCTTGCAAGCCGTCGGTGCTGCCAAGCCAGCCAGGCCACAGCAACAGTCCAAGCTCACCCTGAAGGACTCGCTGCCGTGCACGCTGCCGCCGCTGCCCTCAAGGGAAGTGCGTGCCCGCTGCCGCTGTAGCTCCGCCAGGCTGGCACAGAGGCAGGGGCAGCATTTGGCGCAAAAAATTAAGCATTTGATGTGAGGGCTACAGATGTGTTTGCTTTTGCATCGCAACCCGCAGCACTGAGCGTGTGTGCAGCATACAACCTCGCTGATCACTGACACAATAGCCAACGCACTTGACGGACGCGCTGCGCCCAACCTCCGGGCTCAGTGACCGCCCGAACTGCACCGGGGCAGTGGGAATAGGTGACAACAAAGAGTATGTTGCACAGACATCAGCAACGGCTCTGCTTGCGCATGCATTTCGTGCGGCAAACAGGTCAGCAACCCAACGGCCATCAAGCCAGCATTCTACCTTCTCCGCTGCCAGGTTCGCTCCCTGGCTGTTGCCATCTGGGCTCATGGGGAAAATGTCCTGGCCTTCGCCGGGGGAGGTGGGTGAGGTTGGAACCTCGCCACCCCCCCCCGCTGCTGCTGCCGCCTGCTGCGCCGCCAGGTAGCTGCGGCAGAGGTGAGGGCAAAAGGAGGTGCGTCTCAGTCTCCCAAACTTGTTTGTGCTGATCTCAGTTTGCTGCCAATGCGGTGCTGTGACACTTGCCTGCCATACTCGGTCTGGCCGTGCACAGTGGGCGTCAGTGCCGGCATCATCTTGAGCAGCTCCTGCGGCACGTGCCAAGCAAGGGCATGTTGAGCAGCTGTCGGGCAAGCTGCATGCTAGACTCTGGGCCCAGCCAGAGTGCTGCGACAATCACGATTGTAGGTTTGCCCGCCCATGCTTGGCAACAGCTCTTCAGTCCGCCACAGCTGCAGCGCCATGACCACTCATGACACAGCTCTGCCGCATGGGACCCTCCTCAACAGCATCCGTCATCCACCTGCACCACTTCCCGCCTCCCCCACCTGCGCAATGAGCTCCAGGATGGTGCGCCGCAGCGCGTTATTCTGAGCAAACCGCTGGATGCGCTGCACCACGGTGGCGCTGAGAGGGCGCCGCTTGGCCTCGTGGAAGGCGGGCGACAGCCAGGGGTGGCGCAACGCCTCCTTGGCAGTGGGACGCTGCGTGTGGTCCTGTGTGCAGCACAGCCAGTTGGGGGAAAGAGCCAAGTGTTGAGCGGCGATACGACAGAAGCAGGTGCAGCTGGAGAGCGGCTCAAAAGGCAAGGGCGGCGCCGGCAGCACTGAATGGAGGCAGCAGTGAATGGCGCTGCTTGAGCACCCAATCCCGTGACACCGCACCACCGCGGCGCACCAACGCAGCCTCCCCCAAACCCAAAACCTCTGCCCCAGCTCGCACCTTGTTCAGCAGCGTGCTCACAAAGTCCTTGGCCTCGTCCGACACCTCCTTCCACGCGCTGCGCCGGAAGCTGGGCTGCTCAGTGAGGATGCCCTTCCAGATGACTGCGGCAAGGGGTGGGAAACAGTGTCGTGCTGCGGTTGAGGGCAGTGCGTTGGCTGGACACCAGTCTTGAAAAGCTTGAGCCTCTCCCACATTAGTTTCATGGCATGCAGCAAGAAGTGTCAGAGCAGCCAAGCAGGTGGCAGTTTTCACATGCCAGTTAATCATGACAGGGTGGGCTGGTGCGCACCTGACAGCGCGGGCGCGTTTGGGTTGCGCGGGTCGTCGAATGGCAGGTAGCCCGACAGCAGCTGCAGGGGAGGCAGCCGTGGTGGCACCAGGACGGGTTGCACACTGCATCAACCTGCACTCCGGTGCGACTGACATGGCAACTGCCGTCAAGTACGCTCATGCAGGTGCCTCCCCATGCTGCCCTGCCTGGGCAGACTCTGCCGTGTGTCATGCTGACTGTACGCCGCCTGGGCGCCCCCGCACCTGGTATGCCATGATCCCAGCCGCCCAGATGTCTGACGCCGGGTACGTCTGGCTGGACAGCGTTTCGGGGGCCATGAACCAGGGGGTGCCCTCCAGGCCCAGGTCGGTGCGAGGCAGCTTGTCTGGGTCGAAGAACACAGCCAGCCCAAAGTCGATGGCCTTGAGCGGGCTGTCCTCCTCCTCAGTCAGCAGCATGAAGTTGCCTGCAAGCAGATCGGTGTGGAGAGGAGGGAGGGGGTGTGCTGAGGCAGTGCGCTGGATGGGCGGTGCGGGGTTGCCAAGCAGAGCACGAGGCACCCAGACTGCAGACCCACTGCATTTGATTGCACGTGGGCAAGCCGAGAACAAATTCGGTTGCAAGCTTGAAAGCTCAACTCAGGAGCAAGGATGCACGCAGCGGCTGCCTGGCCACCTACCCGGCTTGATGTCACGGTGCAGGATGCGGTGGGAGTGGCACTGCGCCAGCGTGTGCAGCACAGAGCGCATGTAGGCAGCCACCTGCAACAGACCATCGGGGCCCAAGCAGCCAAGGTTAGGCGGCAGCAGCAGCAGCAGCCGTGACACACAGTCACCTGTCAGGAGCAAGCGGACCGTGGGTGGATGGTTGGCAGCAGCTGATGCAAAAGCAACGAACAGCAGCACGGGTGCAAGGGTGGCAGAAACAGGCAGCGGGCTCGAACACAAGCCCACCGCCTGTACGGGAAGCAGGCACAAGCAGCTGCATCCACCCACCCACCCACCCACCCACCGTCTTCTCGTCGTACGGCCGCCGTCCAATCTCATGCACCAGCTCGCCACCCCTGCGCACAGCATCAGTGGACATAGCATGGCTCTGTTACCAAGGTCACACAGGCACCCGGCCCACCGCACAGCGCATCAGGCCCAGACAATTGGTGGCTGGGCGAGCAGCAGCAACCAGCGCAGCTTCTGGAGCACGGTACAGCCGCACCAGCTGCATCGTGCACCCGTCTGCCCGGCCAGCCCGCCCCTGCACCCTGCACCCGCCTCGCCTGCACAGCTCCATGACCAGGTGGATGCTCTGGTCATCCTCGTACGCGCCCTTGAAGTGCACCACCGACAGCGTGCCGCGCAGGCGCGTCAGGATCTTGATCTCCCGCTTCACGTTGTCCAGGTGCTGCGCCTGCTTGGCGGCTGCGCCCATCAGAGGGCGGGGCGGGGAGGGGCGATGCATGCATGAGCAGGGTGCCGTGCTGAGCCAAAATGGCAGTCCCTGTGTGCAGCAGCTGCGCTGCCCGGCAGGCAGCGCCCGCCGACTGCACAAAGGACACTGTGGTGCAGCCCGTCATAGAAAAGTCCCGCGCATGGCAGGCCTTCAGCATATCTGTCATGGTGCTCTCGGGCGCCCCACCCACGGTTGCGCAGACAGCGGCAGAAGCGCAGGCGAGGCACGCACGTGAAAGGTTGGGGATGTCCAGCGTCTTGGACACGCTCTTGCACGCAAACTCGATGCCGCTGCTCCTTTCCACCACCACCCTGCACCAGGTTTGCGTGCAGGTGGCCTAGCGTCAGGGCCTGTCCTTCTGAGCTTCTGCATGCCACAGAGCTTCTGCATGCCACAGCAGCCAGCCTCCGCTTTCCATGGCCTCGCCCACCGCCGCTCACCTGACGAGGCCGAAGCCGCCCTTGCCCAGGGTGCGGCCCCATTCAAAGTGCGCCTCCAGGTCGCGTGGGAAGCCGCAGTCGACCGCTGGCTCCTTCTTGGCGGCCACAACATCCCAAATGTCCACGCGGGGCATCGCGCCCGTTGAGGCGGTGCCGCTGCCGCCGCTGCCGCCGCCAGTGCCAAGCCCGGCGGTGCTGCCCGAACTGCAGGGCGATGGCTCTTCGGCACAGACCTAGTTGCTTCAGCGGCCCCCGAGCTGGCGAGCCGCTCGTCTCTTCAGCCTGGGTGGCCCGCCGCCGCTCTCGTTTCCTTTCGATCGGGCAGTCACGCTATAACCTACACGACAGCATGTCGATGCGTTAGCAGCGCACTGAGAGCCATGCAGGCAAGCACGTGCTCGGGGCTAGTTCGGGCGGCCAGCACAGTCACCTTTGGCGGCCGATCTTCTGAGATGGCGATGGCCATGAAGCAACTCGCAGGATGTGATCCGAGGGTGGGGGAGGGGCAAATGGCAAGGCGCGCTCGAGCTTCATGCGGGCGATCGGAGCCCTGAATCCCGCTTGCAGCGATCTCTTGTTTGCCTCAACTGTCCGATCTGCTGAATTTGGCAGGCGCCGACACGCCCTGCAGTCGCTGCGCGCGCACACGGAAAACCCTCGCCTCCCGGCCATGCTCGCCGCCCCCGCTACGTTTGCAAGCCACACAGCACGCCGGCCATGCCTGAAAAGCAGCGGAACACCCAGGCGACGCCCAGGACCCGGTCGCTGGCCGGGCCGCGCACTGGGGGCGCCTCGCTGCCCGCCCGCTGCATCATCCAGGGCCGCCGACACCACCGAGAGCGAGGAAGAGGTGAGTGGCTCCGGGGCCTCTGCAACAGCTTGCCGGCGCCGCCACCCGCCACGGCGGCGCCTCCTTGCGTGCCTCTGTGCGAGCACCGCCTGCTGCCCCACTGCAACAGGTGGACCTGGACATTGAGGCCCCCAAGGGTGACAAGGCCACCTCGCTGAACAACCTCAGCTTGCTGGGCCGCACGCTGCTGATGAATGCAGCCTCCCTGCGGGCTGTTCGCGGCCAAACGCACTGCACATTCTGGTGGGGCGCCTGCGTTTTGGTGGATGCCTCGAGGCTTGCCTGGATCCTGGACTGCTGCATGCATGTTCGTTTTGGAGTGCTGCTGCCCAGCCGCTTGCAGCGGGGCTATACTGTGCGGCCAGACCTGCCCTCGTCTCCGATTGCTCGCCATGCCCCTGGCGCCTCCCCTCGCAGCCGCGGCACGGGCCGCGAGACGTGCACAGCCTGCCAAGGCTCTGGGCTGGTGCAGCACCAGGAGAAAGTGCGCATGAACAGCATGCGGCACGCAGGTGAGGCGCCGCTGCGGCCCGCCGGGATGGAAGGAGGATGCACCTGGGGAGCGCTCATCCGGCCCTTGGAACTCGGCTTATGTGGGTGCCAGTGCACATTGGGCTCTGAACCGCCTGCGTGCAGCGTCAGGTTGCAACAGCCTTCCATCCGCCTCCGCCTCCTCTGGCCCCTGCAGCCAGCAAGCTCAAAGTGCTGCTGTCGCTGGAGGAGCCCAAGATGAGGGATGACGACTGGATGAAGACAAACCGCTGCAAGCGGTGCCACGGCACCGGCGCGCTGCCATGCAAGCACTGCGGCGGCACGGGGCGGCTGGGGCCCGCGCAGTAACAGGGCCAAGGCAAGTCAGCCCATGGCAAGTCCCCACATGCAGCCATCAGCTCGTGGGTCCCGTCCTCCCTGCTGCTTGTTCTGGTGTGGTCGTGTGTTCTTTTCTGGCCTGCTGACTGTCAGCCGCTTGCAGTGCACTGCTGTGCGCCACCTCTTCCCTTTTTCCAGCAAAATAAGCTCCAGTGTTCCTCTTCTGCTGCTGAAAACGAGTGATACTAAAACAGATGCATGCCATCGTGTCCATTTACAAACCCGTGGCCCTGCTGCCTGGTGCACTACGAATGCTGCCTTTTCCTGCATGCATGCCCTCTCCGAACGCACCCTTGCACCCCTCAATGTCCTCAGCTACCCCTCAGCCAACTCGCGGAAGAACCTGTAATAAATGACATCCAGCCATTGCGGGGTGCATCACCGCTCGTGGCACCAGCGGGGATGGAGCAGGGGCACTTCATCTGTCACAGGCGCGGCGCACGGACCTGAGAAATGCACACCGCAAGCAGATCAAGCAGCAGCAAGGGAATTGGTCCAGCGCCCTTCAAAAGTTTTGAAAACGCCAACCGCGTTCGCTGTACACGCCCGCCGGGCAGCTCTGCATTGAGATCGCGTGCCTCTCAGCCTCCAGGATTGTTTTGGAGCTCCCTAAGCGCGGTCGACCGAACATGGCATGTCCACACTTAACACCCTCTTCAGGCCGGAAGCTTGCATCTGGATCGCTTTCAATACCAATGGCTGCATCGCAATCCAATGAGGGCGGGGCGCCCACGCGCCAAGCCGCCAACTTCACATTCAGTCAGTCTAACCGCAGGCCGTCTGACTGGATGCACATGGCGGCGGCGCCGGCGACCCTCAATGTCATACCTCTGCCACCTGCACGCATTCTTCTATTCCTCACTTCATCATTGCTGCGTTGCTTGAACCCCTGGTGGGACGGGCGAATAGTTACCTTGCAACCACAACAGTAACCCCCAGCCCACCGCCCGGCCGCCCCCTTGGTTGTTGTTGGTGAGCAGCCTCCCAGGCTATCTTTTTGCCTGCTGCAAGTGGGGTTTGCTCTGTGAAAGCGAGCCAGCCGCCTTTATCATGCCGCTGGCGGGTCCTGCCGCCTGCGCCGTGTGTCGGCAGGAGTTGCGCCTGGGGCTTGCAAATTGGGCCCGCCATCATGGTGCATTCTGCATCAGTTACGCATGCCGGCAGGATTAGTTGAGATTCTGCCAGGCCCAAGACATATGCCTCCCTGCGCCATCCATTTGCCGCAGGGTCATCACCGGACAGTCATTGAACCATGCCTCGCACAACCGCCGCCACCGCCGCCCTCCTGCTGGCGCTGCTGGCGCTGTCCTGCATGGCCCAGGCCCGCACCCTGCAAAAGTCGCAGGCCGACAGGGATGCCGAGGCAGTGGCGGAGCAGCAGGTGCGCAGAGCGGGCCAGGGCGCTGGCTGGGAGTGATGACATGGATGTACGGTGCCAGCTGCTTTCAAAAATTGCAGGCGGGAAGAGCGTTGGCACCCAGCCAGGCATAGCCCTGTGGGCACTCCAGCCCAACCATCTTGTGCTTCCTGCTGGCACCCGAGCCCGTTTCCGGTGCTGTTCACACATCCGCACGTAGCCCACCACCTCGCTCTCACTGCCCCGTTCAATGCAGGCCCAGCAGGACGCGCTCGTGGCTGACCAGGCCGAGCGCGAGGCCAAGCTGCTGCGCAAGCAGGTGGAGGCGCAGGAGCGCAAGAATCGGGCTGCTGGCGCTGGCGGCTCATCTTCCGATGACTCCAGCGGCGATGATGGCGAGCAGTCGAGTGGCAGCAAGGGCTCCTCCTCCGAGGACGGCCAGGGCTGCACCAAGCCAGACTACAGCGGCATGAGCCGCAAGGAGAAGCGGGCGGCTAAAAAGGCGTACAACAAGTGCCGCAGCGCCGCCCGCAGCGGCGACAGCACCAGCTACGACAGCACCGACGGCAGCTCTGGTGACGGCAGCGGCGACAGCGGCGCCGTCACGACCAAGAGCCTGAAGCGTGGCGGCAAGGGCGTGCGTGCCACCTACCACTACTGTGAGCTGGGCTGGACTGCTGTCTTCCGTCTTTCTTCCTTTTTCTTCTGGCGGCACGTTCTGCTTGCAGCACAGCAGCCGCAGCAGGTGCATGGGTTGGTGATGCCAGGCCCCGACTGCTCCGCCCCTCCGCCTGTGCCCGACACGCCCCGCCTCCCCTGTGCCCCCTTACTATGCACGGCAGACTCTCCCGCCTACGAGACCTCCAGCCTCTACTGCGCCGACGCCTTCCGCGGCAAGGAGTCCAGCCTGCTGGGCCGCCCATGGACCGCCTATTGCGCCGAGTCCATCCTGGGCCCCATGAGCCGTGAGTGGCCTGCAGCTGGCAACAGGGTGCGGCTGTATCTCTGCCCAACAGGGCTGCTCAACTTCACTGGTTGCCGTGCTGCATGCTACCAGGTCCCAACTCCTCCTGACGTGCCCTTGGCCCTCACCCCCTCCCCTCCTCCCTGCAGGGGACAAGTGCGGGCGCTGCATCCGCGTGACCAACCTGGCCACTGGCGACTCGATTGAGGCCACCGTTGTGGACATGTGCGGCACAGGCGGCATGGACCTTGACCCCGAGGTGAGGCACAGCTTTTAAACAAGCTGCTAACGAACATGGTATGCAGTAGCTGAGCAGCACTCGACTGTTGCACTTGTGAAATCTGTGCACTGCTGCGATGGCAACCGGTGCGCGATATTGAGATGGCGCAAGCCTGTCGCCCACAGCATTATGTGCCTGACGGCTGCCTACCCCCTGCCCCACCCCCACCAACCGTCCCTCAGGCCTTCAACCCTATCGCTCCAATGGGGCTGGCGTTCGCGATGGCCACATGATGGTGACAGTCGAGGTGCGCTCGAGGCAGCGATTGCAGCAGCGGGGGCAGCATGAGTGGAGGCAGTGTGAGCAGGACACCAGAAAAGTGCAGGGGTGCAGTTCAGGGGCAAAGCATCAGTGCAGCACGTCTTGGGTTTCTACCAGGAACACCACCATCTGATTAGCCTGGCTTGCTGCCCTCATCTCTCCATGCAGTGGTGCTGAGCATGACCCAAATAAGCTGGCGCCGCCTAGCGCTGAGATACGCGCCGACGGCGGCTGCGCCGCAGTCCAGTCCCCCCGCTCCAGTTTTGGCCGTTATGCGTGTTCCATCACCATCCAACGTGTGAACAATGGCCCCGGAAGCAACCGCACTTCCTTGTCCGCACACCCCTGCATCTCACTTGCATGCACTTGCCCGATGCCTCCCACCACCCTTTCCTTCACTGCCCCTACCCTGTTTGTGCCCTCCCCCTCCGGGTAGGGTGTGCAACCCCCTCCCCTCATTTCATGCCTCCGCTCGGTGACCTGCATTCACTGCACTCCCTTCTCCCACCCAACAACCACACTCAATCCACACCCGCCTTCCATTCATGGTCCATCCCTGCCCTGACCAATGCCATGTCTTAGCATGCCTCTGTTTGTGCCCATCTGCCCTGCAATCGTTCCCGACCCGTTACTTTTGCCTGCCATGCTTTGCCACATGCTATCCCCCCTGCATACGCTGCCTCTGCGCTACCCAGTGCTGCTGCCAGTTTTCTTACCGCCCCCTTGCATCCATGCTGCACGTGCCGGACCCCTGCCCCACTCACTGCCGGCACACAGATTGGCTCTATTTTAACCAACCTGGGGCAAGCCGCATACAGACGCTGCCGGGCTGCCATGGGGGCCAACAAAGAACGGAACATGCGGAGTGGCTGGTGCCTTAGCGGGAGGTGCGCGAGGCAGTTGGAGAAATGTTGCCCCAGGGCCGATCAAAGAGACATCAGGTCCCGGTGAGCCCGCAGCCAGCCTGCAGCCAGCGCACGCCAGGTTGGCGGGCGGGCTGATCGGTTTCTGGTCTGCTCGCTGCTCTTGTACGCCCAGTCGCCGCTGACCCACCTCACACGAGCTTACCTCGACAGGTTGGTGGACCAGCCGGCTGCCGAAAGCGCTCGCGCTGGGCATGGTGGTTGGGCGGACGTTGCGGGGTGGCAGCGGATGCGTCGCAACGGCACACGGCAGCCATCTCACCGCACAGGGGAGAGCGCCGCAGGGCGCGCGAAGCACCGCAGGCTGCGAGCTTACCGGCCTGCTCGGGCCTACAACAACCGCCATCGAGCCTCGCTCTATGATTATTACGTCTGCAGGTGGCAGCAAAACGACCGAGCCCACCACCATGCGGCGCACCCTGCCGCTGCTGGCGGCCCTGCTCCTGGCTGGCGCCGCGGGTGCGACCGGCGGCAGGCAAAATGGATGCAGCCTGCATTGCGCCCTTCCATTTGCAAAGCTGACGCGGCACTGCCTAGCAGGGAGGCTGGTTTATGCTGCTGCCAAATCTGCTGTGCGGCCAAACCATTGGCACCTCATCGAGTGGCCCTGTGAGTGTGTCCTGTGCGCAGT
>VFQQ010004149.1_pt1 | contig 13098 bp, 4 predicted proteins | sample 3512341 | NCBI WGS metagenome assembly VFQQ01 (sample SAMN10412373, study PRJNA504923) | tailings metagenome | isolation source: Relicate 2 Philex TSF1 revegetated site | place: Philippines: Tuba, Benguet | collected 2017-08-29 | reverse complement strand
TTGCTAACTCAATGGTAGAGTACTCGGCTTTTAACCGATAAGTTCTGGGTTCGAGTCCCAGGTAACCCATTTTTATATTTGATTTATATTTGCTTCTTTTATTATTTTTTACCTTTGCTTCTTTTTTCTTTGCAATATTTATTAAATAATTTGCTTATTATATTTGTGTAACCTTTTATTGCAATTTATAGTTGTTTAACCTTTTATATTTGTTTAATAGCAAATTTGCTATATAGCAGAGCTATATAGCAAAGTTATTTTATTGATAGCTTTGCTATCAATAAAAAAAGCTATTAAACAAACATTTTTTATTTTTTATTCTTTATTCTTTTGATATTTATTTTAAATTTTTTTTATCTTTTTCTTGTTTTCTTGATTTCTGTTGACTTGAAAAAATAACTTCTTTATTTCTTTTACTAAGTAAAGAAATTGGTTTATTTTTTTATTTATTTTTTTTTTTTCATTTACAAAATATCGATATAAAGTAATAAAGCAAAATAACAAAGGCTAAAAAAACTACCTTTTTTTTTTAAACAAAGTAAGAATAAAAAGTTAAAGGATTTAAATGTTTTTTATATTTGTTTACATATTTGTTTACATATCTGTTTACATAGCTTTGCTGTTAAATGAACATAGTCAAGTAAAAAAAAGAATTTCGTTAATAAATAATATTTGTTTAATAGCTTTGTTTGCTATTAAACAAAGATCTTCATATAATAGCTTTACTATTAAATGAATATAATTTAATTTAAAATTAAAAAAATTAAAAACCTTTAAATAGTAAATTTTTTAATTTTTTTAAATTTTATATTTGATTTATAGCTTTTGCTATGTTAAGTTAATAGCTTTGCTATTAACTTAAGATATTTGATTAATAGCTTTTTTTATTGATAGCAAAGCTATCAATAAAATAACTTTGCTATATAGCTCTGCTATATAGCAAATTTGCTATTAATCAAATATGAATCAAAGATCTTCAGTTAATAGCTTTGCTATTAACTGAATATACAAAAAATTAAAATTTTTTTATAATCATAAAATTATGAATAATATGTTTATATCATGTAAAGAATCTAGAATTGAAAATGATAGAAGTTTTTATGGTTGTTTTTCTATTGGTGCTTTTGATGCTGCACAAAGTTTAACTATAGCGAATGCTTTAAGACGTACTTTATTATCTGAATGTTCTGGTTTAGGTATTATTTCTGTTATAATAGAAAATGTTTCTCATGAATATAGTACATTACCAGGAATGCGTGAATCAGTTTTAGATTTACTTTTAAATTTAAAAGAAATAGTTTTAAAAAAGAATAATAACTCAATTCCTGCGTATTTTTCAAATTATACAAAAAATTTAAATAATAATTTTGACCAAAAAGCTAATTTAAAATCTAAACAAATTAATTGTGAATCAAGTTCTTTTTATAAACCAGTTATTGGTTATTTAAAAGTAAAAGGTCCTGGTGTTATACGTGCAAAAGACTTAAAACTACCTTCATTTATTCAATGTGTAGATCCTGAACAATATATAGCAACTTTAGCAGAAGATGGTTTTTTATCTATGAAAATTTTAATAATGGAAGGTAAAGGTTATTTAATACAAAAAAATAATTCTTTTATGGATTTTAATTTAGTTAAAAAACGTTCAACTTTTTTAAATGAATTATCTTATCAAGCATTAAAATCTAATAAATTATTAAAAAATAAGCAGCAATTTAATTTAGAGCAACAAGAAAATGTAAATAACAAAACTTTTTCTAATATTTTAAAAGAAGAAGTTAATGGTGCCAACTTAGTGAATTCTCATTTTGCTTTTAAAGAATCATTTTCAAAACAAAATAAAGTTTTGACAATAAGAAGTAAAAATAATTTATCAAAAATGTTAAAAAAAGAAAACGTTCAAGAAAGTAGACCATTAAATTTAGATTGTATTTTTAATCCTGTAACAAAAGTTTCTTATATAATTCAAGATTTTGATAATAAAGTTGTAACTGATTTTTATGATCATATGACTTTTATAAATCAAATATCTTCTTTAATTGAAAGTAGTCATTATTTAAATAAAAATTTTCCTTATTTAACAAAAGAAATATCTTTAAATAAAAAAAGTGTTTTAGATTTTTTAGAAATATATACAAAATCAGAGATAAAAGAAATATCAAATTATTTACATCCATTAAAAAAACAAAATTCTTTACATAATATTATATTAGAAATTTGGACTAATGGAAGTATACATCCACGTGAAGCCTTATTGTTTAGTTTTCAAAATATAAGTACAACTTTTTTAAATTTTCAATTGCTTCTTTAAATAAAATAAAAAATTTATTATTTGCTTTATAAATCATTTTTATTCTTTTTCTTTGATTTTCTGGTTGCCTTCAAAAAAAGAAACAAAGGAACAAGAAAAACAAAGAAAAAGAAAACAAAAGTAGAATAAATTAAAGTTCAAAAATAAGCGACATCAAAAAACAAAACATAAAAAAAAACTTTGTTTATAAGTTATATACAAAAATTTAGTTTTTTTAACTTAAAAAAAAAAATTAATAAAAGCTGTAACAAAGTTCGTTTTTTATATATGTTAAGTTAATAGCTTTGCTATTAACTTAAAATCTTTGATTAATAGCTTTTTTTATTGATAGCAAAGCTATCAATAAAAGAACTTTGCTATATAGCTCTGCTATATAGCAAATTTGGTATTAATCAAATATGAACTTAGTCAAAAAAATTTTGTTAATTTATTTACTTAAAAACGGAGAGAGAGGGATTCGAACCCTCGGTACAAAAATTTATGTACAACGGATTAGCAATCAGCCGCTTTCGACCACTCAGCCATCTCTCCTTTCTATTAATTAGTAATTAGTTATTGTATTATTATTATACAATATAATAACTAAAATTATATTTTTTTAAAATTTTAACTTTTTGTTGCTGCTTTTATTGCAAAGCAAAACCTTCTTTTTTAAGGCCTTTACTTTAGGCTGTGTTATTTGTTATTGCCTTTTTTTTGGCAAAATGGGATATAAGGCAAAAAAGGCAAAAAAGGCAAAAAAGGCAAAAAAGGCAAAAAAGCAAAAAGAAAAAGAAGCCAAAAAAAAGGCATAAAATTCTTTGCATGCAAAGCAAAGGTAGAAAAACATTTATTTATTTTTAATTCTAAATAATTTTTTTTAAAGATTTGCGCTTTTTTAATAAGCTGTTTTGTTTTTTGATAATAAAACGTTTCTTTTTTTAAAAGTAAGTCATACAAAAAACTGTTTCTTTTTCTTTAAGAAACAGTTTTTTAATTTTTTTTTTATAAAAATAAAGGTAAATTTTTTAATTTAATTTTTATTATTAAGCAAAGTGCTTATTAATTATTATTTGTTATTGCCTTTGGCAATTTATTGCCTTTGGCAATTTATTACCTTTGGCAATAAATTGCAATAAGGGGGATATAAGGGCTTCTTTTTTTTAGGCCACCCTAAAATAAAAGCCTTAAAAAAAGAGGGGTAGCTTTTTTTATTGATAGCAAAGCTATCAATAAAAGAACTTTGCTATATAGCAGAGCTATATAGCAAATTTGCTATTAACTGAAGATAATTATGAATTATTAATTAATTATTAATAATTCATAATTAATTAATAATTAATTAATAATTCATAATTATTAATTAATAAGTAACAATTTTGTTAAAATTAACAAATACTCATACTTTTTTCTAAATTTATATTACGACGTAAAGATCGTGTTACTAATTCTAAAATATCTTTAGCATTTGCAAATCCATGAATTTGAGCAAAAGTAAATTCAACAGACCATTTAGTTGTAATACCACGAGCTTCTAATGGATTAGCGTGTGCCATTCCTGTAATAACTAAATCAGGTTGTAATTCTTTAATACGTTGAATTTGATAATAATTATCCGGCTTTTCAACAATACGCGGACAATTAACATTCATCTCTTGACATGTTTTTTCTAATAAAGCTAATTCAGCTGCTTGAAATCTTTTATCCATGTAAGGAATACCAATTTCATAAACAATCATACCACTTCGAATTAGAAAACGTGCTAATGAAATTTCTAATAAATTATCACCCATAAAAAAAACAGATTTACCTTTTAAAATTTTTAAATATTCTGTTGATTCTTCTAAATTTTTCCAAATTTGTTGTTCACGTTCAACTAAACCCACAGGTGTTTTACCAAAAACATTACAAATTTTTTCAATCCAAGCACGTGTTCCGTCTGGACCAATTGGAAAAGGAGCTGATATTAATTTACATTTACGACGTCGCATTAAAGTTGTAGCAGTACGGCTTAAAAAGGGATTAATGCCACAAACATAAACATTTTCATCTAAAACAGGTAAATCTGCATAGCGTGTCGATGGTAACCAACCCGAAACTTCTATACCTTGTCTTTTTAATTCGAATTCTAATTGATTAGCAATGGTTGTAGGTAAAGAACCAAATAAAACTAATTTATTTTCTGTTTCAATTTGGTTTTCTAAAAAAGAAGATTTTTCAGAATCTATTGTTTTTTTATTTGAATTTAAAAAAGAAAATTTTTTTTCTTTTTCTTCTTCTTTTTTTATGTTTATTAAAGAATTATTTTTTGGACAATGTCCAACCATTGCTGCTAATACAGTATCTTCACCTTGTGTAAAAGCATAATCTAAACCATTAGCACGTGCTACAACAATAGGAATTCCAATTTCCGCTTCTAAAATTGGTGCCATACCTTCTAAATTCATTTTAATTATTTCAGTTGTACATGTGCCAATCCATACAATTACACTTGGATTTCTATCTTTTTTTATTTGTAAACATAATCTTTTTAATTCTTTATAATCATTTAATTGAGCAGAAATATCACTTTCTTCTAATTCCGCCATTGCATAACGAGGTTCTGCAAAAATCATAACACCTAAAGCATTTTGTAAAAAATAACCACATGTTTTAGTCCCAATAACTAAAAAAAAACTATCTTCAATTTTTTGGTATAACCATGAAACACAACTAATTGGACAAAAAGTATGATAATTACCTGTTTCACATTCAAAAACTAAATTTCCATTTGTCTTTGTTTCATACACTAAATTAGAAGAAGTTGATGAAGTTTTAACTGATGATTCGATTTTTGATAAATTATTTAATAAATGTAAAGTTTTATTTAAATTTTTTTTATTGTTTTTTAAAAAATTACTATAATATGTTAAATAATTTTTTCTTTTTTTAAATGATTCAATATAAAAACTATGGTTCAGATGACTAACTGATTTTATTGTTATACTATCTCTTTTTATTAATGGGTTAACAAAATTTGTAACCATTGATTTATAATTTAAATGATTGGAAAAGCAAATATTTCCACCTTCTTTTTTTTGGGGGAAAATATTTATGTTAAAATGAGATTTTTTTTTTAAATTTTTTAATTTTATTTCTGTTTGTAAAGAAAACATTGATATATAAATTTTATTTAATGAAATCTTTTGTTTTTTTGCTTTTATTTAGTTTTATGTTCATTTAACCATTTATATTTGTTTAATAGTCACTTAACTAAGATTTCTTTTTTTATCTGACTATTAAACAAATATAAATTGCAATACAACAAGTGGCTTCTTTTTTTAAGACCAGCCTAAAAATAAAAAAAAGGCCAAAAAAAAAGAAGGGTAAAGGTAGCTTCGCTATTAAATGAACATTAGAAATTACAATAAAAAAGCAAAAAAAACATAAATTTTAGAGAGAACCACAAATAAAAAAATTTTTTTTTAATTTTTTAATAAAGAACTAAAAAGTAATACAGAAAAGAAATATAATTTATTAATATATAAATTATATAATAATTTTATTTAATTAATCATTTATTTATAAATAAAATAATTTTTTGAAAAAAAAAAATAAGAAATTTTATTTCTTATAGTTGTTTAATAGTTACTTAACTAAGATTTCTTTTTTATAAAGCTACCCCTCTTTTTTTAAGGCTTTTATTTTAGGGTGGCCTTAAAAAAGAAACCCCTTCTTTTTTTTTTTTTGGCCTTTTTTTATTTTTATTTTTAGGCTGTGTTATTTGTTGCCAAAGGCAAAAAAAAGGAAAAAAAGCAAAAAAAAAAGAAACCCTTATTGCAAAGCAAAACCTCTTTTTTTTGTATTGCAAAGCAAAAAGGTAATGCGTTTTGCATATTCAGTTAATAGCAAAGTCATTAACTGAATATAGGGTTAAAAAACTATAAGAAATAAAATTTATTTTATTTAGTTTTATTTAAAATCTTGTTGAATTTCAATGGATTTTAAAACTTTAATGTTTTGATTTGCTTTTCAAATAAAAACAAAAAAAGAACATGTGTTTAATAGTCCGATAAAAAAGATTTCTTTTTTATAAAGCTATTATTTTTATAAAGTTATTAAACACTTCAGTTAATAGCAAAGCTATTAACTGAATATTCGTAAATAAATAATATAAATTATATAGAGTACCTAAAACATTTTAGCTTTTTTTTTAGTAAATTTTATTTAAATTTTTAATAGTTTTTTAATTTTAATTGTTTAAATTGAATCTATTAAATTATAAAAACTTTTTATTTTTTCACTCTGTTTTGTTTTATTTAATAAAATCAACAGAATTAAAACGAAAAAATTTTGCTTCTTGTTTATTCCTATATCCTGTTAAAGAACTGATATTAAAATTAGAGAAAAAAATTTTAATTTGATTATAATTATTGAGTACACATTTTATAAATAAAATTAACAAAAATAATTAATTTTGCAAATCTCTATAAAAAAAAATAAACAAGAAATTCTTGCAATTTGCTTTGAAATTTGCATTGTTTTTATTTATAGCAAATTTACTATAAGCTATATAGTAAATTTGCTATAAATGATATATGTTAATATCTTTATTTTTTTATATTCATTTAATAGCTTTGCTATTAACTGAATATTAGCTTTTTTTTGGCTTCTTTTTTTAAGGCCAACCCTTATATCTCTGCTTTACAATACAAAAAAAAGAGGTTTTGCTTTGCAATAAAAGCAGCAATATTTGTTTAACCTATTATATTTGTTTAATAGCAAAGCTATTAAACAAAGATCTTCAGTTCATATTTGATTAATAGCTTTGCTATTAACTGAATATTGCAAAGCAAAACGCCTTATTATTTGTTGCCTTTTTTTGTTTTTGTTTTGGCAAAATGGCATATAAGGCTGCGTTTTTTTGCAAAAGTTTTGCTTTCCATTACTAAAAGGGGATATAATATAAGGGTAGCTTTATAAAAAAGAAATTTTAGTTAAGTAACTATTAAACAAATATAAAAGGTTAAACAAATATGATTTTTTTTATTTTATGGTAAATTTATTAAATTAGTAATTTCTCTTAAATTATTATTACTGTTTGTTTTATTTATATTATTATAACGGAATAAACCAATATCTAAACATAAAGCTTGTAATTCACAAATTAAAACTTTAAAAGATTCAGGAGTTCCAATTGAAATATCCTTATTTAAAATTAAATTTGACCATAGTGTCATTCTTCCTGTCATATCATCTGATTTAATAGTTAACATTTCTAATAAAGTAAAAGCAGCGCCATAACCTTCTAAAGCCCATACTTCCATTTCTCCTAAACGTTGACCACCTTGTTTTGAACGTCCACGTAAAGGTTGTTGAGTGACTAAAGAATAAGGTCCAGTTGAACGTGAATTACCTGTCCAAATAGGTATACCATATCGTCGAACATAGAAAATTTCGTTAGGAACGTTTAAACAGTGAACAGAACCTTTATAAGAAACAATTTCTTCTTTTTGATATTTTTGTTCATAATAATGACCGTTATTAACTACTGGATTATTATTTTCTTGGATAATAGAAATACACCATTTTTTATCAATATTAGAGTCATTAATCTTATTTTTTACAATTAGATTTTTATTAGCACTCCATCCAGCATGTAACGCTAAACGCATAATATCGTCAGCTAATTGTAAGGAACTTGTTTTATAACTTAATGAAGTATGAATGCATTTTTTTTTGTTCAAACATAAAGCATAAATAAGTTTTTGTGCTTGGCTTTGACTTAATTGCCAAACCCATGATGGAAGATATTTATTGAAAGCCCCAAGACTTAAATGGTTTAAGTAAGACCATAATTGTTTATTAAAAATGGAAAATGTATTATTAATAATAGTATATTTAAACCCAAGAGAGGCCATTGTTTTAGTTAAAATAGTGGTAACATGATCTTTGCATTGATAGATTTGAACTTGATCAAAAGATTTATATTTGTTTTTAAAATTGGCTGAAAAACAATAATCATTTTTTCTATAAACATAGAAATTTTTATTTGGATTTTTATAAAGGGTGTTTATAAAAAAAGGATTTTTTTTATTAAAAATTAAAAGTTTGTACTTTTTAGTTTGTAACTTGCTAGGTAAAAAGTAAAAAAAGAGACTTTTTTTGGCCAAATTTAAAACAAATTTTGTTTTTCTAGAATTTTTTAAATTTTGACTTTTATGTTGGTTTACAGAAAAAAAAGAATCTGTTTTTTTTTTTAGTTCCAAGTTTGTACGTTCGACTGAAAATTCTCCAGCCCCGCAAATCCCTTGATCTCTAAAGTTAAAATTATTTGAATTTTTAAGAAAAAAGGGCTTTTGCGCAAAAGCAAATTGTTTTGCTTTATGACTTTTTATTATTGTTTCTTTGCCTTTGTCATATGATAAGGAAGGAAAAGATGAAATGCTTAGTTTTTTTTTAGGAAGCAAGGGCGACATTTTTTTTAAAATTGTTTTTATTTTATTATTCATTTGCCATCCATTAGTGATCCATATACCAAAAAAAGTTAACCAATCATCCATATTTACTTTTTTTTCAGGTATTTCTGATAGGATTGCAGGTAAAAAAAATTGGTAATCATTTTTTGCCCAATTTGCTTTTTTTAAATATGTATAACATTTACCAATAAGATGTTTAGCTTCAATAAGTTCAAAATCTGTGAAAGACGTATCGTGAATTCCACCTTTTTTAACGTACATACGGTGATTAAGAGTTGCAAGTAGATTAATATTAGCAGTTTTTATATGATATAACTCACCATTATAATTAGGATAATGAAAAATATTTAATGGTTTTTGATAAATAAGTTGACTTGTTTTAGGTTCTAAAGTAGCAATTTGATGCTTAAGTGTGATTTTATCAATAGGGATCCACCCATCCGTTGTTAAAACGTCATGATCGGGGGTTAAACAGTGAATTTTATCATCAACCATATGAACTAATCTTAATATATAAGCTTGACCTACTGTTATTTTTTGATCAAAACATTCACCATTTCTACCATCATAAATACGTATTTTACCAGGTGAATTTGGGTCAAATAACCATTTAAAACCCGTTTTAATACGTGCCTCATACAATTTATTAAAAACAAAACTTCTACTAGCTTCTGGTCCATAAATTTCATCAAAACAAGTTATTTTGTAATTTTCACCTAAAAATTTACCAGCTAAACCTAATAAACACTCATAAATTTGACCAACATTCATACGAGATGGAACCCCTAAAGGATTTAAAACCATATCAATAGAAGTACCATCTGGTAAAAAAGGCATATCTTGGATAGGTAATATTTTAGAAACAATTCCTTTATTTCCATGACGTCCTGCCATTTTATCACCAACTTGAATTTTTCTTTTTTCTGCTAAAAAAATGTGAATTTTTTCAATATTTTTTAAAAGAGTTGCTTTTTTATGTAATTTTTCAGCTTTTATTTTTTTTTTATTTATAGTGTTATATAAACTAAAAAAAGGCATTACAAAATTTTTTGTTTTATTTCTACTTATATTATTTTTTTTTATACTTTTAGATTGGTAGTCATATCTGCCTGTTTCTTTTTTTTTTGCAATTTCTATTTGATTTTTACTTTTTTTCTTACTATAAGCTAAAGAAGCAATTGAATTATAAGAAAATTTAAAAAATCTTTGAAAAGATAAATTATTTTCATATAAATTATTTATATAAGTAAAACCAATTTTATTTATTTTTTTATATGTTATTAATTTTTGTTTAAATAAAATGTAATTATGTTTATTTTTTTTTTTATTTTGTTTTATATTGTAAATTTGGTCTTTATTTCCTGTGTGAGGTAGTCTATTCCCTTCAATAGCCAGTTTTATTAGCTTTGCTAATAAACCTGGCCTTAAAAAAGAAAAAAGAAGCCCTTTTTTTAAAAAAAGAGGGTCAAAATTAAAAAATTTTACAGAATTCAATATTTTTTTATCTTTGCCTTGCACTTTTGCTTTGCAATAAAGCAGGCTAAAGTAAAAATATTTTTTTAAATATAAGTTTAAAATATTTTTACTTTTTGAGTAAGTTATATTTATACTTTTTCTATTTTCTTTGTTTTGTGTATTTTTAAACGAAAAAGTTATAGGTTTTTTTTTTAGAAAAAAAGATAACCATTTTTCTTTTAAATAATATAAATTATTAATTAAAGAATTAACAGAAAAATTTAAACCATAACGAAAAAGTTTAAAAAATAAAAAAAAGGTATTTTGCTTTTGTTTAGCCTCTTTATTTGTATTTTGTACTTTGTTTATTAGCTTTGCTAATAAAACTGGCGTTTTGTCTTCTTCTTTTTTTACATATTTATTTTTTAAAAAAGCTGATAAATAAAGATTTTTATTTGTTTTTCTTAATAAAGTTAAAAAAAATAAAGAAACATATTTTGCACGTACTAAAAAATGAGAAGCAGACAGAAGTAAATTTTCATCTTTATTTTGCATATAATGTTTGTTAAACTCTAAAGTATTTAATTTATAATCATTATTCATTTTATTTTTTATTAAGTAAGAATCTGATATTTTAGAAAAAACTAAAATACGAGCGTTATCTATATATTTTTTTTTTTTAGTTTTATAAACTAATAATTTTTCTTTTATTTGTTTATAATAATAACGACGAGAAAACATTTGATTTATTTTATTAAAAAATAGAGAAATTTTTTGATTATAATTTGTATGAAATCCTTTTTTATTAATATTTTTACTTTTTAAAAAGCTTTGCTTTTTATTAAATTTATTTATAAGGCTTTTCATAAAAATTGGAATTTTTTTGTTTGCTTTACATATTTGTTTTTGTTTTTCAGTAAAGCTGAAAAATAAAGATCTTTTATAATTAGTTTTTAAAACTTGATTATTTAAAACTAAATTTGTTTTTTTTTTTTCATCAATTTTAGTAATTAATTTTATGGGTTGAATATTTAATATATTTTTGTCTACGGACAAATAAAAAGGACGTACAATGTCAAAAACAGGGTTCACATTTTTTTTTTCATGAACTTGTTCTTGTTCTTGATTAATTATATAAGTTTTGTCTTTTATTTGCTTTATTTTAGTGCCATACAAAGATCCATTTAACTCTTGCTTTACATTTTTGCCTATTACGTTAATAGCCTTGCTATTAACTGAAGATCTTTGTTGAATAGCTTTGTTATTCAACAAATATTGCTTCTTTGCCTTTGGTATAAATCGCAATAAGGTGTTTTGCTTCGCTATTAAAGGTAAAGGAATTCGAAAATAGTTTGATGTTTTTAAAAAATATTTAATATCAATAACTTTAGCTTTTATACCCTTTGGTGCACGTAATGAGCTATCTTTTATTGGACGAACTTGTTTTTCTAAGATTGTATATAATAATTTTTGATATGGGGATATTTTCTTTTTATTAATTGGAGTTATTTTGCCAACTAAAATATCTCCTTCTTCAACCCAAGAACCTTTTTTTATAATTCCAAAAGAATCTAAATTATTTAATTCTTTTTCTGATATATCTGGGATATTACGAGTAATTTCTTCTGAGCCTAATTTCGTTTGTTGTGTTTCTAATTCATAGCGTTCAATATGAACTGAGGTATATAAATCATCTATAACTAAACGTTCACTAATTAAAATAGCATCTTCAAAATTATAGCCTTCCCAAGGCATATAAGCAATTAATAAATTTTGTCCTAAAGATAACTCGCCACCCATACTACTAGCACAATCTGTAAGTAAATCTCCTGATTGTACCCAATTTCCCTCAATAACAGAAGGTTTATGTATTAAACAAGTATCCTGATTAGAACGTTTAAATGTCTCTAAATAATATTCTTCTTTTTTCACTTTTGACTTTTTATCAAATGTATTTAAAAAATTAGTCTCATTTTTTATTTTATTTTTTTTTACTACTATCTGTTTAGCGTTTTTTGTTATTGGCTCTTTCAATAACGAAAGATCTTTGTTGCCAAGATTTGCTGAAAAACAAATACCTGTGCTTCGTACTTTTGCCTGCTTTGCATGCAAAGCAAAGGTGCGAAACAGGTAGAGTTGCCAAGAAAAATAAAATTTATTTTTTATTTTTTTCATTTTATTATTTTTGTATAAATAAAAAAAATTAACAAAGTATTTTCATTTTATTGCGGAGCAAAAGTTTTGCTTTACAATATTCAGTTAATAGCAAAGCTACCCTAAAATAAAAGCCTTAAAAAAAAAAGAAGGGGTTTCTTTTTTAAGGCCACCTAAAATAAAGGCCTTAAAAAAGAAGGGGTAGCTTTTTTTATTGATAGCAAAGCTATCAATAAAAGAACTTTGCTATATTATATAGCTCTGCTATATAGCAAATTTGCTATTAACTTCTTAACATAAATAACTTCAGAAAAAATTTTTTTCTTTGTTTTTTTTAATTCATTTTAAATTTATTTCAAACAAAATAAGTACATTAAATTTTTTTATAACGTAAGATCTTTGTTTTTTTTTCTAATAAATAAAACATCTTTGATTAATAGCAAAGCTATTAATCAAAGATCTTAAGTTAACCATTTATTGCTTCTTTGCCTTATATCCCAGCAATAAAACAAATTGCGTTTTTGCTTTTCATTACTAAAAGGGGGATATAAGGGCTTCTTTTTTTTTTAAGGCCAGCCTAAAATAAAAGCCTAAAAAAAAGGCCTTAAAATAAAAAAGAAGGGGTTTCTTTTTTAAGGCCACGTTTATTAGCTTTGCTAATAAAACTGGCATTGCTGCGCAAATTCGAAGGGGTTTCTTTTTTAAGGCCACCTAAAATAAAGGCCTTAAAAAAGAAGGGGT
>VFQQ010004148.1_pt1 | contig 13102 bp, 7 predicted proteins | sample 3512341 | NCBI WGS metagenome assembly VFQQ01 (sample SAMN10412373, study PRJNA504923) | tailings metagenome | isolation source: Relicate 2 Philex TSF1 revegetated site | place: Philippines: Tuba, Benguet | collected 2017-08-29 | reverse complement strand
ATGGCTTTGCTCAAAGCCCAAAAAAAAGGCTGGCAGATAGATGTTGGAGCCGCTTTCAATCAGAATAGTGATGCTTTTGGGCGTACAGGTACTTTTTATGTAGCCGCCAATGTTCCTAGTACCATCGCCAATTCTAAAGGTGACTATGTCAGTCTCCCTAGCGATTTTGTTCCTACTACTTCCAAAGGAGGTGCTCCTCTCTTAGCCTCCCCTCTCAGCACCAATGGACAAAATCAAATGTTTAAATCAATGCAAATGGTGTATTTGAGCCGAAAATTCGGAACTACAAAATTTGCGGGGCTTTTCTTCAAAGATGATTTTCAAAAATATAGACTAGATAGCATCGGCAATGCCTCCAACGGTATAGTCTATGGCCGTCGATACGACGTAAGCGGCGTCCATAGCCGCTTTACTTACGGTGCTATGCTCACCGGGCTACTCAATCCGAGTGCCAAAAAACTAGGTAAAATTACTTGGCAAGCCTTTGGTTATTTACAACAAGGTAAAAACCGCGATGGTCAGGCGTTGAGTGCTTTTCATTATGGCGCCAACGTCTCAATTCAACAAAGGCGCCTTTCTACAGGACTAGGCTATGAATTGCTTTCTGGTAACAATACCCTCACTCCCGACGGCAAAGACCACCGCTTCGACCCCCTCTATGGTACTCCGCACAAGCATTGGGGATACATGGATTATTTTTATGTAGGTACAGGCTCGGCAGCAGGGGGATTGGCCAATGCTTTCTTCAAAACCAAATATACCATCAATCCGAATCTATATTTCACATTGGACTTTCACCATTTTGCTCTAGCCAACGATATGAAAAATGGACTAGATGCTTCGGCGGGAAAACTAAACCGTCAGCTAGGCAATGAAGTGGACTGTATCATGAATTATAACCTCAACAAATTTACGAACCTTGAAGTAGGGTATTCTTTCCTGAAAGGCTCAGATAGCCTCGAATACGCCAAATTAGGCACTATCGGCCAAACCAAACGCCGCGCTCATTGGGCTTACATAATGCTCAACATACGCCCCGATTTTCTTACAACCAAAGTTACAAAGTAATCTTCCCCAAGTCTTTAAACTACTGAAATTCCATGACTTCCAATAAACCTCTTTCTCAACTCAATATCTTTAGTTTTAGCGGCATCCAAATGCGCACTTTCCACATCACGTGGCTCACTTTCTTTGTGTGTTTTTTTGGTTGGTTTGGAATAGCGCCCTTAATGCCTGCCATTCGAGCCGATTTAGGACTTACCAAACCTCAAGTCGGCAATACTATCATTGCGGCGGTATCAGCTACGATTTTTGCGCGACTCATTATCGGCAAGTTGTGTGATACCTGGGGACCCCGCAAAACCTACACTGCTCTTTTGATAGTAGGCGCATTGCCCGTCATGCTTGTTGGCTTGGCCAAAGATTATACTTCATTTTTATTGTTTCGTTTGGCGATTGGGGTGATTGGAGCTTCGTTTGTGATTACGCAGTTTCACACTTCTATGATGTTTGCGCCCAATATCAAAGGCACCGCAAATGCCGTTGCGGGTGGTTGGGGAAATCTAGGTGGCGGTATTACGCAGCTTGCGATGCCCCTCATCATGGCTACCATTATGGGATTTGGCTTTGTCAAAGCAGACGCTTGGCGATTGGCGATGATTGTACCGGGTCTTATGATGCTTATTATGGCGTGGGTTTATTGGAAATATACCAAAGATACTCCCGCTGGAAACTACGACGAAATCAAACACACAAGCACTTCTAAATCAACCGTTTCTTTTTGGAAAGCTTGCTCTGACATCCGGGTGTGGGCTTTGGCTATTGCGTATGCTTGTTGTTTTGGAATGGAAATTACCTTCGATGGCGTAGCAGCGCTTTATTTTTTTGACAACTTCCACATGGAAGAAACCGAAGCTGGTTTTTGGGCAATGCTGTTTGGGTTTATGAATATTTTTGCCCGTGCGGTAGGTGGCATTGTTGCCGACAAAGTAGGACAAAGATTTGGAATGAGGGGTAAAGGGATTTTGCTTGCTTCTATGCTTTTGTTGGAAGGAATAGGAATCTTATTGTTTGCCCAAGCAGGCAATTTGACCATCGCTATTTTATCAATGCTTACGTTTGCGATGTTTCTGAAAATGGCCAACGGTGGTACTTACGCCATTGTACCTTTCATTAATCCCAAAGCCGTAGGGGTGATTTCGGGCATAGTGGGAGCTGGCGGAAATGTAGGTGGGATGCTTATGGGCTTTTTGTTTAAATCTCAATCTATCTCTTACGGGCAAGCCTTTATGTATATCGGAGGTATCGTAGCTATCACGGGGTTACTGCTATTCTTGGTAAATTTTGGTAAAACCGTTACCCTCAAACAAACCGAAACAGAATTGCAGGCAGCCTAAGTATTTTTTCAAACGGCGAATTATGAACGAAACAAGCTCTTACAAAACCACTTGTTGCTACTGTGGCGTAGGCTGCGGGGTGGTGATTAAAAAAAGTCGCAGCGGTAGTATTTCTGTAGAAGGCGACCCTAGCCACCCCTCAAGTCAAGGAATGCTTTGTTCAAAAGGAAGGAATTTGCATTATACTGTGATGGATACTTCCGATCGACTGCTGTATCCCCAAATGCGCGGCAATCGACAAGCACCGCTCCAACGCGTTAGCTGGGATACGGCACTCGAACGAGCAGCCGCAGTATTCAAGACATTTATTGAGAAATATGGCCCCGATTCCGTAGGATTTTACGCCTCAGGCCAATGCCTCACCGAAGAATACTACGTGGTCAATAAACTTATCAAAGGTTTTATAGGCTCCAACAACATTGATACTAACTCTCGCCTCTGTATGTCGTCGGCGGTGGTAGGATACAAAATGGCGCTGGGCGAAGACTCTGTTCCTTGTAGTTATGAAGACATTGAGCTTGCCGACTGTTTTTTGATTGCTGGTTCCAATCCCGCTTGGAATCATCCTATTGTATTTCGTCGGATGGAAGCCCACAAAGCGGCCAATCCTCGCGTCAAATTTGTGGTGATAGACCCCCGCCGTACTGATACTGCCCGCATGGCCGACCTTCACCTTCAAATCAAACCTGGTACGGATGTGGTATTGCTCAACGCCATTGCCAAAGGGCTGATTTCGAGGGGATACATTGATGAAAAATTCATCAAAAATCACACCGAAGGTTTTGATTCTTACCGTGTTCAAGTAGCCCAACGTGACATGCGAGAGGCGGCCAAAATCTGCGGCATTAGCCTGCACGATATTCACCAAGCCGTAGAGTACATTGGCAAATCCAAAGGATTTATTTCTATGTGGGCGATGGGGTTCAATCAGAGTGTGGTTGGGGTCAACAAAAATCTAGCTTTGCTCAATCTCCATTTGATTACGGGGCATATCGGTAAGGCAGGGTCGGGGCCATTCTCCTTGACAGGTCAACCCAACGCAATGGGTGGAAGAGAAGTAGGTGGGCTATCCAATCTTCTGCCAGCACATCGCAATTTGGCCGACCCTACCCACCGACAAGAAGTAGCTGATTTTTGGGGTGTTTCGTCCCTCAATCCCAAACCAGGTTTTACCGCTACCGAGATGTTTGAAGCCCTCAAAGACGGGCGAATGAAAGCCATCTGGATTATGTGTACCAATCCGCTCGTAAGTTTACCTAATGTGCATTTGGTAGAAGAAGCTTTGAAAGCGGCCAAGTTTGTGATTGTCCAAGATATTTCTAATCGTTCGGATACCGTAGCCTATGCCGACTTGGTCCTCCCCGCCGCCGCATGGGGCGAAAAAAACGGCACTATGACCAATTCCGAACGCCGCATTTCTTATTTGACCCAGTTTGTTGAACCCGTAGGAGAAGCACTCCCCGACAGTGAAATTATTGTGAGGTTTGCGCATAAAATGGGATTTGGCCATGCTTTTAACTACCAAAATGTAGCAGAAATCTACGACGAGCACGTTCGCCTTACCCAAGGCACTCACATCGACATCAGTGGGGTGTCGCACGAGCGCCTACGTACGCAAGGCACGCTTCAATGGCCAGTTCCTAGTCGTGATTCTAGTGGAACCCCTCGGCTTTTTTCGGACCATCAGTTTTTTACGCCTTCTCGAAAAGCTCAAATTAAAGCCGTACCTGACGAAAATCAATCGGAAGCGTTGAGTGATGATTTCCCTTTGATTCTTACGACCGGACGCCTTCGCGACCAATGGCACACCATGACCAAAACGGGTAAAGTCAACAAACTAACCCAACATGTACCCAAAGCTGTGCTCGAAATAAACCCTCAAGATGCGGCAGAAAGAGGCATCAAAGAAGGCCAAATAGTAATCATTGAAAATAGGCGCGGTAAAGTGCAAGTTCCGGCCAAAATCACGGACGATATTCGGCCAGGCGTAGTTTTCCTGCCTATGCACTGGGGCAAGATTCTGGGGCAAAGTGCTGCCCGTACCAACAACCTCACTAGCGATTTGTTAGACCCTTTTTCCAAAGAACCAGACTTTAAATATGCTGCCGTTGAAGTAAAAAAATTCAGAAAGCCCAAAGAACGCATCATTGTGATAGGGGCAGGCGCCGCCGCCTATAAGTTTGTCACCACTCATCGACAAGGGAATCTTACCGACGAAATCCACGTGTTTAGCAAAGAAACCTTTGCCTTCTACAACCGCGTGATGCTCCCCGATTATGTCAGTGGTGCTATGAAATGGGAAAAACTACTCAAAATGCAAGACGACGAACGTGCCTTGATTCATTTGTATGAAGGCGTAAGCATTGAGAAGATTGACCGAGCTCATAAGGTAGTTTATGATTCAAGAGGCCACATGCATCATTACGACCGCCTCATCATTGCTACCGGAAGTCGTGCATCTACTCCACGTGACTTAGATATAAAACTACAAGGGGTGTTTACGATGCGAACTCGACACGACGCTGATAGACTCATGCAATACTTAGCTATTGAAGAAAAGTATAGCAAACCCTCTGCAAAAAACGTAGTGATTGTAGGAGGAGGATTGTTAGGATTAGAACTAGCAGCTTCTTTACGGCAACGCTCTCAACGTGTCACGGTGATTCATCGCGCTTCCCGCCTTATGAATCGTCAATTAGATTCCACGGCAAGTACTCTTTTGCACGAAGAACTTCGAGACCGTGGTATTGATATTTATTATAATGACGAAGTAAAGTATATCATCGAAACCCATAAAAAAACAACTGGACTTCGCCTTACTTCGGGGCAAGTTCTAACCTGCGATGCCGTAATATTTACCATGGGCACGACTCCAAACCTCGAAGTAGCTCGTGAAGCAGGTTTGGAAGTTCAACGTGGTATCGTCGTCAATGCCTATCTCCAAACTTCTGACCCTTCTATTTTTGCCCTAGGTGAAGTAGCCGAATTTGAAGGACAGCAATTTGGCATCACTGCCGCTGCTGAACAACAAGCCGAAGCGCTCTGTGCCTATCTCAGTGGCGATATCCAAAGCTACTACCGACCTACTATTTCTATGAACATTTTGAAAATAGACGGGTTAGATTTATGTTCTTTAGGTATCACCGAGATTCCAGCCAATGGAGTAGGGGGCAGCTATGACGAGGTGATTTTTATGGATAGAACAAAAAGGTATTATAAAAAATGTATCATTCATAACGACCGCCTAGTAGGTGCCATTCTGGTAGGAGATAAGTCCGAGTTTATGGAATTCAAATCTTTGATTCAACAAAAAACCGAATTATCCGAAAAACGCCTCAAACTACTTCGCAGCGGCCAAAGTACACCACCAATCAAAGGGAAAGTAATATGCTCCTGCAACAACGTCGGAGAGGGAAATGTACAAGATGCTATCAGAGCTGGTTGTGGCGATTTGCCCTCGCTATGCCAACAAACGGGAGCAGGTACAGGCTGTGGTAGTTGTAAACCAGAACTCAAAACAATATTAGAAAATGCTAAAACTTGGCCCGTTGAAAACCAGCTTATTCGCTAACCTTTGTAAGGTTACAAACGCTATCATACGCTCCTTGCCAAGTGGTGAGTAGTTCAGGAGTTCACAATACCTAAAAATAAAATGTAGCTTGTCCGAACTTTCAAATCTGCAAAAAAGTTTTGAGATAATTGCCCAAAACGAACAAGCTATGCAACACTCTATTTTCGATGATTTTATTGAACATGCTATCGAGGTTTTAAGCCCCCTTCCCGATATGGTCGGCCTCGCAGTGGCCGGTTCTCACATCACCAAAGAAACCGACGCTTTTTCAGATTTAGATTTGGTATTGGTATCCCAATATCCCTACGCAAATGATGTCAATCAAATGAAAAACATCGCTCATCAACTTGGTACGGTGTTGTCAGCTTTTACGGGTGAGCACGTAGGTGAGCCTCGGCTACTCATTTGCCTATACGCCAATCCTCTTTTGCATGTAGATATCAAATTTTTAACTCCCAACGAATTTCATCAACGCATCGAAAATCCCCTTATCGTTTGGGAACGCGACCTCACCCTTAGTCAGATTATTGAAACAACCCAAGCTACTTGGCCATACCCTGATTATCAATGGATTGAGGATAGGTTTTGGGTGTGGATACATTATGCTTCCCTAAAAATAGGCCGAGGAGAATTGTTTGAAGCATTCGATTTTTTAGGTTTTCTACGAATGGTAGTCCTTGGACCTCTGCTTCATATCAAAAATGGCAACCAACCACGCGGAGTACGAAAAGTAGAAACCAAACTATCGACGGAAGACTTGACCCAACTAAGAAAAACCGTAGGAGGTATGACTCACAAAGAACTAATCGAAGCTCTTTGGCAGGCTATTGCTATATATCAAGAGCTTCGTTTGGTATTATTTGAATCTAACATTGACCTAAAATCAGATGCTGAAAAATCTGTGAAAGAATTCTTAGCAGAAATAGAAAAAAAGTAAGTAAATTTAATAATCGAAGTTGTCCAAACCCCACCCAATACTTCCCTTTAAAAATAACATGACTTTTCTCCGCATCCTGACCCCAGGCGGGGTAATTACCCCCGACGAACTTCAAAGGTTAGCCTCTTTGACGAGACAACATGCACTAGGTAAAATAGAAGTAGGTTTTCGGCAAGATTTATTGATACCTTCTTCGGATGGGCAGCTACCTATTTTACGTCAACAACTCGCCGAATATGGGTTTAGGGTGGAAGAAGCTCACTCAACGCATCCCAACATCGTATCGTCGGTGGTGGCCCAGAATATTTTTCCTAAATTATCATGGCTACGCTCGGGAGATTATTTAGATATTATTGATTCTTTCGATTTTGACCCTCGCCTCAAAATCAATCTTATTGATCCCATCCAAGAGTTGATTCGACCCCTTACGGGTGAGCTTAATTTTATTGCCTCCGCTACCCCTTCCTTTTGGTATTTAGTGATAAAAATCCCTGCGTTAGGAAAAATGCGCGTGTGGCCTGAGTTGCTTGATGGCGAACAAATCGCCCAATGGGTTAAGACCATAGAGTCTGTGCTCTACAATTCTACTCTTCTCTTAAATTTTGAGGAATTTTTCCAGCAAGTTTGTTCCAAATTTTCGGGCCGTACTCGTCGCATTGAGCAAGAAGTAAGACTTACACCTAAGCCTTATCCCCGCCACGAAGGTATTTATCGCTATGATGGACATTATTGGATTGGGCTTTATCAGCGCACCAATGAATTTGAAGCTCCGTTTATAGAGGCATTGGCTCAACTTTGCAAAGACACCAAAATTGGCCGTATTTATACCACTCCCTTCAAAACTTTTGTTATTAGAGATATTCCAAAAGAGACTATTTATCAGTGGGAAAAACTCTTGGGGCTTTGGGGCGTGCATACTCATTACTCTTTTCTTGAGCTCAACTGGCAGCTACCCGACGCTGACGCCGCAGCTTTGCGCCTCAAAACCGAACTTGTAGATGCTTTTGAGCGTACTCGAATACGTACCTCTAGTCTGAGTTTTAGCATAGGCGAGCGAAGCCCCGATACCACTTCCACTATTGTTATAGAACCTCTCTCCGACGATTATGAGCGTTTTAGAGTAATTCATTCGCCTGATTTTTATATCGGCAATAGCGAATGGGAAACTTTTGCTGGTGATGTAGCTCGCAAAAATCTCCCGGAGGTTTTAAGGCGTCTCACTCAAAAGTATTATGAGCAACTTTCGACCGACAAAAAGACATCCCTTACCCGCAAAACCCCTGGGTTGCAGCCTATCATTATGGAAAAAGTAATGCAGTGCAAACATTGTCTTACCATAGCTGATATGCCCGCGCCTTTACCTGCCTCTTATGTATGCCCGACTTGTAACGCTCCCGCTGGAGATTTTGTAGAAGTAATGTTAGAAGCTATTTCTTAAAGTTAAATCAGTAGATTACAGCCTCTTATATCGGAATTGTCAAAACGTCCGATGACCTCAAACTGCGTCCCTTTTTCACCCACAAAACGCCCTAAATCTTGGGTTTCGATAAAGGCACAAGAATCAATATTGGCTAGGTCTATCACATTGATGCCACCATAGCGAAGTTTTGGGTCAGGGTGAGCATATACAGTGCGAGGGTCGTTGATGTCTCTCAAGAGAATCCGCATCGTAGCCGACATTTCAAATATCCCTTCTCCTTCTGAATACGACTGCGACAATAGCTCTGTCATGCCGTATTCGGAGTGAATTACTTTCACATTAAAAGCCTCCGTCAGTATCTGATGTACTTCTTCGCGGAGCATTTCGCGGCGTCGCCCTTTCATGCCGCCCGTTTCCATGATGATTAGCCCCGAAAAATCCCATAAGTCTTTTGACGCCTTATAGCTCCCCGATTCGGCCAAATCCAACAACGCAAACGTGACGCCCCACAGTATTATTTTTCGGCCATCAGCCTGCCGTACTATTTGTTGGAGTACTTTTAGTAGCTCATCTGTATTATGTAAAAAAAAACCTGAAAATGGAGAGCGAGTTTGCACAATAAATTGTTGAACCATATACACCAAAGACGAATTATTTCGTTCAAGATAAGAAGGTAGCAATGCTAACAAATGGTAGTTTGTCAACTCCCCATAAGTAGCTTCAAAAATACGGGTACTGATTTGGTCATACCATCCTAAGTCACTCACATGATGACGGCTCGTCTGACTTCCGGTAGTACCGCTACTCTCAAAAGTAGTTTGTATTTTTGGCGCAGCACTCAAAACAGTGTGATTCTTAAAAAAGCTAATGGGTAAAAAGGGAATCTCCGACAAAGTCGTCACTTGAGTAGTGGAAACTCCCAAATAGCTCAAATATTGGCGGTAAAGTGGATTTTGTATGGCTTGCCACCTAAAAACCCTCAAAGCCACCTCTTCAAAAGTAGGGGGTGTAATGTGGAGAATGGCCTCTTGCAAATCCTGACGAGTAAACATATAAAACAAACTTTATGGAGTTGTTGTTAAGCGTTGAAAAAATCCACCGCATACGAGTTTAAACTATAATCACTTTTTGTACTTTAGAACAAAATTAAAAATAAACATGAAGGGCTTTGTTCGTTTTTTACTAACCATAACTTTGTTGGCATCGGCTACCACCGGATGTTTTACCCCACCAGATTACAGTCCCGTCCCGGAAATCGCATTCAATAGCATGGATAAATTTGAAGTGATTGAACCTTTTTCAAAAGCAAAACAGGATTCTGTAATTATTACTATTGAATTTAAAGACGGCGATGGCGATTTGGGCGAAAGTCCGGCTAATCGCGACGACCCACGCTACGGGGAATGGGGAAATTATGAATTAAAAACGCTAAGAAGAACAACGGGAAACCAATATGTAGAGTTTCCACTTCCGGGCAACAACAAGCTGTTTTTTCCAATCTTAAAACCTGATGGTAAGAAAGGGCCTATCGAAGGTCGATTAGATTACTCACATTATTTTCCTCATTCTAATAATTCGCGTCCTACTACCGTAAAGTTTCAAATTAGAGTACGAGATCGTGCACTCAACGTTAGCAATGTCATAGAAAGCGACACGATTTCAGTGCACCTGCTTCAATAAAGAACCGGGGTATCACCAAAAAGCAAGCGCGTCAAATTATCAAAATTCGACGCGCTTGCTTTTGTTTTATAATTAGTAATCGCTTACTCTTCAGAGTCGATTGCCAAATCTGCCGCTTTTTTAAACATATCTATTACCAAAGAAATACGGAATGTATTGGCCAAAGGGCTTCCTTGTTTCTGAGGCATCAAATAAGCAAAGTCTATTCCGTAACGATTCTGAACGCGGGCACCAAAACCTACTGTAAAGTATTTACGATCGCCTTTGCTACGAGCTTCGTTGAAGTATCCTAAGCGTACTGCAAATACTTCATTGTACCAATACTCAGCCCCTGCCGAAATCATAAACTCACGCAACTCTTCCGAAAACCCACCAGGAGCATCTCCAAAAGAACTAAACATAGCCGCGATAGTGCCTTGGTTGTTACCTTTGGTTCCACCTGGAGTAGGAATCATGAGTTTGTTGAGGTCTAAAGCAAAAGTGAGCTTATTGTGGGTATCAATAAAGCGCGTTGCAGCTCCACCCAATTTGAAAGTAGTAGGAATAAAACCACTTTCGGTCCCACCATAATTGATTTTCCCGCCAATATTTTGAAGCATCAAACCAAACGAGTAGTTCCAACCCTTGCCGGTTCCTTCGTCGATTTCTTCAGTTTGATAAAATGCACTAATGTCACCCGCTACCGTTTGGCCGGGTTTGAGCGAAACTCCTCCCACTGCAATGTTTCCAGCGAGGTTTGAGTTTAAGTACTTTAAATTAATCCCCATCGAAAACTTATCCGATAGTTTACGAGAATAGGCTAAAGTACCATAAAACTCATTGGAATAATAGTCGCCCAAGGAGGTTCCGAAGTTGTTTCTTGCTTCAAATTTGCCGTGGTCAAAATACATGAGGCTTATTCCAATCGCTTGATCTTTGCCAATTTTTTTGAACCCCGATACGTTTGCAAAATACATGTCGTCGGTTATGTTTCTTAACCATGGGGTATACGATACAGCTACGCCATAATCCTTGGTAGACTGAGCCAATTTGGCTGATCCCCAATATACAGAGTTGGCATCGGGGCTAAGTGCTACACCCGCATCTCCCATAGCGGCACTGCGTGCATCTGGCGTAAAAGCCGCAAAAGGTACTGAAGGTATCACAGCACGTAGTGTACTATCTTGTCCAGCAGAAGTAATTTGAGCCGAAACAATGAAAGAAGAGCAAAAACCCACCAACGTAACGACGGGAGAAATTTTTCTTATCATAAGGAAATTGGTTTGCCAATATTACCCATTGAAACTTGAAGACATGGGCGAGTCAAAAATAGCATTTCTGTTTTATAAACTGCAAAGATATTAATTTGTATTTTCAAAATCTACTTTAGAAGTACCAACTTCCCGCCTAGACTTTGCGTATATTGTCTTGTAATTGAATAGATACTAACCTTGTACACATACATCCCTTTGGGTATTGCTTGTCCAGCGTTGTTAGTTCCATCCCAATTAAATGCTTCTATGATTTTATCAGAGTGATAGATAGTTTGATTTGAAGTCCGAATTAGCTGACCATTCAAGTCGAATATTTGAGTTTTGATGTCGACGTCATCTCCTTCATCTACTAGCTCAATTTGTAATTTAGTTTGCTCGACAAATGGATTCGGATAAGCAATGAGGTTTTTGATTAATCGTATCTGGCTTCCTACTTTAAATCTCAACGCCTGAGTACTTGAATTATTGTATGTGTCTTCTATTTTTAAAGTGAGTACATACTCTCCAGCTGAAAGTTTATAAAATGGGTATCTAAGAGTGCCTTTACGATAGTCGTCTTTGTTGGACACAAAGTACTGATTTACTACCATGGAAAGGGTATCGTTTAAGGTCAACACCATGTTTTTTGAAAGATTTATACCATTTTCATCCGCGATTTCAGCAATCAATATAGGGCTATCTTCTACTTCATTTCCATCAACAAATGTGCCATCGTTTAGGTACATAGAAAGTTTAGGTGGAGTATTATCTTCGGCTATCGCCGCTTTTCCACTTACCCATATCTGATTGCTTCCACCACTGGCGTCGGCCAAGCTGTCTTCCCTCACGGCATATACTTGTACTCGGCCTCTGGCTAGCTTTTCCTCTACATTTTTTGGTACGATAAAATCTGCGGTAAATTTTCCGGCTTTGATACTGACCAGTCCCTCAAAAAGACGCGTGTTATATTCGCCATACGTCATCTTGCTGCCTTCATTTCCAAGGGTTTCTATTTTGTTTTCGGGGCCAAATACCGTTATGCGTGCAAGCCCATTAAAGTCGGCAACGGTGGTATTTCCATTTTTGACTTCTCCCAGAATTTGGCCTTTTCCGCCCGCTCTTAGCGTATCTTTTGCAGTTACTTCAATCGAATAGTCGGGATAATTGAGTCTGAGAGAAGGGTCTCCCAGAAGCGTAAAATTCCGATTAAACACGCCGCTGAAGCTGTTGTTTTTGGTCTGTTTCATCAAATCACCAAGGCGCAAGACTTCGCCGCTTGATTTTTGAAAAGCCGCTTCGTAGAAAGCATTGTTTAGCAAATAATTGGTACTTGCATAGACGGGTCTGGCGGTAGTAAGCATTGCGATAGCTCCTCCTGTGTGACTCAAGACGGCTATTTCGGCTCCTGATACTTCGGCCGGATTGTCAAAACGCCCAAACTCACAAGTTGCCGTAATAATCAAAGGCATATTATCGAGATTGCGCCAACTGAGCAAGTTTTGAAGGGTTACAATTTGTTCATCGGCCCATATCGAAGTGCCGCCGTGGCCGGTATAGTTTACGATAAAAGCACCTTCCTTTATGTATTTGTCAATAGCCTTTCCTACTTCAGGGGCATGTTGGCTTGTAGTGCCTATTTGTGGATAAGCATCTACATACAATTTCCGTAAATCATAGGTAGGAGAAAGTTTTGCTACTACTTTAGACAGATTATCAGCATCTTGTTGATGAAGATTACTATCGCCATCATCAGCTACAAACACGATTTTTTGGCGCCAATTTCCCCGAGAGCGCTTAGTGTTGTATCTCATCAATTTATTGATAACCGCTTCGGCTTCTTCTACTGACTTGATAGGCAACCTGCCC
>VFQQ010004146.1_pt1 | contig 13105 bp, 8 predicted proteins | sample 3512341 | NCBI WGS metagenome assembly VFQQ01 (sample SAMN10412373, study PRJNA504923) | tailings metagenome | isolation source: Relicate 2 Philex TSF1 revegetated site | place: Philippines: Tuba, Benguet | collected 2017-08-29 | reverse complement strand
TTTGCTCCACTTTTTGCAGTAAAAAGTGGATAGAAAATCGTGGGATGTGGCATTTTGGGATACAATTTCTTTATAAAAAGCGACCTCTATGGTTGTAAAAATTCACTTTTCCTACATAATTAATTGATGATTGTCAATCGTATTTATGAGAACAGATTACTTGTATGTATTTGCAAGATTTTGTTTGTATTTCTTGGATTACTTGCAATTTAAATGATTAAAACAACTAAAAGTCTGTTGCTGCTGTATGATGAAAAAGCTTTTTAAGGAACGACTAATGCAGATCTGAATTTAACAGCAAGCCCTATTTATACCATAAAAAAAATGGCCGCCGGCGCAAGCCAACGACCACTTTTATAAGGTTTTGCAAGGTTTTACTTTTTGGTATAATACTTGCGTTTCATATCTTCTAAAATGGGCTTTAATTGTTCTGCATTTTTATAACCCACTACTATTTCTGATTTCTTTTCTTTTGGATACAAAAAGATGGTGGTTGGATATCCTGAAATTTGATAATTGCTGATTGCTCCGGCCAATTGCTCGCCATTGTACTTTTTACCTTCAAATTCGTAAGTAACACCGGCAATTTCAGGGTTAAATTTTACCGGAATAAAATCGCTGTTTACCAAAGTGCTAATTTCAGGTTTAGCATATGCATCTTTGTCCATGCGTTTGCACCAGCCACACCAATCGGTGTAAACATCTACAATCATAATTTTTCCTTTTTTCTGAGCCAAATTGTAACCGGTATTAAAATCCAGCCATTTAATTTCGTCGTTAACCGGCTTAAAACTTAGGTTTACAGCCACCATAACGGCTACCCATGCAATTGTTGCTAATTTTTTCATATTTATTTTTTTTTATTAGTTACTAAAACCATGCCAAACCTTAAATGGCTTCTGCCATATTAATTACTCGGTCTTTTACATATACGCCATCGGCTAATTTTTGCCTAACCTCGGTAAATGCTTTAATGGTGTATTCCACATCTTCTAAAGTATGTACGGCAGTAGGGATTAACCTAAGCAAAATCATTCCTTTAGGTATAACAGGATAAACAACTACAGAGCAAAAAATATTATAATTTTCTCTTAAATCCAACACCACCGATGTACTTTCACCTACAGTTCCGTGCATCATTACAGGTGTAACGCAACTGTTGGTTCGGCCCAAATCAAAATTTACGGCACGTAAACCACTTTGTAAAGCATTTACTATTTTCCATAAATTATCTTTGTACTCCGGGTGTTTCCTAATTAAATCTAAACGTTTTAGCGCGCCAACTACCACCGGCATTGGCAACGATTTTGCATAAATTTGAGAACGTAAATTGTACCTTAAATATTTTACAACCGCTTTATCGGCTGCAATAAAGCCGCCAATTAAAGCCATACTCTTGGCAAAAGTGCCAAAATAAATATCAATACCATCCTGACAGTTTTGTTCTTCGCCGGCACCGGCACCTGTTTTTCCCAGGGTACCAAAACCATGTGCATCATCAACAAAAAGTCTAAAGCTGTATTTTTCTTTAAGTGCAACAATGTCTTTTAAGCGACCTTGCGCGCCGGTCATACCAAAAACGCCTTCGGTAATAACCAAAATGGCGCCACCGGTTTCGGCGGTAATTTTAGAAGCTCTTACCAATTGTTTTTCCAGGCTGTCTACATTGTTGTGTTCATAAATAAAACGTTTACCCATATGCAACCTAACGCCATCAACAATACAAGCATGGCATTCGGCATCATAAACTATTACATCGTGACGATCTACCAGCGCATCTATGGCACTTACCATACCTTGGTAACCATAATTTACCAAAACGGCATCTTCTTTATGCACAAAAGCCGCCAACTCGGCATCTAATTGTTCGTGGTAAACACTATTACCACTCATCATACGGGCGCCCATTGGGTAAGCTAAACCAAAATCTGCAGCCGCTTTGGCATCTGCCTCTCTTACTTCCGGGTGGTTGGCAAGCCCTAGGTAGTTGTTTAAACTCCAATTTAGCATGCGCTTGCCTCTAAAATTCATATAAGGTCCAATTTCGCCTTCTAACTTTGGAAACATGTAATATCCATAGGCGTTGTCTGCGTATTGACCCAACGGGCCTGCTTTACGCTGCAATTTTTCGAATAAGTCCATTTATTTTTATAGATTGGTGCGAATTTATGCTAATAACAAACATTGTCAATAAAATGTTATACCAACATGCTCACAACTGCACTATTTCTGCAATTACAAGCTTAATGGTCGGTTTAAAATTAAAATAGCATTAACAACTGCATTATTGGCAGGTTTTAAAAGCTGGCAATTTATTTGTAGCTTGCACCTTGTAAAACAAAAAACATATGAACAAATCATTGATTATTATTTTGGCCGTATTAGGCGCATTAATTCTATTTGGTTTTAGCGCTTGCAATGGTTACAACAACATGGTTAGCAAGCAAGAAAATGTTAGCAAAGCATGGGCTCAGGTTGAGAATGTTTACCAACGCAGAATGGATCTTATTCCGAATTTGGTTAATACCGTTAAAGGTGCTGCCAACTTTGAGCAAGAAACACTAGAAAAAGTAATTGCTGCGCGTGCCAGTGCAACACAAATAAAAGTAGATCCCGACAAACTAACACCGGAAAGCCTGCAAAAATTTCAATCTTCACAAGGAGAACTTAGTCAGGCATTAGGCCGTTTAATGGTGGTAATGGAGCAGTATCCGCAACTTAAAGCAACACAAAACTTTAGCGAGTTACAAGCACAATTAGAAGGCACAGAAAACCGAATTACAGTTGAACGCCAGAACTTTAATACCATTGTACAGGAATACAACAGCTATATTCGTAGTTTTCCGCAGGCATTGTATGCCGGTATGTTTGGCTTTGAAAAGAAAGGCTATTTTGAGGCTGAAAAAGGTGCAGAAAAAGCACCAGAAGTAAAATTTTAATCATTTATAAAGTGGGTTCAACACAAATTTATATTGGTTTGAACCCACTTTTAATACAATATTCATGGCAAAAACATTTTTTACCGAAGAAGAGCAGCAAAGCATAATAAATGCCATAAAAACCGCCGAAAATAACACCAACGGCGAAATTCGTGTACATATTGAAGCGCATTGCGATAACGATGCTTACAAACGTGCTGTGGCTGTTTTTGAGCAATTAGGCATGGCCGATACGCAAGAAAAAAATGGCATTTTGTTTTACCTGGCATACAAAGATCATGCGTTTAGCATTATTGGCGACAGTGGCATACATGCTTTGGTAACCGATGCTTTTTGGATGGAATTAAAAATGATTCTTGAACAACATTTTAAACAAGGTTTATTTGCGGCAGGCTTAACCGAAGCTATTTTATTGGCCGGCACCAAACTAAAACAATATTTTCCAAAAACTGCCGACAATACCAACGAATTGTCTGACGAAATTTCTTTTGGCCAATGATTACCATTAAAAATCTGGCCACAATGGCCCTTATTTTACTAACTTTTGCGGCATTTAGTAAAAGTGTACCCCCAAAACCAAATCCACCAAAACTGGTAAACGATTATGCCAATTTATTAAGCATTGCCGAAAGAAACGCGTTAGAACAAAAACTAACCGCTTATTTCGATTCTACTTCAACGCAAATAGCCATAGTTATTGAACCCACATTAGATGGCGATGATGCTTTTAGTTACAGTCAACGCTTAGCACAAGAATGGGGCATTGGCGAAAAAGGCAAAAACAATGGCCTGCTTATTTATTTAGCTATGCAAGAACGCGAAATACGCATTCAAACCGGTTATGGCATGGAGGGTGTAGTACCCGATGCATTGGCAAAAAAAATAATTAACGAGTTTATTATTCCAAATTTTAAAGCAAAACAATATTACCGCGGCCTGCACGAAGCTACCGATGTAATTATACTGGCTGCTAGCGGTGAATACAAATACACACGCAGCAAAAAAAACAAAGAAGAATTACCGGGCTGGCTAATTGTTATTATTATTATTTTGGTGTTAATTGTAATTAGCCGCAAAGGTGGTGGTGGTGGTGGACGTGGATTTAGGCATTTACATGGACCTATGTGGTGGGGCACATTGGGCAGTGGCGGACATCGTGGAGGCAGCAGCTGGGGAGGCGGCATGGGCGGAGGATTTGGCGGGTTTGGCGGAGGTAGCTTTGGTGGTGGTGGCGCAGGTGGTCGTTGGTAAGTTGTAATAATTCATACTTTTTATAATTTTGCTTAAGCCTTTGTTACCATGTTAGAACAGTTAGACTTAACAAAAATTTTAGTACTGGATATTGAAACCGTACCGCAGTACCCAGATTTTAAAGAGGTTCCGCCCGATTGGCAATACCTTTGGAAAAAGAAAGCGCTGCACTTAAAAAAGGAAGATCACCAAACCGAAGCCGATATTTATAACCGTGCCGGCATTTATGCCGAATTTGGTAAAATTATATGCATATCGGCAGGAATTTTTAGCAGCAATGGCCGTGGTTACACATTTAGAATAAAATCGTTTTATGGCAATGATGAAACTGCTTTGCTAAACGATTTTTGTAAAATGCTTGAACGCCACTTTTTCGATTCAAACCATTTGCTTTGTGCGCACAATGGCAAAGAATTCGATTACCCATACATTGCCAGAAGATGCTTAATTAATGGCATATCGATTCCTGATATTTTAAATATTGCAGGTAAAAAACCATGGGAAATAAACCTGCTAGATACCATGGATTTATGGAAGTTTGGCGATTACAAAAGTTTTACCTCGCTTGAGTTGCTGGCTGCCGCATTTAATATTCCAACACCTAAAGACGATATTGATGGCAGCATGGTTTGGCAAGTGTATTGGCAGCAAAATGATATAGAACGCATTAAACACTATTGCCAGAAAGACGTTGTAACCGTTGCCCAACTGCTATTAAAATTTAGAGGCGAAAACCTGCTTACAGAAGAAGATGTTATGATTGTAGGTTAGGCTTTTCGATTATGCGGTCACCTTTGGTTTTTACTTTTACAAACTTTTGCCATTTAATCTTATAAACAAGCCATTTATGTATTTTGGTGGTAACAATGCATAAGTTTACTATTTTTGGCGTTTTAATTTCAGCAAGAATAACAAAACATGAAAAGAGTATTTTTAGCACTTAGTGCCGTATTTGTATTGTTTACCAACACTTTACGTGCAGATGAAGGCATGTGGCTGCCTTGGCTTTTGCAAAGTCAAACCGTAAATGCCATGAACAAAAAAGGTTTAAAACTTACACCACAGCAATTGTTCGACATGAACAACAGCAGTTTAAAAGATGCTATTGTATGGTTTGGTGGTGGTTGTACCGGCGAAATTATATCGCCTAATGGACTGGTTTTAACCAATCACCACTGCGGTTACGATTATATTAGTAACCTTAGTACCAGCGCCGATAATATTTTAGACAACGGCTTTTGGGCAAAAAGTTTTGAAGAAGAAAGAGCGGTAAACGGACTTACTGTTGCTTTTGTTGTTAGGGTTGATGATATAACCAAAGAGGTACATGACTTTTTAAAAGGCGCTACCGAAAAAGAACGCGCTACCAAATTACAACAAATTTATAAAACCATAACCGAGCGTGTTACAAAAGGCACACACTACGAAGCGCAATGCCGCGAAATGTACAAAGGAAATGCCTACTATGTATTTACATTCGAACGTTTTACCGATGTACGTTTAGTAGGCACACCACCTCAAAGCATTGGTAAATTTGGTGGCGAAACCGACAACTGGATGTGGCCTCGTCATACAGGCGATTTTAGTATGTTTAGGGTTTACAGCGGTAAAGATGGAAAACCGGCTAAATACAGCAAAGAAAATATTCCATTAAAACCTAAACATTATTTACCCATAAACTTAAAAGGTGTAAAAGCCGGCGATTTTGCCATGATTATGGGTTTTCCGGGTAGAACCAACCGTTATGAGTTTAGTCAAGGTGTACAAATAGCAACCGATATGGTTAATCCCAATATTGTTGCTTTACGCGAAGTGCGCTTAAATGCTTGGAAAGAGCAAATGAATAAAGATACCGATATTCGCTTAAAACTAAGCGGCGACTATGCAAGTGTTTCTAATTACTGGAAATATTTTAGAGGCGAAGCCGAACAACTAAAAAAGAACAAAGTATTCGAACAAAAAGTTAAAGATGAAAAAACATTTGGTGCTTGGGCTGCCAACAAAGACGAATACAAAAACCTATTAAGCGATGTGGAAAAAACATTTGCAGCTTACCGCCCATACGCGCTACAAAGTATGTTTTTACGCGAAGGAATCTCTTCGCCGTTTATTATTAGAATGGCATCAATGGCTACCGCGTTAGAAGAACCATTAACAAAAAACGATAAAGACAGGTTAGAATCGCTTAAAAAAGCCATTGCTAACGCAATGGAAGATATTCCATATGATTTACCAATTGTAGAAGCCGACAAACGTTTGTTTGATAGCTTATTGGTTATTTACTGGCAAAAAATTCCTAAAGACCAGCAGGCGCCATTTATGAGCGAAGTAATTCTTAAATACGATAGCGACCCACGCAAAGCCATTGCTGCCTACACAGCTTACTTATTCGATAACAGTATTTTTGCCAATGCCGATATGGCTAAAGCATTCTTTGCAAACCCTAAATTAGGCTTGCTCAAAAACGATCCTGCTGTAAAATATTTTGATGCATTTAGAACCCACTACAATAAAAACTTTAAACCAATTGTAGATGAGTTTAACGAAAAAATTGGGGGTTTAGGCCGTTTATACATTAAAGGCCTAATGGAAATGAATCCAAACCGCGAGTTTTATGCTGATGCCAATTCTTCTATTCGCTTAACATACGGCACTGTTAGAAGCTATGGCAAATTCCCTTTAATTACCAACTTAGACGAGGTAATGGAAAAGAATAGAAAATTTGCTGATAATCCGGAATTTGCTGTACCAGACAAGCTAAAAGAATTGCATAAAAAGAAAGATTATGGCATGTACGGTATGGGCAAAGGCCAAATGCCGGTTGCATTTTTAACCGATAATGACATTACAGGTGGAAACAGTGGCAGCCCTGTAATTGATGGCGAAGGCCGCATTATTGGCCTAGCTTTCGACGGAAATTGGGAAGCTATGAGTGGAAACATCCACTTTGATCCGGCTAACAAACGCACCATTAATGTTGATATTCGTTATGTGTTGTTTCTAGTTGAAAAATATGGTCAAGCAACCAATATCATTAACGAATTAACCATTATAAAATAATTTCATGTTAGGTTGGCCTGAACCAACTTTTACTATAAAAGACCGACAAAATTTGTCGGTCTTTTTTTGTTGAACCCACATGAAGTTCGTTAGCTTTTAAAAGCATTACCTCAATGTATAAAAAACGTTAAAATCATGCACTATTACCGATGAGCTTTGTAAAATCAACACATTTAGGTATAATCGCAGCTTAAACTAAAAACTATTAACACATGAAAAAATTAATTTTTACAGCAATCATTGGTGGTTTGTTCGTTACCACGCAAGCGCAACAAGTAAAACAACCTGTTGCCGCTAACTTTAAAAATGTAAAAGCATCTACGCTAACATTACTTAAAAAAGCTCAAAGAAAACCAAGTAAAATGGTAGAAAGCTATTGGAGTAACAATGAGTGGAATTTTGGAGATACAAACTATTTTGAGTACAACAATTTTGCACGCGTAAGCAAAAGAACAAGAATAGACCATGATGGCAATACCCGCATTAGCAATATCTCTTATTTTGAATCGGGCAAAACAAAAAGCACTGTTGAGTTATACAAAAGCAGTATGGCTGCTAATTTCGACACTTCTTATGTTACTACATACACGTTAGACGCCAAAGGAAATTATGAATTAACAACATCAAAGTACTACATGGGCGGACAATTATATGGTGAATATGTAAGTAAAAATGTAATTACCTATGGTGCTAACGACAGAATAGAGAATTTCATTATGCAAAATTGGAATGAGGATAAAGATGCATTCGTAAACGAAACAAAATTTGATGTAACATACGATTCAGAGGGTAAACCAAATAGCTTAACCATTAGCGGATACGATACAACCAGCAACACTTTTGTTGCCGGAGAGCGCATAATTAATATTACTTGGCAAGTATGGGAAGGAAATATTATCGACTTAATGAATGAAGAGTCAAATGCTTTAATAAAATCATATACCACAGAAGAATACGACGGAACATCGTGGGCAGTTTCAGGCAGAAGCAATTTTACCTACAACAACAAAAACGACCTATTAACCAATTTAGATGAAAGTTTTGATGGCACTAGTTATGATACCTCATATTTTGAGAACAATATTTTAGCATATAACAGCAATGATGATTTAACAGAACGTATCAGACAAAATTGGGATGAAGACACAAGAACAATAATGAATGAAAGTAAAGAAAATTACATCGATTTTATTGTGGTTAATTCAGTTGCTAAAAACACGCTTAACAACAATACAATAACAGTATTTCCAAATCCTGCTACACAGCAAGTAACTTTTACAAGCAATAATGTACAAAATGGTGTGGTAATTATTACCGACTTAAGCGGAAAAACAATTGCCGGCACCGTTATAGAAAACGGCACAGCCACGGTAAATAAAGACCAAATTAATGCCGGTATTTACATTTACCAAATAATAAGCAACAACCAAATTATTAGCACAGGAAAATTAGTTTTCAATTAGTTCTTCAAATTTTCAACACAAAAAGGCTGTCTCAAATGCAAAATTGAGGCAGCTTTTTTTTTGGTCTTGCCCAAATTTCAAACCTATATTATTGATTAATCGATTTAAAACATTTTGAATCTGTTAGCACACTTTTCACGCGGGTAAATCTAAACTGGGCTTGCTGTTAAATTCAGATCTTCAATCGATTCGATAAAAAGTCTGGTATATAGCACTGTAGTACAGCCCCAGATTTTAAAGAAAAAGTTGATGTAGCGTTGAATTAGCGAAAACTAAAAACTTCTGCAAAGCAAAAATAACTTAAGCCCAATAGAATTGTTTTTATTGCCAGTAGAAGAAATATTTTTTGCCATTTTGCGAATAATTTGAGCGTTAATCAGCAAGCGCTAAATACAATTTCATACCTCATGCTAATTGCATCAATTCCAATCGGGATTTAAACAAACTTTATCGCAGTAAGGTAATATTTCCCTTTTTGGTATGCACACTATCGTCGAAACCTGTATAGTTAATCAGGTAAAAATACACATCGCTTTGCGAAGGTTTGCTATCATAAAAACCATTAAACCCTTGGTACTTATCATTGGTTTCAAAAATCTTCTCGCCCCAACGATTATATATGGCCAGGTTAAACGTTTTTACAAAAGCTAATGAGGTTTTATATGTTTCATTTAAACCATCGGCATTGGGTGTAAATGCGTTGGGTGGATAAACCACCGGTGCTTGAATTAACCGTACAGTATTACTGGTACTGGTGGCATTGTTTCCTCCATTTTGTTCAACAGCTACAATGGTATATTCATAAATACCATTATCGTAATTTAATGCATTATCAAATGCTGTTATTATCTTCTCCCCTACCTGGTTAAACACAATATTGCTATACAAACCTGGTTCGGTTTTAAAGACCTGATAGCGTTGTGTGCCATATTGCCAATAATCATATGGCATCCACTCTAATCTGTTTTCGAATGGAATAACATTGCCTTTTAACACTACGCTGCAATGCGCTTTATTTTCGGTGGCCTGAACACCACAAATATTAAAAGGAATAATTCTGTAACAATAAGATTGATCCTGTACATTAACATTTTCATCGATAAAAACAGTATCGTTTACATTGTAAAAGTCTGCAACCTTTGCAAAATTACCGTTATTTCTGCCTTCTGCCTTTAATAATGAATATCGCCAAAAACTATCTGCATGAGCCGTTAACCAACGCAGCTCTATGTGTTTATTATTTACAACTGTTGCATGATAAAAATCTACCGTTTTAGGTGCATTACGCTCATCGTTGGTACAAACTGTATTGCTGGTATCGCCAAACATGCCGCACCTATCAGATGTAGTTAAATAATAGCAAAAAGGCGTAACCGCAAAGTTAAATGCACTGCTGTCGGTTGCTTGTTTTGTGCTTAATTCGGTAGTGTTTAATATGGTATTTTTATTGCTTGAACCAACCCTTACAAGCCATAACGATTGCGTATATGCATTTGCCACCAGTGAATCCCAAAATAAATCCAAGGTATTATCATTAATTACACGCGGACATGTTAAAACCGGTGCAGGCGCTTTAGGCAATGGATTTACAATTATTTTAACATGTTTTGTTTTTACACGTGCCTGCGGACAATTGTTATTATTCACCGTAAAATACAAATGAATGGTATCGCCGGTTATATCATCGCAAGTGGGTTCAAACAAAAAACCGGCAGCAGCATAGCCGGGGCCACGTATGGTGTTTAAATTTATTTTGCCGTTGCTAAAATACGTTCCCGATGTACTTAAGTAAACAGAATCTCTGGTGCTTTCGCTGTTAAATATATACAAACGATTTAAACGATCGAAAGGCCGTAATACATATAAAGTATCGTTAATATTGGTAAATCCTGGGTTAGCAACAGTATCTATTTGGGCAATAGAGCAAATGGTACGACTGGTATCTGTTGGCTGATTACAATTATTATAGGCAATCATTTTATAACAATAATTGTCATAGGCATGATTAATGGCAAAGTTATCGCTGTAATTTATTGTATTTCTATCAAGAATAGAATCTAACAAGCCAAAGGCATTGTTGTTTTTGCTTCTTAACAAATTGTATTTGCCAAAATAAGGTGTTAAATTACTGTTCCAAGTTATGGCAACACCATCAGGACCAATGGCCTTTAAACAATCTAAAAAAGGTGCAGGTTGAGGTGCAGGAATAACCAATAATTTTATAGTAACTTTTGTGAGATTAGATTGCGGACAAGCATTATCTTCTATTTCAACCTGAATAAAGAGGGTATCGCCGGTAACATCGTTGCATGTAGTTTGCCAAAGTAAAGTTGCTAAATATTCGCCACTAAAACTAAGCGTATCTGCAACCCTTAAGCCGTTAGTTTTAGTAAATAAATTACTAAAAAAGAAAACGCTTAACATGTCGTTGTCTTTATCTGTTGCCCTAAATCTGTAATTCAACAAATCGCCTGCATATACCGCTATAAAAGTATCGCGTGCTTCGGGAGCGTTTATGTAGGTGCGCAAATCAAATTTAAACATACCCAAATTACATCCACCTAAATCGGGGCGATTCGGGCGTTTACCGGGGTTGGTTCTGCTGTAGGCATCGGCTGTAGTAGGAAAATCGGAATACCCTCCACAACCGGCGCAAACCGATTGATATACAATACCACGTTTATCAAAATGACTGGTGCCACCATCTACGTGTTCATGACTTAAACTTCCGCCATAGTAAGTACCATAAAGCAAACCGGTAAAATTGGGTCGTAATACCATTAAATAAAAATCGCTTCCATCTGTACTGCGCTGAAAAGCATTTGCAGTAACAGGCAAACCAAAAGTATTATTTAAAATACCATTGTAACTCATATTGCTGCCACCGCCCCAACCACTTATATAAACTCTACCACAATCGTCGACCAAAAACGCAGATGGCGCAAGCTCAGGTTGGTTACCTCCTTGTCCAAAAACTGTTTGAGCCATCACTGTAGATAAATTATTGTCGTACTTAATTAAATATTGTTTGCCATTTGGTTGCGAAAATGTGCCAAATGAGGGCGTTATATTACCGGCAGTTTGCCCTAAAACATAAATATTATTTTGCCCGTCTATTTGCACTAAAAAATTCTGATCGTAGGCAGTTGTACCACTATATATTAAACGCTGTAAAGTGCCACCAGGTGTGTATTTTGCCACAAAACCATCTATTCCTCCCCTTACTCCAAATCCATTTGCTGCCGGCAAGTTGCTGCTATTGGTACCACCACAAATAATTAAGTTGTTGGCTTTATCAAAACAAATACCATAAATGGCATCGTGAGCAGCACCGCCTAAATAGGTGCTAAACAATACTTGAGTTAAACTATCGTTAAACTTAACCAATAATCCATCTTGAAAACCACCTCCCCAAGCCGACTGATTGGCATTTATCAAAGGCAGGTTCTCGGCAGGGCGACTTTGTGTACTGGTTGCAATGTAAACATTGTTAAATTGATCGGTTATAATTTCTCCTCTATACCAATCGGCATAATTATAGGCTAGCGGAAAAGCATCTGCATTATAAAAACTACTCGATGCACCGTTTACACCATCTACATTTGTACCGCCAAAGTATGTACTCGAAAGCAATGTATTTCCGGTGCTATTGAATTTAGAAATAAATAAATCTGTTTGTCCGCGATTTACTTTTTGATAACCATTTGTACTTGTGGGAAAATTAATTGAATTGGTTGTACCAAAAACCAACACCTCATTTTTGGCATTAACAGTTACACTGTGAGGTTGTTCATTATCGCTACCGCCTAAAAACGTACACCATAAAAGCTGTTTACCATCGGCACTAAATTTACAAACAAAAGCATCACGGGCAAAATCTCCATTGCCGTTTCCACCATTATAAGAAACATCGTAAGCTCCGGCAGTAGCAACAAAATTTGCAGCATAAACCGTGCCTGCTCCATATGCATTTCCGTCGTCATCGTAAGCAGCTGCAAAGCCAAAATTGTCGGCAGCAGAGCCAATATAAGTGCCAAAAACAACATTAGGATCAATTAATAAAAATTTATCGGCATCATAACTTTCAAGGCTAAACCCAATGGTTTGTTGGTTCAACACATAATTTGTTTGAATTAATTGCTGCACACCATTAATGGTTTGAAAACTTTCGGGCTTTTCTTCTATAATAGTTGTAACCGACGTTTTAACCTCCAACTCACCCATTTTATTAATGGTAAGCGCATCTGCTCCATTATAATGTAGCTTAATTTGATTGGGGTTTGCGCCCGGCCAAACTAAAAAATTTAGTTTTATTCCGTTTGGCGTAGTAAGCAATTCAACATCTATTTGTGGGTAAATTTGTTTTAAAACCAATTTTTGGTAAGCCTTTGC
>VFQQ010004145.1_pt1 | contig 13105 bp, 26 predicted proteins | sample 3512341 | NCBI WGS metagenome assembly VFQQ01 (sample SAMN10412373, study PRJNA504923) | tailings metagenome | isolation source: Relicate 2 Philex TSF1 revegetated site | place: Philippines: Tuba, Benguet | collected 2017-08-29 | reverse complement strand
CAGCTGCTAACCCGGCGAGGCCTTCCTCCCGCTGCACGCCCTGCCCCGAGCGCTCCTCCCCCTCCCAACCAACTGCTCCTCTTCCCACCCCACCCGGCAGGCGCACATGAGCTTCCCGTGCACCGACGTGGAGGCGCACAAGGACGCCTGCTTCGTGGTGCAGCTGGGCATCAACAACAACCTGAGCGGGGAGCATGCGCCCAAGGTGGGTGGGAAGGGGCGAGCGGGCGACGCAGCGGGCTGGGATGTGAACCCCTTCCTGCTGCTTGCAACCGTGCCTTATCTTGCAACCGTGATGCGACCCGTCCAGCTGTGTGCAAGCCTTCCCTTGCACCATCGCCTGCTTCCAATCAGCCAGCAGCTCCCCCGCCGCGTCTGTGCCTCTCAATCCCACCCTTGCCCCCCTAACCCCCTACCCCTGCGCCCCTCAACCCCGCTGTCCTCAGGTCCGCGCCCTGTTCCACGCCTTCATCGAGGCCTTCTTCCAGCTGCCCTGCTCCTGCGAGGCGGCCGAGGAGCGGCGGCGCGCGCAGCCGGTGCGCACCACAGACGCGCCCATGGTGCGGCGCGGGCGCCGCCCCAAGGCCGCCGCCTCAGAGCCCAACTCCATGGAGGTGCGCAGTGTTGCTGGGTCTGTGTTGTGTGGGTGTGTTTTTCTCAAGCTACTAGCTGGACCTTGAGCACCATTGGAGCCCAACTCCATGGAGGTGCGGAGGGAGGCGATGCAGGGCTGCGTATGTGTGTGGTTTGGGTTGGAAGCACCCTTGAATCCGCTCACTGAACTCACGTGCAGCCAGGATACAGGTTGCAGTTGGTCGAAAGCTCTCAGCTCCAATTCAAAATGATGCTGACCTGTTCAGTGCAACTGTCTTTCACTGTGTTTTCAAATTAAGTATGTTCACACTTAAAATTTACTTCCCGCAGGCGGGCGGCGCCGACGGCATGGATGTGGATGGCGGCGAGGAGACGGCGGGAGAGGGCGGCGTCCGCCCAAAGGCGGCGCGGGTGAGACACAGCAGACTGCGCCAGCTGCTGAGGCAGGGCTTGAGCCGCGGCCAGCGGCGTGGCAGCTGCTGAGACACCCATGCATGCATTTGCAAGCTGTGGGTGGTGGCCTATGCTACTGGCCACACACCTCTCCAGCTGCTGCTCAGCGCCTGGGAGCGCCCCTCACCCAAGCGGGACATGTTGCGCCCTTGCGGTACCGCTGCAGGCTAAGGACCAGGAGACCAACACGGAGGCTGAGAGCACCGATGATGACGAGGAGCCGGGTGTGACCAGCCACGAGGTGAGGCAGCAAGCACTGCCTCATGTCGTATCATGGCATTCTGCAGGGAGAGCCAGCTACAGGAGAATGTGCACTTCTAGCCCGATGCTGGCCACCTGCCCTCACCCCACACTCATCAGTATCCGTCCTCCCCCGCGCACCTCTCACCCGCCTGTCACCCTGGTTGCTTCCCCTCCCCAGCAGCCCTCTGCCTTCACCGAAGAGGACGAGGACGAGTCGGCCTTTGTCAACTGCCGCCCCCTGGTGCCGCTGGTGCCCGCCGCGGCCAGCCAGCAGCAGCAGGAGCAGCAGGGCGGCGAGGCGCCGGCGGCAGCAGCGCAGCCCGCCAGCGGGGAGCGCGGCCACTGCGGCATCTTGTGAGTGGCATGCTGTGCCTGCTGTGCGTGCTGTGCCGCTGTGCATGCTGTGCTGTGCCGTGGGTGGCCTGCTGGCATGCTCTGCATGTATCTAGCATTGTATTGGTGCACGCTGCGCTGCTTGCTTGCCGCTGCCGCTCTCAGGCCAACACCACCACTGTGCCCCTCTGACCCCGCACCAACTCCCAACCCTGCAATGCGCTGCAGCTACGGCAACGAGAGCCTGTTTGTGCTGCTGCGGCTCTACCAGTACGTGTATGAGCGCATGGCAGCTGCCCGCTCGTGCGCGCTGCAGGTGCGGCTGGGAGGGCTGGCTGGGGGCGGGGCGGGCTGAGTGCATGCCCGGGGCTGCGGCTGCAGGTGCCGCCTGGGCTGTGTACTGCACTGCCTTCGCTTTCCTATCCTGCCTTTGCCTTTGCAAGTTGCTGGTTGCATGCACCCTGCCACCCTCTCCATACCTCACCTGCACCCTGCCACCCTCTCCACCTTCGTTCAAAACGAGCAGAAGGCGAGCCACGTGTCCTTCTCCACCCTTTCCATCATCACCATCCCTTTGCTTCACTTGTGCATCTGCCCCCCTCCACACAAATGAGCCTGAGCCAAGCCACGTGTCCTTCTCCACGCTGCTCACGTGTGCATCTGCCCCTCCACTTTTGCAATGGTTGAGCAGAAGGCGAGCCACGTGTCCTTCTCCACGCTGGGCGGCGACACGCAGCCGGTGCCCGACTGGACCGACGCCGCCGGCTCGGTGCACACCCAGGTGGGGGCTTGGGGTATGGTGGGTTGTGTTGGGGAGATGGGTGGAGAGGTGGTACTGTGGGTGGCTCTGGGGAGATGGGTTGAGAGGTGTGCTCTGGATGGCTTTTGAGAGATGGGTGGAAAGGTGGCGAAAGTTGGACGAGCAGGCAGGCGAGCATCAAGCCCTGATCGGCCTCCTCCCTGCCCGCCTGATGTCACTGTGCCACAGGCATTGATCGGCCTCCCCCCTGCCTGCCCGCTCGTTATCCTGCCCTGCCGCAGTTCCTGGACTTGGCCACCTCGCTGATTGAGGGGCGCATGGACGCCAGCAACTACGAGGACGAGACGCGCGCGCTGCTGGGTGAGAGGAGTTGAAAGGCCAGCACTGCACAATATGGACTGGCTGGGCTGTGGCCCACCGTCGGCTTGCTTTTGCTGGGGTGCTGGGCCGCCGCTGCTGCTGCAGACGCCATGCCTGCGTTGAAATGCTGATGGTTGCCAACTTGATTGCCAGCCCCTCAACCCAAACCCATCACCCACCTGCACTGCTGCGCCGCAGGCATGTCCTCCTACGTGCTCTTCACGCTGGACAAGCTGGTGCAGAAGGTGGTGAAGCAGGTGCAGCTGGTGCTGCAGGAGGAGCAGAGCCACCGGCTGGTGGAGCTGTGGCGGTATGAGGCGGCGCGCGGCGTGCCGGTGAGCTTTTTAGTGCTGCTGCTGCTGCCGTGCTGTGCGCTGTCCTGTGCTATGCTGCTGCGCATTTTGCATTTTCTGGTAGGCATGCGGGTGGGTCCTGGGCTCCGTGCTGCATGTGTGCGCCGCGTCGCACATGCCCGACTCTCCCCGTGTCCTCCCCCCTTCACTCTCACAGGTGGTGGACGCGGTGTACCACGCCAACGCGCACGTGCTGCTGCAGGGCGACACCTGCTTCCGCTGGGAGCGCCTGCCCGATGGCAAGCTCACGGTGCAGCTGATGGACGCAGACAAGATGGACGCGCCGCCCGGTAAGGCGCAGCTCTGGGTTTGCCTTGGGTTTGTTGGCAGCAGCTCCCTGTGGTTTGTTTGTTATGCAACACCTGCTGTAGAAGTGCTCTGGCTGCTGACCTGCGGGCTTTTTTGGCCCGGCCAATTCTAAGCGCTTGGCGTGCCCTCTGCAGTCCCCCTGACCTATCTGCGTATTCCTATAACCTTTTGCCGCCCTGTCACCTATCCTATCTGCAGGCATCCTGGACCCCGCCTTCCACGAGTACGTCACCCGCTTCATCGACAGCAGCTCTGCGCCGCCCGCCGCTGCGGCGCCGCCTGCCGAGGAGGACGAGGAGGCGGGGGGCAAGGTAAGCCTGGAAGAGGAGCTCAGGGCGGATACACAGGAGGGCGGCTGGTGGCACACTGGACGTCCCGCCTAGCGCCAGTGGAGCAGTGGAGTGGAGCATTGAAGCAGTTCCTTGCTGTGCCTAGCGTTGCGTGGCACCCAGCAGCGTGTTGCCCCGCCTCTGTTGCGCCCTCTGCATCTTCTTGACCGCCTCCCTCCCCTCCCTGCCTCCCCTGGATGCCCCACAGGTGTGCCTGCAGCGCAACCTGCCTGCCGGCGATAAGCTGGCGGCTGCGGCGGAGAGCGTGTACGACGGCGTGCAGATGGTCAACGGCCTGGAGTGCAAGCTGTGCAACATGCAGCAGAAGATCAAGAAGGTGCGCTGTGTGCGCTGGGCATGCTAGGCATGTCGTGCAGAATGCTCCGTGCACCCAGTCTCAACACTGGGACTGGCGGCCGGTACGTCCCCACCCTGCACGTGCTTGCAAGGGCCTCCAGTGCCACACTGCCCACAGCCAATCACAGCCAACTAGGTGGCACTGCCGCTCCTTTGCCAACCCAGCCAGCTCACTCCCATCACCCCAGCTCTTCTCGCCCTGCCCGCAGATTGCCTATGTGCTGGGCACCGAGGACTTCTTCCACCGCCGGCGGAAGGCCAAGGCCAGCGCAGACAAGGCGGGCCGCTCCGCCAAGTTTGCGGCGTTCATCGCCAAGCATGCTGCGCCCGCTGCGCCCGCTGCCGCCGCCCCCGCCGCCCCCGTGGCTGTCGCGTGAGCGGCGCACAGCCGTAGCGCAGCGTGCTGAGTGTCATGTGTTAGTCAGCGAGGCAGCTGGGCGGCAGGGGCGCAGTGCTGCGCCGCACCTCAGTGCTCTGCCTGTCTGCATTTTGAGCCTGCTTTCTCTCTTGCATTTCCGTGCTTTCCCCCTGTCTGCACCGCTCCAATCTGCCTTCCCCTGCTGAATTCTCCTTCGCTGTAAGCCTTGATCCATCTGAGGTGTGGAGCTCGAGACAGGGGCTGGCTGTTGATTTGATGGGGAGGCTGGCGCCACTTCAGAGCAGGGTGCTCCTCGAGGCATCATTGTGCCAAATTATGTGCAATGGCCTCTGGGTTTGCACTGCAACCCGCTATGCCACCACCTCCGGCCCACAAGGTGCCAGTCTCGTGTGCGAGGTGCAGGCCTCCACCCTTGCTGGCGTGAGCCACTCCACTCCTTTCGTTACAAGGCCTAGGTCGGCGGGAGCAAGCTAGACTGAGAAAAACAGCCGGGCGCAACGCAATGAAACAGGTTTCGGGGGGTAGGCGGGGGAACGAATGTCAAGGTGTGTACAGACAAGTGGAGAGAGGGAGGGGCGTACAGGCAAAGTCAATCGGGGGAGAGAGAGCGCCGGCTGCCAAGCTGCTCGTGCCGTCCTACTGCTGTAAGGGGTGGGTGGGTGGTACACGCTGCTGCTGCTGCTGCTGCTGCTGCTGCCCCTGCGGCCCGCAACCCCAGCAGGGGAGGCGCGGGACCCACGGAAGGGCTCTCAAAGCGGCTCATCAGCGGATGAGGGTTCGCATCATGGATCCCATGCCGCTGTCGCTGCCGCTGCCCTGCGCCTTGGGCCCCGGAAACACGTTCCAGAAGCGCAGCGTCTCGTCGCCGGCGCCTGGGGGAGCCAGGGGGGAGCAGGTGGGGCAGGGGGCCTTGAGTATTCAGCACTTGTGATTGCATCCAGGCGCACTACAGCCTCCATTCCAACCGTAAGCTGGGAGTGGCAGCGGTGCATGCTGGGCGCAAAACCAGCGCCGTCCCACACCCCTCTAACCGCCTGCGAATCACCTGTGACAATGGTCTGGCCGTCGGGTGAGACGGCGAGGTACAGCACGCGCATCGTGTGCCCCGTCAGCGTGGCCAGCTTCTGCGGGAGGGAGGGGGGCAACGGGCGGCCGGTTGGTAGCTGGTGGATGTGCGATGAGCACACCCGGCCATGGCATGGTCTGAAGCTTCCGGAATGCTGGAGTAAGCTTCTCAGGGCCGCCCTGCTGTTCTGCAGCCGCAACATTCTGCTTATCTGCCTGCCGCCAGGGACCCCCAGGCCCCCAGGCGTGCCTGCATCGTGGGGTATCGCCACACGATGATCTGGTTCTGGCTGTAGCCGTGGGTGGACACCAGCTCATTCACGTTCTTGGACCACGACAGGTTGCACACCTGCGGGAAGAGGCGGGGAGGCAGGTGGCAGCAAGGGGAAGAGTGGGTGAGTTGTGGCGGGCCAAGAATAAAGTGGAAACAGACCGCACGCTTCCAGAAGCGTAATGGCAGGCTCCAAAGGTCACACAAAAGCCCTGCCTGCCGGCTTGAAGTGCACTCATAGCGCCAGCACGTATGCCAGCCCTCCCCCACAGCCCCGCCCCGCCCCACCTGGCTGCCAGTGTCGATGCACTGCAGGCTCTGCCCCGTGGTCGTGTTCCAGAAGCGTATGCAGCGGTCTGCGGTGCCGCCGCCGCTGACCAGCAGGCCGTGCTGGTGTGGCGACCACGCAATGGCCTTGACTGCCGCCTGGTGCTCGCTGAACCGCAGCACCGGGTTGGCCGCCTGCATGGGAAGATGGACAAGCGGGCGGTGACCCTGAGCAAGGGCCTTTGTGCATCCACGGCGCTGGACCTGCAGGCACATACACAGCTTGCATGCCGACTACCAATGCTGCTTTGGTGCTGCAGAAGGTGCACCGCGACAAGTGACCCAGCCGCCTGCAGCAGGGCGCGCACCCGCCCGCCCACCTGCTGGTGCCACACAAACAGCTGGTTGTCGTTGCCGCCGCTGGCCAGCTCTCGGTCGTCGGGGGACCACCGCAGGCCGCACACCTGCGGGCAGGCGGGGAGGTCAGCGGGCTGGTGGTGGGGGTCAGAGCATTGGGGGCAGGCGAAGTGCTGGCACCCGCAGCAGCCTTGCAAAATGGTGGCTGCGTTGCGGGGGATACAGCCTGCGGTCTGAAGTGCTTTACGGGCACTTCAACCGCCGGGCGTGTGGACTCCACCACCACCCCACTCCACACCTCCGCCCGGTGCCCGCCCCTCACCCCATACCGCACCTCCGATCGGTGCCCCGCCAGCTTGGCCACGTACGGCTCCTGGCTGCGCACGTCCCGCAGCAGGATGGCTCGGTCCCGGCTTCCCGTGGCCAGCGTGTGGTGGTTCCACGCCATGCACCCCACGCGCTGCTTGTGGCCCGGCAGCGTGCGTATCCTGCGCGGCGCAGGGGTGGAGTGGGTGGATGTGAGTGATGGTGCGGGTTGATATGCGAATGGGCAGGGCGCGCCGCCTGTGGTGCTCCATTGAAGCAAGGCACACAAAGGTTCCCACCCCTTCCACTCTCGCAACCTCGCCAGCCCGCCCTGCCCCCATACCCAGCCCAGTCGCCTCACCGCTTGCACTTGGTGGCGTCCCAGATCTGCACCTCGCCCTTGTCTGTTCCGATGGACAGGTACGACCCCCGCTGGCTCCACGACACGCTGCAGGCACACGGCAGGGGCAGCGGGAATGGGATTTGTGCAGGGCAGGCAAACATTAGGAAGGCTGCTGGCGGGGTGGCCATGGCCGGGCTGTGGCTTTGTTGTGGTGCACCGTGCAGTACAACCCACCCTCGTTCTAGGGCACGCGGATGCGAATACAGGCACCTCGCAGACCCTCGGGCTTCCCCATGAGGCCAGGGGCCACTCAGCCAACCCCCACCCGGCTTACTCCATTTCTACACCCACCTGCACACCGCGCCGCCCTCCCCAAAGTCCACCAGCCGCGTGACCTTGGAGGTGCAGGCGGACCAGAGGTAGACGCAGGTGCCCAGCCCCACAGCCAGCGTGTTCTGCGCGCTCCAGTCCACCAGGTTGAGGTAGTAGTCGTCTGCTAACGCGGGCGCGTCCAGCACCTGCAGGGAGAGTGGACGAAGAGGGGAGCAAAGTGAAAGGATGACCCGGTGCAGCCACGCAGTGCAAAGAACACATGCTTGGTGAGCCATGACGGGTGGAGCTGGCTTGCAGCATCGCCTTGCAAGCGACATGCAAGCTTGCGGTTCAGCGGGCAGCAACATCATCACGCCATCAGTCCAGCCAGCCAGCCCCTTGCCCAACCGTGTGCTCAGCACACACCTTGAAGGGTGCCCGCGGAATTTTGCGCAGCATGCGAGACGGCGACGCCAGGGAGGCTGCCAGCGAGTCCTCGCCGCCGATGGGCCCCCGTGCATAGGGTGACTGCATGAAGGGTGGCACAAAAGCAGTGTGGTGGACCATCGTGAAGCTGCATGTCACTTCCGTCACGTTAACAGCAGCTGGCAACAATGGTGCATCTTCCAGCTGGGGCGTGCCGCAGCAAGGCGCCTGCCCACACTACAAAGAGCACCTGCGTGGGGAGCCCTGCGGTGGGCGTGCCGGCGTCGCCCGCTATGTACCGGAACAGCTTGCGGCTGGGGCTGCACGGGACGAGCAGGGTGGGAGGCGAGGAGGCAGGGTTGAGGCGCTGCCCGGAGCTGCGCATGCGGCAGCTACATTCTGCATCCCTGCCTGCACAACTGCCACAACAGCGAGCGACAACGCTCTCCCCAGATCAAGTCCCACCCAACCGCTGGCCCTGCTCCCCCTCTAACCTCAACCTCCCCCGCACCTCTTGGTGGGCGAGGAGGCCAGCCCGCCCGCCAGCCCGCCCAGCCCGCCGCCCATGCCCGCGCCTCCGGCGGGCGCCTTGTCCGGCGACATCGGCGCCGCGGGGCAGCCCAGCAGCTCGCTGCGCAGCAGCATGTTGTACGCGCCGTTGCTCTCCTCCTTCTCTGCAGTGCGGCGGGGCGTCTCTGAGGCCGCGGCCTCTCGGTCCAAGATGGAAAAGTCGAGGCGGGAGGAGGCGGCGCGGGAGGGGATGAAGCGGTCGCTGTACGTGATCTTGGGGCTCCTGCCGGGCGGGTTATGTAGCGGCGGAAGTGTGACAGGTTGGGTAGGGAGAGGGGACGGGGTATGGGAGGACAGCAGCTGGGTGCCACCACGGCGATGGCGCCAGTGCCCAGCAGCCCAGCAGCCAGCAACTGCACCAGCCCGCAGGGACTCAGGACTTGTGCAGCCGACCAGCCACCTGCCCTGCAAGAATAAAAAACCCTCGTTGTCCCCCTCATGTGCTCACCTCAGTGGTGTGGCCTGCGCATAGCCCGCGCCCGCGGCCGCCAGCTGCTTGACGGGCGACGAGAAGGCCTGGTGCTGCTGCGGCTCCGGCTGGCTGGCGCTGCCGGAGGGGAGGAGCCGCTCCATGGCTGCTGCTGCTGCTGCTGCGGGGTTTATTCAAGCGAGGGTTCTTCGGATTTATTCAGCTGCGGGGCGGGGCCCGCAGCCGGCCGCGGGCGGCGAGGGTGTGGCGGCCCTCCGCTGGACGGCGCTAGACGGCTACGACAGGCGGCTGCGGGTTGCCTGCGCACATGGTGGCAAAGCAGTGCCGTGCAAGTGGTCAGGGCATGGTGCAGCCCAGCAACAAGGCGTCTGCAAGTTGGCAGGAGAGCGACGGTGGTGCAGCAGCGGCGGTGGCAGCGGCAGTGGTTGGACCAGCGCCCCAGGCGTGCCGGCAGGTGGTTCGGCAGTGCCGCAGGGGCCATCCGTCACTGCAGCGGCGGCTAGCAAGGCCGCAGAGCGCCGGCAGCGAGGGCGCCATTCCCCACATGGCCGCCGTGGGGCGCCTGCGGCTTCCGGGCGCCTCCCCTCACCTCGTCTACGGCTCAGGCCTAGCGGGGCGGGCCGGCCTGGCGCTGTGGCTCCCTCCCGAGTGGTTAATGACCGATCTGCGGGCCTTGCGTCGATCCGCAGAACTCCTGGCACTTCAGACCACAGCAGACGAGAGTGGGGAGGAGGCAGGAAGGGCGTGGACCGCCAGCATCCCCCAATTCTGCCCATGCCGCCACTCGGCGCCGCCGCCCGCTGCCGCCGCTGCCGCCTGCCTGCAACTCCCCGCGCCTGTTGTGCCCTCCCATCGTCCTTCTATCAGTTCACACATCCCCGATTGCTGCAATGCAGCTGAATACAGCCACCCTGCGGAGCGCTCGCCCGGCGGGCCTGCCCGCTGGGCGCCGGATGAGCGCACGGGCTGGCCGGGCCGGCTTGACAGTGCACAACCTGTTCACAGGCGCGCAGCCATGGGTGAAACTACACCTGCAAGGGCCCCGCCGCCGCCGCCTGCTGCCGCCGCTGCTCCCGCTCACAAGGGAGCAGCTTGGAGCCAGGCCCTGCCGCCCCACCACAGCTACCTCACCCTACCATCCCGCTGCAGGGATCGTGCAGGGCAAGGCCACGGTGCGGGCGGTGGACCGCAAGACCGACTTTGCCTGCTTCGACATTGAGCTGCCGGCGGAGCGGGCTGATAATGTGGTCATTGGTGAGCAACTTGCAGGCATGAGTGTAGCATTAAATGAACGCTTGTGTAGTTGAATTGATCAATGCAAACTGACGGAGACTGAGGAGATATTAGGGCAGTGAGTCTCGAAGTCGGTGCGGCCTGCAGCACCAAAGGCCGGCTGGCAGTCAGCACTCAATGGTGCTTGGCCACCTTGGCCTTCCTGCCCTGCCCCCTCACTTCATGCGCCTCTCACTCCACCCCCTCAGGCGCCTCTGTCGCCATCAACGGCACGTGCCTGACGGTGACGGAGCAGCGCGGCCCCGTGCTGCGCTTTGACGTGATGGCTGAGACGCTGCGCCGGACCAACCTGGGCGCGTTGGATGTGGGCACCCCCGTCAACTTTGAGCGCAGGTGGGGCGGCACTGGAGGGGTTTGGTCGCTGCTCCTTGCCATCCCAAGTAGCTGCGGGACACACCCGGTGATATTTTGGGGCAACGCGCAGTTGCCGCACCACACCTGCACAGCTGTTGCACCGCTGCCCACCCAACCGACCATGCCTCCATCGCCCTGCCGCCCTGCAGCGCGCGTGTGGGCGATGAGATTGGCGGGCACACGGTGTCTGGCCACGTGCACACCACCGCCAAGATCGTCAAGGTGACGGACACGGAGAACAACCGGCGCGTGGAGGTCCAGGTGGGCGGCCAGAAAGGGGAGGAGAGGGGGCAGGGGGAGGTGGGCGGCCAGAAGTCGGGGTTACAGAAGCAGCAATAGCAGCTGTGAGGCTGTGAGGCTGTGAGGCTGTGAGGCTGTGGCTTGCTGCAGGCATTGGGTGTGCTTGGGATCGCATCTGTGCCCATGCGGCCGGCCCTTGCCTCTCACACATGCTGCCAATGCCACTTCCCCGCTTGCTCACCCTGCCTAGAGAATGCACCTGCACGAAGTGTGAAGCACATGCTGATTGCGCTGCCTTCTGTTCGCCCAGTCTGGCTTGACAGCTGGCCGCTCCTGCCTGGATAACATTGCTTTGTGCCCGCCCCCTTTTCTTTACTGCGCAGCTGGCGGACCCCGCCTGGATGAAGTACATCCTGCCCAAGGGCTTTGTGTGCCAGCCCCTCTTGTTTTGCCTTCCAACTGCCCCATCGTTGTTCACACTGCAGCTGGCAGACCCCGCCTGGATGAAGTACATCCTGCCCAAGGGCTTTGTGTCGGTGGACGGCTGCAGCCTGACGGTGGGCGAGGTCACGCCCGCCGGCTTCTCAGTCTACCTCATCCCAGAGACGCTGAGGTGCGCTGGAGATTACAGTTGACATCCAGCACTTTGTTTCCTTCCAAAGCAGCAGGCCCTGGTCCATGTGCCGCGTTTCAGCTGTGCCAGCACGCCGTTACCGCTTTCGTGTGTCTGGGCTTGCGTTCTATGGGTGCTGTGGCGGACTGCATGCCTGCTGCTGAGTTGCTCCGCTTGAGCAGTCGGCTTCTGTGCACTTTTGCACTGCAGGGTGACGGTGGCGGGCCTCAAGGGCGAGGGCGACGAGGCAAGTGGATGGTTGGCGGGGATGGGGCGGCTGGCTGGCTGCCTCTCCGAGGGATGGCGTGCTGGCGCTCTGCGTGTCAGCCCAACAGGCAGGCTGGCTGCCCTGCTGGCTAGTGACAGGCCTGTGGCAGTCTTGCGGCTCAACCGATGTGCTCGGTTTGCTCCCTCACAGGTCAACATTGAGGTGGAGACGCAGACGCAGGCGATCGTTGACACCGTGGAGCGAGTGCTGCAGAAGTATGTGGCGGAGGGGCGGCTGCCGGCGCTGCCGCAGCAGTAGCGCGGTGCACAGTTGGAACTCACACTGGCTGTGTGCTGCGCTGGTCCTGTTCACCAATGCCACAGCAATTGCGCCCGGCGGGGCACCCCGCCCTGCAACCATGTTATAGCATGCCGGCCATGCACAGTAATCCCACCGCACCACTTGATACGCATTTGATTCATACGATCCCCTATTACCGCCCTGTAACGACTGATGCCTAGACGCAGCATTGGGGAAAAGTTTAAGTCCTAGGCGTGCTGGTCTATTGCGCAGAATCTGCTCAAGAGCCGCGCCACGCTGTGCCTCCCTGGGACCACCGCCAGCTGGCAGTTCAACGTATTCGCTGCCTGCAACAGGCAACAAGGCCACTGGGCTGCAGGAGAGCACGATGGGCAAGGCTGCATGCCACAACAAGGGGATGGCGTCACCGCCGCACTGGGGCCGCACCCTCGCCCGCTGGAGCCAAGCTTTCCAAGGGTGCTGCCGAGTAGCTGAGGCGGGGTAGCGTGAGTCTGCAGCGGCAGGAAATACCACAGGTCACCCTGAGTGCCGCTGCCGCAGCCCCTGAGTGCCTGCCATTGCCTGACCGACCCTGTTTTGCTCTGCCTGCCCGCTCCATCTCGGCTTTTTGACGCCTTTGCCCATCTGGTTTGCCGCCCTGTGAAAAGATGCAGTGCACGCCTGAGGGGTGCAGCCTTGCAACCTACTCACCTGATTCGATGGCTGCCGCACTCTGTGCTCAATTGCGTGCCTACCAGCCTGGCCCCCTGGCAAAGGGCGCTTCAACGGAGCTGTTGGTTTCCCTGCCTGGCCGGCCTTGCAAAACAAGTGCGGTGCAGATTGCACCTGCTGCCTGCCCTCCCTGCCTGTCGTGTGTGCTCCTGTGGCGCTTTTTTCACCACGCCGCAACACTGCATTGCAGCCACAAAACTGCAGGCAGCCCAGGCAAGCACCCGGCCTGACCCACACACGTGTGTTTCCGTGATCAAGAGGTGGTGTTGAATAACACCAGTTGTTTTGGTTTTGGAGGGGTTTGGGAGGGCTCCAGGCACGGCGAGCGGCGCTTACGCCTCGGCCTTCTTGCCGCTCTTCTTGGGCAGCAGCACGGAGTGGATGTTGGGCAGCACGCCGCCCTCGGCGATGGTCACACCCGCCAGCAGCTTGGACAGCTCCTCGTCGTTGCGCACGGCCAGCTGGATGTGGCGGGGGATGATGCGCGTCTTCTTGTTGTCGCGGGCGGCGTTGCCCGCCAGCTCCAGCACCTCGGCCGCCAGGTACTC
>VFQQ010004144.1_pt1 | contig 13108 bp, 9 predicted proteins | sample 3512341 | NCBI WGS metagenome assembly VFQQ01 (sample SAMN10412373, study PRJNA504923) | tailings metagenome | isolation source: Relicate 2 Philex TSF1 revegetated site | place: Philippines: Tuba, Benguet | collected 2017-08-29 | reverse complement strand
CCCGCCTGAGCGGGTTTCTTCCCAACCATCCGACATCCTGTCGGTAGCCATCGTGGCCTGGTCATCTTCCTTGATCCTCAGCGCTCCGTCGCTGCAGGGGATGTGTGTAGAGTAGAGATCGATTCGCGCTGGCAACAGTGGAGGTTGCCGCCCAAGCGTGTAAGCCTTTTGCCATAGCCGCTCGAATCAGCGACCTATCATCCGCGCCAGCACATCCTCGCCACCCTGGCGGCGGTGGATCAGGGCCATGGCCACGTGGCCGATCACCAGAAGCAGCAGCAACCAGCCGAGGTTGCCGTGCAGCAGGCTGGCCGGGGCGATCATCCAGTCGATCTTGGGATCACTGAAACCGGGCATGACGGTCATGCCGAAGGCGACGAACTCCCGGCCGGAACCGTACTGGCGCAGCAGGGCGATAAAGGGAATCACGAACAGCAGGCCGTACAGCGTCAGGTGGCCGAGCCGCGCCAGGGTGCTGACCGACGCCGGCCGACGGTTGCGGCTGTACAGCGCCCAGCACAGGCGGATGACCACCAGCACCATCAGCAGCAGGCCGGTGGCCTTGTGCGTGCCCCAGGCGAACTTGTCCAGGGCGCTGTCTTCCAGCAGCACATGGACGATGACGGTGACGAATTGCCAAGCGAGCAATACCGCCATGCTCCAGTGCAGCGCACGGCTCACGCTGCCGTAGCGCTGCGCGCAATCATGCAGTTGCGACATCCCGGTTCTCTCCAATGTCATGAGGTGAATCGCTGAGCGGACGCACCGGCGCGTCCGAACATCCGTGGCAAAGACCCGTTGCAGACGCAATGGTGCCCTGCCCCCGGAATACCGGGAGCAACGCAGATGTTAAAGGTTATGTCACCAAGGCATCACGGCACGCCGCTGCAAGCGCAGCAGCGTGCCGGACGATCAGGCGTCGCGCAGCGCCTCGCGCCAGGCGCGATGCTGCGGCTCCTGCCAGATGCGCGCATGCAGCCGCGCCATGCCGTCAGGGTCATTGAGCAGGCGCCAGCGGGTGGCTTCGACGCGACCCTGCGGCCCCGCGGCGAGGATCTCGCCGATACGCTCGTCGCGCAGCGCCTCGGCAGCCGGCACCACCTTGGCATGGCGGGCGCGCGCCATGGCGCAGACCAGCGCGTTGTACAGCGGATCGACCACGGCGCGAAGAAAGCCCTGGTGCAACGCACGCGAACTGTTCAGACGCTCGTACTCGGCGGTATTGCTCAGCTCGCGCGGCACCTGGTGCTCCTCGGGAATCAGGAACAGCTTGCTGCGCCGCGCCGCCAGGCCGGGCGCGGTACGGCTGGTCAGCACCGACACCACCGGCGACAGCACCAGGGATACGACGATGGGCGCCAGCCACCAGAGGAAGTCCGGGTTCAGCCAGCCGACCAGCGCAGTCCAGCCGATCCCCAGCAGCACCTGCGAGCCATGGCGGCGCCAGGCCTCGCTCCAGGGCGTGGCGTCATCCACCCGCTGCGGCGAATTCCACTGCGCCGACCAGCCGAGGAAGGCGGCGGTGACGAACAGGCTGTGAAACAGCATGCGCACAGGTGCCAACAGCACCGAGCACAAGGTTTCCAGCAGCATCGACAGCAGCACGCGCAGGCGCCCGCCGTAGGCTTCCGCGCCCTGGATCCAGATCAGCAGCACGCTGAGCAGCTTGGGCAGGAACAACAGGGTCATGGTCGCGGAGAACAGCGCCACGGCCTCCATCGGCTGCCAGCGCGGCCACAGCGGATAGAGCTGGTTGGGCTGCAGGAAGTACTCCGGCACCATCAGCGTATGGATCGCCAGCAGGCCGGTGGACAGCAGCAGGAACAGCAGCCACAGCGGCGCCGACAGGTAGGACATGACGCCGGTGAGGAACACCACGCGATGCACCGCGTGCATGCCGCGCACCAGGAACAGGCGGAAGTTCATCAGGTTGCCGTGGCACCAGCGGCGGTCGCGCTTGAGCTCGTCGAGCAGGTTCGGCGGCAACTCCTCGTAGCTGCCCGGCAGGTCGTAGGCGATCCACACGCCCCAGCCGGCGCGGCGCATCAGCGCGGCTTCGACGAAGTCGTGGGAGAGGATCGCGCCAGCGAAGGAGCCGGTGCCCGGCAGCGGCGCCAGGGCGCAGTGCTCGATGAAGGGTTTGACCCGGATGATCGCGTTGTGCCCCCAGTAGTGCGACTCACCCAGCTGCCAGAAGTTGAGGCCGGCGGTGAACAGCGGCCCGTACACGCTGGTGGCGAACTGCTGCAGGCGGGCGTACAGGGTATCCATGCCCGAGGCCTTGGGCGCGGTCTGGATGATGCCGGCGCCGGGGTTGGCCTCCATCAGCCGCACCAGGCGGGTCAGGCACTCGCCGCTCATCACGCTGTCGGCATCGAGCACCACCATGTAGCGGTAGTTGCTGCCCCAGCGCCGGCAGAAGTCGTCGATGTTGCCGCTCTTGCGCTTCACCCGCCGCCGGCGACGGCGGTAGAAGATGTGGCCGAAGCCGTCCACCTCGCGGCACAGCTCCAGCCAGGCCTTCTGCTCGGCGACGCAGATGTCGGGGTCGTTGCTGTCGCTGAGGACGAACAGGTCGAAGTGTTCCAGCTGACCGGTTTCGCGCAGCGATTCGTAGGTGGCGCGCAGGCCGGCGAATACCCGCGGCACGTGCTCGTTGGCGATGGGCATCACCAGCGCGGTGCGGGCCTGTGGCGAGATCGGCTCGTCGCCGCAACTGCTGGCCGAGATGCTGTAGCGGTCACGCCCCTTGAGCAGCTGGAAGAAGCCCATCAGGGCGGTCCAGAAGCCCATCGACACCCAGCAGAACAGCAAGGCGAACAGCGCCAGGATGCTGGTCTGCACCACATAGGGCAGGATCTGCCGTGCCGACTCCTGCCAGGGCTGCTCGAACACCAGGCCGAGGTCGACCAGCGACCAGCCCTGATAGGGCAGCACGGACTTCATGTACCAGGTGGCGACCACGGTCTGGGTCACCATCAACAGCAACAGCGCCGTACGCCGTATGGCGGCGACGTGGCGCCAGCGCGCTTCGGCGAAGTCCTCGGTTTCCCGGGTGCGCGGGCGCGGCGACGGCTTCTTGCCCTTCAGGCGGCGCCAGCCGCGCTGCAGGATGTTGGTCTGCCAGGGCTCGGGCACCATGCGCGTGCGCTTGATCGGCGGCGCCGACTCGATGGTCGGCCGGCCCTGATGGTCCTGCACGATACGGCAGCCGTGCTCGAGCGCATCCGGCCAGCCGAGGGCCAGGCGCGCCGGCACCGAGTCGAGCAGTTCGCGGGTTTCCTCCTGCGGCTGCGCCCTGGCCGCGCCCTGCTCCTGCAGGGCGCGGTGCAGCGTGGCGAGGTCGCCGCCCTGCTCCAGGCGTCGGGCCAGGTCCTGCTGCCGCTGCTGATCGAGCGGCAGCTCGCCGATATAGTCCTGAATCAGCGTAGCGTCGAGGGAGTTATTCATGGGCAGGCAACTGGTAGCTCCAGGTTTCCGACAGGGGTTTGCCATCCTCGACCAGGGCTGCACGCATCTCCACCGGGCGCGCCTGATCCTTGACCTTGACCCGCAGCATCAGGCGCCAGCCCTTGCTCACCGGGTTGTAGCGCAGGCTGTCTTCTACCAGCTCGCCGTTGTCGTCGACGCTGACCTGCACCTGCGGCGCGGAATCCGCCGGGCGCTTGGCCAATTCCTCGCCGACGAAGTCCACCACCAGGGCGGTGCTGCCATCGGCCTGACGGATGAGGTTGGCCTGTTTGATGTCGCCCTCGGACAGGCGGGTCTGGCTGACCATGGCCAGCTTCGGGTCGTGCAGCCCGGCGTCGTCACGGCTGAAGTGTAGGCGATAGGCCACATCCAGCGCCTCGCCCGGCGCCGGCAGCTTCTCGGGGCGCCACAGGGCGACGATGTTGTCGTTGGTCTCGTCGGGAGTGGGAATCTCCACCAGCTCGACGTGGCCCGCGCCCCAGTCGCCGACGGTTTCCACCCAGCCGCTGGGGCGCAGCTCGTAGCGGTCGTCGAGGTCCTGATACTGGTCGAAGTCGCGGCCGCGCTGCATCAGGCCGAAGCCGCGCGGGTTGTCGATGCGGTAGCTGCTCACGTTGAGGCGCTGCGGGTTGTTCAGCGGACGCCAGATCCATTCGCCGTTGCCGGCGGCAATGGCCAGGCCGTCGGAGTCATGCAGCTGCGGGCGGTAGTTGGGGCGCGGCCAGGGCTGGTTGGCACCGAACAGGTACATGCTGGTCAGCGGCGCGATACCCAGTTTCTCGACGTTTTCGCGCAGGTACACCTTGGCCTGCACATCCAGCACGCTGTCGCGGCCGGGCTTGATTTCCATGCGGTAGGCGCCGGTGGCGCGCGGCGAGTCGAGCAGCGCGTAGATCACCAGGCTGCGGCGGTCGGGCTGCGGCTTCTCGATCCAGAACTCGGTGAAGCGCGGGAACTCCTCGCCGGACGGCAACGCGGTGTCGATCGCCAGGCCGCGCGCGGAAAGACCGAACACCTGGCCCTTGCCGACGATGCGGAAGTAGCTGGCGCCGAGCACGCTCATCAGTTCGTCATGCTTGCCCACATCGTTGAGCTGATGGATCACCTTGAAGCCGGCGAAGCCCAGGTCCTTGAGTTCGTCGCGATTGAGCTGCAAGTCGGAGAAATCGAACATCGCCGGGTCGTACTTGATTTCACGGGTGCCCTTGGCGGTCACCTCGTTGATCTTCACCGGCAGATCGAAATGCATGCCCTGATGGAAGAAGTACAGCTGGAACGGGGTCTTGCCGTCGCGCCAGTGGGCCTTGTCCTCGAGGAAGCGCACTTTCTGGTAGCCGGCGAAAGGCAGCTCGCGCAGGACATCCGGCAGGCGGCTCTGCGGCTGGTTGTAACTCTCGGCAGCGAGGGCCTGGGCCTGGATGGCCACATCGTTCAGATCGAATGCCCAGCTCTGGGCCGCGAACAACAGGGGAAGCACACCGAGGGCCAGCTTGCCGGCCCTGCCCATACGAACTCCACAATCACGACTCATCGACACACAGCCTCCAGGGCGACACGTATTGACAGGCAGCGACCAACCCACGGCTGGCCGCTACTCGAATTTGAAATCAGGCGAATGATGCAAAGACAGCGCGAGCAGAATGCGAGTGGCCAACCGGACGGAGACCGTCGCGCATCTACGAATTGTTTCTGCGCATTATTACCAGATCGTGATCTCCGGCACAGGTGCTCGCCAAGGTAAATTTTCGCCTCCTAGAGCCGCCACCTCAGGGGCGCGGCAGCAGTTCGAAACGGGCCTCCTGCACCGCCTGCGAATCCAGCCCGAGCTGAACCCGGAAGGCACCCGGCTCGCTGACGTGTTGCAGGCTGGCATCGAAGAAACGCAGCATGCTTTCGTCGATCTCGAAGCTCAGCTCGCGCGCCTCGCCCGCTTCAAGCTTGACCCTGCGAAACGCCTTGAGTTCCTTCTCTGGACGGATCACCGAAGCGGCCTCGTCATGCAGGTAGAGCTGCACCACGGTGGCCCCGGGACGTGGTCCGGCGTTCTTCAGCGTGACGCTGACGCGGATGCGCTGGTCCGGGTGCATGCGCTCGGCGGACAGCTTCGGCGCCGACAGCTGGAAGTCGCTGTAGCTCAGGCCGTAGCCGAAGGGATAGAGCGGGCCGGTGGCCTCCTCGAAGTATTGCGAGGTGTAGTTGCCGGGCGTGCCCGGTGTGTAGGGGCGGCCCAGGCGCAGGTGGTTGTAATAGGTGGGAATCTGCCCGACCGAACGCGGGAAGCTGATCGGCAGCTTGCCCGAAGGGTTGTGCTCGCCGAACAGCACATCGGCGATGGCGTGGCCGCCCTCGATGCCGCTGTACCAGGTTTCCAGGATCGCATCGGCGTTGTCCTTCTCCCAGCCTAGCGCCAGCGGGCGGCCATTCATCAGCACCAGTACCAGCGGTTTGCCGGTCGCCTTGAGGGCGCGCAGCAGGGCCTGCTGGCTATCGGGCAGATCCAGGCGGGTGCGGCTGGAGGATTCGTGGGACATGCCGCGCGCCTCGCCCACCGCGGCGACAATCACGTCGGCCTGGGCGGCCAGGGCAACGGCCTCGTCCAGCATCGCCTGCGGCGTGCGCTTGTCCGGCACCACTTCCGGGCGGTCCCAGTTGAGCTGGTTGAGGTAATCGATGACCCGGGCATCGTCGGTGACGTTGGCGCCCACGGCATGGAGCAGCTTGCCCTGCCCGGCGAGCGCCGCCTCCATGCCCTGGCGCAGCGTCACCGCCTGCTCGGCCACGCCGACCGCCGACCAGCTGCCGAGCATGTCCACCTGCGAGTCGGCCAGCGGACCGATCAGCGCCACGGTGGCGTTCTTGCGCAGCGGCAGGGTGTCGCCACGGTTCTCCAGCAGCACCAGCGAATCGCGCGCCATGGCCCGCGCGTCGGCACGGTGCAGACGGCTCTCGGCGTTGACGTCCGCCGGATCGTCCTCGGCGCGGCCGATGCGGCGGAACGGGTCGTGGAACAAGCCGAGGTCGTACTTGGTGTTCAGCACATGGGTGACCGCTTCATCCAGCACGCTCTGCGCGACCGCGCCGCTACGTACCAGCGCCGGCAGTTCCTGATCGTAGAGCGTGTCGGCCATGCTCATGCCGACACCGGCGCTGATCGCCAGGCGTGCGGCCTCGCGACCATCGGCCGCCACGCCATGACGCAGCAGCTCGGTGATCGCGCCGTGATCGCTGAGCACCACCCCCTTGAAGCCCCACTGCCGGCGCAGCAGGTCATCCAGCAGCCATTTGTTGGCCGAGGCCGGCACGCCGTTGACCGCATTCAGGGCCACCATCACCCCGCCGGCACCGGCGTCGATGGCGGCGCGATAGGGCGGCAGATAATCCTGGTACATGCGCAGCGGGCTCATGTCGACCACGTTGTAATCGCGCCCGCCCTCCACCGCGCCGTACAGGGCGAAGTGCTTGACGCTGGCCATGATGCGCTGTGGGTCGCTGGGGTCCTTGCCCTGGAAGCCGCGCACCATGGCGGCAGCGATGCGCGACACCAGGTAGGGGTCCTCGCCGAAGCCTTCGGAGGTGCGCCCCCAGCGCGGATCGCGGGAGATGTCTACGGTCGGCGCGAAGGTCATGTCCAGGCCGTCGGCACTGGCCTCCAGGGCGGCGATGCGCGCGCTGTTCTCGATGGCCTCGATGTCCCAGCTCGAGGCCAGGCCCAGGCCGATGGGAAAGGTGGTGCGGTGACCGTGGATGATGTCGTAGGCGAAGAACACCGGGATGCCCAGGCGACTGCGCAACGCCGCCTCCTGCATCGGCCGGTTGTCCGGGCGCACCACCGAATTGAAGGTGGCGCCGATGCGGCCGGCGGCCATCTCCTCGACGATGCGTTCGCGCGGCATGTCGCCACCGATGCTGATCAGGCGCAGCTGCCCGACCTTTTCCTCCAGGGTCATGCGCCCCAGCAGATCGGCGATGAAGGCCGAACGGTCATCGAGCGAGGGCGCGGCGGCGAGCAGAGCGGGAGAGACGAACAGGGCGGCAAGAGCGAACTGACGCAGGCATTTCATCGAGAGCGGCATCCAGGCTGCGAAGCGTTGTTGGAATGGCCGCCAAGATACTCCGAGTCCCGACGGTGCGCCTCTGGGGCAGTGCAAAAAAACCGGAGCACGACCCAGCGGCGCTCCAGCTATTGAGACCCCGGTTTTGCGCAAACTTGCGCTTTTTTTTCGCCGCCTCTGGCATTGCCCCCGTGCAGGCGTAGCATGAGCGCATCCCGGAGGATGCGATGGCGCAATTCGAACACCTGCAGGTTTTCCAGAGCATGAGCCGCTCGCCCCACGCGCGGCTGCACGCCCATGCCGAGCTGGGCGATGGCCTGGCCGTGGCGCGCTGGAGCAATGCCCACGATGCCCGTGACTACCTCGCCCCCAGCCATCACACGCTGTCCTGCTACCTGGCCGGCGGCACCGGCACCTTTCGCCGCGAACGGCCGGGCGACAAGGGCGCCCCGGACAAGCTGTGCATTCTGCCGGCCGAGCACCAGTCGGCCTGGATCATCAATGGCGAGATCCAGCTGGCCCACCTCTATATCGAACAGGAGCAGTTCGCCCTCGGCGCGGTCGCCCTGCTCGACCGCGAGCCGCGCAGCCTGCAGCTGCAGGAGGCGACCTTTGTCGAAGACGCCGAGCAGGCCGTGCGCTTTCGCCGCCTGTGCGCGCTCGACTGGCAGGAACCGGGCGAGCGCCTGCTGGCCAGCAGCCTGGCCCACGAGCTGCTCGATCACGCCCTGCTCAATCAGGTCGGCCTGCGTCAGGGGCTGCGTCTGAAGGGCGGCCTGGCTCCGCTGCAGCGCAGGCGCGTGCGCGACTTCATCGAACAGCACCTGAGCGAGCCGCTGCCCCTGAGCCAACTGGCCGCGCTCTGCGCCTTGTCGGAATACCACTTCGCGCGCATGTTCCAGGCCAGCTTCGGCCTGCCGCCGCACCGCTACGTCCTGGCGCGCCGCCTGGCCCATGCCTGCCGACTGCTGCGTCAGTCCGCGCTGCCGCTGGGCGAAATCGCCCTGGACAGCGGTTTCGCCAGCGCCAGCCATTTCAGCAACCGTTTCCGCCAGGCGCTGGGGGCGACGCCGGGACAGTACCGCGCGGCCTTCCGCTAAGCCGCGCCGGCGGGTATCACCCGCCCTACCGTCGGCAATCTCGCCGTGGCGCCTGCTAATCGCCACGCGGCTATGCGAAAATCTGTGGCTTTGCATTGCCGCGACCGATTTCATGCGCCAGACACTTTCGCCCACGGGGCTTCGCTGATGCCCCTGGATATCCATCAGTTGCGTCAGGAGGACTGGCGCTCAGAGTTCGGCGCCGGCGACCTGCGTCGCGGCCTCGCCTATGCCGAGGAAAAACGCAGCAAACTGCTCAGCCTCAAGGACAACAGCCTGCTGGCCAACTGTCGCGGCTCCGGCCTGCAGACCTACCAGCAGCGCATCACCCTGCACCCCTACGGCCGCAAGTGGAGCGTCACCGGCCACTGCAACTGCCCGGTGGGCTTCAACTGCAAGCACGTGGTCGCCGCCCTGCTCACCCTGGAGGCGCAGCAGCGTGCCGGCAGCGATCTTTCCGAAATCATGGTGCCGACCCGGGAGATGGCCGAGCAGCGCCTCGAAGGCATCGCCCCCACCGCGGTCCTGAGCCTCGGCAGCCAGGTACGGGTGCACTTCGATGCACGCAAGGGGCGAATGCAGGAGCAGACCCAACACCGCGCCGCACTGGCCTTCGACTATGCCGGGCATCGCGTCTTCGGTAAGCCGGCCAAGGACCTGGTCAAGCGCCTGGACGCCGACACCAACCTGCGCCTGATCCGTGACGCAGCGGCAGAAGCCGCGCTGCGCAAACGCCTGGAAAGCCTGGGCCTGCAGGTGGCGCTACGGCAGAGCGAGGCGCTGCCGGCCGAAGCTGGCGAGCCGTTCGAGCTGGAACGCGAGCGCGACTGGCTGGACTTCGTCCAGCAGCAGTTGCCACAGCTGCGCGCCGAGGGCTGGCAGATCCACATGCGTCCGGACTTTCAGTACAACCTGGCCGAGGTGGACGACTGGTATGCCGAGGTCGAGGAAGACCCGCAGCAGAACTGGTTCGACCTCGAGCTGGGCATCGAAGTCGAAGGTCAGCGCCTGAGCCTGCTGCCGATCCTGCTCCAGGCCATTCGCCGCACGCCCTGGTTGCTGGCGCCCGAGGCGCTGGCCCAGCGCGCCGACGAGGATCGTCTGCTGGTGAGCCTGCCGCAGGGCGGCAAGCGCATCGCCCTGCCCTTCGCTCGCTTGAAGCCCCTGCTGGCCACCCTCGGCGAGCTGTATTTCCGCGATCCCGGCGAGGACCACCTGCCACTGCGCCTGGGCCGGGCCGATGCCGCGCGCCTGGCCGAGCTGGCCAGCGGCCCGGCCCTGAGCTGGCAGGGTGGCGACGAGCTGCGCGGTTTCGCCCAGCGCCTGCAGCAGCTGTCGGTCAGAGAGGTTGCGCCCCCGCAGGGACTGCGCGCCGAGCTGCGGCCCTATCAGCTGCAGGGCCTGACCTGGATGCAGACCCTGGCCGAGCTGCGCGTCGGCGGCGTGCTGGCCGACGACATGGGCCTGGGCAAGACTCTGCAGACCCTGGCGCATATCCTCTGCGAGAAACAGGCGGGTCGTCTCGACAAGCCCGCGCTGATCGTCATGCCCACCAGCCTGATTCCCAACTGGCAGGACGAGGCCGCGCGCTTCACCCCGCAGCTGCGGGTGTTGGCCCTGCATGGCGCCAAGCGCAAGGCCGCGTTCGAGGACATCGCCGCGCACGACCTGATCCTCACCACCTATGCCCTGCTGCCACGCGACCTCAAGGCCCTGAACCGGCACGCCTATCGGCTGCTGATCCTCGACGAGGCGCAGAACATCAAGAACCCGCGCAGCAAGGCCGCCACCGCCGCTGCCCAGGTGCGCGCCGATCTGCGCCTGTGCCTGACCGGTACGCCGCTGGAGAATCACCTGGGCGAGCTGTGGTCGCTGTTCCATTTCCTCATGCCCGGCTGGCTGGGCGATGCCAAGGCCTTCACCCGCGACTACCGCACACCCATCGAGAAACGCGGCGACGCCCAGCGCCTGGCTCACCTCAATGGGCGCATCCGTCCCTTCCTGCTGCGCCGCAACAAGGAACAGGTGGCCAGCGAACTGCCGCCGAAGACCGAGATCACCCAGTGGGTCGAGCTGACCCAGCTGCAACGCGACCGCTACGAGACCCTGCGCCTGGCCATGGACCAGAAGGTGCGCGACGAGATCGCCCGCCAGGGCCTGGCACGCAGCCATATCGTCATCCTCGAAGCCCTGCTGCGCCTGCGCCAGAGCTGCTGCGACCTGCGCCTGCTGGGCGATGCCGGCAGCCAGCTGACCGCCGCCGATTCGGGCAAGCTCAGCGCCCTGCTGGACATGCTCGAAGAGCTGGTGGACGAAGGCCGCCGCGTGCTGCTGTTCTCCCAGTTCACCTCGATGCTGGCGCTGATCGAGGCGGAGCTGCAGGCGCGCAAGATCGCCTACGCCAAGCTCACCGGCAGCACCCAGGACCGACGCACACCGGTGGAGCGCTTTCAGGCCGGGGAATTTCCGGTCTTTCTGATCAGCCTCAAGGCCGGCGGCAGCGGCCTGAACCTGACCGCGGCCGACACCGTGATCCACTTCGACCCCTGGTGGAACCCGGCCGCCGAGGCCCAGGCCAGCGACCGCGCCTATCGCATCGGCCAGGACAAGCCGGTATTCGTCTACAAGCTGATCACCCGCGGCAGCGTCGAGGAAAAGATCCAGCAGCTGCAGCAGGCCAAGGCCAGCCTGGCCAGGGGCGTGCTGGAAGGCGGCAGTCAGGGCCAGTGGCAGCTGGACGAGGCCGACCTAGCGGCGCTGTTCGCGCCGCTCGACTGAGGCCACGCCGCGCGATTACGGTGCGCAGCGCGCACCGGTTTCCTCAATCCGCGGCGTCGTCGCGCTCGGCTTCGGCATCGGCGCGGTTGCGCGCCCTGCCGCGCGTGTCAGGGCCGGCCACTGCCGGATAGCGCGCCGAAGCGTAGCGCACGATCAGAATCGCCAACGCCAGCAGCAGGATGGCGCCAGAAACCATCACCACGCCCCAGTCCGGCTTGTGGTTGTGCGAAATATCCGAGATCAGCAGACGGGTCAGTGCGGTGATCGCCACGTAGATCATGAAGCGGATCGGCATATGGTTGGTCTTGAAGTAGATGCCCACCATCGCCGCCAATTCCAGGTAGATGAACAGCAGCAGGATGTCATCGACCGTGATATGGCCCTTGTCCAGCATGCCGATGAAGGTCATCACCCCCGCCCACGCCGTGATCGCCCCGATGGCGAACAGCGCCAGGTAGTGAAAGGCCTCCATCAGCAGATTACCCAAGGATTCCGCCAGGCCATGCATGCCCGTGCGCAGACGTTCCGCCCAATTCATCCTGTACTACTCCCCCAGAAGGGCACGACGCCCCGAGCGCCCGAAATGGGCGTTCATCAAGAGGCCGATCATGCCGGAAAAACCATCCCCTCAGAATGATGCAAGGATGTGACCAAAAGCCACAGCGCGGCCGGTTTTCGCAAGCACGCCATGGAATGCCATGGTCGCCCGATTCGGCTGGGCAGGTGCAATACTGGCCAAATGGCGCAGAGTTCTTTATGCTGCGCAGCACTGTACAAACAACCAGTTATTTCAATCGACACGCATGAAGGCAGACGAGGTGATGAATGGCCGTCGAAGTGGTGTACCGCAGCAGCCGCGACCCGGAGCGCTTGTTTATGGATAAGGCCGAAGCCGATCGTTACGACAAGATGCTGGAGTTGGCCGAACGCCTGAGTGAGGTGCTGCACAAGGCGGTGCCGTCGCTCAGCGAGGAACAGGGCGAAGAGCTGGGCATCTTCATGGCCAAGAACCGCGAGATCTTCGCCAAGGCGTTCAAGAGCCAGCCCGATGCCCTCGACGAGCTGGAAAACGAAACCGCCGAGGCCTGACCCCATCCCCTTGGCCCCGCTGTTCGCCCGGACGCGGGGCTTTTTTAATAGCGCACCCTAGGGTGTGCCGTGCGCACCGGGAAAAACCTCGCTCCCTCGTCATACCGCTGACTTATGCGCAACCGAGCCGGCATTGCCCAGCGCTGCGCGCAGCCTGGTCGTCCCGCCCGCCTATGACGACTTACCGGCTCGCTCGCGATATTGCGCCGCCGCGCGCTCCAGCCAATCAGGCAGATCGCGCCGACGCACGCCCTCGCGCTGCGCACGGGCCAGCTGCTCGAGCATGTACTGGCGCATCGGCTCGTCGCCTGCGGCCAGTGACAGCGCCAGGTCGCGATCGCTCCACTGACGGATGCGGCGAAACAGCCACCAGTGGAAGTACAGCCCGGCGGCCGTGGTGACGACGATGATGAAGTAGTCCATGGCATGTCTCCTCGTTCGCCACGCTAATCCAGCCCCCTGCTGGCGCCAAGTGCGGCATTGCCGCAGGGCCATGGACTAGCGGGCCGTTGAAAAACGTAGGCGACGACTGCATGGATGCAGGAGGTAGAGCGAAGCAGGAAGCCCGAGCCGAGGCAGCCAGTGCAATACCGATGGCGGCCCCGCAAAAACAGGCGA
>VFQQ010004143.1_pt1 | contig 13109 bp, 22 predicted proteins | sample 3512341 | NCBI WGS metagenome assembly VFQQ01 (sample SAMN10412373, study PRJNA504923) | tailings metagenome | isolation source: Relicate 2 Philex TSF1 revegetated site | place: Philippines: Tuba, Benguet | collected 2017-08-29 | reverse complement strand
GCAGCCACCGCCCTGCCTCTGTGTCAAGGCGCATGCCCTCGGCCCTGCCGCAGTTCTGTTTGTGATCATACTTGACATCCAGTTCACCCTGGCCTGCCTCTGCGGCGTGATGTACAGGTGGGGCCCGCGGTCTGCTGCCTTCCTGCCTCGCCGCTGCTGCCTCCGCCGCTGCCGCCGTCGGCCTGCCTGGCGATGCCGGCAGCTGCTCAGCCTTCCACCTTTTCTCCGCCCCTGCAGCGCCTCTTCCCTGGTGCTGTCTCTGGACCGCTCCATCGGCGGCCGCCTCTTTGGAGGAGTGGTCTTTATTGGGACTGTATTTACGGGCGCATCCCTGGGCGGCGGCCTCGTCTCGCTGGCATGGCTGGCCCGAGGCGACAGCCAGGCGCTCCTCGACTACTTTGGAGTCAGCAGCATACCAGACCTGCCAGACCTGCAGCGCGGGCAGGACGCAGTGGCCGCGCTGGCAGCGGTGCCGCTGCCGCCGCTGCTCCAGGAAGCGGTGAGCCTGCTGCCGAGAAGGGGGAGAAGGGTGGGCCGCTGCTGTTTCTGGCCCTGCAAGACCGGCATGGGCGGCTGGCCTGGCCTGCCGTCTGGCAGCGCCTAGCATTGTGCCGCCTGCGTGAGCGCCACAGCCGCTGACGAGCACCCTCCCCCAACCCGTCCGCTTGCCCCTCCTTGTCTCTCAGGCGGAGAAGGCGATTGAGCTGCTGTCCCGGCTGCTGGGCGTGCTGCTGCCGCCTGTGTCCACCTCGTATTGGGCCCTGCTCATGGTGCTGGCAGCAATCATCATGGCGCCGCTCAGCGCGGCGCGCGCCCAGCGCGAGTTTGGCAAGGGAGTCATCATCGCCATTGCCATGGGTGAGGGGCTGCCCCTGCATGCGATCGACGAACGGGGGGAGTCGCTATGCCACTGGCATGGGAAAGAGGCTGCCCTGCATGCGATTGACGTGTAGGCGCTCACCCAGGGGACAGGCGGCTGTCGGCTGCAATGTTCTTTTCTGCTGCCCCGCCCCGAGCAGTGTTTGTGTCCTCCATGATGGTCTTCGGCACCCTCACACCCACACTGGGCGAGCACCTGTTCTGGACAGAGGTAAGTGCCTCATCCTCCTTGCATCAGCATGCAAGTGCTAGCGCTGCCGAGCTGCAGCGGGCCAGTGCTGCTGCCTTCTTGCGTCGCGCCTTTGGCGCGTGGCTCGGGCGGCATGTGTGTGGGTGCCGCCCACCCAGCCTCATTCGACTGCTCCTGATCACTGCACACTCCACCCACCCACCCACAGGTGGTGTTGGGGTACTTCAAGATCGCGTGCGTGGCCACCGCCGGCAACCTGCTATCGGCGACCTTGGTGTACGTGCGCTCATCGCATGACGACCTGCGGCGGCGCTGTGCTGCGCTGCTGCGCACACAGGGCCTGCGGATCTCCAGGTGGGTGCTAGCCTGGGGCGTGCGGGCCAGGTTGCCGTGCAAGTTGAAGGGGCCTGACCTGCACGGCTGTCGCGTTGCATGCAAGATCAGCCCTGCACGCCAACCCACAGCACCCCTCCGCTGCACCGCAGGTTGGGCACCGCGGTGGGAGCCGCAGCCTCTGATGTGCCTGCGTTGGCAGCCGAGCAGCACCAGCTGCCAGGCCCCAAGGACGCAGCAGCAGAGATGGAAGCGCAGTTGGCGGGCATGCAAGCTTTCATTGATGCCCGGGTGGCGGCTTGCTGCAAAACCGCTGGCGTGACAGCTGCAGATGCCGCCGGCTTTAATGGCGCCCCAGGCGCGGCCGAGGCAGCGCCGAGCGGTGCTGAGGTGGCGGGGCTGTTGCCCATGCCAGCTGGCGCTAGCGATGCAGACCAGCAGCTGATCTGGGCCGAGCTGGAGGTCACTTTCAAAACGGTGAGCGATGGCTGCAGCTGATGCATGGCATGTTGCCCTGTGCACAGCTGGAAAGCCTGCACCTGCACAGCTGAACAGAGGAGATGCGGAGCATGCAGTGCTGCCGGGTGCAGCCGCGGCAGCGCTCGAAGCATGCACCCCCTGCCTGCCCCCTTGGCCCCTTTGCAGGCGCGGCTGGAGCCGCCGCTTATGTGCTCCCAGATGGGCTCAAGTGTGGCCAAGTATGCAAAGCTCAAGCAGGAGCTTTTACGGCTGGAGCAGGCTACTGCAGTTCTGGGCCGCGGGCAGGCCGCCTGCCTGGCCGCCCTGCGCGCCGCCGACGGCGGGCCTGCGCCCACCGCTGCGGCTGCACAGGCGCTGCGTGGCGCGCTTGCACGCGCCAGCGCCCTGTCAGCTGCCGCCTGCGCGGGTGCTGCAGAAGCACTTGCGCACATGCCGGTGCTGGCGCCCTGTTCCGGCCCAGCGCTGCGCTGGCGCCCGCTGCCGCTGGGCACGTGGGCAGAGGCGCAGGCGCAGGTGGCGGCAGCGGCGCGCCAGGTGTCCGCCGCCTACCGTGAGGCTTACCAACAGGAAGAGCTGGACTTTGCGCTGAGCCTTAATGTGGAGGGGGTGAGTGATGGCTCGGGCCGTGCCTGGCAGCGGCTTGGGCTTGAGTTTGTGAAACGTGATGCAGCAGGCACATGTGCTGCACCTGCGTGGCTGGGCCCTGCCAATGTTTGGCCACCTGCTTCCTCCTTACCAACCCACACACTCCACTCGCAGCACCGCGCCCTGCTGTTCACGGTGGCCGAGGCGGCTGAGCTGCTGCATGCGGCTCAGGCAGCTGAGGCAGCAGCCGCTGCCGCCCTGGACGTGCCCGTCAGCCCAGCGGCTCCGCCGGCTCTCGTCAATGGGGCTGGCTTGGACTCTGCGGCCACCAAGGGCGATGCTGTGGATGATATGGAGTCTGGCAAGCTCGATGCCGGCCGGGCCGCTGACACAGCGAGCGCAGCTGGGGGCAAGGTTCGCCCCTCCGCATTGCGCCGCTTAGCAGCCAATCCCTACGTATCCAGCTTTGCCGTCCTGCTGCTGCTGGCCAGCCCGCTGCCCCTGCTCAAGCTCACGGCGGATGCCTGCTGGACCGTGGCGAAGGCCGTGCCTGGGCTGCTGACCAGCGGGCAGGCGTGGCGGCAAGGTACGGGGGCTGGCCTGGCTGTGCTGAGGGCGGTGCATGCTGCTGGTTGAATGCACTGTGATCTCATTTGGACCCAGCTGCTCTGTCGCTCACAGCCGCCGGCACTGCCGTCCATACCAAACAGCTCTGGGCAACCGCATGGTCCAGTACGGCCTCAAGTACTGGGTTGCCATGACCGGCACCGTGCTGGCCATCATCGCAATCGAGTGGAAGGTGCGCTTGAAGTCAGGGTGGCAGCGGACGCTGCTGGGAGCAGCCGCCTGCCCCAGCGCGGAGTGTGCATATGCGCCCTGCCCCAGCGCGAAGTGTGCATATGCGCCGCGGGTATGCACGTGGCATGCCCCAACCGCCCTGCGTCACTGCTGGACGCCCGCTTGTTGCAGGGCTTCCCAGATGGCAAGGGACCGCTGCAGGACGCTTTCCAGCAGGCCAGCGACTTTGTGGTGAGTGCGAAGCAGTGATGATGAGACGTGCTATCCTGCTGCAGTGCCCCCGTGCACTCTTGCTCCGCCGCTGCAATGGGTGTGGCGGCGGGCGACTGCATTGACAGTGCACACGCAGCCCCACCCTCACAGATGCTTGTGGCCCACCCTCCATCCACCCACCCACATGCATGCAGATCTGGGGCCCCATCTATGCCTCCATCACTGTCGCCATCTGCCTGCAAGACACGGTGAGGGCAGCGCCGTGCCCTTCAGGGCACAGCAGCAGGCGGCAAGGAGCGTGCAGGGGCAGCTGGCGGCCTGTTCCTGGTTGCACGTGGGCAGGGCCCAGCACCAAGTGCTCACTTGCCACCTGCCTTCTGTTTGCCTCGGTGCCAGGTGGAGGCTTCCCTGTTCCGTGGCATCCTTCGGTCCACCATGACGGTCCTGGGAGGCCTCTTTGGTGTGTGCGATGCGTGAAAACCCAGCCGGACAGGGCTTGGGAGCTTGCAGTGGTACTGTGGCAGTGTGGCAGGGCCGCACTGCTGCGGTTACCGCCGCCGCACGTAGTCAGGGGCCAATAGTGGCCCAGAACACCCCATGAGTGACCCGGGACAGTTAGGCCTGCCCTGCATGCCTGGCTTCCTCATCTCTGTGCCCCGCCCACCGTCCACCCACCCGCAGGCTACTTGGTGATGCTCAACGGCTCACTGGCGCAAAACCCCTACTGGGTGACCGCCTGGGTGGCCGGCTTTGGAGGCCTGGCCGCCCTGCTGGCGCCCGACCGCTCGCTGCGGTGCGTGAGGGTGCAACCGTTGCTTGCACGTCCTGTGCAGCGCAGGCCTGCTCACCCCTCCACCTGTTCTGCCTTGGGCGCCGCCCGGGCTCCCACGTCCTTTTCAGCCCTGCTCGCTCCTCCACCTGCTCTGCCACCTCACGCCGCCTGCTAATCTGTACCTTACCTGCCCTGTCCCGTTCTCCCTGCCTCCCAGGTACTCTCTTTTCCTGGCGGTCTTTACCTGCAATGCTGTGATCCTCTGCCAGTATGTGGGCTGCTGCGGAGTGGCCGGGGACCCCGAAGTCTTCGCCGGCAAGGTGCGCATGTTTTGGCAGCGCCAATGGGTGCCGCAGCAGAACTGGAGCATGCGCAGCGCATGCACGCAGTTGGGCTGCCGTTTGGGGCCTGTCAACCTGCCACCTGCGACCCCCCCCGCTGGCCCCTCGCCCGCCCCTCTGCTCATATGCGGCCACCCCCGCGCCTGCTCCCTCTCCTCATGCACCCAGGTGGTTTCCACTGTGATTGGCAGCACAATCTCCATCCTGTTTGGCTGGCTGATACTGCCCTGGTACGGCTCGCAGCGCATGCTGGAGGACCAGACCGCTGCGCTGCGCGCCGCGCTGGGCCTGCAGCGCAGGTGCGAGTAGGGTCACTGTGCTGCCGTGGCGGGGGCTTTTAAGGCTCGCTGCTGCGGCTGCAAAGCAGCATGGGCCCACGGAGCGTGCCGCTGCATGTGACGTATGACGGTACCAACCCGCAGCGCACGGACCAAGTGCCACATGCCGGCATCGCACTCCTCACACACTGCAGGATGCACACTGAGGTGGCGGCTGCGGCGGCGGAGCAGCGCCCCGTGCAGACCACTGGCTGGCTGGAGGCTGTGGATGAAGGGATGCAGGTGTGCTTGCTGAGCGGTGCAGGGAGCAAGCGCAACACTGCAGCCACCAGTCAAGTGGCTGAAGGTGGCTGCAAGATGCCATGGTCTGATGCGCGCCTGTTGCCCCCCTTTCTGCAGGCGCCCATGGCTCGGGTGGCGGCTGACCTGGAGCTGTCGGTGCTGGAGCGCCGCCAGATGCCTCTGGTGGGTCCGATCCTCGGCAGTGGTTGGGCGCAGTATTGCGTGCATGCGCAGGGCAGCACGGGATGTTGTGCTCAGTGATAGTCCATGTTTTATTCCCTCCTGCCTCTCATCGCCCGACTTGTTGCCTCTCCCATTGCCCCACTGCAGACCTGGCACCTGCTGCCGGAGCCCGCAGTCGTGCGGCTGCTGCAGCAGGCGGTGGGGGCGCTGCAGGACAGGCTCGCCGCCGCGGCTCTGGTGCTGCAACAGGTGCGTGGACCAAAGAGGTGCCCTGTAGTGCGCCAGGGCTGGTGGTGGTGTGGCGGAGCCGTCTGGAAGGATTTAGCTGTGTTTGACTGGAGGGCAGCTCGTCGCATGGGCAGTTGAGAGGATCGCACCACAACTCTCCAACTTGACTCTGCCCCAACAACAGGATCTGTTCATCGAGGCGCCAAAGGGCGGCCAGCAGCACGAAGCACCCGCGGTGGTACCGGGCCCGGTGTCCCGCCGCGTGCTGAGCCTGCTGGGCCCCGACAACACTGCCCTGCTGGAGGCGCTGCAGGCCCTGGTGGACGCGTGCGCAGGTAAGGCGATTTCCCCCCGAGCAAGGTGTGGTGGCTACTGCCGCCGCCGTTTTTGGCGTGGCGCGCCCGCCTGAGCAATCTGCACCCGTAGGCCATCGCAACTTGAAGCGTGTCTCATCTGTGCGCATTCTGCCCCCGCTGCTTGCAGCCAACATGGCGGCGCCGCTGGCCGGCAGCAGCCTGCGGCCGCACCGCTCAGCTGTGGCGGCCGCCGCTGAAGCAGCATGCGCCGCACGCATGCATTTGCACCGCCGATACCTAAAGGAGCAGCCGGGGGCGCTGCAGGAGGCGGGCGGGCACTCGCAGGGCGACTTTGCTGTCCAGGCCTGGCTGCACGCGATGCTGCGCTCAGCGGACGAGGTGCGGGGGCAAGCAGCCGCACAGCTGGTCGCTGCTGCGGTGGGCTGTGTGCGACAACCGTGCAGCTGCCCACGCCTCCCATCGGAAGCTGCTCACCTGCCAGCGTACTTGCTTGGAGAACCCTACCTGCCTGCCTGCATCCTCTGCACCCCCGACCTGCCTACAACGCATCACCTTCAATACCACCCGGCCAACTGCTCTGTGCACCTCCCTGTGTACCTCCGCAGCTGGTGGTGGCGGCGCGCCTCCTGCTGCTCGAGCCGGCCCAAGACCGCGACGTGCTGGCAGGCTGGGTGCGGGCCTGGCGCGGGCACCGCTCACCGCCGGCCTGAGCGGGCAGCACACTGCGATGGTATGATGCGCTCTGCGCTGGCTCGTACGATGCTCCTATGACTCGACTTCCCATTTCCATCTTAGCATCCATGCCATCTTCAATACCTCGCTCTTTGTAACCAATGGTACATCGTTCTCTATCAACTGCCTGGCCACCTTGTTTTGCATCTTTGGATTACCCTCATGTTACATCCCCGGAATGGAAGCGTTGTGCAGAACGTGCAGTGGGGCCGTTACGAAAATGGAGAATGCAGTTTGTGGTGTCGAAATCGTGGCAGATGAGATGCATTGTCGTGGAGGTGCCCAAAGTTATGCCAGTGGAGAGTGCAGTTCCCAGGGTGTTTGCCGCAATAACAAGGAGGATGGGAATGGGTGTGCAATAGACCAATCAGCGATCGAGAAATGCAGAGATGCTGTCCATGCAGCTGCACAGCACAACCAGATGCAAGTGGTGTGTGCTGCTCAACGGCAGTAACAATCAGGAGATGCATTCACTACGAATGCTGCCAGCTCACACTGTTGAAACAGTGATAGCTGGCAGTTAGTTGCAGCTCCCGCAGTACTGGCGATAATCCTGCCGGCAAAGAGAAGCAGCAGGACAAGGTCAAGGGGATTGCAGCAGATGGGCCTCACTAGGGGCTCCCATCACAGCCCGCAATGTTAACAATGGTCAGCAACTGTACCAGGAAAAGCACCTGAATCCCACCTGAGAGACGGCAACGCTCCGAGCGGCCATCACAAACTCCTCCTCCTTGCAGAACAAGTTCCACCACTCGCAATCCTTCTTGTTGGAGTTGTAGATCTGTCAATCAGAGTGCAAGCGGCAGGTGGGTGGGTGCGAACGCCAGTATCATGGCCGCCAGCCACCATCGTTCAGGTGCACGTGTTCCACTTTCGCATGCACTTGCGACCTGCAGTACTCACATCCCAGGCCGTGCTGGCCAGCATGCTGTCGCAGTAGCAGTTCGGGGTGCCGCTGAAGGCGCAGTAGGTGGACGCCTCCATGTCCCTGTTGTTCTCCAGGCACCGGTCGTGGTCGTAACAAGCCTGCGCACAAGGTGGGGTCGGCGGATGCCTTCAGAGGAGATGAGCAGCAGCTGTGCATGGAGAGGCAGGTCAGGAACTGCTGCGGTAGCATTTGTTCGGCAGGGAAGCCATCACCACGAAAAGCATGCGCATGTCATGCTGGCCCAGCGTGCAGGGGCAAAATGCATGGCAGGACGAGTCGGCAGCTGTGTTGGGCAAAAGCACCTGGTCCAGACCGCCGTCATCAGTCCGGGGCTCCTTGCCGTCTGCAATACCGTCGCACCGACCCCCGCAATAGTTGCCCCACACGCAAGTCCTGAGCACCTCCTGCAAGTGGCCAGGCCAATATGCCAACCTGGTTGAGTGGTGCATGCCACTTGCAGTTGAAGTGGAGGGTGCTTCACCACGCCTTCACATGTCCAGGCAAGGCTGCCACTTAAGTGAACATCGCCAACCCATCCAGCGGCATGCAAGAGCCAACCTGCGCCAAGTCTTCAACTGCCGCTTCAATAGACTGGCGGATGTTGGCGCGGGCGGCCATCGGTGCGCCCATGCTGGAGTAGTTGCCGTCAAAGTCATCCATTGCAGGGGCTGGGGCAGGGGTGGGCTCCGAGGCGAGGTCCTCCAACACCTTGCTGCTAGCAAGGTCGAGTGGTGCGGGGCAGCGGATGGGAAAGCTTGGCAGGAGGGCAACTGGGGCAGCACGAGGAGGGCGGGATGTGGCAGTAGTGCGGATGTGCCGGCAGGCAGCGAGCGGCGGCGGCATCATTCTGCCCTCCCTCGCCCAACCTGCCCACCGGGTGGAGAGCCTTTCGCGCGCACCGCCCTTCGCGGCTTGAGCCTGTGCAAGAGGAGGGAGGAGGAGCAGCACGTTCGAGCAGGGTGGACCCCTTCGTCGTGGAAGCGACAAGCCGCCACCGGGCCGTCTCCCCGGCCCATCTTGCGCACCCCTGCGGCGACGCAGAGCAGGGCGAGCAGCGCCAGGCCGGCGCAAGGTGCCAAGCGCGCAATGCGGAGGGACATGCTGCCTGGACTTGGGGGTGGTGGCTAGCCTGACGGCGATTGAGGATGCCCAAAGGCGAAATTAGGTGGAAGAAGGAGCACTAGCAGATGGTAGCCCAAGTCCCAGCCAAGTCCCAAGTCCACCGCTATCCAGGCACATGCTGCGTGCGCTAGGGCACTGTGAGTCTGCTGTGAATGAAGGCGTGATGAATGTGGATGCATGAGAGAGCTGCACTGGCAGCCAGTGCAACGGAACACTGCAACATGGGGCGCACCTTGTCGGCCGACCTCCAGCTGGCCAGCACGCGGCAGCAGCATCGTGGAGGCAGCAGCATCGTGGCAGTCTTGGCTTCCTGGCACGGCATTGCGCATGAGCTGCAGCTAACTGCATCCTTCTGTAGTCGCAGCGCATCTGCCGCAGTATTACCAACTTCTTACAACAAAGTGTGTGGCAGCAGACTGTAAGGGAGGGTGCTCCTTGCCAGTGCTCATGCTCAACCCTCCCCCCTGGCTGCTGTGCTCATGCACCTGTTGGCGGCACCCCGGAGGCTCGTTTGGCCACCGCCCCATCGGCAGTTCAGGTTGCAGGTGCAGCCTGCATTATCAGCGCAGCGCAGTGACATGATGCACTGTATGCCTGCTACTGCTGCAACAGAGCTAAAAGGGCAGCGCTGCCGCCCTCCCACGATGCGCCAGATCACACAGCGCTCATGGCGGCGCCGCCCGCTGAGGGTTTGGTCAGGGGCCCTTGTACCGATCGCATTGCAACCCCGGCAGGCGTTGGATCACAGCAGCCATGCAGGCAGCGGCGGGTGAGTGCGAGGGAGGCCGCTGCCCTTGCGGTCACCGAGTGAGGCGTGCCCCAGCGGGCTCACCCTTGCTGCCTGGTCGTTCGGCGTGCCATGCAGGTTACACACAAAGCTGCAGGCAGGCGGCGGCGGCCTGCCCACGCCCGGCAGCGCAGCTGGCGGCCCGACCGCGGCGGCCGGCAGCCACGCAGCAACCCACCGCCAGGAGGCAGCTCCAGGTAGCCGATGGAGTCCTGGGCGGGGCGCATGCGGTCGCTGCCACTCACCTCGGCTTGCTAGCGGCTGCTGCGCGGCCCTGGGGCAGCAGATTGGCCACTGAACGACCGCCGCTGTCGGATGGTCCGCGCTGTAGGACGGGTGGGGGCTGCTGCTGCTGCCGCCGCCGCCGCCGCCAGCTGCCGCCGCCGCTCATCCTGCAAGCGCCACCTTGCTGCCCCTGCTCTGCAGGCGCCCCGGGCGGCAGCTGATGTGGCTCCCCCGCAGCAGGGCGACGATGTGTACGCCTATGAGCCGCAGCCGCTGGAGGAGGGTGTGCGCAAGCACATGCTGTCCGTCTTTGTGGCGGGTGCGCCCCTACTTTGACTGTGCGGCGCAGCTATCATGACTGGTTCGCGCGGGAACTGTGGGTCCAGCAAGCTGCTGTGTGTGTGCTCAGGCACAGTTGTTGGGCGCCTGCAGCGTTGCACTGCTGCGCAGCATGGCTGCCATCGCATGCTGCCGGGGCCGCCGTGGCTTGGCACACAACGTCATGCGAGCTGATTTGTCGCTGCATGCCACTGCTTGGGTGCAGACGAGCCCGGCCTGATCAACCGCGTGGCGGGCGTGTTTGCGCGGCGCGGCGCCAACATCGAGTCGCTGGCTGTGGGCCTGACGGTGGACAAGGCGCTGTTCACCATTGTGGCCACCGGCACCGACGCCACCGTGGCCAACCTCAGCAAGCAGGTGCACAGGCGGGGTGGGCGGATGGAGCAGGAGCAGACGAAGCAGGAGCAGACGAAGCAGGGAGGGCAGTGGTGGTGTGTGCTGGGCACCAGGCAGGTGCTGCATGGCAGCTGCTTCAGAGGAGCGCGTGCATGCTGGGCGGGCATGATCACTTTGCTCCCAGGCTGGCGAGCTGGGCAAACCAAGTGCAGTGCTGCCTTGGTAGCTTCAACCAGCTTTACCCACCCGTGCGCTCAACCTGTCCTGCCCACACACCTACCAACCTGCTCAGATTGCCAAGCTGGTGAACGTGCGGTACGTGGAAAACATCACGGACGAGAGCCACGTGGAGCGCGAGCTCATCCTGGTCAAGGTGCGGGGGAGGGGGAGGGGCAGCTCCACCCACAGCACCTGTCAGCCAACTGCTCGTCTGGGGCTGCTCGGTACGCAAGCTGCACGCTGCCACTGCGCATTTCTCACGCCTCCCCCTGCCTCCTGCTCGTCCGCTCTTGTCCGCCGCAGGTGCACGCGCCGCCCGGCCCCACCCGCACCGAGGTGATGCAGATTGCGGAGATCTTCCGCGCGCACGCCGTGGACACCAGCGAGCGCACGCTCACGCTGCAGACCACTGGCGACGTGGGCAAGGTGCGGCAGCACTGGCGGCGCAGGCAATGGCATGGGCGGCCCGATGCTGCTGCTGCTGCTGCTGCTGCTGCTGCTGTGGTGGTGGAGGTGCCAAGCTGGCCCTGTTCTGGCCTTGTGCTGAGCTCAGCGCCGCCCGCTACCTTCCTCCCCTTGCAGATCGAGGCCTTCAAGCGCAGCCTGTCCAAGTTTGGGCTGATTGAGCTGGTGCGCACGGGGCGCATCTCGCTCAAGCGCGGCGAGCGTGTGTTCGACACGGGCGCGTGGATGCCCAGGCAAGGGCCTAGATACTGTCGCCTCGCGCCTGCTGCTGCCTGCCGACTGCCTGCTGCGGCTGGACTTCTTTCTCACTGCTGCTTCCCTGCTGCCTCTTGCTCGCTGCTGCGGCCGGGGTGGCGGCTTGCTGAGCTTGCTGCGGCCCGATGGGCGTCCTATGATTCAGCAGGTTGCATGCGAACCGTGAGCCGGCCTGCAGCAGGGCGTATGTTAACCAAGCCCGCTGCTGCACTGTTGCCCACGATGCCCCCTCACAGCCGCCCCTGCCCCCGCTTGCCCCGCCGCAGGCAGCCGGGCCGGCAGCACCCCGCGGTGGAGCAGCCGCCCGTCCACAGCGGCGACGGCGACATCTACGACTCGGCGGCGGTGAGCATTATTCTATTGTTATTTTTTATTGGTAGTTTCTTGATTGGTGACGGCGACATCTACAACTCGGCGGCGGTGAGCAGCTGGCTGGCTGCAGGGGGCACTTGTTAGCTGCAAGGCCCGCTTGTTGGTGTTGCCTCGTTGCACCTCCCAGTGCATGCCAGCATACCAGCGATGAAAGGAGTGGCAGGCTGTAGCGGCCTTGCATTTACACTGACCAGCGGTGGACAGCTCGCTCACCCCCTTCCCCACCCCGCCCCTGGCAGGTGCTGGATGCCGCCTACGATGCGGAGAAGGCGACGGTGGGCGAGCCGTACGTGCTGTGCATCGAGGTGCAGGACGTGCCGGGCGTGCTGAACCAGGTGGGCAGTGGTGGGGCGTTCTCTGGCTGGGCTGCGGTTGTGCTCCACGTCGAGTTTCGAGTGTTTGGTTTGGGCAAACAGCCAGCAAGGTGGTGGGCATGCTGAGCCAGGCGCGCAGCAGGCTGGACCCCCGTTTCTAACTGCCACCGGCGGCCTGTGAAGCCGACCCACGCCCCCCAAGCCACATCATTCCCGACTCCAACCCACTTTCCAATCCTGCCCCAACCACCCAACCATTCCCGCAGGTGACGGGCGTGTTTGCGCGGCGCGGCTACAACGTGCAGTCGCTGGCTGTGGGCAACAGCGAGCGGGAGGGCATGAGCCGCATCACCATGGTGGTGCCCGCCAGCACCACCGGCATCGCCAACCTCATCAAGCAGCTCAACAAGCTGGTGTACGTGGAGAAGGTGAGCTCAGAGGGACGGAGTATGCTGGCTTTTCCAGTGCCATACAGTGCTGGTTAAGGCGTATGTTCATGGCCTGTGGTGCGCCTGTGCTCCTAGCACGGCTGCCGTGCATCACATTGGTTATCATCTGTCAATCTGCTCCCCATCCTCCACAACCCTCCCCTGCACAGGTTGAGGAGCTGACGCTGGTGCCGCATGTGTCGCGCGAGCTCATGCTCATCAAGGTCAACTGCTCCGCCTCGCAGCGCGGCGAGCTCGTCTCCCTGGCCTCGGTGCGACTGCTGGGGGCTGCTGCTGCTGCTGCTGCTATTGCTGCTGCTGCTGCAATATGGCGTGTGTTGAGCAGCGAGACAGGGCACCAAGCTGTTGGCCTGCTTGGGCTGTTGGCAGCAAAGCTCGACCCAGTGGCAGCACTCGCCTGTCCTGAACAACACCCTCGGTCCTGCCCCTGCCCCTGCCTGCAGATCTTCCGTGCCCTGGTGTGCGACGTGAGCGTCAACACCCTGACCCTGGAGGTAGGCTGGGCAGGGAGTGCAGACCTTCACCAGCGCGGTTGGGTTGTTTCTTCTGGACCCCCTGGGCTGGAGCCCTTTACCACTCTTGCCTTGTGCTGGCGCACCACACGCTTGCCACTTACCACTCCATTCCCTCCTTACCCTCAATTGTCACCCACCCACCAGCTCACCCCTCAATATCAATCCCCTGCAG
>VFQQ010004142.1_pt1 | contig 13109 bp, 15 predicted proteins | sample 3512341 | NCBI WGS metagenome assembly VFQQ01 (sample SAMN10412373, study PRJNA504923) | tailings metagenome | isolation source: Relicate 2 Philex TSF1 revegetated site | place: Philippines: Tuba, Benguet | collected 2017-08-29 | reverse complement strand
ACCATGTGGTGGCAGATTCACGAAATGCTGTTCATCGAGAAGGGCGGCGAGGAGCAGATCGCGGACGAGCTGCATGCCTATGCGCCGCTGATCCCCAAGGGCCGCGAACTGGTCTGCACCTTCATGATCGAGGTGGACGATGCCGTGCGGCGCCCCGCCGTGCTGGGCCAGTTGACCAATGTCGACCAGATGGTGGTGCTGGAATTCGGCAGCCACAGGGTCAAGGCTGTGCCGGAAGACGACGCTGAGCGCAACCGCGAGGACGGCAAGACCTCCAGTGTGCATTTCCTGCGCTTCCCCTTCACGCCGGAGCAGGTCGCGGCGTTCAAGGTTGCCGGTACCCGTGTGCTGCTCGCCATCGAGCATCCGAACTACGGCCATATCGCCGTGATGCCGGATGCGGTGCGCGAGAGCTTGAGCAGGGATTTCGCGTAGCCTTCCTTTTCGTCACTCCCGCGAAAGCGGGAGTCCAGTCTTTCCATTTCTGGATACCCGCTTTCGCGGGTATGACGATTTAGGGCCTTCCCGGATCAAAGTCGCCTGCCGCGGGTTAACTGCCGCAACGCTTCACGATCCGGAGACAGCAGCATGAAATTCCATCGTGGCCGGCTGATCGACCATGTCCAGCTTGTTGTGCGTGACCTTGCAGCGTCGCGGCGTTTCTACGAGGCCGCTTTCGAGGCATTGGGCTTAAAGGTCGAAGTCGAAGGGGCGGGCTTTTTTGGCTGTGACGAGTTGTATGTCAGCACGGCCGAGGCGCATGAAGACTTTCATCCCACCGGCCGCGTGCATCTGGCTTTTCAGGCGCTTGACCAGGCAATGGTGCAGCGGTTCCACGCTGCCGTGCTGGCAGCCGGCGGCCAGGACAACGGCGCGCCGGGCTTCCGCGACAAATACCATCCGGGCTATTACGCGGCCTTCGCCATTGATCCCGATGGCAACAATATCGAGGCGGTGTTCCATGGCCTCGCCATCCGTTCGGCACCCAGCGTGGTGATCGTACCGCATCCGAAGGCCAGTTCGCCGGCATAGGGCGTCCGCAGTCTGTTTTCGACCTTGGGCGAAGTGGCGTTTCACACCAACGGGAGTAAAATGACCGCCTCACTATCGCCCTTGAGGTGGGCCATGACGCCCCATTCCTACGTCCTTCTAACCACCATTCTGCTGCTGTTTCCGCTGGGCTACCTGTTCCTGGCCTGTCCGGCCTTCCTGCTGGTGCGGCTCAGCGTGCCCAAGGTGCCGGTGCTGCTGCGCGCCATGTTCCGCGGCTATTTCTGGATGCTGATGATCATCAGCCCGCTGGCGGTGGTGGCCTATCTCGTGGCGGAAAAGTATGGCCCCGCGCTCGGCGTCTGTGTGATCGCTGCACTGGCCTATGCAGCGCATCCCTGGTTTATGCGCCATTTCAACGCCGCGCTGGATGCCCGCGATGCTGGCGATATTGCCGGTGTTGTCCGGATGCGTCGCCTGCATGTCGGCGGCATGCTGGTCAACTGCGCCGTGCTCGCCACCGTGATCCTCGGGATTCCCTACGTGGTCTGACGCAGCGGCTGCGGTTATACTGGAGATAACCTCCGGAGCTGCAGATGACCGTTCTTGATACCGAATCCGCCCTGCGCGACTGCTACGAGCAGCCCAACGACATGGTGCAGAAGAAAATCCTGCGCCGGCTCGACAAACATGCGCGCGCCTTCATCGCGCTGTCACCGTTTGCGGTGCTGGCCACCCATGGTCCGGACGGCAGCGATGCCTCGCCGCGCGGCGATGCGCCGGGCTTTGTGCGCGTCGAGGATGACGCAACTTTGCTGCTGCCGGATCGGCGTGGCAACAACCTGATCGATTCCCTGCGCAATGTCGTCGCCTCGCCCGATGTGGGGCTGCTCTTTCTGGTTCCCGGCATCAACGAGACGCTGCGGGTGAACGGCACCGCGAAGGTGATCACCGACCCGCAAAGGCTGCAGCCGATGATCGCGCAGGGCAAGCTGCCGACGTCCGCGCTGGAGATCAGCGTGCGCGAGGTCTATTTCCATTGCGGCAAGGCGATGATCCGCTCGGATCTGTGGAATGCGGAAAAGCATGTGCCGCGCAGCAGCTTCCCCACGCTCGGCCGCGTGATCGCCGATCAGGTCGCCGGCGTCGATGCCGAGGCCGCCGATGTGAATCTGGCGGAGAGTTACAAGACGAGGCTGTACTGAACTGTATCGTCGTCCTCGGGCTTGACCCGAGGACCTCTCTCCATTCTGCCTGAGATGCCCGGATCAAGTCCGGGCATGACGATTTTAGGTAGAAGGCGGCTCGCTTCTGACCGGCCCGAGCCAGTCGGGGGTCTCGCCGCGCTGGAAGCGCAGGCCCATCACGAAGGACTGGGCGATCTTTTCCGCGCGGCTGACAAACAGCGCGGCGGCCGGCGGCGGGCAGACTTCGGCCGCGGTAGCGCGGAACAGCTCGAGCCAGCGGTCGAACTGCGGCTGGTCCAGTCGCGGCATCTGCTGTTCACCGCGCTTGGCATCCAGCAGCAGATGCGCCGCCATCGGCCGGCCGGAATAGCGCCCGGTCATCAGCACCACCGACGACCAGAAATCCACCATATTGGCGAGATGTGTCGGCCAGCGTTCTTCGACGATCGCGTCGTTGAAGATCGGGCCCAGCATCTCGTCTTCGCGGATGCGGGTATAGAAGCTGTGCACCATCCGATGCACCATCGCCTCGTCGATGCCGACCTGCGCGCCGGGCGCAAGCGCGGCGCGGCGGGCCTGGCGTTCGGCAAGCGTGCTGTCGGTTTCGTCCTGATGGGCCATGATGATGTCGATCTAGGGCAAATGACGGTGAAAGGCGAGTGGGAAATAGCTCAACCGGGCCTGCCGTCGGCACGCGGACGCAGCAGGATCGGGGCATAGCGCAGCAGGAACAGGCCGAAGGCGGCTTCCCAGGCCAGGCCTGCCGCGCATAACAATGGCAGGGTCCAGTCGGGATGCAGCCCGGCGCAGAGGCGTAAGCCTGCCGCCAGCGTGATCGTGGTATAGATCGCGATCTCCCAGTGACCGGCGCGCAGCGGACGGCCGGTATGACCCAGCGAACTGCGCGTCATCATGCCCAGCATCAGTCCGGCCATGGCGCCGACGCCGAGCGCATGCAGCGCCAGCGCGGGCGGGACCAGATCGAGCGCGGCCAGGGCGCGTAAGCCCAGTGCAACCGGCAGCCAGGCATAGGCGATATGCAGGATCGCCAGCAGCGGCACGCGCAGCGCGCGGTGGCTCTGCCACTGCTGCAGCCGCGCGGCATGAACCACGGCCGCGAAAGCATTCACAGCAGCGAGAGGCATCGCGGGAACCAGCATGACCTGCGCCGCGACATCCAGCGCAACTGCAAGCCCCAGCGCGATCAGCGCCACACGATCCCGGCGCGGCGCTGCCGGCACGCTGATTTGCGCGCCGGTCATGGTGAAACTCGGGATCACACGGCCGGCGATCACGGCGATCAGCATGGCGATCACGCCGAAACCGAGTGCGCGGGCGACAGCGATATGTTCGAGATGATGCAGCAGATTGGCGACACTCAGCAGTGCCAGCACGATCACCGGCAGCCAGGGCCGGCGCTGGCCGCGCGGCGGCGTCATGGCGGCAATCGGTTTTGCCACGGCGATGGCGATGGCCGGCAGGAAAGCCAGGTCGATGATGGCGGCGACCAGCGGCGGGGCGATGAAGGGCGCAATACGTCCGGCCAGCCAGAGCAGAACGAGGGTGCCGAGCGCGACGCCGCGCGGAGTTTCACCGCCGGTCCAGTTGCGCACGGCGGTGAACAGAAAGCCGGCGAGAATGGCGGCGGCAAAGCCGAACAGCATTTCATGCGCATGCCAGCCAAGCGGGTCGGGCACCGGCAGTATGAGATGGCCAGACAGCGTGGCGAGCCAGAGCGGCAGCAGGATGATGGCCGAGGCGGCGCCGACGAGATAGAAGGGCCGGAAGCCGAGCGCCAGCACCGGCCAGGGTTTCGGAACGACTGCGGGCGTCAGGGCTGAGGCCATCATGATGTCACCTTGAGAAGAAGGCGGTGTTCGGATTGCCTGGGCGCTTAGCGGGCCGCAATCACCGCCAGGCAGATGCCGATGGTGGCAAAGGCCAGCCCGACCGGGATCAGCGTGACCTGGATCATCGCGCTCCAGCCGCTCATCGGGCCGGTCCAGGTGGCGATTTTACCATTGAGGAAGTCACGCAGGCTGGGCGCCTGCCGGCCACCATGACGTTCACGCAGCAGCGTCTCGCCGAGCCGCGCCATCACATAGGGCGTGCCGACATACATCGCGACATAGACCGTGCTGATCGCCACCATGAAGGCGGCATGGGCATAGGCGCCGAAGGTGAGCCAGTAGGCGAGCATCATGGTGCCGGCGGCGCCGACCGGAATGCCGAAGGCGGCATAGGGCAGGCTATCGTAGACCGGGGTGTTGTGGCCGAGCTGGGCGAGGGTCGCGGGCTGCAGGCCACCGTTGAGTTCGGTCTTCAGATTGGCTTCATACCGCATGGCGTGTTCCTTTCGTGTCTGGACGCCTTAAATCAGTATTTGAAATGCATCTTATTGAGTTTCGACCCCATATCAAGTAAATCAGATGCATATTTTTGTCGCAGCCGTCACAACCTCTGCCGGTTCCCGCTATGCATTTGACTTTGCACACAGATTACGCGATGCGCCTGCTCATGTTCCTGGGATTGAACCCGGAGCGGCGCTGCACGATCGAGGAAATCGCCCGGCATTACCGGGTGTCGCGCAACCACCTGATGAAAGTGGCGCTGACACTCACGCAGCAGGGCTTTGTCGAGTCCCTGCGGGGTCGCAATGGCGGGCTGAAGCTGGCCAGGCCGCCGGGGGAGATCGGCGTCGGCGCGGTGGTGCGTGCCACCGAGGATAATTTCGACCTGGTGGAATGTTTCGATGCGCAGGTGAATACCTGCCCGATCGCGTCGGCCTGCCTGCTGCAGCAGCCATTTGCCGAGGCAGTGCGTGCCTTCATCGCGGTGCTTGACCGCTACACGCTGGCCGACCTGCTGGCCAACCCGAAAATTCTGAAGTCGATGCGCAGGCTGCTGGATCTGCGCGACTGACTTTGCGTCAGTCGAACACTTCGCCGGGATAAAGACCCCAGAGCGAGTTGCGCGGCATCCAGCCCTTGGTGCCGGCGATTTCCACCTGGCACCACATGGCATCGGGGCATTTGCGCAGTCGCGCCTGCACGCCGGTTTCGGCGGTCAGCAGCACATCCGTATCGACATCGGGTTTCCTGTACAGCGACCGCACGCCGCCATCGACCACGGCATAGCGCTTGCCCGAGGTCAGGTTCTTATGCACCCAGGTCTCGGTGCCGTCATGGTCGCGGATGCGGCGCCAGTATTCGTATTCGGCCACCACTTCCACCGGCAGGCCGCGGCGCTGGTACTGCCAGGCGATCGGATAGCGTGAGCCCGGGCCGGTGCGCGCATTCACCTTCTCGGCGGCCAGACTGACGAAGCGTGGCAGTGGCAGGCCGGAATCGATGCCCTTCTCGGGCAGGTCGGCCGGTGCCGTGGTTTGGGCGACGGCCAAGGTGCTGACCGGTGCAGTGCTGATCGGGGCAGCAGTGGTTGAGACCGGGGTCAGCGGCGTCTTCTTTGCCTCGGCCGCCAGCAATGGCGGGGCAAACAGGGCCAGACTCAGACTGAAGACGGCGACTCGGAAAAGCATGTAAGCGGTGACTAGCCCAGAACCGGCAAAGGAAACGTTAAGACCGAATCGGTCCTCAGTGCCCGGATCGTAGCAGGGGCGAGTCAGGCTGCAAGCAAATCTGTCTTTCGGGCCGGCGATCAGCTTTGCGCTGGCGCCACCACGAAGCCGCCGCCATCGCGATAGATCGCCAGCATCAGGCGCTCGGTCGGCAGCTGCATGTCGCGCCGGCCGCTGTTCAGCATGGCCTCGGCCGACCAGGCTTCTGCCGGCAGGCCCAGCGCCGTGGTCAGTTCGACACCGGGATCGGGCCAGTGGGGGCAGATGGCGGCAAAGGCATCGTTGAAGAAGGTCAGTTCGCCATGTGCATTGGCCAATGCCAGCGGATCCGGGACCGCCTGCATGGCGGCTTCGCAGCGTTCGGCCAGGCTGCGGCTGAGATCGAGATCCTGGCGCAGCGCGCGCACGGTGATGGCGGTGAGAGCCAGCTGGGCCAGATTGGTCAGCTGGGTGCGCTCGGTACTACTGAAATCGGCGCGTGGTTCGGGGCCGAGAATGCAGACTGTGCCGATGGTGTAGCCGCTCGGCAGCAGGATCGGCGCGCCGGCATAGAAGCGGATGAAGGGCGGCCCGGTTACCAGCGGGTTGTCGTGAAAGCGTTCGTCTCGGCTGGCGTCTAGAATGACGAATACGTCCTCCTGCAGGATGGCGTGGCCGCAGAAGGAGACCGAGCGTGGCGTCTCGGTGGCATCAAGACCACTGCGTGCCTTGAACCACTGCCGCTCGGCATCCACCATTGTGACCAGACAGGTGGGAATATTGAACAATGTGCGGCCGATCTGCACCACGGCGTCGAAATCCGGCTCGGCTGCGGTGTCCAGCAAAGGAAGGGCATGCAGTGCGGCGAGGCGGAAGGGTTCGTTTCCGGGTTTGAGCGGCGGAATCATTTGAAAGCCCTCTTCCAGTCGATGCCTGCCAGATCATAGACGGCATGGATGATGCGGACATGCAGTCTGGTATCGCAGAACGGCAGCAGCAGCATTTCGACATCCGCCGCGCCATCGCTGCCGCGGTTGCGCCGTACATCCGGCTGGCGGCTGCTGACGATGCGGTGATAGGGCGCGGTCACGGCGGCGCGCGTCACCGGCGATTTCAGCTCGGCAAAGCGCATGCCGGGTTTGCAGTCGGGCATGATGTTGGTCAGCTGCAGGCCGATATGTTTGAACAGCGGCCCGCCCTCGGCCGGCAGCAGCACGGCAGCCGAACTGGCACTGGCCTCTTCCACCGCCTCCACGCTGGCGAAGGCATTGTATTCGGTGACGCTCGGCATCAGGAAATTGCCGCGATAGTGAATCCAGTCCTGATGCAGCTGGCGCAGTTTGGGCGAGAGGATATCGATCCAGTTGATCATCCGAATCCGGCAATCTATCGAGTCGATACGATTGTAATCAGGCTGAGTCGCAGGCGGCAACCGCTTATGCGCGGTCGATCAGATGCAGATAACTGCCGAACACACTGCCCGCGCGGCTGCCGGCTGCACCCAGTGCAGCGCCGGTGGCATCTTCGGCGCTGAATAGCGGCATGGTATTGCTGCTGTCGCCGATCTGCATCGAATAGTGGAATTCGTGGCCGCGAAAACGACTGCCCTTCGCGCCCAGCGGCGAATCGGCCAGCGCCGTGATGCGGCGATACCCCAGCTGACGTTTGCGCTGCGCGAAGCTGGTGGCCACCGGCAGCAGGCCGGCCATGGCGTGTTCGCGGCCTTCGGCATCCACCAGGCTGCGGCCCAGCAGCATGTAGCCGCCGCATTCGCCATAGATCGCCGTCTGGCGTGTGGCGGCAGCGCGCAGACCCTGCAGCATGGCGGTATTGCCGGCCAGCCGTCCGGCCTGCAGTTCGGGATACCCGCCGGGCAGGAAGACGGCATCGCAATCCTGCACCGGCGCCTCATCCCGCAACGGCGAGAAGAAGCTTAAAGATGCACCCTGATCGCGCCAGCCCTGCAGCAGGTGCGGGTAGCTGAAGGCAAAGGCGTCATCCTGCGCCACCGCGATATGCTGGCCGAGCGGCGGCAGCGGGCGCAGTGTGGCATCGGCCCGCAGCGTCAATGGCCGCAGCATATGTTCCAGCATGGCGCGGTCGAGATGGCGATGCAGCCAGTCGGCAGCGGTATCGAGAAAGAAATCGAGATCGGCATGTTCGCCGGCCTGCATCAGGCCCAGATGCCGGCTCGGCAGTGCAAGATCCTCCTGCGCCGGCAAGGCTGCCAGCACCGGCATGTCGATCTGCTGCAAGGCGGCGCGCAGCAGGGCTTCATGACGCAGGGAAGCCACGCGGTTGAGGATCACGGCGGCCACCGTCACGTCCTGGCGCAGGCTGCGGAAGCCATGCGCCACGGCGGCCACCGACTGGCTCTGGCGCGCCGCATCGATCACCAGGATCACCGGCAGGTTCAGCATGGCTGCAAGATCGGCAGTCGAGCCTTCACCATTCGCGGCGCCGTCGAACAGGCCCATCACGCCTTCGATGATCGCCAGATCCACATCCTGCGCACCAGCATGGAGTACTGCCGCGATGGTTTCGGATCGCATGGCGAAAGTGTCGAGGTTGCAGCAGGCACGTCCGGCCCCGGCGGCGCGATGGAAGGCACCATCGATATAGTCTGGCCCGGTCTTGAACGGCGCGACGATGCGGCCTTCGCGAGTCAGCAGGCGCAGCAGCGCGAGGGTGACGGTGGTTTTGCCGCTGCCCGAGGCAGGCGCGGCGATTACGAGGCCGCCTGGCATGACGGGCTTAAGGTGGCTTGCAGGTCGCTGCGACCGAACGCCGCCTGCAGGTCGACCACCTCGCCGACCACCAGCAGGGCCGGCGGCGTGATGCCGGCGGTTTCCGCGTCGGCACAGATACGGTCGAGTGTGCTGGTCAGCACGCGCATCTGCGGCAGGGTCGCATCCTGCACCAGCGCGGCCGGGCGGTCGCCGCTCAGGCCGGCATGGCGAAGCTTCGCTGTCAGGATGTCGAGATGCTTCATCGCCATGTAGATCACCAGCACCGGCGAGGCCCGCACCATGGCGGCCCAGTCGAGGCTGTCGGGCACATCGCCGCTGGCATTATGTCCGGTCAGGAAGGTGACGCAGGAATTGGTGTCGCGATGAGTCAGTGGGATGCCGGCATAGGCCAGCCCGCCGATACCGGCGGAAATGCCAGGAATGATGCGGAAGGGAATCCCTGAGTCGCGCAGGGAGAGCGCTTCTTCCGCACCGCGACCGAAGACGAAAGGATCGCCGCCCTTCAGCCGCAGCACGCGCTTGCCCTGCCGCGCCAGTTCCACCAGCCGCAGCGAGATGTCACGCTGCTTCGGCGAGGGCTTGCCGCCACGCTTTCCGGCATATTCCAGGATGGCGTTGGGTCGCGCACAGCGCAGGATCGCCTCACCCACCAGCGCATCGTAGATCACCACATCGGCCTGGTTCAGTGCGTTCACCGCATGCAGGGTCAGCAGGCCCGGGTCGCCTGGGCCGGCGCCGGCCAGCCAGACCCAGCCGGGCTGGAAAACGGGCATATCGAGGGCGGGCAGCTGCATGGCTCGCAGGGTACAGCAGGACGCTGAAAGTGTATACTTGGGGCGGATAAACTGGAGGCGACATGGCGCGGCTGCGCAACCTGCTGCTGCTTGGCGGTACCGGCGAGGCATTGCGGCTGGCGCGCGAGTTGCACGGCCATGGCCGCCTGCGTTGCATCTCTTCCCTGGCCGGACGGACCGAAGTGCCGGAGCCGCCGCCGGGTGAGTTGCGCATTGGTGGGTTTGGCGGCATCGACGGTCTGACCGACTATCTTTCCACCGAGAAGATCGACCTGGTGCTGGATGCGACGCATCCTTTCGCCGCGCAGATGGCACGGCATGCACATGACGCCTGCCGGCTGCTCGGTATTCCGCGCGCGAAACTGGTGCGCCCGGCCTGGGTCGCAGCTCCCGGCGACCGTTGGAGCCCTATGCCCAGCATCGCCGCTGCCGCCACCTTCCTGCGCTTCCATCCGGCGCAGCGAATTTTTCTCTCCATCGGTCGGCAGGATCTGGGTGCTTTCGTGCCGCTGGGCGAAGAGGCAGGCCCGCATGGGCATGAAAGATGGTTTCTGGTCCGCAGCATCGATCCACCGGCAGCCGGTACGGTGCTGCCCCGGGGCGAATTGCTGCTGGCGCGCGGACCGTTCACGCCCGATGACGAAAAGGCGCTGATGCAGCAGCATCGCATCGATCTGCTGGTGACGCGCAATTCCGGCGGCTCGGCGGCGAAGATCGCGGCGGCGGCCGAGCTGCATCTTCCGGTGCTGATGATCGAGCGTCCGCCACTGCCGCCGGGCGAGGTGGTGGAGTCGGTGGGCGCCGCGCTGAGCTGGATCAACCTTCACGCGGTGTAGCACCGACCGTCACCCCGGCCTTGAGCCGGGGTCCCATTAAAAAATGGGATGCCGGCCAGGAAGGCCTTCTTGGGCCCGGCATGACGAATTATGGTCTTACTTTTTTCTTCTTCCCCGGCCGCAGCACATGCACGTGTTCCGGATCATACAGCGCGCTGTCGCGAAACTCGGCGGCATCGTCCAGCACGCGGCCGACCAGAATGAGCGCCGTGCGGGTGATCTTGGCAGCACGCACTTTCGCCGCGATGGTGCCGAGCGTGGCGCGAATGATCTCCTGATCCGGCCATGTAGCGCGCACCACCACAGCGACCGGGCAGTCGGCGCCATACTGCGGCGTCAGCTCCTCCACCACATGCTTGATGTTGCGGATGGAGAGATGAATGGCCAGTGTCGCGCCGGTACGGCCGAAATTGGCCAGTGTCTCGCCCTTCGGCATGTCCGACGACTTCATGGTCGTACGCGTCAGGATCACGCTCTGCGCGATATCCGGCAAGGTCAGTTCGGTCTGCAGCACGGCGGCAGCAGCGGCGAAAGCCGGTACGCCGGGGGTGATCGTGTAAGGGATGCCCAGCGTCTTCAGGCGGCGGATCTGTTCGGCGATGGCGCCATACAGCGACGGATCGCCGGAATGCACGCGCGCGACATCCTGCTTCTTCGCATGCGCGGCCGCGATCTCGGCCATGATCTCGTTGAGATCGAGCGGCGCGGTGTCGATCACCCGCGCGCCTTTCGGGGCCAGCGCCACGACCTCTTTCGGCACCAGCGAGCCGGCATACAAGCAGACTTTGCATTTTTTGATCAGTGCCGCGCCGCGCAGGGTGATCAGGTCGGGGGCGCCGGGACCGGCGCCAATGAAGTGGACGGTCATTCTGTAAACTTCTTTTCATAGCCGCGCGGCGTATAGGCGAAGCGGCGGCCGTCTGGAAGCGCTATCGCGCGACTTGCACTACTACCGACCAGCACCACGGTCAGCATGTCGACCTTGTCAATATCCAGTTCAGCCAAGGTCGTCAGCGTCACGCGTTCGCCCTCGCGGCCGAGATTGCGTGCCAGCACGACCGGTGTCTGCGTCGGGCGATGCTGCAGCAGGATGTCTTTGGCCTTGCGCGCCAGCACGACAGGCGTCTGCGCCGGGCGATGCTGCAGCAGGATGTCCTTGGCCATTTCCAGCTGATGGCGGCGGCGCTGCGACACCGGATTGTAGAAGGCAATGACAAAGTCAGCCTGTGCCGCCGCCTTGATGCGCTCCAGGATAGCTTCCAGTGGCGTCAGCAGATCCGACAGCGAGATCGTGCAGAAGTCATGCCCGAGCAAAGCGCCGGAGCGTGCGGCAGCAGCCTGTAAAGCCGAGATGCCGGGCGCGACCGTGACGGCGATACGCGCCCAGTCCCTGCGCTGCGGTTCCTTCTCCAGCAGGGCAAACACCAGCGTCGCCATCGCATAGATGCCGGGATCGCCGGAGCAGACCAGCGCCACACGCTTGCCGGTTGCCGCCAGATCCAGCGCCGCGCGCACGCGCACTTCCTCTTCGCCGAGGTCGTAGCGATGCAGGATCTTGCCGGCTTGCAGCTGCGGATAGAGATCGAGATAGAGGCCGTAGCCGACCCAGTCGGTGGCTTCAGACAGTGCGATGCGCGCTTCCGGCGTCAGCCAGAGTGCATCGCCCGGCCCGGTGCCGACGACATGAAGTTCGCCACGCGGATGGCCACGCTCTGCACCATCAAAGGGTGTGGGCGCCAGCGCCATGGCACAGGTGGCGCGTTCGGATTTGCGCTTGGGGATAATCAGTTCGGCCTCGGGGCCGGCAGCGGCCAGCGCGGCGCCCTCGGCCACGCCATGAGTGCCGACTTCGGCGAACACCACATCCGACGGGTTCTGCATGCGCGGCGTTTCGGCATCCAGCGTGGCGGCATCGAAAACGCGGAAGGGCACGCCGAACCATTTCGCCAGTTCCTGCATCGCCGGTTCATCGGCCTTGAGGTCGAGCGAATAAATCCCGGCGATGCTGTCGCGCGCAATACCTTCAGAGTCCAGCACGCCCTGCACCAGCCGGATCAGTTCGACCGGCTTCGTATTGCGCTCACAGCCTACTCCAACAGAAACTGCGCGCGGATGATAGACCAGATGCTCCGGGTCGCCGTCGATGGCGCGATGCGTCACCTCGATCAACAATGTGCCATCGTCCGTGATCGGCAGATTGCTGTCCGCAAACCAGGGCGCGTCGCCCTTGATGCGGATGCCGCCGCCCCGCAGCAGCGTCGCCATCACGCCCTTGGCATCCTCGGGATTGGCCAGCATGTAGCCTTCCGGCGGTTCATCTAGCCCAAGGCCGAAGGCCAGGTCGCCGGCCGTGGTGATCGCCGGAATCCCCTGCAGCACAGTGGCGATGCGGCGGGCCAGAAGATTGGCGCCATGATGGCCGCCGAGTAGCGGCACGACGCTGGAGCCATCGGCGGCGACGGCGATCACTGGCGGCTCGGCATGTTTGTCGGCCAGATGCGGTGCTACGGCGCGAATGAGAATACCGGCAGCGCAGATGCCGATCACTGGCCGGCCAGCTTTGAACAGTTGCGCGATGGTGTCGGTGGCCTTGCCCAGAGGTAGCGCGTGCTGGAGCGCGGCATCCTCGGGCGCGTAGACCTCCCAGGCCGGAAAGGCAGCGCTCAACGTCTGCGCCGCGCCGCGCGCATTTTGCGTCAGCAGGACGAGGGCGGGTTTACCACTCAACTCTGGAACTCCATGAAGTGTTGTTCACCGCGCCGATGCACCAGGATCATGGCGAAATAGGGAATGCCGGCCGGATCGACATCGGCGAGAGGCAGAATGCGCTGCTCCGGCATGGTGGCGCGTTCGATGTAGTGCGCCTGACCGGCGAGGCCAAGTTCTTTCAGCAGCGCGACGATGCGCGGGCCGTGACGACCAAGCTTGATGATGGCAGCAGCATCGGTATGCAGCAGCTTGGCGGCGATGGTCTCGTCATCCAGCGGCGCGGGAAT
>VFQQ010004139.1_pt1 | contig 13113 bp, 10 predicted proteins | sample 3512341 | NCBI WGS metagenome assembly VFQQ01 (sample SAMN10412373, study PRJNA504923) | tailings metagenome | isolation source: Relicate 2 Philex TSF1 revegetated site | place: Philippines: Tuba, Benguet | collected 2017-08-29 | reverse complement strand
CTGCCCGGCGAGTGGATTCCGGTGCTGCGCGATCAGGCCGATGCGCTCTGGGTGTACTGCTCGTGGCAGCGCGAGTGTGCCATTGAAAGCGGCGTCCCGGCTGAAAAGGTGCATGTGGTGCCGCTCGGCGTGGACAGCCAGCGCTTCACACCGGACGGTCCGAGCTTTCCGCTGCAGACGCGCAAGCGCACGAAGCTGCTGGCCGTCGGTGGTATCATTCCGCGCAAGGGCATGGATGTCCTCGTGCAAACCTACTTGCGCACGTTCACGCAGGCCGACGACGTGTGCCTCGTCATCAAGGGGCTGAGCGCACGCTGGGCGTATCACGGCAATCAGGGGCAGAAGGATTTTGCCGAACTCCCGGCGCTGGTCGCGGCCACCGGCGGACCCGAGATCGAATTCATCGGGGACACGCTCGATGATGACGCGGTAGCGGCTTTGTATCGCGCCTGCGATGTGTTCGTGGCGCCGTTTCGCGGCGAGGGCTTTGGCCTGCCGATTGCCGAAGCCATGGCCAGCGGTCTCCCCGTGATCGTCACGCAAGTGGGCCCCATGCTCGATCTCTGTGACGAACACACGGCCCGCTTCATTCCGTACACGCGTGCGGAGGTACCGGCACACATTGTCGGCGCCGAGCCTGGACTGGCACCGTTCTGGTGGGCGGAGCCGGACACCGAGGTCCTTGCGCGCCATCTGCGCGAGGTGGTGGCGTCGCCCGACGAAGCGCGGGCCATGGGCGCGAAGGCACGGCAACGCATCGTCACCCACTTCAGCTATGAACACAGCGCGCGAGCCGTTCAGCAGCAGGTGAAGGCGTTGACGGGACGCACACCGGTGCGCTTTGCCGCATCCGCCGCATTCACCAAAGACGGTCCGGTGTTTCCCCTCGACCAGCCGCGCGGCACCGTGCTGTTCTTTCAGCCGCATTGGCACGGCGATGAGTGGCGCGATGTGTTGCATGCCTGCTTCGAGGCCTTCCGTCAATCCGACGACGTGTCGCTGGTGCTCGCACTCGATCCGGCGCAGGGTTTCGCGGCCGAACGAGTGGCCAATGCCCTCGGCGAGCTCAGACAGGAACTCGAACTGGCCGACGCGGATGCCATGGATGTCTTGCTGGTACCGGACCTCCTTGATGACGCAGTCATCGCGTCGCTGCTGCGCGCGGCGGACCGGGTGCTGGTGGCACCGCGCGATGTGGCCACGCACGCCCGCGCCGCTGCGGTTGGCGTCGCGGTGATTGCGCCCGTTACACCCGCCGAGTTGCGCGCCCTGCTGGAGCCACCGCCGGTCCTCAGCCCTGGCTGAGCGACGCGTCGTGCAACAGCACGCTCACCGGTCGTTCGTCGGGAATGCCCACGGCGGTGGCTGTCACGCCTTTCTCGCTCGTGAGGCGCACGACCGTCGGGGCATCGTCGCGCAACGCAATGCGGACCGGCGCCGACTGCGTGCCGGAGAAGGTCAGCACCCCCTGCGCCTGCCCGTTGACCTCGACCAGCACGCCAAACGGCGTTTCAGTCAGGCCAGGGGCCAGTGACGACACCACAAATTGCAGCACCTGACGATCCGACGATCGCGGCGGTGCATGCACTTCGGCCTGCGTGCCCATCCACTTGCAGCCGCGCTGGCCACCGGCGTCCTCGCGGAACACACCACTGACCTCGATATCCGGCGCCAGGCGTTCGCGCACAGTAAAGTCCTGACGAAACACGAGGTGACTGCCGGCACGCGTGTAGCGCGCATCGCGGTGTGTCACACGACCGCGCGTATCGAGACCGATGCGAAAACCGGCCGCACGCACGCGCGCCGACCAGTCGAGGTCCTCTCCCTGGTAGAATCCCCGTGCGTCATCCCACGGCACCTCGTCGTGCACTCGCGCCCAGAGGATGGCGAGACCACCAGTCACGTAGACATGGTCGTCCACTTCGTCGTACTCGAGCAGGCGATGGCCTGATGGCCCGCCGTGCGTGGCCCAGTCCCAGTAGCGCGTACCATCGGGATTGAGCAAGCGCACACAAAGCACATCGATGGCCGGATCGCGTTCGCGCAGCACCACGGCCATCTCGGGATGAAACCACATGTCGTCGTCGCTCACCACGAGCTGATCGAAGCGTGCAGCACGGCAGGCGAGATTGCGCATGGCGCCGAGCCGGCCTTCGGCAGCAAGCGCCGGGGCCATGAGCACGCGGACGTCGTCACCGAGACCCTCCGGGACATTGCCGGCCACCAGCACCTCGTACTTCGGTAGCTCCAGCGCCCGAATGCTGGCGATGGCCTCGGCAAGCATTGCGGGTCGCCGGCCATCCGTGATCAGACAGAACGACACGCCCGACGTGCGGCGTGCCGGCAGGTCAGCCTCACCCGCCATTCACGAGTTCCGACGGCAGCGCGATGACCGGCGCCGTGGCTCGATCATTCTGCGGCGTGAGCACGGCCTGCCCGTTCTTCTCCACAATGCCGCAGGCCACATAACCCGCCTTGGTAAGCCCCTGTCGCGCGGTTGCCCACGCTGGACTGCGATGCGCGTCGCCGATGCACAGCGCCACCAGCCGACCGCTTTCGGCGTGCTCACGGAAGGCGGTCAGCGTGGGCACCGCCTCGGCGCTGTTGACATGCACGAACAGCCGGCCCTGCTCGTCGAGCCGCGTGTCCACCAGCGTCACGAGCGCCGCCCAATCAGTCGGCGCGGCCTCGATCACTGCCGCCACCTCGTTCGCTGCAGCCTGCCACTGGGCCAGTCGACCACTGTCGGCCGTTCGCACCAGCACCGTGGGCTGGCCACCGGGCGCCGTCGCAGCACCAAGCGCCACGAAACCGAAGCCGGGGTCCAGGTCCACCAGCACATCACCGTCACCCAGCTGTGCATCGAGAAAGATGCGAATGTCGGCCGCCACGCCACCGTCGGCCTCCTCAGTCACGGCCTCAGCCCAGCCGTCCGTGGCAGTGGGCGCCGGCAGGTGGAAGCGCGGCTGACCGTCGGCGTTGACCTGGGCGGAGGGTATGGATGACACGGTGCATGGCCTCGAGTGGGTGAATCTCAAAGATACGCGGGCAGCGCATGTTCGGCTGGTCGGCTCGTACTTTGCACGGTCCACACTTCACGACTCGCCATGTTCAGCCAGCCATGACGGACGACCAACCACAGGTTTCCGTGATCCTCGATTCCACCGTTCCGTCTGCCGCCGCGCCAGCGACGGTGGCGAGCGTTCTGGCACAATCGGAACAGCGCTGGGAAATGCTGCTGTGGGGCGACCCTGTGCAGGCCGCGCGGGCTCCCTTGCCTGTCGATGCGCGCATTCGACAGTTGGTTCGGTCGAACTCGGCGGCAACCGATGAGCAGCGGCTTCGCGAGGCGGTGCGTGGGCGCCATGTCGCGTGGATCGCGAGTGGAGCCGTATGGCCCGAGAACCACCTGACGGAGGCCATTGCCAGCCTGCGTGACACGTCGCGCGACGTGCATATCGGAGTGACCGCCAGCGCAATTCCAACGCCGACCGCATCGACCAGCGCGCCAGCCCGCGCACTCGCCGCACTCTGCGTTGAGGAAGGAGCCGCCGTCTCCACGCTCGTGTGCACCCGCGCGGCGTTCGACACGGATCACCTGACTGGCCTGCCCTTCGCCCTGTGCGATACCTGGGCCCGCGCCTTGCGCATGCTGCAGCGACACCTGCCGGTGCTCTCGACAGCCGGGCCTGAAGGCCTCGAACGCGAACTTTCGCTGGACCTGCTGCCGGCAGTGTTGTGCGACATGCTCCGCCTGCACCATCTTGCCGGTCCATTGGCCCAGGCTTTGCCAGGGGCACTCCGACACCAGCGGGCAATGCGCGAGAGCCTGTGGCGCGCGCTCAGCGACGGGCTGACCGCACTGCGGGACGCGACCACGCCTCCCCTTCTTGCCGCGATGCTTGGGCAAGTCACCGATGCCACTTTCGACCACGGGCAACGGGCAGACCTCCTGGCACTGCGGAGCCTGTTGGATCGGACGCGCGAAATGGGGCTGCGTGACCTCAGTCTGCATCACGCCCTGCTGGCCACCGAGCGCGGTCTCGACAATCCCATGGGCGTGGTGCTGCGAAGTCAGTCGGGTGAGTTTCCGCTTGATGTGGCCCAGGCCAGCGAGTTGGTCACAGCGCTGCGCCGCCTGGACAACACTGCGGCCGCCGAACAGGTAGTTGCGTTGCTGGATGTCGAGCTTCCGGAGCCGAGGCCCGTCATGGCGGTCTCGGGTGAGACGGGTCGGCAAACCACGGAGGGTACCCTCGGTATGCCGGAGTGGCTGACCGATCTGCCCGTAGATGTCGAACACTGGCTCAACGCCTCACAGGCCTATGCGGTGCTCGGCCTCACGCAGTCGGCCAGTCTGGCGCGAGATCTGGCGACCAACCCCAAGGAGGCGATGCCGCAATCGTCGGCCGATCGCGTTCGGGTCGGGAGCGCTGTCGAGCCCTGGTCATGGCTCGACACCATCGATCGGAACCTGCATCGCGCGCTTGCCGAACGGCGGACCCTCCTGGCGCCGGTATTGCGTCCCGGTCCGGAGTGCACAGCGGCTGGTTTCCTCGAGCCAAGTGCCCAGCAGATGGAGGATGAAGCGTTCGAGCGCTGGCTGCACGAGTTGCTGTTCGACCCCGTCACCGATGCCCGCGTCGTGCAGTACCTTGAACGGCTCGAGACGCCCCAGGTCTTCGTCGATCTCCACCCTGGTGATGGTCGTCGTCTCCTGCAGGCATTGCAGGTGCCGCACTGTTCTGCGGTGGCCGTGTTGGCCCCCACGGCCCTTCATGCTGCGCAGTGGCAGCGCGCGGCTGGTCCATCCGCATTCCGTCTGCATGTCGTCCGTCAATTCCACGAGCTTCGCAGTGTGGTGACGCGCCAGGCCAGTCCGGTACTGCTGCACGCGCCGCTCACGATGGTGGGGGTGGCCGATGCCATGTCATGCATGGACGCGCTGTCGTCCAGCCGAGCCGCCAGCGCGATTCTCTGGTCGGGCACGGACGTGCCCAGCCTGTGGTCCGAGCCATGTGCGCTGCAGATGCTCGAGGTCACGCAGGCCAGCGGTCTCCACACCACGGCCCTGATGTGGGGCGGTCGAGAGTTCGTCCGCTTGCCAATACCCGAGGCGCCGCGGGCCCACTTGCTGCTCACGGAGGCACACCGTGTTGACGCGTGAAGCCGCGTGGCAGGATCAGCGGGACCTTTCGCGCCTCTGTGCGGAGCGCGAAGCTGACACGATCGAACTGTTCCCCTGGAACGGATTCTACGGACACGCCGCCCTACTCAAGGCGGTCACGGGTCTCGCGCCTGATCGACCGCTTTGCATCACGTTGCCACACGGTGTGACCTACCGGGGCACGCCCAATCAGGCGGAGACCTCGGCTGACATAGCCACAGCCTACTCGTATCAGCGGGAGTACGACGACGCCCTCTCACGCAGCGGACAACGTGCGCTGATCCGCGGCGCAGCGCCATTCACGTATGCGCCGGATCTCGTGGGAGCCGTATCCGGCCCGCGCAGTGGGACCCTCTACTTCCCCTCTCACTCCACGCGCTTCTCCACCGCCGAAGCCGAGTACGACATCATCGCCGATCAACTCGCACGGCTGCCCGCGCACTTCGGTCCCACCCGCGCCTGCTGCTACTATCTCGACATTCTGCGTGGCCATCACCGTCCGTTTCTCGAGCGCGGCATCGAGGTTGTTTCGGCGGGTCACCAGCACGATCCGCTCTTTCTCCTTCGCCTGTGGCACCTGCTCGGCTCGCACAAGCACGTCATGAGTAACTCGCACGGCACCCACATGGCCTACGCCATGTACAGCGGATGCTCATTCACCTACTGGTCGACAGGCAATCTGCAGTGCCGAACCGAACCCGGCTACGAGGACTGGGTGGTGTATGCGCCGCCCAGTTACAGTGCCATCTTCGAGACACTGTTCGCGGATGGCGCCAGACGTGACGATCCCGCCGCACGCCAGACGGCACTGGACTTCATCGGTGCCGCGAGAAAACTGCCGATTCCACTGCTGCGCCACGCCCTGCAGTCTGCGGAACGTCGCGAAGTGCTGCGCCGCTCGTCGGCGCATCGCTGACGTGTCAGTCCAGCAGATCCCACTGCAGCGGCGTGCCCTTGGCCACATCGCGGTTGACCCGGCGCCCCAGCACCTGGTCGTAGTATCGCGGCGCGAGACCGAGCCCCGGTCGCACCCGGCGCAGGTTCGCCGGCGTGAGAATCGAGCCGGCGACGAGATCCGCGGCGATGTACAGCGAACGCCGGCGGCTGCGCGCCCCGACCTCGGCCGGAGTGGGTCCGTAGTGCACTTGCCCGAGCGCCTGCCAGGCGCGTCCGGTTTCCACCACCAGCTGCTGCAGTTCCGACGGTTCCAGCGAGAAGACCGCATCCACGCCGCCGTCTGCACGGGCGAGCGTGAAATGCTTCTCAATGACGGTGGCGCCGCAGGCTACTGACGCCACTGCGACCCCGATGCCGAGCGTGTGATCACTCAGTCCCACCTCACAGCCAAAGAGCGCGCGAAGATGCGGAATGCTGCGCAGATGGGAGTGCTCGGGGGAGGCAGGATAGGTGCTGGTGCAGCGCAGCAGTGCCAGCTCGGTGCAACCGGCTGCACGTGCCGTGTCCACGGCTTCGGCCACTTCCGAAACGGTGGCCATGCCCGTGGAGATGATGAGAGGCTTTCCCGTCGACGCCGCCCGACGGATGAGGGGCAGATCAATGCACTCGAAGGAGGCGATCTTGTACGCCGGGGCGTCGAGCGTCTCGAGAAAGTCGACGGCCGATTCATCAAATGGCGAACTGAAGCACGCCAATCCCTTTGCCTTGGCCCGCGCCATGATAGGCGCGTGCCAGTCCCATGGCGTGTGTGCCTCCTGATACAGATCGTGCAGCGAACGCCCGACCCACAATGACTTGGGATCGCGAATGGTGAACTCGCCGGCTGCGAGATCGAGCGTCATCGTGTCGGCGGTATAGGTCTGCAGCTTGATGGCGTGCGCACCTGCCGCCGCCGCCGCATCCACAATGGCGAGGGCCCGGTCCAGCGACTGATTGTGGTTGCCCGACATCTCGGCGATGATGTACGGCGAGTTGTCAGGGCCGATGCTGCGCCCGGCGAGTATCATGGCGTGGAATCCGCGCTGTGCGCGTTGGAGTGAAGGGGGGACAGCGGAGCATGAATCCAGCGCTTCAGCATGGGCAGGGACTGACTTACGGCGGTGGCGCGCGCGTACTGCGTCCACGCGGTCTGTGACTCCTGCAACAGACCGTGCAGCATGCCCGGAACCCGGCCGATGTCCCCGCGAGTGACCAGCCACGGATAGGCGCGGAAGTCTTCGGCCTGTCGTGCATGCTGCGCAATGGCCACCGCCGGCACCTCGAGGGCCAGACATTCGAACAGCAGATTTCCCGGCGCTACGACTGCGGCCCCCGACCGCTCCATCCAATCTGCGATGGCCTCGGAAGGGGCCAGAATGCGTACGCGAGACGATGTGGCGGCAAGGTGCGCCAGCCCGTCGGCGTCCGGATGACTGGCCGCGCACACGACATCGATGGCGTGTGTCGCAAGTGACGCGGGCTCCAGCAACATCTCCACCAGTGGCAAGGTGAGACGCGCCGCATCGGTGCCGCCAATGGCCACCAGGATTGCACCGGATGGCGTATAGGGGCGCGTCCGTCCGGACAGGAAGCGCGAGCGCAGCATGGCAAAGCGCGCACCGCGCCAGATGGGGTCAGACCATGCAGGCTCCGCCTGCACGAGATCATCCCCCTCCGCCACATTGACCGTCAAGTCTGCCCAGTGTGTGCGTGTGTCGCGGCAGCCCAGCAGCAGCTTGCGTGGCACATGGTGCGTGGCAGCCAGCAGGGAGAACGGCGGGTCGGGCATGTCCATCACCATGCCATCAGGCATGGGACCGCCGGGCCACTCAAGGTTGCCGAGATCGACACATTCCAGCGGAAGGTCGGGAGCAACTCGCAGCAGCCGCTCGCGTGACCAATCTGTCCACACCAGCACACGATCCAGACGCAGGTCCAACCGGGCCGCCAGGGCGCGCACACGCACCAGATGGCCGATGCCAATGGCATCGGAGAGCGCCACGCAGGCCTGCCAGCGCATCATGTCAGGGGCTGCGCGACGTCAGCTCGACCTGAAGCCAGCTATGCAGCTCGGTCAGGTTTCGCTTGCGGAATGTGGTCTGCTCGACATGGACAATATCGAGCGTACCGACCTTGTCCACGAGCGACTCCACATCGGGCAGGTCGAGAAAGCTGTAGCACATGCCAGCATATGCCCCGGCACGCTGGTCGAGCAGGAAGCAGCCCGGCTCAACTTCCTGACCCAGTCCGTAGTGCGAGTTCTCCCGCGTGCGGAAGTTGACCAATAGCCGCCCCTCCGGTGCCAGCAGCGCGGCCATGGACCGCAGTGCCGTGACCATCTCACTTGGCGGGACGAGAAACACCACTCCCCATGACACCATCGCGTGAAAGCGCTGCGCGAACGGGTGGACACGAAAATCACCGTGAACCACGCCACGGAACTGCGGATGCGAACCGAAGGCGGCGTTCACCATCGCGACGGCATCAGGCGTATAGTCAATGCCTGCCGTCTGAAAGCCATAGTCGAGCAGCAGTTGAACGTGCCGTCCACTTCCGCAGCCGATATCGAGTGCGTGCCGCGCCCGGTTATCGGCCGTGGCGGCGAACCGGCGGGCGAGAAACGACACCACGCGTTCATCCGGATACAGCAACTGATGCGACTGCAGCGCGCCGGCCCAGGCCCGTCGCGTGGCATCGTCGCGCGCGTTCAGTTCAACCATCGGCCGCTACCTCGAAGAGTGACAGAGCCGCCGCCAGGCTGCTCTCGACCGTTGCCCAGTCGTCAGCGGCCACCAGAAGATGGCCACCGCGTAGCAACTCGGCCACTGTGGTCGGCATCATGACCTGCTGCCCGGGTTGCCAGCCTACCCCAGCGGAGAGCACCTGCGGGATATCGAGCAGCTCACGCGGCGTTGGCACACGCAGCACGCGTCCTCCCGGATGGTGCCAGTAGTGCAGCAGCGCGGGACGCGGGGCCTGCGCGTCGAAGCGACCGTACCCGAAGCGGTGCAGCGACAACGCCTCGCCGAGGAACGACACGCCCGTGCAGGCTGGAATGAGATCGCTCGCGATGCGCAGCCCCGACGGACGCATGGCCATCTCGATGAGCACCGGCTGACCTGCCGGCGTCACGACCACATCCGCGTGAAAGGGTGCATCCTGGACCGCGAGCGCGTCAACGGCTGCCGTCACGAGTGCAACCACGCGCTGCGCCGCAGGCGACTCGATCCTCGCCGGCCCGCGATATGCCAACTCCACGCGATGCGGCCGGGGACTCATGCGCTTCTCGCGCAGCAAGGTCACCGTGACGCGACCGTCGATGACCGCACCATCGACGCCAAGCACCAGACCATCGACGAATGCCTGCACCAGCAGTCCGTCCTCGGGGAAGGCCGCACGTACCTGCGTCGCCAGGGATCGCCAATCGTCCTCCTGTTCCACCACCAGCACATCACGACTGCCCGAACCGCGTGGCGGCTTCACCACCAGCACCGACGTTCCGAGCTGCGCGCACAGGTCGCTCCACGACGCCCATGCGAACATTTCGGCGCTGCGCAGCGCGATCTGAGCTGGCACGACCACCCGTGCAGCCGTCATGGCATGGTGAAACTGCTGCTTGTCCGTGCAAAGTCGCGCCGCCTTTGCACCAACTCCGCGGAGACCGAGCGCATCGTGCACCGCCGCCTGGGTGACGAGACGTGCGCCGATCGGTGTGGGGATCGTGAACTGCACGGCATGGCGGCGTGCCAGGCCAACCACCGCGTCAGTGTCCCGGAGATCGACCACTACGGGAACATCGGCCAGCGCCAGGCCGGGCGCGTTCGCATCTCCATCAACCGCCACGATCCGACAGCCCTGCGCTCTGGCCACGGACAGCGCCGCCAGCTGCTCCGGCCCGGCACCAACCAGCAGTCCAACCTGTGCGGTATCCGACACGATGATCCGTCAGGGAAAGGCGGTGAGGTCCTGCTGCATGGCCTGCATCAGCAACTCCGCCCGCCGCCAATCCTCAGGGGTGTCGATGTCCTCGACACGATAGCGTGGCATCACCAAGGGAAGCGCGCGTGCCGCATACATGTCCCGTCCCTCGAGGAACGCCGCCGCCCGTCCCCAATAGAACTGTCCGGCGTCATGATAGGCGGTCTCCAGGTCCTGGGACCGCGTATTGGCATGCTCCGGATGCCACATACCGACACCGCCAGTGGGAAGGAGTCGCAACGCCCGTTGGATGGGAAAGGGAAACGTTGTCACCGTGAAGACGAAATCCATGTCCGACTGCTGCAGCAGCTCGAGCCCGCGCTGCAGATCGCTCGCGCGAACGAAGGGCGCCGTCGCGTAGAGACAGCAAACGTGGTGGATCTCGCCGTACAGGCGTTGGGCCTCGACGATGGCGTGATTGACCACGGGCCGGGTGGGCGTGTGATGATCAGCCAGTGCCGGGGGTCGCCGGAACGGGACCTCCGCACCGGCAGACAGCGCCACCTCCGCGATGTCCTCATCGTCAGTCGAGACGATCACATGATCGAAGCACCCGCTCGCCAGTGCGGATTCGATGGCCCACACGATCATGGGCCGCCCGCAGAACGCCCTGATGTTCTTTTGCGGGATTCGCTGGCTGCCGCCGCGTGCCGGAATGACCGCCAGTCGCTGGCCGGCAAGCGCAGTGAGCTCAGACTCCGGCATGCCGCACCGATGTCAGCGCATCCCGTACCCGGTCGATGACCTGCTCCTGCTGTGCGTCGCGCAGGCCATGCCACATCGGCAAGGACAGCAGACCGGCGTATGCGTGCTCCGCAACCGGACACAGACCGGCACGATATCCCAAGGCCTGATAGTAGGAATGCAGGTAGACGGGTCGATAGTGCACGTTCACCCGCACACCACGCTGGCGCAGCGCGTGAAACACGGCCGCGCGCATGTCGGCAGGCTCCCGCCCTGCCACACGCAGCGTATACAGGTGATGTGCATGTGTACGACCGGGAGCGGCAGACTGACGGACAACACGAGGATCGTCGGCAAAGGCATCATCGTAGCGTGCCGCCAGTGTCACACGACGTGCCAGCCACGCCGGCAGTTTGGCGAGCTGACTGAGTCCGAGGGCGCACTGGAGATCGCTCAGACGATAGTTGTATCCCAGCGTCGTCATGTCGTACTCCCACACGCCGGCCCGCTCACGGGCCCGGTGATCCGTCGGGATGCCATGATTGCGCAGCGTGCGCAGCAGTGCGGCCCACTCGGCATTGGCCGTCGTGATCATGCCGCCTTCTGCGGTGGTGATGTGCTTCACCGGATGAAAGCTGAAGCAGGTCAGGTCCGCCACACTGCCAATGCGTCGCCCGTCGCACCATGCCCCCAGCGCGTGACATCCGTCTTCGACCAGGAGGAGACCATGTCGATCCGCCATGGTACGCAATGCGGTGAGATCGGCCGGCAGTCCCGCGTAGTCCACCGCCACGATGGCGCGCGTACGCGGTGTGATCAGCGAGGCCACGTGGGCCGGGTCGACGGTCAGCGTGTGACCATCGATGTCGGCGAACACGACGGTTCCACCGACATAGCGCACACAATTGGCCGTGGCTGCAAAGGTGAGCGCCGGAACGATGACCTCATCGCCGGGTCCGATACCACCCGCCAGCATGGCCAGATGCAGCGCGGCGGTTCCACTGCTGACCGCCACCGCATGCTCCGCCCCGACAAATTCGGCGAAGGCCCGTTCGAAGCGCTCGACGGCCGGGCCCGTCGTCAGCCAGTCGCCCTGCAGCACCGCCGCCACGGCGGCGAGATCGTCCGCGTCCACCTCGTGACGCCCATACGGAATGCTGTCGTCATCCATGCAGGGCCCCACTGGCAAGAATTTGCGCCCGCAGCTCCTCCACCGTGAGGAAATGCGGATTGGTGCCACTGTCGTAGCTGAAGCCCAGTGCGCAGCGCCGACCTGGTGAGCTGTCACTTGTGAGACGGAACTGCTCCACGTCCCAGAGTTCGGTGGACGGCAGAATCACGAAGTAGCGATCGAACTCGATGGTGCCCAGGGCGTCGTTCGCCGTGATCATTTCCTCGTGCAGTTTTTCGCCCGGCCGGATGCCCACGATCTCCACCCGCGCCTCGGGCGCGATGGCGCGTGCCACATCTAGAATGCGATAACTCGGGATTTTGGGCACGAACACCTCGCCGCCCCAGGCGCGCGCGAGGGCATACAGCACATACTCCACGCCCTCCTGCAGCGAGATGCTGAAGCGGGTCATGTCTTCGTGGGTCACCGGCAGCACACCACTGGCGCGCTGCGCAAGAAAGTGCGGAATGACCGAGCCCCGGCTGCCCATCACGTTGCCGTAGCGCACGACCGAGAAGCGACTCGGACGCTTGCCGCGATAGTTGTTGGCGGCCACGAACAGCTTGTCCGACACGAGCTTGGTGGCGCCATACAGGTTGATGGGGGCGGCCGCCTTGTCGGTGCTCAGCGCCACCACGCGCGAGACCTGCGCTTCGAGCGAGGCATCGATCACATGCTGGGCCCCCAGCACATTCGTCTTCACGGCCTCGAACGGATTGTACTCGGCGGCCGGCACCTGCTTGAGCGCTGCGGCGTGCACTACCACGTCCACGTCCTCCATGGCGCGGCGCAGGCGGTCCGCATCGCGCACATCGCCAATGAACCAGCGCATGATGGACGCCCGCGACTTGAAGGGCTCGGCCTGCTGCATCATGTACTGCTTGAGCTCATCGCGGCTGTACACGATTACGCGGCGCGGCGCATAGCGCGTGAGCACCGTGCGCAGAAACTGCACCCCGAACGACCCGGTGCCGCCGGTGATCAGCAGGCTGGCACCATCCAGACGGGCATCGGGTGCCCGGAAGTCTTCGCGTCGGGGCGGGAGTGTGTCGGACATGACGGCGGGACGGAGGTGGACGCGCGTTGGCGCAAATCTACATCCGGGACCCGGCTTCAGGTCATGTCCAGACCGTTGGTGCTGCGCGGATAGACCGTGAGGTCGATGGCGGTGGCCAGC
>VFQQ010004138.1_pt1 | contig 13117 bp, 18 predicted proteins | sample 3512341 | NCBI WGS metagenome assembly VFQQ01 (sample SAMN10412373, study PRJNA504923) | tailings metagenome | isolation source: Relicate 2 Philex TSF1 revegetated site | place: Philippines: Tuba, Benguet | collected 2017-08-29 | reverse complement strand
TGCCACTCGGACAAGCGCTCATACTCAGTGTTCCACTTGTTGACCTGTGTGGACAAACAGAGTGACAAGACGAGCCTAGCCACAGCCCACATGCAATGCACGCCCAAATCCATGAGAAAGTCAGATTCCGAACACTCTATGCCTATGCATGGTGTCTATGGGCCCAAAGAGGGCGCATGCGCCGCAAGGGCTGGTCATGGCAGTGTTATATGCATGCAGGAGCACCTCACCACTTCAATGCACAGGGTGCCAACATGGCTTGGCAGCAGAGGCAGGAGTAGCCGTGTCTGCAGAAATGCCGTCATCTGTTCCTGGTCAGGTTCGTCTTCTGCCTCCTGCAGCGCCTGCTGGACCTGCTGACCCAGCAGCTGCAGAAACTGCAGCACCTGTGGCGGCAAGGCCTGCAGCCCTAGCAGCTGCAAAGCCTGCTGCAGTGCCCCTGGCTGAGGCTGCTGCGGGGCAGCCTGCTGCTCGCCGCCATCGTCCCCAGCTGCTGGCTGCGGCTCCGCGGGTGGTGGCTGGGCCTGCGGTTGAATGGCTTGGATGTGCTGCAGCATCTGTTGGAAGTCCTGAAGCATGTGATGGAACGGTACAACCTCCATGTGGACGTGGGGCGGGGCTGGGACATGGTCGGCTGGCACTGGGATCTGAATCTGATGGTGCACGATGTGTACATAGGACAGGATGCGTGCTGGGCCCTTGCTGCTGTCAAGTATGAGGCCCAGCTTTGTCACATGGGTGGGCAGGGACTGGCTTAGCACTCGCAGTGCGCTGGCTGTGAATGCTGGGTCCTTATGGTCCGCATGGAAGGTGAGGCACTCCACATCTGCATGGCGACATAAATACACCCATGCACAGGGTATGTGGGCGGGTGTCAAGCTTGTCTGGCCTTGCATGCTGTAGGCCCATGCAGTGACGTACGCGCACACATACATGTCACAGTGTGCATTCAAGGGGCATGCAGTGCCAAGGCGCGCACGCATGACGGTCAAGTGACTGCAACCCACCTTGCGATAAGCACTTCAGGATGATTTGTAGTGTAGCGGCATCAGGGCTGTACAGGTGCAGTGTCACGGGGTCGCCACAGCCCGCTGCACGGAGCGCGTCTGATCTGTTGGGCACTGGAGCAAAGCACAGACTGGGGCATGACTGCACTGCTGCGTCAGCGTCAGGCAGGGAGGTCTTGTATGGCGTGTACACATGGCCTCTGACAGTCACTGCAAGGAGGAGGGCGACACACATGGTCAATCATAAGACTACACAAAGGTACGCATGCGCACCCAAAGAGACGCACGCGGACCCCGCGGCGATACACAAAGAAGGCATGCAGCAGCTCCATGGGCGAATGCTGTCTGCGCCTGCATGTGCGCATGCGTCGTGCGCGTGCTATGCATACCCTTAGAGCACGTCTTCACAGGTAGGTATGCCAGTATCTTGTACGGTACGTATCCACTAAGCGTAAGAGACTGCCAGGGTGTGTCGGGCTGCTTGACGCGTGGCTTTGGGTAGCCGAGGTGGCGTGTCTCATCCAGGGATAGGAAGGTGAGGGTCACGTGCCGCAGGGAGCTCAGAAGGTACAGGGCAGACTGGCAGAGGTCGATGTTGGTACACCGGTCAATCACCAGGGTCAGTGTGCGCAGCGCCAAAGCGAAGTTGACCTGCACGCAAGTGCAGCAGTGCTGTTATTAGCTCAGTATGTCCGTACAAAGCCGGACCGTGTGGAATGTGGGTGCATGCGTGGGTTTTGCGTCCGCGGCATAGAATATGTGGGCGTGGCGTGGGTTCCATGCGGCGTATGAATGTGCATACGTGCACGGTACCTATGACTCACGTTGCGTAAGAATGGAAAGGCGTAGAGAGAAGCCGGTGCCGAGAAGCTCTTGCAGTGATCAGCAACAGCACCTGCGGGCAGAGGGAATATGTGATACCAGTATCGTAACAGTGTTTCATGGCACACAAACCTTGCCGTCACGTGACTGCAGTACAGCAGTACAATCTGCGCATCTGTTCTTCCCTGTGCCCTTTGTGAGCTCCTTACCTGAGATGGCTGGCGCTATAGGCTTCAGGTTGCCACCGGAGCCGTTGTATACCTCCAGGTGTTGTATGTGCAGGGTGGGCGGGGGGTTGGGCGCGACGGTGTCCGCGGGCGCGTCTTTGCAGCTACAGTCCCGTAACCGCAGCGTGTGGAGTCGGCTGTAGTCACCCAGCTGCGTTAGGAGCTGCTGCCACTGTGCAGTGCCCAGCGCGATCCTTTCCAGCGTCAGGGCGGAGAGTAGATGCGCAGGCAGGCAGTGGAGAAAGCGCCCCCGCAGACTGAGGTGTACGTCTGGCGCTGGACCGCTGCTGTCTGCGCTGCACGCCTGTAGTAGCCTGGCCGTGTAAGGGCTGCGACGCCGTCGGCTCTTGTTCAGTGTGAGGTTCACGCGGTTTGCGCTCGCGAGGGCCAGGTGCGCGGCGTCCTTACAGGTCCTGAGCAGGGTGAGGACCTCCGCATTGCACACATCGCCACGCAGCAGAAGAATTTGCAGCGCTTGCCATCCTGCAGAGCGGGCCAAATGCAGAAGGGTTTGCAGACACGCAGCAGAACCCTGCTGGGAAGGTCGTGATCAGTGTCACAGGGGCCCTCTCCTGTCCTCTGCTGCCACCTGGCTCTGCATTCGTGGGCTCCTGTGGTGCTGACACATAGATCTGTGAGCGCGGAAGGCGCAGGGAGCAGCCATTGCGCGCTGGCGCACCTGGCGAGTTGGGTCCGCGGAAGAGTCCAGAGTCAGTCTCCATCACTTGCACTCCTGCTAGCCAGTTAGGCCTTCTGGCAGTATGATCAGTGATATGTGCTTGCAGTGCTGCTGCGTGCTGGAAGACCATCGGGGCTGATCTGTGCGTTGCTTCCAGAAGCCCGGTCACACGTCAAGCGATACAACGACAGGTCACAACGCAGAGCAATACGCGCACAACGGTGGGTTTGCCATACGTACACGTCAAGCTATACAGCTCAAGCTTCATATACCAGCACTCCTCAATCGCGCACAGCAAGGGCCCTAAGACGCCCTGCACAAAACACGGCCTACACAAAACACACGTCCACCTTCCCGTCGCTGCCCGTGTGCTCATCACGCCACCTAAGCACTGCGTCCTTCTCCTCTTGAAGCCATGGGCCCAGAGACTCCTTGCCATCGTGAGCAACTGTGATACACAAAACAAAAACAGACAACAGAAACGTCGTGTGTTGGTATGTGCGTGTGCGTGTAGGTGTAGGGGTGTGTGTGTGTGTGTGTGTGTCAGACCTTTGTGCATGCAGCAACTCACAAGGCCAGGCTCTGACGTTGGATAAGACGAGCTTGATGGACGTGGTTGCACTGTGTCCGATGGCCACATCTCTGAGCACATGCGACCACCTTTCCGCACGCTTGGGACCTCGCACCATGTCGTTGACCTGCGCAACACATACGCATGACGTCACTCAGCACAATAAGCGGATGACAACAAGCTGCACACCACCAAGAGCGTATCCCTGATCTGTGCATACCGTAGAGTGCATACCCTAGATCAGGAAGAGCTGATTGCGTGTGTGTGTGTGTGTGTGTGTGTGTCTGTGTGCCTGTGTATGTCTGTGTGCGCGCGCGTGCGCGCGCGCGTGTGTGTGTGTGTGTGTGTGTGTGTCGCACCACTCACCACTTCCACACACACAGTCTTGACATGACGTGGCAGCTTCGCCAGCAAGCGTCCCACACCCAGCTCCTGCTGCTCTTCAGGCCCCATCTCCTCAGGACCCTGGTTGAACATCGCCTGCAGCTGCCCACCAATCAGCTGCTGAAGCATGTTGACTAGCCCACCCGGCGCCCCAAGTGGGGGCAGCATACCAGGCGGTGGCTGGAGTTCGACCATCTGCGGCGGCGCCCCCGGTCCCACGCCTGGACCCGCCATAACATGCACCATCGCTGCACCGAACAGTGGAAAACCAAAGGGGTCAGGCACAGGCAGCTGTGGCGGCGGACCTGGCGGGGCAGCAGCCGCAGCCTGTCCGGCCGGCTGCGCAGCTGGGGCCGCCGCAGCTGCGGCAGGCTGAGGTGCGGCTGCCACATCCACAGCCTCCATATCGGCGTCTCCAGCTTCCCCATCCCCACCTGCCCCTTCCTCTTCCTCCGCTTCACCTTCGCCGTCCTCCTCTGCTCCCTCCCCTTCGTCCCCGTCTTCCTCTACGTCGCCCTCTGGTGGTGGTGGTGGGGGCAATTGGATCGCGTCATTGTGTGGGAAGATATGTGCCGTACTAAGGCCGTTTTCTAGGCGGATGTGCAGACATCTCACATGGGCTGGCAGGTCACGGGCTAGCACGTCGAGACAGCCTGTGTTGAGGGCGGGTGCACCGGCCATGGCGTGAAGACTGAGGCACTCCACATCTGCATGCACCCACACCCACACACACATGCACACACATTACCACACATAGCATGGTTGCGCACTGGCGTGTGTGTGTGTGTGTGTGTGTGTAAGTGTGTGTGGGGGGGCAAACAGATTAATGTGCGTTTGTGTGTGTGGGGGAAGCATCGGACAGTGCATAAATCATTGAAGCCTGTGTGTGCTTGCATGTAGGCACGCTGACATGTGTAACAACCAACCTGGTGACATGCGCTTGACTACAGTTGCAAGGGTGTCCACAGACAGGCTGTATACGTGCAGAGTCTTGGGCTTGCCCAGGCCAGCAGTACGGAGCGTGGCAGATGTGCTGGGCACAGGGCTGAACTTGACGTGTGGGCATGACTGCACGATGCTGTCTGCGGCCTCGAGGGAATAGTGTGTGTGGGTGTAGACAGACCCCAAGACGGACACTGCAAGGGACATGACACACACACACACACACATCAAACAAAAGCAGTTGCAATACACATTCCCTGCCATCTCGACTCTGTTGTACCTGCAGGTATTCTTGCACGCATGTCAGCATGTATGTGTCTTTGTGCTGCATCTGTGCAAAGCTGTCACACAAAGCTGCGTCATGCGTGCCGCTCTTTCTTTTCTGTCTTGCCTACAGTGCTTGCTAAGTGACGTGTGCCATATGCTTACCTTTTGGTGTCGACACAATCGGCAGGCTGGCTAGGATGTTGTAGTGCACAGAGCCGCTCAGGGTCAGGGACTGCCACGGCTTTGCGGGCACGACATGTACTGGGGAGGTGATGAAGCCGCGTGATAGACGCAGGGAGTTGAAGTTCAGCGTCACGTGCTGTAGGTTGCTCATCTGTGTCATGACACGTAGGCTGGCACGGAGGCTCTCGTCACTGTCAACCGTCAGATGTATTGTCTTGAGTCCTTCAGCAAAGGAGGCCTGCATGCCAAGAATGACAACAACACACACCGCGTTGAATCAGCAACCGCATCCTGGTAGAAGCACTCTCGTTGTGTGCAACTCCGTACTGTCACGGGCGTAAGGTGAAGTGTGGCTGTCGAGGCTGTCTGTGTTCTCTTGATTGGCGTCGTATGCTATGCCATGTGTTGCTGCAGCGCCTGCTGACCGGGCACGCTCGGCGGTGCGTACTCACGTTGCTGGTTATCCATGGCACGCAGGCCGTTGCGGGGACCTTGATGCTTGAACAACGTCTCGCAAGGGCACCTGCACACGGACAGCAAGGACACATTCATGTGTACAGCAGTGTCTGTGGTAGGAGTGTACTGCCTGGCTAGTATTATGCTTCTATCCGTGCTGTGGCCTGTACTGTATTGCCTGGACTACACTGCTATGAGGCTCACCTGTGACTGTAGGCATAGCCGCGACCATAGCACACGTCCTATCGAGGGGGCTGTCTATCTCAAGCTTCTGGAATGCGCCCGCCACCACAGGGACTGAGCTGGCCTCGCTGTACGGGTTCGCGTTGTAGCAAGTGCAGCCCTTAAGGCGTAGTGTGCCGAGCTTGGTGTGGTGTTGCAAGTCCGTGAGGAAGTCCTGCCACTGCTCGCGGGTGAGGGCGGTGTCCTTGAGGCATAGGTAGGCAATGTGGTCTTTGGGCAGTGCGTGCTTGAAGACCCCATGGAGCGTGAGGTGGACTTGGGCGCCGCGTGGTTTGGAGCCAGATGCGTTAGCTGGTATCTGCCGCAGTAGACTGGTGAAGAGGGTGCCCTGCTTGTGTTGCTTCTGGAACGTGAGCTTTAGGGGCTTGTCTGAGCAGGAAATGACGACTCTGGCCGCGGACTTGGACGCCTGGAAGAGGGCTGCGCGCTGCGTTGTGCCTAGCTCCTTCCTGAGTAGCAGGACCTGTAGAGCTTCCCATCCTGCAAGGAGCACGCCAAGACAGGCGGGAAGCGTTGTGGGACACGTCTGACCCCCCGTAACGCGGGCTGGTCCAAGGTGCTGCGCGCGCGCTCTGCTAGCTGTGCTGTGGGCTGCCGCGCATTCAGGTAGCTGCAAAGAGTTCTTTCATGGCCGGCGCGGCCTCTGGCGCCTGGGCTGTGGCATGACTTCGGTCCACCTACCTATCGAGGTGTCTGTGTCGAAGCAGCCTCTTTGGCCTGGTGCTGTTGCCATTGCCACTGTTGTACGTGCTTGCGCCAAGACGCTGTGGCGCCTGCAGAGGCTGCGGCGCGTTAAGAAAGAAGAGGCTCGCGCTCGGCGTTACAACGGGTTCTAAGAGCAGGCGTTGTAACAGCGCACTTGTGAGTATGCTGCAGACCACACACCACGCTCAATCCGCCCAGATCACAACCTCAGCTGCCATGCTACAGACTGCAGCGCCCCATGGGCTTACTCAAGGCATTACGTTGGTACCTTGTACGTATGCCCCAGTGCGTATCACTGGCTCCTCGCACCCTCTGCATTAAAAGGGGTGTGCTCAGGGAAGGTGCTCTGCCCCCACGGGTTCAAGGGTGCTCTGCCAACGAACGTACATAAAAAACTTTACATTACCGCCATAACAACACAGTACGAACGCAATGTTAGCCTTTGAGCCTTCCAAAAGCGCTGCCTGCCTTGGCCTACGTTTGCCGAACCACGCAAAGTATTCACAAAACAGACACAAATGGGAAGGGCGCACACGAAGGTCACTCACACCCGCTACACAAAGCACAAGGTCACATTGCCATCGCTGCCCGTGTGCTCATCACGCCACTTGAGAATGGCATCCTTCTCCTCTTGGAGCCAGTGGCCCAGAGTGTCCTTGGCGCCGTGCACATCTACAGCACACACGCAAACAACAGGGTAATAATGCACGTGTGTACATAACACATACTGGTTCGCTCAATGTTTCATCGCACACCCTATCACGCAGACAGCAGTTCAAAAGACATCAACACTCACCCGTGGATCGCACGTTGGCCAATACGAGCTTGATGGGGTTCACAGTGTTGTACTGATGAGCGAGCTCGCGCAGGACATGCGTCCACCTGACCACCCGCTCCTTGCCTGGGATCCACAGGTTGTTCTACGACAAGCGCAATTCGCCACAGAATGACACACACACACACACACACACACACACACACACGCACACAATCATAGGGGGTACTCTGCATGACCTCCCTTGCTTCATGGTGTTTCTCTGGTCCCTCGGCAGACATAACAGGCAGACATAACAGTGTGTGCGCGCGCGCGTGTGTGTGTCAGTCAGCAATGTGTGTCGCACCACTCACCACACCTCAATACCCTCAACACACCTCAATACCACTCACCACACCTCAATACACACAGTGTTGACATGACTGGGCAGCTTGGGCAGCAGCATGCGGTCGGCGGCTGGTTGCTGCTGCACCTGTGCAGGCCCCTGACCAAGAAGGAGTTGTATCGCCTGCTGAACCAGGTTCTGGGGGTGTGCCTGAGCTGGTGGGTGCTGCTGCGCTGCAAGTTGATGATGGGCAGCTGCAAGCTGCATCAGCTGGCCAGGGCCCAGCCCAGCCAACATCTGCAACTGCAACAGCTGGCCGGCCGGCTGAAGCTGCGCGACTTGTGCGGCCGGCTGGCCCGCAGGGTTAACAGCAGCACCTGGTGGTACCACCACTGGCGCTGCAGCCGCAGCAGCCTGACCTTGGGGCTGAGGCTGCGCCTGGGCTGCCTGTGGCGGCTGGGCTGGCTGGGCTGGCTGTGCTGGGCCGTTGCCTGCCTGTGCTGGCTGTGCTGGCTGGGGCAAGGCTGCCTGGAGAAAAGGTGGGAGAACAAACTCGCGCTCGAAGATGCAAGCAGCACGCATGCGGCTGTCGAGCCTCAGACACACGCACGTGACTCGCGTCGGTAGGTCACGAGACAAGACGTCGAGACAGCCACGGCCGAGGACGGGCGTGATAGAGGTCCCGTGCAGAGTGACGGAAGCAGCATCTGCATGCACCAAACAGCAAACGAACACGCGCGGGACGGTCAACTCAATTTGAACACTAGTGTGCCACATGCCTACAGCTCATGTCTAACCAGCTACTCATGCGCGGCCCACGCAGCGGAGCGGCGCGTCACTGTTACACTGTGTGCGGCGGTATGTGCCACGGAGCGAGTGGCGGTGTGTGTGTGTGTGTATGTGTGTGTATGTGTGTGTGTGTGTGTGTGTGGGCCTCACTCATACCTGCTGGAAAGCGCGTCAAAACTAAGCCGAGAGTCGTGGGAGGGAGGCTGTGTAGGTTGAGCGTCTTGAGCCTGCCCATGCCAGCGCCACGCAAGGCGAGGGACGTGTTGGCCGTACCGGAGAGCCTGAGATGTGCGTAGGCCCTGACGGCGTCGTTGGCTCGCGGGAGAGAGTTGTAGGGCACTGCGACGTGGATTTTGCCATGAATGATCACTGCGAACACAGCAGATGACAAGGACACTCAAACAACTGTGGAGCTGACAAATCATTATTGTCTTTGCTCATGTGATAAGTAGTAGCAGGCACCGACCCTCATCCCCTGCATACAGTAGGGTTGGCTGGGCGTCGCAATGATACAACCCATGCGACCCATGCTCTCGCTAGGGTCGTGTACTGGTACAAAAGCAGTTCCCTTCACTCATGTGTGCCATGGACTAGTGACATACTGACCTTTCGCCATGCGTGGAAGTGGTCTGCCCAGAATGTTCCAAGGCACAGCACCGTTGAGGGTCAATGAACGCCACACTTTGTCTGGTGGGAATGGGATGGACACAGCAGGCACAGGGCGCGCTCTGCGCTCTGAGGGGAACTGAATGACCACGTGCTGGATGTTCTTCAGTGGCCCGAGAACCGCCAGACTTGTCTGAAGGCCCGCAGAGTCGTCTGCGATGAGGCTGACTGTGTGTACACGGCGAGCGAACGAAGCCTGCATGGACAACAGAGCACACCGCGCTTGTCGTTGCGCCTTGCGTCATGGCCCTTGGCGTCACAGTTTGTGGTCTGTGTGTGTGTGTGAGGGTGTGAGTGCGCGCGTGCGCGCGCGTGTGTGTTTGAATGTGTTCGTGTATGTGTGTGTATGTTTCTGTGGGACTTACGTTGCTTGTCATCCAGGGCATGCCAGCGGAGGCGGGAAGTTTGACGCTGGTGCAGCGCGGAGCCAGGGTACCTGCACCGCCATACAGACAAGCTAGTCAGACACGTGTTGCACCCACTTCCTGGCTGTGCTAGGTGTGCAGCTAAGTAAAGTCAGTATGGCAAGTGCTTTGGCAAGTACTCTTTTGCAAGCACTCTGTGCGTACCCTGACTGACCTGTAATCGCAGGCATAGCTGCCACCATGCTCAAGGTCTCTGCTGGGTTGTTTTCGATCTCGAGCCTATCAATGGTGATTGCAAACTTGCCAACGGAGTGCGCTCCGTGCTGTGTATTGGACATGCCCGCGCCAGAGCAGGAGCAGCCTTGCAACTGGAGCGTACGCAGCCGCTGGTACTGCCTAAGGCTGTTAGCGCAGGCAAACCACTCTTCGCGGGTGAAGGAGGCGCCCTTGAAGCACAGACGGGTGATGTGGTCGCGCGGGAGACAGTGCTCGTGGCCCCAGCATAGCGTCAGGTACACCTGGGATCCTTGCTGCTTGGAGCCTGCAACTGGCTTGGGAAGGTGGGTCAGCAGGTCGGCGAAACACGTGCTATTGTGACGGTGGCGAGCCAGAAGCAGTCTGAAGGGCTTGGCGGAGGATGAAAGGACCGTCTCGGCCGCGGTCTTTGAAGCCCGGAAGAGCGTAGATATCTGGGTCTTGTCAAGACTGTCCCTGAGAAGCAGGACCTGCAGCGCCTCCCAGCCTGCAAAGAGCACGCACAGGCAGGGGCGGGGAGCGTTGTGGGACACGTCTGACGGCCGTAAACGCGGACTGGTCCGAGGTGCCCCGCCGCGCGTTCCGCTGCCCGTGCTGTGGGCTTCTAAGCTACTGGTGATATGAAAGGAGACCGTTCATGGCCGGCGCGGCTTCTGGCGCCTGGGGTCTGGCTTTGGCCGGCGTCCACCTACCTATCGAAGTGTCTGTGTCGAAGCAGGCTCTTTGGCCTGGTGCTGCCGCCATTGGAACTGCTGCACGTGCTTGGGCTCTGCCCCAAGACACTGTGGAGCGTGCTGAACTGGGGCTCATTAAGAAGAGACGTTCGCACTTGGCGTTACAACGGCTCTAAGAGTAAGCGTCGTAACAGCGCGCTTGTGAGTATGCTGCAGGCCATCACACCGCGCTTGTTGAGAACTTGAGAGCACTTGCTGCCTCCGTAAAATTGCCACGCAACAGACACGAACGTCACAGCTGAGCTGCGCCTTACCGCGTTACGTTGGTATCTCGCACGTACGCTTCAGTAGGTATCACTCGCACAGGGCTCGGTCCCAGACCTCGGCTTAAAGTGCCCCAAAGTCACGCACCTCCAGCGCATTTACATATGCCTACTAAGCGACAAGCTTGTCCACTCTGCGAGCCACAAGCAAGGCTACTATACAGAAGATCGAATCAATGTAACCGTTACATACGCTGGCTGGACGCGCACTGAGAAAGCGTACCTAGTGGTGTTCAAGCCCGCACCCCATACCAGCAATGATAACCAGACAGATGCTGCAGCTTGCTAACCTATACAAAGCCGCTCCAATCAGAGCGAAGGGTGAACAAATCTCATGACGCATGCTACTTAAGAATGACAGTACCCTGATGAATGGCCAGGATGAATGTAAGAATCACAAACGTACAAATGGATATCTAGGCGCCTGGTCTCAGGCTGGCACACTCGCAAAATCAGCGCTTCGCAAGCTCTGCATGAGGCGATATGTCCAAAGCGAGCCAAAAGGCGTGAGCTACGTCTGTCTATGTATCTCCAGCTATGATAAGCGCGCAAACGCTCCTACCTCGCTGTCCGCATCAGCAGTCTGTCTGCCGTAAAGCGCTCGGTCCGGCAAGCCTGGCCGACTCAACTGCGCACACCTTCCTGCACTGTTGAGGCAAGCTCAAGGCATGGCTAGTAGCGGAAACCACAGGCCCTCGCTATCACCTGTCCTCATGCCTTGGATGCCCTCCTGCATGGGAAGGTGGCGGTCAGGCCAGTCGTGCCATGTGACACGTCCTGGCACGCCCGGACGGCCTGGCCGTCCCAGGCCCACCGGCCCCCAGTATGACCGTCCGAGGGTCAGGCCAGCTCAGTTGGCGTGCACCTCCTTGCGCGGGTGCTCCAGCAGCTCGATGGTCTCCATACGTGTCTGGTCGCGTGTGTCGTAGTAGTCATATCCGTGGTCTGTGTCTTCCTCTATGTCGAACTCAGCCTCACCACTAGCTATGAGTTCCTTGGCACGCTGAACCTGTGCAGGAACAGGGGTGCACACACAGAGGGACACACACACACGCAGAATGAGGGAAGAATGAAACACCATCACGCAGGCATGCAAGGGCATGGCTCGCACGAGGCTTTCTTTGCGCAGGGCATGGGCTGCTGCACATCTCTAGACACGACACCAGATACGCACCTCTATGATCTATGCACAGTAAGAGCCGTGGCAAGCTAACAACGACCATTCGCACGATGACACCCCAACGGTGTGTACATATGAAAGTGACATGGACTGAGACTCACCTCTCTTGTCCAGTCGAACTTGAACACGATCCACGTCAGTATGAGCGCCTGCAATGAGGCTGTGCAGGCCAGGCCTGTCCACAGTCCTAAGGCGCCTAGGCCCATGTGGAAGGCTAGGAGGCATGAGAAGGGCAGGCCAATGCCCCAGTACATGGAAAGGTTGATGATGGCACCGATCTTCTGACGACCACAACCACGCAGCACACCTGTAGGAGCACACACACGCACACCCGCAGACACGCACACAGAGATACAGCCTCTTCTCCGACACCGGAACACGCCAAGCACAGAATGTAGGTACCCAGAAAACCGCTTTCACGCTTTAGTACCGTTGACATAGCCTCGCGAGCCCACAATGGTAAATCTTAGCCTGTGTCATACCTTTGCAGAAAACAACACCCGTGAGTAAGAGCATACGGCCTTTGCGCGCTGGCGCAGGCATGTGTGTGTGTGTGTGTGTGTGTCTGCGTCTGCGTGTCTCGCACCTGCCAGCACTGTGTTTGCTCCCTCTCCTATGAGTGAAATCGCCAGGGCCGGCACAGCGAATGACGTCAACTGAATGACTTCAGGGTCAGTTGAAAACACAGCACCCAACTGCTCTCTGAAGAGTAACAACACGCCTGAGAAGACAATCATTGAGGTTGTGCCCAGCAACACAGCGACCTGCAGAGACACACACACACACGCACACACACACACACGTACACAGACACACCCAAACGTCTTTTCACGCAGGGGATGGCACAGTGATGGGGCGCGCGCGCATGTGTGTGTGTGTGTGTGTGCGCGCACGCGCGTGGAGGTATTGAGCACACACACAGAGAATGCGCACATGGCGTGTGTGTGTGTGTGTGTGTGTGTATGTGTGTCGGTGTGGTATCCACGCACCTGTGTATTCAGCCAGGCTAGCCTAGGCCTACTCGCACCCAGTTCGTTCCCCACACGCGTTGACGCAGCGCCCGACAGCCCGTGTGCAGCGAAGAAGCACACCGCATGTACGTTGAACGTGATGCCCATCATACTCATTGTCATCTCAGGCCTAGGCAACAGCCCACTGAGAATAACAATGATCTCAAACGTCCACCAGTCAAGACAGATCATCACCATGGATGGGGCAGCAACCCTGCAAGGGGCACACACACACACACACACACACACACACACACACACACACACAC
>VFQQ010004137.1_pt1 | contig 13119 bp, 9 predicted proteins | sample 3512341 | NCBI WGS metagenome assembly VFQQ01 (sample SAMN10412373, study PRJNA504923) | tailings metagenome | isolation source: Relicate 2 Philex TSF1 revegetated site | place: Philippines: Tuba, Benguet | collected 2017-08-29 | reverse complement strand
GAAGAATCCCCCCGAATGGGAGGCCCGTCACCAGAGCACGGCCCCAGCACCCGAAGAAACCCGCGCCCCATCTCCCCTCCCGAGCACCGCCGATTGGCGTCGCAGCCCTGTTAGCGCAACCCATCGTGCCACGCCGCCCCGGTCCAGCGGAACGCTGGGGTCCGACGGGACGCTGGGTGGGGAGGTGGTTAGACTGCGTGATGAAACGGGTCCGGGTTCCCTTTCGTTGAGGCGTCCTGCTCATGCGACCTCCGCGTTCGTCCGTGTTCGGTATCGGCCACGCTCCCCTCTCGCGCCGCGCGTTGTTGCGCGGGGCCGGCGTGGCGCTCGCCCTCCCCTGCCTCGAAGCGATGCAGTCCGCCCGGGCCGCGGAGGGGGATGCCGTTCCCCGACGACTTGTTGCCATCGAGACGAACATGGGGATCCTTCCCCAGTTCTTCTTTCCCGAGGGGGCCGGCCGGGACTACGCCGCGACGCCGTACCTCGAAAAACTCGCAGCCCACCGGAACCAGCTGACGGTGCTGTCGGGGGTCAGTCATCCGGGCGTCACCGGCGGGCACGCGGCGGAAAAGTGCTTCCTGACCGGGACACCCCATCCGGAGCGGGGCGGGTTTCGCAACTGGGTGTCGATCGATCAGTTTGCGGCGGAGTCGATCGGGAACCGGACGCGGTATCCGTCGCTGGTCCTTGCAATGAGCGGCGAGAACAACCAGACCCTCAGCTTCACCCGGAGCGGCGCCCCGATCTCGGCCGAGCGGAGCTCGAAGCGGCTGTTCCAGAACCTGTTCGTGCAGGGGAAGCCCGAGGAGGTCGCCGCCAACGTCGAGGCCCTTCGCCGGGGGCGGAGCCTGCTCGATTTTGTGGGGGACCAGTCGAAGCGGCTGAACCGTTCGTTGTCGCGGGGGGACCAGCAGCGGCTCGACCAGTACTTCACGGCGGTCCGGGACCTGGAGGGGCGGCTGGCGTCGTCGGAGTCGTGGGAGCACAAGCCGAAGCCGCAGGTTGCGGTTTCCGCGCCGGACGACATCGAGGACATCAAGGAGTTCGTCCGGAAGACGAAGCTGATGTTCGACGTGATGAAGCTCGCCCTGGAGACCGATTCGACGCGGATCATCTCGCTGTTCATCGATACCACGGTGATTCACAACATCACCCACCACGGGAACCGGCCGGAGATGCTGGCGGAACTCCGGGGGAAGGAAGAGGGGCAGTTCGAGGTCCTGAGCGGGTTCCTGAGTGCGCTGGCGGGGACCGCCGAGCAGGGGGAGACGCTGCTCGACCGGACGATGGTGCTGTACGGGACCTGTATGGGGAGCGCGAACTCGCATTCGAACGTGAACCTGCCGGTCCTGCTGGCGGGGGGTGGCTTCAAGCATGGGCAGCATCTCGCGTTCGACCAGCAGAACAACTATCCGCTGACGAACCTGTTTGTCTCGATGCTCCAGCGGCTGGGGCTCGAGACGAGCGAGTTTTCGACCGGCAAGGGGACGTTCCGGGGTCTCGAGATGACCTGAGCCCGGCGTTCGCTTCCCGGTCCGTGCTGTTCCCCTCGTGGATGCGTCTTCGATCGAGAGTGAACCGGATGCCTCTGCTGCTCTCTCCGTTCGTGTTTCGCGCGGTCCGTTGCCGGGCCGGTGCTCTGTTATTCGTGGCCGGCTGCGTCCTGCTGTCGGCCCGCCCGTCGTTCGGGGCGGATCTGCCGGCGTTCTTCCGCTCGCACTGCCTCGAATGTCATGACGCGAGTGCGAAGGAAGGGGGACTCGACCTGACTGCGCTGTCGAGCGAAGACGCGGCGCTCGCCAGCCCGGAGACGTTTGCGAAGTGGGTGCGGGTCCATGACCGGATCGAGTCGGGGGAGATGCCGCCGCGGGACAAGGCCCGGCCGGCGGCGGACGAGGCGCGGGAGATTGTTGCGGCGCTCCGGGAGCGGTTGGTCCGGGCGGACGATGCGCGGCTCAAGGCGGAGGTCCGGACCGGGCTGCGGCGGCTGACCCGCGTCGAGTATGAGAACACGGTTCGGGACCTGCTGGAGCTGGATGGGATCCCGTTGCAGGGGGATCTGCCCGGGGATGGTTCGGCGCACGGGTTCGACAAGAACAGTGATGCCCTCGACATCTCGCACGTCAACCTTTCGAAGTATCTCGACGCGGCCGATCGGGCGCTCGAGATGGCGATCGCCACGCGGCCGGCGCCGCCGACGGTCGTGAAGCGGCGGATTTCCCTGGCCAACCCGGCGGGGTTTGTGGCTCACGTCCTGATGCATGGGGACGGAGTGCTGCTGAAGAACAAGCGGCCCGATCCCGACTTCCCCCCGGCCGGGGAGCAGGAACATCTCGACCAGGGGGCGCATGAGCGGCTCGGCTCGTTCCGGAACGGTGCGACGGTCGGCCTGTTCCGGACCGAGGATGAGTCGTTCCATCCCTACTTCATCGAGTTCGTCGCCCTCTATCCCGGCCGCTACCGGCTCCGGACCTCGCTCTGGAGTTTTCAGTGGGACAAAGGGGAGGTCCTCGCCGCCCGCGGGACCGAGGCGGCGCGGCTCTCGATCGTGCAGCTCACCGGGGATGGCCGCGGCGGCGGGCATCCGAGCACGGTGCTCGGTTACTTCGATGCGCCGTCGATGCAGGAGCAGGTTCATGAAGTGACGACCTGGCTGAACTTCAAGGAGACGATCGGATTCAACGCGGCGTCGCTGGCGCACGCTCATACCCGCGGTCCGAAGCGGGCGCTCGGGTTCACCGGTCCGGCGATCGCCTGCGACTGGTTCGATATCGAAGGCCCGCTGCATGACGTCTGGCCGCCCCGGAGCCACAAGGCTCTGTTCGGCGATCTTCCGCTCGAGGAGTTCCGGCCGGAGACGTTCGGGACCGCTCAGGCTCCGCGCCGCAGGCCGGTTCGCCGGGAAGTCGGGGCGGGCCAGAACGAGCCCGACCCGGAGCCGGGGATCTGGACGGTCCGGACGGAGCAGCCGCTCGAGGAGGCGGACCGGCTGCTCGAAAAGTTCCTTCGCAAGGCGTTCCGGCGGCCGGTGGAGCCGGAGACCCGGCAGGCGTATGTCGCCCGGGCGGCGGAGCGGCTGCAGGGGGGAGAGACGTTTGAGGCGGCGATGCGCGAGGCGTACCGGACCGCTCTCTGCTCACCTGACTTTCTGTATCACGTCGAGCCCGCCGCGCAGCTGGACGACCATGCGTTCGCCAGCCGGTTGTCGTACTTCCTGTGGAACTCGATGCCGGATGAGGAGCTGCGGGCCCTGGCCGAGGCGGGGACGCTGCGGCAGCCGGAGGTGATTCAGACGCAGGTGGAGCGACTGCTGGCCCATCCCAAAGCGCAGCGGTTCATCGACGACTTTCTCGGGCAGTGGCTCCGGCTCCGGCAGATTGCCGCGACCGATCCCGACAACAAGCTCTATCCGGAGTTCAACGTCTATCTGCAGGACTCGATGGTCGCCGAGACCCGGGCCTACTTCCGGGAGCTGCTGGAGAAGAACCTCGACGCGACACATCTGGTCCGGTCGGATTTCGCGATGCTCAATGAAAAACTGGCGGTCCACTATGGCATCCCGGGGGTCCAGGGGTCGCAGATCCGCCGGGTTGCACTCCCGCCGGGGTGTCCGCGGGGCGGATTCCTGACGCAGGGTTCCGTCCTCAAGATCACCGCCAACGGGACGACGACCTCACCGGTGCCGCGGGGGGCGTTCGTGATGGCGCGGCTCCTCGGTTCCCCTCCCGATCCACCGCCGCCGAACATCCCGGCAATCGAGCCGGACGTCCGGGGGGCGAAGACGATCCGGGAGCAGCTCCACCGGCATCAGAGCGACGCGGTCTGTGCGTCGTGTCATGCCAAGCTCGACCCGACCGGGTTCGCGCTCGAGTCGTTCGACGTGATCGGCGGCTTCCGCGACCGGTACCGCTCGATCGGCGAGGGAGATCCCGCGCCGCGGGGCTCGATCGATCCCTTCATCGGGATCGGGTTCAAGCTCGGCCCCGCGGTCGATCCCTCGGGGACGTTCGACGACAAACCGTTCCGGGATGTGGTGGAACTGCAGGGGCAGCTGGCGGCCAACCCGCGGCGGCTCCTGACGAACCTCGCCGAGCAGTTCACGGTCTATGCAACCGGCCGGCCGATTGCCTTCCGGGACCGGGCTTCGATCGCCGACCTCGTCCACCGGACGGAGGAGCGGGGGGGCGGGATCCGGACGTTGATCCGGGAACTCGTGGTGAGCCCGTTGTTTCAGACCCGCTGAATTCGTCCCTCGCCCTGCAGACGCTCCCTCCGGAAGCTTCGACGATGATCCACCGCACTCTCCTCCGACGACTTCGCAGCATCCTGACCGGGATCGGCGGGGTGGTCCTGCTGACGTCGGCCGCCGTCCCGGCGGGGGACGAACCGATGACCGTGGAGACCCGGTTCCAGATCACCGGGTTCTTCAGCCCGGATCGTGAGAAGGATCTCGTCGAGACGTTCGCGAAGCTGCCGCAGTTCGAGGTCCGCCGGCTCGACTTCGAGAGTGGAGAGGCACTCCTCCGGTATAACCCGGCCAAGGGGTTTCCCAACCGGGAGCCGGACAAAGCGGTCGAGCAGCTCGACTCGCTGCTGAAGCAGCACTCGCAGCACACGTTCGGCTGCCGCCCCCTCTGCACGCTTCCTCGCGAAAAGCTTCAACCGGTTGAGATCGCCGTCAGCGGCCTCGACTGCAAGGCGTGCAGCCTCGCCGCCTACGAGGCGGTCTACCGGCTCCCCGGCGTCGAGTACGCCGCGGCCAGCTTCCGCGAAGGACGGGTCGTGGCCCGGATCGATCCCGAGAAGACCAGTCGGGCGGCGCTCGAAACCGCCCTCAAAGAGCGGGGCGTTCACCTCAAGGCCCCCACCCCCTAACCCCCGCCCCCTAGCGCGGCACCTGCGGACCGATCGAGGAGCAGCCGGCGTCTGTTTGCGGGGATCAGTTGATTCCCGGAGCCGCCGACACGACTCCACCTCGAGATTTCTTTGGCTTTCGCGTCGTTCGCCCGCTTCCGTTCGGGATCCCGCAGGCGAGGAAATCGCCGGCCTGGCGGTCCTATCGCAATGCGAGAATCTCGCATTCACGGAGGGGCGTTTCCTCCCCCTCCGGCGTGCCGGGGAATGCGACGTAGCGTTGCGGCAGCATCGTTCCCGATTCTGCCCACGCCTTTGCGAAGGCCGCTCCCGATGGCCCTGCTCACGAACAGCGCCGCGTCGCTCCTGACTCTGCCCGACATGGCTCTCGATGCCGAAGCCTCGCGGCGGATGCGGGCCTTCTGTCGTGAGCTGTGGCGTTCCAGCAGCCACGTCACCTCACTCGAGGACCTCTACGCCTCCGTGGTCGGACTCGCCGTCCGGAACCTCGGCTGTCTCGCCGCCGGGATCTGGATGTGGCACGCCGACCAGCAGGTCTGGAAACTCACCGCTTCCTCCGGTCCCTTCGGGCGGAGTGAACTCGACCGGGTGACCGTCTCGATCAAGAACCCGGTCGCCCTGGCCGACCCGAATCGCCTCGTCTCGTCGGCGACCGCCCGGCTCCGCTCGCTCACGGAGTCGGTTGCCACCGCGGGGGGGCTCGGGCTGACGCTCGAGACGGCGAGCATCGCCTCGTTCCTCTCGCAGCCGGCGATGCTGGCGATCTGGTCGGACGATCCGGACGCGGGCCGCCTCGGCGGGATGGTCCGGATGGCGGCCGAAGACATCGGCGAAGCGGCCGGCGTCCTGGTCCGCCAGAACAAGACCCGCGACCTCGCCCAGATGGCGGACGCCGCGATCCACTACTCCCCGTGCGCCGTCATCGGCCTCGACCTGCAGCAGAACTGCACCCGCTGGAACACGACCGCGATGCAGGTCTTCGGGTGGCCGGAACGGGAAGTTCTGGGACAACCCCTGCCGATCGGCCGCGGCGACTCGAAGACCTTCAGCGACGCCTGGAAGCGTTGCCTCGACGGCCGACTGCCGATCCGGAGCGGTTGGACCGCCGAGCGATGGGACGGCACGACCTGCCCCGTGCAGGGGACGTTCGTTCCGCTCCGGGGCGAGAACGAAGAGGTCCGCGAAGTCCTGCTGCTGATCCGCGACGACAGCGCCGGGGCCGCCATCTCGCGGGCCCTGCAGCTCGAACTCGACGTCGCGCAGCTCTTGAACAAGTCTCCCTCGCTCGAAGCGGTCGCCGAGCCGTTCCTGACGCTCCTGGGAGAGCAGCTCGACTGTCAGGGGGGGGCGCTGTGGGTCTGTGAGCCCGAGTCGGGCTGGCGGGCCGCGGCCACCTGGAATACCCCTCGCCCCGTGCTCGTCGCCCGGCCCCGCTACCGCCTGCCGCAGGAGGAACAGGCCTGCGACGAGCGGCTCCGCCGCGAGAGCGCCGAACACCGGGATATCCTCTGCGTTGCCGGGACGGGCGAGCCTCGGCCGCTCCGAGGGGTCCCTGCCCGGGAATTGCTCGTCAAAGCCGGAATCCCGCTGATCGTCGATGGTGAGGCCCTGGGAGTGATTCTCCTGCGCGGGGTTTCACCCGGTCAGGATCCGCAGCGGCTCACCGATGTTCTCGAAGGGATCGCCCGGCAGGTCGCCCGCCGTCTCGCCCACGACCGGGCGGTCGCGGCGCTTGCCGAGCGGGAGTCTGCCCTCCGCCAGAGCCGCAAGGTCGAGGCGATCGGGATGCTCGCCGGGGGGATCGTTCACGACTTCAACAACCTGCTGACGGTGGTCCTCGGCAACTGTGAGCTGGCCCGGTTCACGGCGGGCGAAGAATCGCGCGTCCACCGCTTCATCGATGAGATCCAGATGGCGGGAGAGCGGGCGACCGCTCTGTCGCGGCAGCTCCTCGCCTTCTGCCGGCGGCGGGAGATCGTGCCGCAGATCATTCCGGTCGGCGAGAGCCTGCAGGCGTTCCAGCCGATGTTGCAGCGGATCGTCGGCCAGCCTTGCGCGGTCGAGGTCGATTCCCCCGACAGCAGCCTGGCGGTCCTGATCGATCCGGTCGAGATCGAGCAGGTTCTCCTCAACATGGCTTCCAACGCGCGGGACGCGATGCCGACCGGGGGCCGGCTCCGGTTCGCGACCTGCCTCACGACACTCGAACTGCGGGATCTCGTCGACTTCCCCAAGGCCCGGGCCGGGGAGTTCGTGCAGCTCGCGATCTCGGACACCGGCTGCGGCATGGACGAAGCGACCCGCCGGCGGCTGTTCGAGCCGTTCTTCACGACCAAGAAAGAGGGCCGCGGAACAGGCCTCGGGCTCGCCACGGTGTGGGACATCGTCGAGCGGGCTGGAGGAACAATCCGGGTCGACAGCCAGCCGGGAGTCGGGACGACCTTCACGATTGCACTCCCCCGCGCCGCCTCCGGGATCGTGCCGCGGCAGGTGGATGCTCCGCCGAGCGAGAGCCCGCGGGGGACCGAGACCGTCGTCATCGTCGAGGACGAGCCGGCGCTCCGGACTCTGGCCCGGCAGATCCTCGAGATCCATGGCTACACGGTCCATGCCTTCGCCAGCGGGGCCGAGGCGATCCCGTTCCTGCGGACCAATCGCAAGCGGGTCGACCTGCTCGTGACCGATCTGATGATGCCCGGGCAGACGGGGGACAGCATCGCCGCCGAGGCGCGGCGGCTCTCACCGGACCTGCCGGTGCTGTTCATGTCCGCCAATCACGATCTGCTGGAATCGATCGGACAGTCGTTCACCGGTCCGCACGGGACGCTGCGGAAGCCGTATGCGAGCGACAACCTGACTGTCGCGGTGCGGCGGGTGCTCGAGAGCGCGGTGCCGCGGTAGGGTCTGCGGGGGGCGGGTGACGGAGGACCAGTCGTTGACGCGTGACGATATGGGTTGGCCCGCGGGCGGCATTCTCCGGCCACCCGCCCCCCGCGCACCTGGCCGTGGCTCAGGCGACGTCGGTCCCCTCCGCGCCGGGCTCGACCGCCGTTTCGACCGCGACCTTGGTGCGGGACATCGGCTGCCGCATCTGCTCCGCCTGGGGAAGCTCGTCCAGGCTGTGGAGGGCGTAGGCTTCGAGGAACTGCTTCGTGGTCCCGTAGAGGTAGGGGCGGCCGAGCGAGTCGTCTTCGCCAAGGATCCGGACGAGCCCCCGCTCCATGAGCTGCTTGACGATCTCTCCCGACTGGACGCCGCGGATCGCTTCGATGTCGGCCCGGGTCAGCGGTTGCCGGTAGGCGATGATCGTGAGGATCTCCATGGCGACCGCCGAGAGCCGGAGGCGGGCCTGCCGCTGATGGATCCGGTCGAGCCAGGGGGCGTAGACCGGCGCGGTGAGCAATTGGAAACCGGTGGCCAGGCGTTCGATGCGGAATGCGGAGCGGGTCCGGTCGTAGGCGGCGTTCAGCTCTTCGATCGCCTGCCGGACCTCCACGATCTCGGCGAGGCCGGCGAACTGGAGCAGTTTCCGTTCAGAGAGCGGGCTGTCGGCGACGATCAGCGCCGCTTCGACGCGGGCCGCCTTGGGGGACCGGACCGACAGCGGGAGGGTTGCGCGGCTCTCCTGGACCTCGACCGCGGGACCGCGGCGGAAGAAGTGCCGTTTGAGGCCGTCCGCGGAAGGGCTCCGGGAAGCGGCCAGCCACGTCCGGGGGGCGAAGAGGGGGTTCGAGAAGAACGATCGCATGCCGTCCCGCCGATCTCAGCGGTTGAACCCGACCTGGGACTGATTCGCGAAGCGGCGCTGCATCCAGGTGTCGATCTGGCCGAGGACCCCGTCGACCGCGGCGAGCGGGTCGGTCGCTTCCGCTTCGAAGCGGCGGGTCACGCGGGGATCGTCGCCCGGCGAGAACATGCAGATGAACAGGAAGCTCTCGCCCGTCGAGCCCGACTCCAGGTGGAAGTGGGTCACGCCGAGCTCGGTGAGCCGGTCGCGGGCCTGCTTCCAGGTCAGGTTCGCCCGTCCCTGGACCCGTTCCCGCGGTCCCGTTTCGATCGAGTCGAAGGCGGAGGCCGACGCCATCGGACCGTCGTTGCGGGAGGCGTTGCCCCCCGACTTGCGGGGAGCAGCGTTCGATTCTTCGGCCGAGGCCCAGGCGTTCCCTTCGCCCCAGCTGGAGCGGCGGGCCGGCTGGCCTTCCGACTTGTGGCCGTCGTGATCGTCGTGGTCGTGCTTGTGATCGGAGCCGAACGCCGGAGCGCTCGCCTCTTCATTGAAGCGGGACGCGGCGCTGCGGGACTTCTTCTTCCGCGGGGCTTCGGACTCTTCGTCGTCGAAGTAGTCGCCGCGGGTCAGCTCGTCTTCCTGGCCCTTCTGAAAGAGGGAGCCGGGAGCCATCTGGGGGATCCCGAACACCGCCATCAGGCCGATCGCCGAGAGAGGGATCGACATGAGAAAAGCCGCAATGGTGCTTTTCATAAGGAGGACCTCCGTGTCCGGAACGCGGCATCATGCCCTTCATCGGCAGAGTCTGCCGAACCGTTCGGGCGGGGATGCTACCGGCGGTTCCAAATCACGGCAACTGCAGTTTGCGACCACTCGAAGACAACGGTGAGCAGGCTTCCGATTCTGTAAGAAAGCGAGTCCGTGAAGGAGAACCGATGAGCGTTTCCGTGGCCCCCAAGCCTGCTGCGAGAGATCCATTGCGATCGAAAAAAAGCGAAAGCGGGACCCTTTCGAGTCCCGCTTTCGATGCGGAGTCGCGATCGTGAGACCGCGACTCGGCCCGCATGATTCTCTGACCTCACTCGCGGGGAGCGGCCGGTTCCGGCTGAGCCGCGGGATCGGGCTGGACCTCGGCCCCGTCGAACGCCCCGGGCGGAAGCGACAGCGTCGTCGCCCCCGGAGCGGTGAACTGGACCTGGCCGGTCGGAGCCGGGTAGGCGAACTCCTCGGGCTTGGTCGTCACCTTCTCGCTCGTGTCGATCCCGTACGCCCGCTCCAGATGGCGGCGTTCGGCGTCCACGTAGGCGTCGGCCGCCCACGGGCCTTCGACCAGCCGGATGTTGTTGTAGTCGAGGATCGTCCCCTTCCGGAACTGGAGGTTGACGAGGGACTTGTTGTAGTCGACCAGGCTCGTGTAGTACGCGACCTGGGCTTCCGCCCGCCGCGACTGCGAGCGGACGAACTCGTCGACCAGGATGTCCTTTTCGCGGAACCGGGGCTCGAGGAACCGGACGTTCTCTTCGGCTGCCAGGAACCGGTTGAGGTTCGATTTGGCGGTGGCGAAGGACCGGGTCAGTTCCTGGAACGCGGCGGCGAGCTCCTGCGAGATTTCCTCTTCCTGGACCTTGAGGACCTGCTGCGCCTTGGAAAGGCGGATCTCGTAGTTGCGGACCTGGGCGTGGGCCGAACGGAACCCGAGGGGCATGTTGAACTGCGCCCCGAGGGTGTAGGCGTCCCCCTGGCCGGTCAGGATCGAGCTGTAGAGATTGCTGTTGCCGTTGTAGGCAATCGCGTCGTCCCCGAAGCCGTTGATCTGGTAACCGGCGATGGCGTCGAGCCGCGGCCGGGTCAGGCTGCGGGCGGCGCGGAGCTGGAGCTCGAGGCTCTTGACGTTCCACTTCTGGCGGCGGAGCTCGACGCGGTAGGTCAGGGCCTCGTTGAGGCTGCTGAACCAGTCGGGGACGAGTTCGACCGAGACCGGCGCGTCGAGGGGCCGCAGCACCGTGCCGTCGTTGACCGGCAGACCGATCAGCCGCCGGAGGGCGGTTTCACGGCTGTAGATCGCCGACCGGCTGTTGAGCGAGGCGGTCTTGGTCAGGTAGAGCTGGTCGCGGGCCTGGGCGGCGTCCGCCCGGGGGAGCTCCCCTTCGCGGAACTTCGTATCGGAGACGCGCCAGGTCTCGAGGGCGGCCTGGTACGCCCGGACCGCGGCGTCGAAGCTGCGGTAGGCGAGGTACAGGTCCCAGTAGGCGTACTCGATGTCCTGCGTGAGCAGGCGGACGTTGTTGTCGAGAGTCGCCAGGGAGATGTCCTGGTTGATCCGGGCGATCACGACCCCCTGGTTCACCCCCGAGATGCCGCCGAACGACTGCGCGATCGGACCGGCGATGCGGGTGAACTCGGTGCCGGCACCGGCGAGCAACGGCAACTGGTAGTTGATCCCGAGGTTCCCCGAGTAGGACGACGGGTAGGTCTGTCCGGGGAGCGGCTGCGAGAGGTAGTTGACGTTGTGGGTGATCCCGATCAAGCCCCCGTGGGCGAAGTTCTTGGTCAGGCTGTTCTGCCAGCTTCCGATCGACTGGTCGTACTGCGAGGGGAGGCCGGTCGAGTTCGGGAAGACCGTCTGGCGGCCGCCGGTGATCGTCGACGTGAAGTTGGCGTCGAACGCGGCGAGGGCCGCTTCGACACCGCGGGTGCCGAACAGGACCCCCGTCTCCTGGATCGCCGGGTCGTACACCGACGGGACCCCTTCCCCAGCGGTGTAGAGCTGGTTCCCCGTGGAGAGGAACTGGCCGGCGCTGCGGATGATGTCGTTGTTCTGGAGACCGATCTGCATCGTCTCCATCAGCGAGATCTCGCGCGTCGGCCACTTCTCCTTGGAAGCGATCGTGTGCGGCGGCTCGGAGCCCGAGACCGTCTCCGGATTCACGTTGTCGACGTTCGGAAAGTCGATCTGCGTGGCGTGCGTCCGGTAGTAGTCGGGATCGGGGTCGCCGAGAAAGCTGACCGCCGCCGGGTTGCGATTGCATCCGGCAATGAGCATGGTCCCCAGAGCCGCGGACGACAGTGCGCCGGCGAAGAAGTGACGCCGTCTCACCATGGCTACTCCCCCTGAAACATGACGCCGCATGGTCAGCGTGACGCGCGGCGGGTCGGGACGTCACAGGTGCGCCAGATGGCACGCGCCGGATGTCCGTCATGGGGAGTATCGACGGCCTATTTCGCACCAGATGATCGTTTCGACCTGTCCACAATGTCGGTATAGGGGAGACCGAGAGACCGCTTTACCAGGATTACCTCGCCTGCGTCGTTTCCCTCACAGGCATGTCCGACAAATTGAAGACAATAGCCACCGACAAAACTCGCAACTGCCCACCAAGGCTCGTTTTTCATAACGAACACGACAGGCAGAACGAACGTGATCGGCAGTCCGAGGAGGTGAAAAAACTGGTTGGCCGGATGCTGATGCCGCGCCGCGTAGTTCTTCAGAAATCGCCAGAGCATGGCCGCGTTCCTCTCAAGTTTTCGCCGGAGCAAGCGAAACGGCAAAAATCAGTCGTACGCTAAGCTTCCCGTTCGCCGAGACCTTCCCTTTGAGGAAGAACGTGTTCGCGAGCCGCTCGGTGATCTCGACTTCGATGTCGAGGGTGTCGCCGGGGTGGACCATGCGGCGGAACTGCACGTCGTTCATGCGGGTGGCGACCGGCACGTCTTCGCTCCCTTCGCCACCTGTTCCAGGGGGAAGAAGCGTTGAGATCAGGACGGCCGCTGCCTGCAGCGCACTTTCGCAGAGCAGTACGCCCGGAAAGACCGGGAAATGCGGGTAGTGACCGCGGAAGACGTCGAGGTCGGGTGAGAGGGTTTTGCGGGCGTGGAGTCTGGTGGCGTCGTGGGAGACGACTTCGTCGAGCCACAGGAACGGGGCGCGGTGGGGGATGCGGCGCTGGATCTCTTCGAGGTTCATTGCGGGGGATGGGGAGGGCGAATGAAAGCGGGAGTCATAGCCGGGCCGCGGTTCCGCTGGAAGCCAGCATCCTGCTGGACCGGGGTGGCCGTGGCACGATCCGAGCTATCGAGTCCCTGCAGGCTCACCGCTCTCGGCGGAACGAGCGTCCCCGCGCAACCCGACGCCATCGCCCACCCCGGTCCAGCGGGACGCTGGCCGCCGGAGGCACGTTTCCCTCGTGGAACCGGGGGAAACAACTGGCGTCCGCTTTAGGGAGCCGGCGTCGAGGACTCCCTCACTCATGACCGCGGGGAGTGCTGTGCCGACGTAATAGAGAGAGGAGTTCGCGACGCGTATCCGCGATGGGAGGCCCGTGGTATTTCAGAGTTCCACAACAGCAGCGGCGAGGGCTCCCATTCTCATCGCCGCGGGGAGTGCGATGTGAGCGTGTTGGAGAGGGAAGCCCGCCACGCCGGCTCCCCAAAGCGGACGCCAGTTGTGTTCCGTGGTTCCACGATCGAAGCGCCTCCGGCGGCCAGGAGCTCCGCCCCTGGACCCGGGTGGCCGTGGG
>VFQQ010004136.1_pt1 | contig 13122 bp, 9 predicted proteins | sample 3512341 | NCBI WGS metagenome assembly VFQQ01 (sample SAMN10412373, study PRJNA504923) | tailings metagenome | isolation source: Relicate 2 Philex TSF1 revegetated site | place: Philippines: Tuba, Benguet | collected 2017-08-29 | reverse complement strand
GGCGCCTGTTCACAGCCGCTCAGCAGGACCAGGCCGGCGAGGGCGAGGGGGAATATCCAGATGTTCTTGTGTAGCTGTTCCATGGGTGACTCCGCCAGACGGATTTGTGAATGGGCGGAGTCTGCTGCGCGGCATGACCAGCGACGAATCGAATGCCATGAAGTTGAATATCAGTGCTAATGATTATTGGCAGCTCATGGCGATGTTGCAGCCCGCCGCTTCGTCCCTGGCAAGGGCCCGGCTGCAGTTGCGCTCATTCATCGCTCTGTTCTGGCGGCGTTTCGAAGGCCGAGCGCACGGCCTCCACGACCCGCTGCGCGCGCTGGGCGTCCTCCAGCTGCGGGTAGGCCTTCTTCAGCTTGCCGGACAGCTGCCAGCCGTTCTCCCTGAGCGAGCGGATGATGCGATTGGCGTCCTGATCCGGCATTTCCAGCACCTCTTTCAGGCGCTCCTGGGCACGCTGGAAAACTACCAGCACTCGCGCTTCATCCGCCATCTCGGTGCGCACGGTGTGTTCGATGACCTGTGCGGTGTACAGCACGTGTTCGCTCAGGTCCGGATAGCGCCAGGCGAACAGGGCGTCGTCGTAATCGTCGAACACCAGGTTGCTCTGGGTGCCATCCTCGTAGGCCTTGAGCTCGCCAAAGCGGTAGGCCGCGGCATAGCGCTGCATGAAGGGCCGCGAAAACACCTCCAGCGTGCGGTCGTAGCGCGCGCGAAAGTCGATCGAGCTGGTGATGGTGGCCGATACGGGCAGGATCACGCCGTCAGGCAGCGCCTTGTCACGAATCAGCACGTCGTTGATCAGGAAGCGGTGCAGCCGGCCATTGCCGTCACGCATCGGGTGGATGTAGACGAAGGCGAAGGCGATAGCAGCGGCTCGGGCCAGCGGTTCGGCGCCGCGGGTGGCCGTCTCGAACGCTTTCAGCCCGTCGAGCAGCTGCGCCAGGTGGTCGAAGGGCGGGGCGATGTAATGCACGATGTCCTCGCGCATGGTGGCCTGGCCGACGAACACCGGCGAGCGCCGCAACCCCAGGCCGAACGCTTCGCTGCCGAGAATGCCCGCCTGCAGTCGCTGCAGGCTCTGGTTGCCCAGCGGGTCCTCGATATGCCCGCAGTACCTGGCGATCACCTGGGCGAAACGCTGGATGCGGTCGGCCTGGTCCTGCTCTTTCTCGATCAGGAAGCTGGCACGGGATTCCTTGAACGTCAGCCAGGTGGCCGTGCGCAGCAGGATGTCTGCGCCGAAGGCCTGGTTCAGTTCGCGCAGTGCCGCATCCAGGTCGAACTGCAGCGCCTGCTGCAGTGCCTCGGTACGGCGGATCAGCGGGCAGAAGTGCGGTGTGCCGGGCAGATTGTCGTTGATGCGCCAGCGCCGCGCGCGCAGCGGCTCGACCCGGGTCAGGTAGTGCTGCGCCGAAATCGCATCGACGTAGCCACCGTTGGTGACGTCCGGCACATCCAGGCGCTGCCCGGTCAGCCACTCATAGAGGAAGCCGGTGCGGCGGGCATACTGGCCGAACGGCGCTTGCCGGCACCAGGTTTCGATGGGCTCGGGGCCGACGGCGGCGAACAGACGGGCGAAGAACTCAAGGTGAATTTCCTCGTACTTCAAGCCGAACTCGAAATGGCCGGCGAAGCTGTCCGCTGGCTGGTAGCTGGCCGGATACCTGTTTTCGATAAGGCCGTCGCTCTCGCGACTCATCCGCGAGCTGCCGATCAGCGACTCGACATGCAGGGGCTGGACCGGCGCAATACCGTAGCGTTCGGCCAGTGCCTTGAAGCCAACCTGCATGAGTGAATTCCTTAATTGGAGTGAAAAATCGATAACAAAAAGCCGTTGCCGCGCGAAAACGATAATCCTCGCCGCACAAAAACGCTAATGGATAGTTGGATTTGACAAGAAATCGTTGGTTCTAGTCGAAAATAATAACGAGCTAGTGCCGGCACGCCCGATGAGCCGCGAGCGGCAGGGCAGGCTTACAGGCTGTCCGGATCGCCGCAGAACATCTGGATGCGCGAACGCAGCCAGCGTTCGGCCGGATCGTTGTCCTGAGCACCGCGCCAGGCCATGTGCAGTTCGAACGAGGGGGTTTCCAGTGGCAGCTCCTCGGCGCGCAGGCCGCCGGCGGCCGTCAGGGCGGCAGCGGTGTAGTCCGGCACGCTGGCGACGATGTCGGTTTCCGCCAGCAGACTGGCCAGGCCGTTGAACTGCGGCACGGCCAGTACCACATGGCGTTTGCAGCCGACCTTCTCCAGTTCCTCATCGATGAAGCCGGTGAGGTCGCCCGCGTAGGACACCAGGGCATGAGGGCGGGCGCAATAGTCCTCGAGGCTCAGCGCGCCGGGGGCGGTGTCGGCGCGCAGCAGTTTGGCCTTGCTGCGCCGCAACACCTTGCGTTTGGCATTGGCCGGCAGCTCCTCGGTGTAGGACACGCCCACGGAGATTTCCCCGGAAGCGAGCAGTCCCGGCATCATCAGGTAGTTGGTGCGACGAACCACCAGAACCACGCCCGGGGCCTCGGCGCGCAGACGGCGGAGCAGGGCGGGGAGCAGGGCGAACTCCACGTCGTCGGACAGGCCGACACGAAACACCGCCTTGCTGGTGGCCGGGTCGAAGTCGGCAGCGCGACTGACCGCGGTGGAAATCGAGTCCAGTGCCGGCGAGAGCAGGGCGAAGATTTCCTGCGCGCGGGGTGTCGGCTCCATGCTGCGGCCGGTGCGCACGAACAGGGGATCATCGAACAGGGTGCGCAGGCGGGCGAGGGCGGCACTGATGGCCGGCTGGCCCAGGAACAGCTTCTCCGCAGCCCGGGTAACGCTGCGCTCGTGCATCAGGGTCTCGAAGACGATCAGCAGGTTCAGGTCGAGGCGACGCAGGTCGTTGCGGTTCATCCGGGTACCATCCGAGGAAAACGGGCCTTGTCAGCACGGCGTGGCAATGAGAGCCTTTGCCTGGGCAATAGTACGGGCAGTGCGTGACGGAATGAAAGTCGCCGAATCACTGCCAGGCATGAAGACTATCGATGGAGTCTGATAGTGCTGCCGACCCACAGCGGATAGAGTCCACAGTCATTGAAGTGTTAATCCGCGATCAAGCTCGAGGTAAGCGATGTCCCGCATGATCCGTTTTCATAAGTTCGGCGATGCCGATGTGCTCCAGTACGAAGAGGTTCCCACGCCCGTGCCCGGTCCGGGTGAGGTGCTGGTGCGCGTGCAGGCCGTCGGCCTGGGCTGGAAAGACGTGCTGTGGCGGCAGAACCTGGCTGCCGAGCAGGCCAAGCTTCCGTCGGGCATCGGCTTCGAACTGGCCGGCAGCGTGGCCGCGCTGGGCGAAGGCGTCAGCGACTTCGAAGTCGGCACCGCCGTGGCCGGTTTCCCGGCCAGCACACCGAATCGTTATCCGACCTGGGGTGATCTGGTGCTCATGCCCGCTCACGCCCTGACCCGTTATCCCGACGTGCTCAGCCCGGTCGAGGCCAGCGTTCATTACACCAGCCTGTTGTTCGGCTATCTGGCGCTGAATGATCTTGCCCACCTCAAGCCGGGGCAGCACGTGCTGATCACCGAGGCCAGCCACTGCATGGCGCCGCAGACCGTGCAACTGGCCAAGGCGCTGGGCGCCAAGGTCATCGTCTCCACCGGCTCGGCCGATGATCGCGAGTTTCTCCGCAGCCTCGGCGCCGACAAGGTGATCGTGACCGAGGAGCAGGACCTGGTTCTGGAGGTGGAGCGCTACACCGAAGGCAAGGGCGTCGAGATCATCCTCGACCAGTGTGCCGGTCCGCAGATGAAGCTGCTGGGCGACATCGCCGCGCCACGTGGCAAGCTGATCCTGTACGGGATCAACGGCGGCAACGACACGGCGTTCCCGGCCTGTGCGGCGTTCAAGAAGCATCTGCAGTTCTTCCGTCACTGCGTGCTGGATTTCACCGGTTGCCCGGAGCTGGGCATCGAGCCCAACAACGAGGCCGTGCAGCGAGCGCTCACGCACATCAACCAGATGACTGCCGACCGTCTGCTGACGCCGGTGATCGACAAGGTCTTCGCTTTCGAGGACTTCGTCGCGGCTCATCGCTACATGGAAACCTGCCCGAATCGTGGGCGAGTGGCTCTGCAACTGGCCACGGATTAAAGTCCGTGGCCTTGCGGTCGCTATATCCAGCAAGCCTACCGTTCGTTCAAGGATCGTTTCATGAGTCTCGTCACCGGTGACGCGCTATCGCTGTTGTTGTTTCGTCTGCATAGCGGCAGGTTGCTGGGGATCAACCTGCTCAAGGTCAACGAGATCATTCCTTGTCCGCCCCTGACCAAACTGCCCAATCGCCATCCGCACGTGCGCGGCATCGCCACGCTGCGCGGTTCGGCACTGACGGTGATCGACCTGGCCCGCGCCATCGGCGAACGCGGTGTTTCCAGCGAAGACGAAGGCTGCCTGATCGTCACCGAAGTGAGTCGTTCGCGGCAGGGGCTGCATGTGAAGAGCGTCGAGCGCATCGTGCAATGCTCGACGCGTGACGTGCGTCCGCCGCCCGCGGCTGCCGGCAACCGCGCCTTCATCACCGGGGTGACGCAGATCGACGGCGCCATCGTGCAGATCCTCGATATCGAGAAGGTGCTGCACGACATCGCGCCGGCGCTCGACCAGGCGCCCATCGAGGGCTTGCTCGAGAGCAGGGACCAGCAGTTGCTGCAGGGGCGCCGAGTGCTGCTGGTGGACGATTCCCAGGTTGCGTTGCAGCAGACACTCAACGTGCTGCGCCAACTCGGCCTCGACTGCACGGCCGTGCGCAGTGCCCAGGCGGCGCTGGAGCAGCTGCATGATTATCAGCAGGCCGAGATGCCGTTCGAACTGCTGGTCTCGGATATCGAGATGCCGGAAATGGACGGCTACAACCTAGTGCGGGAAATCCGCCGCAGCGCCGATATCGCCGCCACCTACGTGCTGCTGCATACCTCGCTGGACAGCACCATGAACACCGAAAAGGCCCGCTCGGTGGGCGCCAACGCGGTGCTGACCAAGTTCTCCTCGGTGGACCTGACCCAGGCATTGCTGGACGCCTTCCGGCAGATGGACGGGCGCTCCTGAGCGGGATGATCCTTGCTGCCGGGCGGCAAGGACTGGCCTGATCGGTTACCTGACTCCAGCTCGACCCCCTCTGTGTTCAATCGCTTGAGCGCTTGCCCGGCTGGCGTGAGTTCGTCTGCGCCGAGCTCGACGCCGGGCGAACACACCCCTGTGCGTTGAGTGGCCAGCCCTGCCGAAGCCGGACGGCCAGGGGCGTCGACAGCGAGGCGGCGCCGAAACGGCCGTGGCTGCGTCCGCGCGGCAGATTCTGGGGGCGCCACTTCCAGCCAGCCAGGGGTTGTCATGGCGCATTGAGATTGAACTGAGCGGCTGGGGCGATAGTCCCAGAACAGGGGCGTGCGAGCCCCCTCGTTCGTTCCGTTCATCTCAAACAATCAGGATCAGGTCATCTTTCCCATGGATGTGCTTTCCGAGTTCTTTGAACGTACCACTTTGCAAGGGCGTCTGTTCTTTGCAGGCGCGGTTGAAGGGACCTTGGTGCTGGACAAACCACCTGGCATGGCGTTTATCCATGTGATCGAGCGCGGCGGGGTGGACATGGTCCAGCCTGGTCTGCCTCGTGTCGCCATCAACGAACCCAGCGTGCTGTTCTGCCCCAGCACCTGTTGCTACCAGTTGCACGTGCGTGACCCCGCTGGTCTTGAACTGATCTGCGCCTCGTTCCAGTTCGGGCGTAGCGGTCAACAGCCTTTCCCTCTGGGGCTGCTGGAGACCCTGGTGTTTCCCCTGGCCGCCCTGGAGCAGCTAGGCCCGGTGATCGCCACCCTGGTCAACGAGTTCCGCAATCCGGCACCGGGCCGCAGCAAGGCGCTCAATCTGTTGTTCGAATACGTCTTCGTGCTGCTGGTGCGCCGTGCGGTCAACCAGGGGCGGATCACCAGCGGCTTGCTCTTCGCTCTGCAGGATGGCCGCCTCGGGCCGGCGCTGCTCTGCATTCACCAGGAGCCGGCGATACAGTGGAGCGTGGAGCGCCTGGCGGATCTGGCGAAGATGTCGCGCTCGAAGTTCGCCGCTTTGTTCACCGAGGTGATGGACATGGCACCCATGGCCTACGTCACCGCGTGGCGCATGAAGGTGGCGCAGGACATGATGCGCGACGGTGTGCCGATCAAGATCGTTTCCGATGCGGTCGGCTACAGCTCGCAGGCTTCGTTCTCGCGAACCTTCGCGCAGCAGGTCGGCCTGCCGCCGGGTGAATGGCTACGCCAGGCCGTCCATGAGCCGCCACCGCAGCTGTCGGCGCGAATCTACCGCAACTGGCCGTAAAGGCGCCCGCATCTGGCCATGCCGGTCTACCGAGCAATGGCCAGGTGCGGAGCGTGTTCGTATGCTCAGCCCGCGGCCTGGGTCAGCAGATCGCCGAGCAAGGCGTAGGCGAAAGCGAAGTAGATGAATACGCCGAGCAGGTCCATAACCGAGGTGATCAGGGGCGAGGACAGCGTCGCCGGATCGGTGCCGATGCGCCGGGCGAGGAACGGCAGTAGCGCACCGATGACGCCGCCGAGTACCGTGCACACCAGCATGCTCAAGCCCACCACCATCAGTACGTCGAAGCCGACACCTTTGGCGAAGTAAGCCAGTACCACTTCCAGTGCCGCGATGGCGACGCCCAGCGCGGCTGCCACCGGCAGTTCATGCTTGATGATCAAGCCCACATCGCGCCATTGCAGCCTGAGATCGCCTAACGCCATGGCTCGGATTACCAGGGTGGCCGACTGGCTGCCGGTGTTGCCGCCCATGTCCACGATCGGGGCGATGAAGGCGGCCAGCACGATGACCTCGGTGAGAAGCTCCTCCTGCGCCGCAACGAAGGTGCTGGTCAAGACGCCGAAGAAGGTCAGGATCACCAGCCAGAACACGCGCACCTTGAACATCTGCCGCAGCGGTGAGGCCAGTACGTCCAGATCCTGAGCGCCCAGGCTGGCCGTACCCCCGAAGCGGGCGAGCTGGGTGGCGTCCTGCTCCTTCTCGATGTCCATGGCATCGTCCACCGTGACGATGCCGATCATGCGCTCGCCGCCATTGGTGACTGGCAGCGCGAGCAGGTCGTAATGACGGATCAGCTCGGCGGCCTGCTCGCGTGTCCAATGGGCACGCGCGAATACCGGATCGCGGCGCATGATCGTGCCGATGCTGGCCTGCGCATCGGCAAGCACCAGGTCGCGCAACGACACGGTACCGCTAAGGCGGTGCTCCTGGTCGAGCACGTAGAGGCTGTAGATGGCCTCCTTGTCCGGAGCGGTGGTGCGCACATGAGCCAGTGCCTCGGCCACGGTCATCTGTGGAGATACATGGACGTAATCCGAGGTGGTCACCGAGCCGACCGTGCCTTCGGCATAAGCGGCCAGGCGTAGGATGTCGTCGCGCTCGACCTTGGCCAGGCCCGGTAGCAGCTTGTGCTTGGCCTCCTCGCCGAGACGGTTGTAGAGGTCGGCACGGTCGTCCGACGGCATGTGTTCGAACAACTGCACCACGGCTTCGCGGGACATGGCGCGCAGCATGCTGTCCTGGCGCTGTTCGGGCAGATGGGCGAAAAGCTCGGCGCGTGTCGGCGCAGCCAGAGTCAGCAGCAGGGCGAGCGCCTGCTCCGGGGGCAGTACATCCAGTGCTTCGGCCAGGTCGGAGGGATGTGTGTGTCTGACGAAGCTGGCAAAGCTCGCGGCATCCAACGAGCGGGACAGGGTGCGAATCGAGAACAGCAAGTCTTCGCGGTTCATGGGCATGCTCCTTTGCGGCCTTTGGCAGCCGCAGGCATGCCCGGTCAGTCAGACCATGGACAGGCCACGGTGCCCGCAGGCCGATAACGGGGTAAGGAAGGGGATGTAAAAAGGGCAAGATCGACTAGGTTCGGGGTCCATGACGCTCTCCAGCGGGTTGATGAAGGCCAGGGCTCGAGCCCCGACGGTGTGGCGTCGCTTGTTACTTCAGCGCGGATGCGCGGCCGCTATCGCCAACGGCTTCGTTGGCGAACACCAGCTGACCGCACTGGAGGCATGAAGGGGAGGGGGTGGTTGGAGACGACCGAAGATCGATCGCTGCATGCCACTACCTGCCAGGCCGGCAAGGTAGTGGCGAGGAGGGACTCGCGGTTACCTTGCCTGGGGTAGGTCGATACGGTATCGACTACGGGAACTGTCCATGGCAAGAACTCCTGGAATTCGAACGGGCGGGATCTTAGGTCTTGCATGGATGCCTGACAACTTTCCCGCGCGCCATAATGCACGCCGTTCAGCTTGGGTTTAGGCGCGGCGGGAGGGCACCGCGCCGCTCGCTCAAGCCACCACCGGAATCAACGGATCGGCCGCGGCCAGGGCGACGGCACGCTCGGCTTGTGGCGGATAGATCCACTGGGTGTTGATCTGGGTCTTGAGCTCCTTGCCTTCCTTGCCCGTCAGCACCACCTTGCGCTCCCAGCCTTCGGTGAATACCGCGCCCCAGGCGCCGAGGTCCAGGCAGGTGACGTACTTGGGTTGGCTGTAGGGAATCGGCTCGACACCGAGCAGATCCGCCGCGGCGTTGTTGCCGGCCGAGCGACCGAGGGCGATGGCATGCTGGCAGGTCATCAGTGCGTGGTTGCCATGGTCATCCACTGCGGCATACGCGGTATCGCCCGTGGCATAGATGACGTCCTGGCCCAGTACCTTCAGGTTGCGGTCGACGTGCAGGCGGCCGAAGGCATCGCGCTCGCCGTCGACGTGCTGGGTCAGTGGCGAGGCTTTCACCCCCACGGTCCAGATCACGGTATGGGCCTCGATGCGTTCGCCGTTGTCGAGCTGCACGCCTTGAGCGTCGACCCTCGACACCGGGCTGCCCAGCTTCCAGGTCACACCCAGCGTGTCACTGGCTTCGGCGATCACCGAGGCGATCTGCTCGCCCATGACGCTGCCGACCTGTTTGCCCATGTCGACGACGATGACGTAGAGGTCGGCCTCGTCACCCAGAATGGCGCGCAGCCGCGCCGGCATCTCCGTGGCCGTTTCGATACCGGTGAAACCGCCACCGACCACCACCACGGTATTGCGCGCCTGGCTGGCTGGCTTGTGGCGCAGGCCCTGCAGATGGGCTTCGAGCCTTTGCGCCGACTCGAGGCTGTCGACATCGAAGGCGAAGCGATCGATGCCAGCCAGCGGCGGGCGCGCCACCTGGCTGCCGGACGCCAGGATCAGCCTGTCGAAGCTCAGTTCGGCCTGGGCGCCGCCTGCGCCGCGATAGATAACCCGCTTGCCCGCCGCATCGATGCGGGTGGCGCTGCCCGGCACGAACCGCACGCCGACCGCATCGAACAGCGGGCCGAGCGGGGCTACGGCGGTGGAAACGTCGGCCTCGTAGAAGCGCGGACGCACGCGCAGCTCGGCCTGTGGGGCAAGCAGGGTGACCTCCACATCCAGGCGTTTGTGCTGGTCCAGCAGGCGGATCGCGCTCAGGGCACTCCACATGCCGGCGAAGCCGGCACCGATGATCAGGATTTGCTGTTTCACGTTGTGATTTCCCATAGTGAGTGAAGGTGTTGGCTGACTACGGAAAGGATTCTGCCGCTGGCTTGGATCAAGGTATTGATCCATTATTCGTAAAAGCAAGTGATCCACTTTGGAGCCGACATGCCGCTCGAGAAGGCTGCGCCACAGGTGGTGTTCCTGCCGCTGGGAACACCGGAGGAGGGAGCCAGCCTGCAGGGCTGGCTGTACGAGTCGCTGCGCCGCGCGATTCTCGGCGGCCGTCTGCCGGCAGGCAGCAAGCTGCCCAGCACACGCGCCATGGCCGAGCACTACGGCCTGGCCCGCGGCACGGTGCAGGCGGCCTATCAGCAGCTGCTTTCCGAAGGCTACCTGCAGGCACGTACCGGCAGCGGGACGCGCGTCAGCGAGGTGCTGCCGGACCCGACGCTGAATGCGGGCTACGTTCGGCGCAAGGTGGTCGCCAAGAAGGAAGAGCAGCGCGTCGCCCCCGAAACGCCCTGGCTGAAGCGTCTGGCCGAGATCGAGCCGATCTTCTCTCGGCGAACGCTGCCAACCGGCCAGCGCCCGTTCTTTCCTCACCGCGGCGATATCAACGCCTTTCCCATCGACCTGTGGCGCAAGCTGCACACGCAGCAACTGCGCAGCTCGCGCTTGTCGATGCTGCTCGATTCGGATCCGGCGGGCTTGCCCTCGCTGCGCGAGGCCATCTCCGGCTACCTGGCCATCGCCCGTGGGGTACAGGTTTCGCCGCAGCGCATTCTGGTGCTGGGCAGCGTGCAGCAGGGCCTGGATATCTGCCTGCGCTTGCTGGCGCCAGGCGACTCTCAGGTGTGGATGGAAGACCCGGGATATCCCGGCGCGCGGCAGTTGATGGACATCTCCGGTATCCGCCGCGTGGACGTGCCAGTGGACCGAGCCGGCATGCAGGTGGAAGAGGGCATGCGCTTGGCACCTGGCGCGCGCCTGGCCTACGTCACGCCCTCACGCCAGGCACCACTGGGTGGTGAGCTGTCGCCGGCGCGGCGCCTGGCCTTGCTGAAATGGGCGGCAGAGCAGGGCAGCTATATCTTCGAGGACGACTACGACAGCGAGTACCGCTTCATCGCCAAACCCATTCCGGCGTTGCGCTCCATGCCGGGCGCCGAGCACTCGGTGATCCTGGCCGGCACGTTCAGCAAGCTGCTGTTTCCGGCCATTCGCCTGGCCTATCTGGTGCTGCCTGAACATCTGACGGAGAGTTTCACCCGCGCGGCGGCGCTGATGTCGCGCCATGCCAACAGCCTGGCCCAGGCAGTGCTGGCCGACTTCATTCATGAGGGGCATTTCGATCGTCACGTGCGGCGCATGCGCAAGGTCTATGCATCGCGGGCCGATGCCTTCGCCGTGGCTGCGCACAAGCACTGGCAAGGGTTGATCGAGGTGCCGGAAATTCGCGCGGGCATGGATATCGCCTGCCATTTGCAGGTCGAGAACGAGCGGGAGGCTTTTGCCCGTTTGCAGGCGGCCGGCATCGATGCCTTGCCGCTGTCGCAATACTGCGTCGGGGTCAGAGCACCGGGCTTGGTGATGGGCTTCGCGCCCTATGCGGAATCCGCCATCGAGGATGCCGCCAGGGCCGTTGTGCAAGCCCTGCGCGGCTGAGAACTGCCCCGGCCGAGGCCGGGGCAGGCGCCATCAGAGGATGCTCAGCGGGTATTCGATGAAGGCGCGAATCTCGTTGAGATCCGGGCCGACATCGGTGCTGGAGCGGTAGATGGAATTGCGCAGACGCAGGTGCAGATCCTTGGCCGCACCGCTTTGCACGGTGTAGCTGACCTGGTTGAAGATCTCGCGCTCGGTGCCGTTGTTGTCGCTGCCGGTGTCGATGTTGTCGCCGCGTACGTAGGCGAACTTGTAGCGCAGCCCCGGCGCGCCGTATTGGGCGAAGTCCAGCTCGTAGCTGGCCTGCCAGGAGCGCTCGTCCTTCAGGTTGAAGTCCGAGTAGTAGGAGTTGGCCAGGTAGATGCTGGCGCCGCCATCGCCGTAGTCATAAGCGAAGCCGGCATCGCCGCTGTTGCGCTGGTGCGCGACGATGAAGGCATGGGCGCCGATGCTGTACTTGGCCGCCAGGCTCCAGATGGTGTTGCGGTCCCCCTGGCCATCGCCGCCGAGATCGATTGCGGCCACCGAACCGGTGTCGTACTTGGTGCGGTAGATGTTGAAGTCGAAGTTCAGCGCCTGATCCGCAGCCAGTGCCAGGTTGTAATTGAGGTTGGCGTAGTAGCGCTTGTACATGTCCTCGAGATCGGCGTGGTAGACCGCCAGGCTCAGGTCATCGCTCAGGGTGTAGCTGCCGCCGAGCACGTCGATGCTCTTGAGGCGGTTGGGGTCGCGTGCCGAGTCGCCCATCGGGCTGTCGGCGGTGAAGCGACCGGCATTCAGTTCCAAACCTTCGATCTCGTTGCTGGTGACCAGCGTGCCGGTGAAGGATTGCGGCAGCAGGCGGCTGTCGTCATGGGCCAGAACCGGCAGGGAAGGGAACTGGTTGCCGTACCTGATCACGGTATCGGAGACGCGCAGCTTCACCGCAGCACCGGCCTGGGACAGTTCGTCCACCGGGCGTCCTTCGCTGTCAGTATCGAAGAATGGGCGATAGTTGCGGCCGCGACCGCTGTCGAGCTTGATGCCGAGCAGGCCGAAGGCATCGACACCGAAGCCGACGGTGCCCTGGGTGAAACCGGACTCGAAAGTGGTGATGAAGGCCTGGCCCCAGGACTTGGCGTCGGCGGCGTTGTCCTTGTAATCACGGTGGAAGTAGGCGTTGCGCAGCAACAGATTGAGTCTGGCGTCCTCGACGAAACCCTGGGCTTCGGACTGGCTGCTGGCATGAGCCAACTGGCCGCCAAGCGCGAGGCTGCAGGCCAGCGCGAGACAGTGCTTCTTGTGCATGGGTGCTCCCGGTGTTGGTGTGCTTTCTTGTCAGGCCTCGCAGCGAGGCAGGACCTGGTCCGGACGGACCGTTTAGAGATATCACCGAGACGGTGCAGGCACTATTGATGGTGGTCGATGATCACTATCGATTCGCTCGATGACGCACAGACAGCGAACAGCGCTAGTCTGCACACCGATGAAGATTCCAGGGGCAGTGGTTCTCCACAGACCATTGCCCAGGCTCCGCTTCATCTCCTTTGGTTACGAGTTGCGGCCGCACCGGATATCCGGCGCGGCCTTTTTTCGTCCATGATGCAGCGGGCCGCGGATGCGTAGCTGCGGGCAAGGCGATGGCCGGCAGCCCAACGCGTCAGAACGTCTGAAGGGCGCATCTGTCAGTTGATAGGTCACCCTCAGGAGTAGTTGCCATGAACAAACACACCGATAACGACCTCCACGACTGGCAGCGCTATGTGTCGCTCGGCAGCGGGCTGGCGCTGCTGGGCTCCGGTTTGCGGCGCGGCGGATTGCTGGGCGTAGCCGGTGCCGCGCTGGGCGGATGGTTGCTGTCCCGCGGCCTTGGCGGGCATCACCCGCTAAAGCGCACGGCTCTGGCCGACCCACTCGCGCCAGGTGCCGAAAAGGCCCGCTACGCGCACATGCCGC
>VFQQ010004135.1_pt1 | contig 13128 bp, 14 predicted proteins | sample 3512341 | NCBI WGS metagenome assembly VFQQ01 (sample SAMN10412373, study PRJNA504923) | tailings metagenome | isolation source: Relicate 2 Philex TSF1 revegetated site | place: Philippines: Tuba, Benguet | collected 2017-08-29 | reverse complement strand
CCATGATCCTTGCGTTAATTTCCGTGATGTTTACTGATGCATGGCTGGTTGAGCTGGAGCAGCAGAACGCGCAGTTAAGCCAAGTGCAACGTAATATCAATGGGTTGCAGGAGCTGCGCACTAGCCTCAATCTTGCAGAGAGCGCCCAGCGGGGTTATTTGTTGAGCCAGCGCAAGGAGCTGGTGGAGACCTTTAACCAAGCAATCGAGGAATCACGTCGCCATATCCGCAAGATCGAAGGCTTGTTTACCAGTCAAAGTGTAGCCATGCGAGACAAGCAGGAGCAAGGATGGGTGATCGCCTTGAGTGCAATACTGGAAGCCAAGAATGTGGAAATGAAGATGGCGATTTCATTATTGCAGGCTGGCAAGGTGGATGAGGCCATGCAAGTGGTCAAGCTTGATCAAGGCATGATTGAGATGGCTCGCTTCATGCAGTATTCGCAGACGTTGCTGGACCAACAGTACGAGGCTCGGGAAAAACTGGTGATCAAGCGTGAGCAGACCATCGTCATTACCCGGATTGCATTGGTAGGTACGGCGTTGATCTTATTACTGCTGGTGATCTTGGTGATTCGCCAATTGGTACAGGAAATGAACAGCCGGGATCATTTGCGCCAGCAATTGATACGCGATTGCGCAGCCTATGAAGAACGTATTCGCAGCAATTCGCATATGATGAAAACGTTGGCGCTGGATTATCAATCTGATGTTGAGCGCGCACGCCAAAAACTGGCGCGTGACCTACATGATGAGTTGGGCTCAATTCTCACAGCCACAAAAATGGATATTTCCTGGACGATACGCCGGGTCAAGGATAGCGCCCCTGATGTTGTCGAAAAGCTAGAGAAGACCATGCGCTACTTGAATCAAGGTATTCAATTCAAGCGCCAGGTGGTGCAAAACCTGCATCCCTCCATCATTACCACAATAGGTTTCTGGCCTGCGCTGAAATCGCTGATTGAGGATATGGCAGAACGCAATGATTGGGAGCTGGATATTATCCTGCCGGACGGGCAGATGCAGCTACCCGAAACGCTGGGGTTGATTGCTTACCGTGTCGTGCAGGAAAGCCTGAATAATGCCAGCAAATACGCCTATGCGACCAAGGTGTCAGTGCATATGGTGGATGAGCTGGATTACCTCAAGCTGGAAATTGAAGATAATGGTGTGGGCGTTGATCTCGCCAAGACGGTGGCAAGCACTCATGGTCTTTCTGGTATTCGTAACCGCATCATGGCGATAGGGGGGCGCGTGGATATTACCAGCGCCCCTAACCAAGGTTTTCACCTGCTGGCGATCATTCCTACCAAGCTGTCGTAGTGTCAGCCTAGAAACGCAGGAACAGCGAAGTCGACAGGATATGGTTCATGCGGTCAAAGCTATTGCCGCGTACATATTGATTGACATAGCCGATCTCGAACCTGGCATTCGAGGCCGCTTGCCATGCCACGCCGGCAAAGGCACGGTTCTGGTCAAAGCCACTGAGAGCACCCCAATCCGTGCTGCGGGTGCTGACAAACAACTCATCCCATACCAGCCAGCTCAGCGATTCGGAGCCTTCGATTTTCTTGATCGCGCGTACCAGTTGGCGTACACGGTGTCCTGTGTCATTGCCAATATCAAAATTACGCTGTTCCAGCCGGGTGCGGCTGGTGATGACGATCCCGTTTGCTGTAGGTGGGAAGGTATACATGAACTGCTGCCACCAGCGTTGTTCGTGATTAGACCCTTGTGCGGTGTGTGTCCTGACATCGGCATAACCCAGCCAGATACTGGCCCGGTCTGAAATCCAGTAGTTGATGGCGGGGCGGATGATGGTTTGGTCGTGCTCTCTACCCTCCTCTTTTAGGCGGGGCTGTAGCTCTGCGTACCAGCCGACATGATTTTCCTTCGATACCATGCCTTCCATGGTCAGATTGATCCAGAAGCGACCATCTTCCTCGACTTCGGCGTTTGCCAAACTGCTGGCACCCAGTGTGGCCATCAGTAACCCGTGCATCAGGCGTGTATTCAATTTCATGCAAATTCCTTGTTGTGACTCAAGCCATAGTCTTTACGACTACTATGGCAAATTGTTGAGGGGGGACTGTACCTTACACATGTAAAAAACGCGAATCTGAAAGAGGCATGAAGTGTCAGTTGCTTCTGACATGATGTGTAGCGATAGGCCGACGGTGATGGCTGTCGGAAGACATTACCATGCAGTCATGGGTAGTCATTTATCGTTGTACTTTTGAGGAGAGTAATATGCATCGTCATATCAAGACCAATATGATTTCTGCTGTTATCAGCGTGTTACTGGGCGTTGCGGCAAGCAGCGCATGGGCAGTATCCATTTCTGATGAACTGAATCAGAGCCCCGACGTCAAGCAGTTCCACGAGCTTGATACCAATAATGACGGGCACTTGAACTACACCGAGGCCAGTCGGGATAGCTTTTATACCAAAGAGCACTTCAATGCTGCCGACAAGAACAAGGATGGCAAGCTGACCCAGGAAGAGTACAGTAACTACAAGACTGCACAGCAGAAAAAAGAGGTAGGCCGCATCGTGGATGACAGCACGATCACGACCAAAGTGAAAGCCAATATCCTCAAGGAAGAGGGCTTCAAGGGCTTGCAAGTGAGCGTGGAAACCTACAAAGGTGTCGTGCAGTTGAGCGGCTTCGTGAATACCAAGGCCCAGATCAAGAGAGCTGGCGAGGTGGCAAAGGCAGTTGAAGGCGTGAAGTCGGTGAAGAATAACCTGATCGTCAAGAGCTAACTGCCTCGATGGAAAACAAAAAGCCTGTGGTTAGCCACAGGCTTTTTGTTTTGTTGGTGCGTGTTAGTGGCGCATGGTGTCCTGATGAGGCAGCTTCATCCCTGTCTGGATGTTATGTTCGACAAAAATGAGTTTGCTCGTATCGAAACCTAGGTGTTGTGCCCTGGCAATCAACTCAGCCTTGACCGGGTAGGAGAGTTCCGGGGTACGCGACAGTATCCAGAGATAATGACGATCAGGACCGGCGACCAGCGAAAAATTGTAATGAAGGCGGTCCAATACCAGAATGTTGTAAGCACCATAGAATGGCCCAAAAAATGAGACTTTCAGTTTGCCGATATTAGGGCCATCAACAAAATAAGCTTTGCCTTCTGCTTCTTTCCAGCGTTGCTTTACCGGGTCGTACCCACGGTTGATCACTTTCAGGCCACCATCTTCGCGTTTGCTGTAAGTTGCTGTTACTTCGTGCAAGCCGCGCTCGAATGAGTGATCAAGGCGGGCGATTTCATACCAAGTGCCCAAATATTCATCTGGCTTGAAGTCTGCCACAGGGCTTAAGCCCTCGGGTGTTCCGGTACCCGTGCAAGCCAATAGGCAGCATGAGAGCACAAGGCACAATATACGTTTGATAGTCATCATGTTTTTTTTACATCTGGCTGGTTTGATGTTGTTGTCGCATTCCGGGCAATAAAGCGGTCCAGTGCTGCCGCGAATGCCTGTCTATCTGCCTGGCTGAATGAAGATGGGCCACCCAGTTCAACGCCACTGTTGCGCAAGTCTTCCATCAAGTGCCGCATGGCAAGCCGTTCGCCTATACTGCCCTTGTCATACATTTCCCCACGCGGGTTAAGCGCATGGGCATCGTTGGCGATGACTTCTGCCGCGAGTGGAATATCTGCGGTAATGACCAGATCACCAGGCTGAAGTTTTTGCACGATTTCCTTATCTGCGACATCAAAGCCGCCAGGCACCTGCAAAGCGCGGATATGCGCTGAAGGCGGTACACGCAATAGCTTGTTGGCAACCAGTGTCACCATGATGCCGGTACGGTCAGCTGCGCGGAACAGGATTTCTTTCACTGCCACCGGGCAGGCGTCTGCATCAACCCAAATCTGCATGATAGTCGGCCTTTGTGTTAATGGGCATGTTCTTCCAATACCTCCAGGAATTCATCGCCATATCGTTCCAGTTTGCTGGCGCCAATGCCGCTGATCCGGCTCATTTCATCCAGGCTGCCAGGGCGGCGATTGAGGATTTCCAGCAAAGTGCTGTCGTGGAAAATCAGATACGGCGGCACTTCTTGCTCTCGGGCCAGCTCGAGGCGCTTGGCCTTAAGGGCAATCCAGAGCGGGTCATCCTGCACCTCCTTGTAAGCCTCGCGGCTGCGGCTGGCGCGTTCGGCAGTGCTAGCACGCGCATCGGGAGGATCGCTGCGGAGCCAGATTTCACTTTCACCACGTAATAGTGGTCGGGCTTCCTCAGTGAGGCGCAGGCCGCCATAGCCTTCCATGTCAGTCGAAAGCAGGCCGGCTGCGACCAATTGGCGAAACACGCTGCTCCATTGCGTCTGGCTCAAGCTTTTGCCAATGCCAAACGTGGATAACGATTGATGGTTAAAGCGCTTGATTTGTTCGGTGGTCTTGCCCAGCAAGATGTCGATGAGGTGGCCTGCGCCAAAGCGTTGCCCGCTGCGATACACGCATGAAAGCGCCATGCGGGCAGCCTCTGTGCCGTTCCAGGTGTCCACTGGGTTGAGGCAATTGTCGCATTGCCCGCAATTACCTGGATGCTGCTCGCCAAAGTAACGCAAGATACCTTGGTGGCGGCAGGCCGTGGATTCGCAATAGCCGAGCAGGGCATCTAGCTTCTGGCGCTCTAGGCGTTTTCTTTCTTCTGGCGTATCGCTGCTGTCTAAGAGCTGGCGCATGCTCACCAAGTCGCCCAAGCCATAGACCATCCAGGCATTGGCATCCAGCCCGTCGCGGCCTGCACGGCCAGTTTCCTGGTAATAGCCCTCCATGCTCTTTGGCAAGTCGAGATGAACGACAAATCGCACGTTGGGTTTATCTATACCCATGCCAAAAGCAACGGTGGCCACCATGATGACACCTTCCTCGCGCAGGAAACGCTGCTGGTTTGCCTGGCGCACGCTTGCATCCAAGCCAGCATGGTAGGGCAGGGCATCCCAGCCTTGTTCCTTGAGCCAGGCTGCTGTTTCCTCCACCTTGCGCCGTGACAGGCAATAGATGATGCCTGCATCGTTGGCATGCTCGGATTCGAGGAAGTTGAGTAATTGCTTGCGGGCGTTGTTTTTCAATGCCACGCGGTAGCGAATGTTAGGGCGGTCAAAGCTGGAAATAAATTGATGGGCGTCTTCCAGGTTGAGGCGCTCGACAATTTCATTACGCGTCGGGGTATCTGCCGTAGCGGTCAGCGCAATGCGTGGTACTGCGGGGAATTCCTGGTGCAACACCGTGAGCTGGCGGTATTCTGGCCGGAAATCATGGCCCCATTGCGATACGCAGTGCGCCTCGTCAATTGCAAACAGGGCGATGCCAAAGCGCTGCTGGATTTCATGCAGGGTGCTGAGGAAATTAGGCGTCATCAGCCGCTCGGGAGCAACATACAGTACCTTTAGCTCACCACGCATCAATGCCTGGTAAACACTGCGTGCCGTTTCAACATCCAGGCTGGAGTTGAGAAAGGCAGCATTAATGCCGAGCTGGCGCAAGGCATCCACCTGATCCTGCATCAAGGCGATTAATGGTGAAACAACAATGCCGACGCCTGGCCGCAGCAGGGCCGGAATCTGGTAGCAGAGTGATTTGCCACCACCCGTCGGCATCAGTACCAGCGCGTCGCCACCGCCTACCACATGATTGACGATGGCTTCTTGTTCGCCACGAAAGGCGCTATAGCCGAAGGTTTGCTCCAGCAGTTGCTGGGCAGCAGTGTTCTCCTGCATATGCTTCAAATGCTAGCGGCGACCCCGATTAGGGCGCTGCCCGGAGTTGTTGTTAAACTGGCGTTTGGGTGGCTGTGGCGGTACGAATAGGCCCACCTGTGGCATGGCCTGGTGGCGAGCAGCTTCGGACAAGAACTTTTCTGGCTTTTTCTTGGATTGATCCGCTTGCCCTTGAGGCTTGTTGCGCTGACCTTGATGCTGGGCGTGCTGTTGTTGGCCTTGAGCACGCTGAGGCTTAGCTTGGTTTTTGGCCTGGTTGTTCCGGGCTTGACGTTGCTTGTTGCTGCGCGGTTCGGCACTATTGCCTACGTTATCGTCACGCTCGCGCTGACCTTGACCTTGCGGACGGTTGTTCCTAGCCTGGCGAGATGGTGCGTGTTGCGGCCTTGGTGGACGGCTTTCTACAGCGGGTTTTTCGCTAGGGACGAACTCACCAGGAATGTCCAATTTCGGAATTTCACGCTTGATCAGGCGCTCGATACCCTTGAGCAGTTTGACTTCCTCGCCATCCACCAGTGAAACGGCAGCACCTGAGCAACCAGCGCGACCAGTGCGGCCAATACGGTGCACGTAGTCTTCCGGTACATTGGGCAGCTCGAAGTTCACTACTTGTGGCAATTGGTCGATGTCGAGGCCACGTGCAGCAATATCGGTTGCGACCAGCACTGGTAAAGTGCCGTCCTTGAACTCAGCCAGTGCCTTGGTGCGAGCAGATTGGCTCTTGTTGCCATGAATCGCAGCGGCGGCAATGCCGTCCTTGCTGAGTTTTTCTGCCAGGCGGTTGGCACCGTGCTTGGTACGGGTAAAAATCAGCACCTGCTTCCAATCGTGGTGGCGAATCAGGTGTGCGACCAAGTCACGCTTATGACTTTGGCTAACGAGGTGCACGGTCTGGTCGACCAGTTCTGATGCCGTGTTGCGGCGAGCCACTTCTACATAGCCAGGGTTGTGCAGCAGGCCATCAGCCAGTTCCTTGATTTCATCTGAGAAGGTGGCGGAGAACAGCAAGTTTTGCCGTTGCTTGGGTAGTAGCGCCAATACACGCTTGATGTCGCGGATAAAGCCCATGTCCAGCATGCGGTCGGCCTCGTCCAGCACCAGTATCTCAATCGCGGAAAGGTCTATGGTTTTTTGTGCCGCGTGATCAAGCAAGCGACCAGGTGTTGCGACCAGGATATCGACCGGTTTTTTCAGGCGCTCGATCTGCGGGTTGATACCTACACCGCCAAACATCACCATGGATTTCAATGAAAGATGTTTGCCGTAAGTTTGCACCGATTCTTCCACCTGCGCGGCAAGCTCGCGCGTCGGTGTCAGGATCAGGCAGCGTGGCTGGCCTGCCTTGGACTTGAGTGGCTTGCTATGCAGCAAGTGCAGCAAGGGCAGGGTAAAGCCTGCGGTCTTGCCTGTTCCGGTCTGTGCGCCTGCTAACAGGTCGCCGCCATTGAGTACCAGCGGAATAGCCTGGGCCTGGATCGGTGTTGGGTTGGTATAGCCAGTATCGGCAATCGCACGCAGAATAGGTTCTGCCAGGCCGAGATCGGAAAATTGTAAGTTGGAAAGCGCAATGCTCACGTCAGAAGACAAGCTGAAACTCCATTATATTCAAGGGTGTTTTGTCGGCCTGTTACGATGACATAACTCCAATCTAGGCAGACAGCAGGAAGGTATCTTTTTGATATTAAAGACCGCTGCGCGGATTGGATGTAGCGCAGGGAAAGCAGATTATACGGTAAAAATATGCCAGCTGGGCAAGGAATGCATGAGATGTTTTTCATGCATTCCCATCGTGGTTATGCCTGGCGTACTGGAGAAACGGCCTCCAGCATGGCGGCATCCAGCCAGCGCCATTCGCCTTCAGCGAGGTCATCAGGCAAGGCCAGGTTGCCGATGCGAATGCGCTTTAATGCCTCAACGCGGTTGCTCACCGCAGCCAGCATACGCTTGACTTGGTGGTATTTGCCTTCTGCCAGTGTCAGGTGCAGCACATGGTCGCTGATGATGTCAGCGGCGAGTGCTGCAACAGGTGCTGGTTCATCCAGCAACTGCACGCCGCTCAGCAGCAAGGTGATTTGCGCCTCATCCAACGGATGCTTGGTGGTAACTTCGTAGACTTTGGGCACTTTCCATTTCGGCGAGCTCATGCGGTGGATGAATTGACCATCATCCGAGAGCAGCAGCAGGCCCGTCGTGTCCTCGTCCAGCCGGCCTATGCTTTGCACGCCGCGCTCCAATAAAGCAGCAGGTAGCAGGCTAAAAATGCTGGGGTGGTGCTGAGGCTTGTGCGAGCATTCGTAATGCGCTGGTTTGTTGAGCATCAGGTAAGCTTGGGTGCGGAATTGCCAAGCTACGCCACGCACCGTGAAGTGCAGGTTGTCTGTCTCGAATTCAGTGAAAGGGAAATCGCAGAGTTCGCCATTTACCGTCACTTCGCCGTGGCGGATCATGGAGCGGCAAATCTTGCGGGAGCCAAAGCCCTGCGAATGCAGGATACGTTCTATTTGCATAAGTTGATTCAAACCGGTTATGGCTGGTAAGTTGGAATATCAGCATCGCAAGCAGGCTTTACCCATTTGCCGCTGATGGAAGAATTCTGGTTGACGGGCAGGCCTTGTGCAGTTCCCTGCATGGACATATTGCCCTGAAAGGCACTTTCGCTGAGCAACTTCATATCAAAGCGGCCATTACCCTTGATGGCACCGTTGCAACTAACATCGCCAGTGACTTTATCACCTTGATGCTTGTAATTGCGCACGCTACAGCCATCTTCTGTCTGCGGCAGCAGCGGTTGTTTCAGCTTGGCTTGTTCCGGTGTGACGCATTGTTGCGTTGCGATGGCATTGCCACCCACGGGCAATTCAATACCGAATTGGCGTAATTGCTCCAGCTGTTCAGGGGCAATGGCGGGTATCCCTTGGAGGGCCACCGAAATTTCCCACTGGCCAGGTTTGATCTGCTCAATGGCAAACGCAGGCAGGGCGAGTGTAGATAAAGCAGCAGATAGAAACAGCTTGGCGATGTGATTGGGCATGGGCAGGCGGCGTTGATGATGAATAATGCAGTATAGCATTCCCTGGCAGCCTGCTTTGCAGCAGCTAGGCAGTCATGGCTTGTGGCATCAATGATTTACACTTTTATATGTCACACTTGGCTTGACGGTATGTTGAAAAGGGAATCACTCTATGAGAGCTAACATCATTATTTTGGTCATTGGCCTTGGTTTTCCGCTACTGAACGCAATAGCGGGAGGTGCAGATTGTGCAAGCGAGGCAGGAAAGCAGCAGGCTGATATGCTGGTGCAATGGTGCAAAAATATGAGCCCGGCAACACATCCACCCTGTCATGCTGCCAATCGTTGTGATTTGATCATTGATGAGATCAAGCGTGGATGCGCATTTCTACAACATGACAAACATGCTCCGTATTATTGCCAGCTCACCTATGGACATGAGCCTGAAACAACCACTCCCGAGTAGGCGTTCTTTTGAATATTGATCATGTTCGGCATCCAGTATTATCCAAGCAGCTTCTGTAGGCACATGGCTGATCATGCATAATCGCGTTTTTGCACACGAGTGATCACGAAAATGGACGGCTTCAGCATAGACCAAGCGACTGAACTAGATGCTGATGCAATTGCGTCACTGGTCAATCAGGCATACCGCCCTGAAGGGCATGACTATGGGTGGACACACGAAGCAGCATTGGTATCAGGCCTGCGGATATCGCCTGCACAGGTTCGTGCGCTTTTCCGGGTAGGCTCAAGTGTATTGGTGATGCGTAGCGAGCATGGTTTACTGGCTTGCGTGCATATCGAACAAGCGGGGCAAGCTTGTTACATTGGTATGCTGGCCACTTTGCCGAGCACACAGAATCAAGGTTTGGGCAAAGCCATGCTGCAAGCCGCCGAAGCACTCGCTACCCAGCAATATGGTGCTAATCGTCTAAAAATGCTGGTGTTGTCCTCCAGGCCAGAGTTGCAAGCTTATTACGAGCGCAGGGGCTATACCTTGACCGGACATCGTGAGCCTTATCCTCTTTATGCCGGGGTGGGCGTACCCCGACGGGATGACCTGATCGTTATGGAAATGAGCAAGCCTGTTATACAGTGAGTCATAAGGGTAATTTAGATGTAACGTATCTTTGCAATCCACGATTGGCTGAATTATTGGGCTTACCCAGTTCGATTTGAGATAATCCCTGGCGAAACGGCATGCAGCTGCATTACCGCAAGCATTTCAGCGCGATATCAAGGCCGCATTGCCTCAATATAACCATGATTTGAATAGGTGTTAGTAATGAGTGAATTACCCAATTGTCCACAATGCAGTTCCGCATATACCTACCAGGACGGTGAATTATTGATCTGCCCGGAATGCGCACATGAATGGAGCGCTACCAGTGAAGAATCCACGGCGAGTGATTTCATCGTCAAGGATGCCAATGGCAACCTGCTGCAAGATGGCGACACCATCACCGTGATCAAGGATCTCAAGGTGAAAGGCTCATCGCTGGTGGTCAAGGTTGGTACCAAAGTGAAGAACATCCGCTTGGTAGATAGTGATCATAACATCGACTGCAAGATCGATGGCATCGGCGCGATGAAGCTTAAATCGGAATTTGTGAAGAAGGCGTAAGCCCTCCGTGCAGCCAGTGTTGCGGACTTTAGGTTGGGCAGCAACACTGGCTGCGTTGTAAATAGTAGGGCTTATCAACACTCAAGCTAAGCTACATTCAGCATTTCAATTCAAATGTATAGAGATCAAGTATGCGCATACTATTTCTTCTCCTATTGACTGGAATTAGTTGGGGTGTCCAGGCAATGGAAAAGACGATTCCAATGCAGCAGCAATTTGGGCCTGCTAATGCCTTTTCCGTCATGGTGCCTACGGATTGGATTGTGGGTACAGGAGAGAGCTTTTCTCTTAATGCACCTAACGGGGGACCTTCTCTCGGTGGCACCGCATACCGTATTGAGCATCGCCCTCCATTATCCGAGTTTTCAAATGCGCGTTATCAGGGTGTCGACAACATGGGTGTTTACACACAAGTTGGATTGGAGCGTGCGTTAGCCAATGGCGATGGCGTGATGCGGGAATATGAAGGTGTGTGGCCTGGGGACGCGTTCATTACTACATACGTAGTGGCTTGCAAGAGTAAAGAGGCCATATATGCTTGCCTTTCATTGGTGACGACCAAAAAGGATTTCACCGCGAACCGTGTTTTCTACGAGAAGATGTTTTCAACATTTGTCATTCATCCCTAGCTATGCCGCGTGAATGCTAAAGTTGTTACTAGGAGGACTGAATGGAAATACAAGAACTACATCGAGGTCGTCTGATTGATCATATTCAGTTGGTAGTGCAAGACCTTTCTGCCAGCCAAGCCTTTTATGCCGCTGTCCTTGCTTCTCTCAATGTCCCGATGGGAGGAGAGGGTGACGGTTACTTTTGGGCTGATGAACTGTTTGTAACGTCTGTTGATAGCCCAGCAGCGCTGGGAGCCTTGACTGGTCGCCATCACCTAGCGTTCCAAGCGCAGGATCAAGCGATGGTCGACAACTTTTACAAGGCCGCGCTTGCGCATGGTGGCAAAGATAATGGTGCTCCTGGGGAGCGTGCTTATCATCCGGGTTACTACGCTGCTTTTGTCTTAGATCCAGACGGTAACAATATAGAAGCTGTTTATCACGGTGAGGCGACTCGAAGCTCTGGTTCTGTAGTGATTACTTTCTAGCCGTGATTTATCAATGAAATGCTTAAACTAAAATAAACATGTCGCATTTAGCGGCATGTTTATTTTATGCGGCGCCTCAACACTGCCAGCGCAACGCGGCCGTATGTACCGGGCTATCCCAGTGCTGCCTGATTTCATTATCAAGCAGGGTGACGGTGATAGAAGCGCCCGCCATGTCGAGGGCGGTGGTGTAGTTGCCTACCAGTGAACGGCTGATAACCAAGCCATGCGCTTGCAGCAGCCTGGCTGCGCTATTGTAGAGCAGGTACAGCTCCATGAGCGGGGTGGCAGCAAAGCCATTGACCATGAGCAGTACTTCGCTGCCCGGCGTGGGCTTGAGGTCTTCCAGGATGGCGGCGACCAGGTCTGCGACGATGGCGTCGGCGTTTCTCATTTTTTCGCGCTTGCGACCAGGTTCACCGTGGATGCCGACGCCCATTTCCAGTTCTGTTTCGTCAATATCAAAAGTCGGGCGACCCGCTGCGGGAAAGGTACAGCTAGTGAGGGCAACGCCCATGGAGGCGGTGCGGCTGTTGACCTTGTCTCCCAGCGCCTTGCAGGCGGCAAGGTCGGCGCCGGTCTCGGCCAGGCTACCGACCACCTTCTCCACGATCACAGTGCCTGCAACGCCGCGGCGACCGGTGGTGTAGGTAGAGTTTTCCACGGCGACATCGTCGCTGGTGAGCACGGTGGCGTTTTCGAACGGCAGCATTTCAGCCGCCATTTCGAAGTTCATGACATCTCCGGCATAGTTCTTGACGATGAACAGCACGCCCTTGCCAGCATGTACGGCTTCAGCCGCTGCCAGCATCTGGTCTGGGGAAGGGGAGGTAAACACGTGGCCAGGACAAGCGGCATCCAGCATGCCGTAACCGATGTAGCCGCTGTGCAGTGGCTCATGCCCAGAACCACCGCCTGAGATGATGGCAACCTTGTTTTCCGCTTTCTGCCTGCGAGTAAGGAAGTGCGGCTCCAGGTTAAGGCTGACGATGTCAGCATGCGCTGCGGCAAAGCCGCTCAGGCTCTCGGTGAGAATATCGTCAACGTTGTTGATGAATTTTTTCATGTTGTTTTCTCCTCCTTTGCGCTGGCTTCAGGCAGCCTGATGCTGTTTTGCCAGTTCGGTAATGGTGTGGATGATGATCTGGCTGCTGCGCGCCCCTGGGTCGATATGGCCGATGGCGCGCTCCCCGAGGAAGGCGGCGCGGCCCTTGGTAGCGATCATTTCCTTGGTCGACAACATGCCTTGCTCGGCGGCCTGCTGAATGGCATCAAATACCTGGGTCGGTTCGGCGTTTGCTGCTGTGAGGCGGCTAAAAGTGTCCGCTACCGGGATCAGGGTATCCAGCATGGTTTTTTCACCAGCATTGGCCTTGCCGCGCTGCTTGATGGCCTCGACGCTGGCAGTGAATGCCGTGGATATTTCGGCTAGCGTGCTGATGTCGCCAGCTTTTTCCACCTTGGCCATCGTCATGAAGAAGGTGGCAATCAGCGGGCCAGATGCACCGCCTATGGTGGATAGCAGTTTCATGCCGATACGCTGCAACGCGTCGGCGGGTGGTAGCGGCGCAAGCTCCTCACGCATGGCGAGTAGGGTGGCGCAGCCACGCTTGAGGTTGATGAAGTGATCGCCGTCGCCGATCTCGCGATCCAGCGACTCCA
>VFQQ010004134.1_pt1 | contig 13131 bp, 14 predicted proteins | sample 3512341 | NCBI WGS metagenome assembly VFQQ01 (sample SAMN10412373, study PRJNA504923) | tailings metagenome | isolation source: Relicate 2 Philex TSF1 revegetated site | place: Philippines: Tuba, Benguet | collected 2017-08-29 | reverse complement strand
GAAATCGTTGAACAGCGCGATCATGCCGGCGCGCTCGAGGAAGGCGGCAAACACGACGAAAATGAAGATATAGGCCGCCGAAACATAGATCGGCGTGCCGTAGATGCCCTCCGTGCCGTAGGCGAAGTTCTCGATTATCTGGTCGAAACTATAGCCGCGATGCACGAAGGGATCGGGCAGGTAGTTTCCAAAGAAGCAGTAAGCGAGAAAAATGCCAGCGATGATGGTGAGCGGCAGGCCCATCAGCCGGCGCGCGCCCTCGAACACCAGCGCGATCAGCAACACGCCGACGAAGAGATCGACATGGGTGAGGAAGCCGCTGCGCTGGATCAGCGGCACATATTCGACCCAGTGGTAGATGCCGGTGAGGAACCCGGCAATGCCGAGCAGCCAGAACCAGGCTTTTCCCGCAGTGGTCTTCCCGCGCAGATTGGCGATCAACGCGAAGCCGAGCAAAAGCAGGAAGCCGACATGCATGGCGCGCACCACCTGGCTCGGCAGCGTGCCATAGGCGGCGGTGTAGAGCTGGAAGGCCGAAAACGTCACCGCGATCCAGAAGGCGATCTTTCCGGCGATGCCCTCGCCGAAACCCGGCGGCAGACCTTCGATCGGTTCTTCGACGTTGGGGGTTGGCTGGTTCTGGCTCATGGGCAGCAGGGGCCCTCCTGGATGCCGAAATGCGAGGCACCCCCCTCTGGCCTGCCGGCCATCTCCCCCTCAAGGGGGGAGATCAGCTGTGGCCATGGCATTCGCCAATCATCACCATTTAAGGATAGGCGCGGCTGCCGAAGCTGCCGATCTCCCCCCTTGAGGGGGAGATGGCCGGCAGGCCAGAGGGGGGTGGTCAGGTTCAAGTGCTGGTTCCTTTTAAAGGAACTACTTCAGCAGCCCCTTTTCCTTGTAATAGCGCTCAGCGCCCGGATGCAGCGGCACCGGCATGCCGTCCAGCGCCTTGGCCGGGTCGATCGCCTTGGCGGCGGCGTGGGCTGCCGTCAGCTTGTCGAGATTGTCGAACAGAAGCTTGGTCATCTGGTAGGCGGTCTCGTCGGAGACGCCGTCATGGGTGATGAGGAAATTGCCGACGGCAGCCGTTTCGACATCGGCCTCCTGGCCGTCATAGGTGCCGGCCGGAATGATGACCGAGAGATAGGGCGTGCCTATCTTTTCGACATCGGCCTTCGGCACAGCCACGACGTTGATCTTGAGCGAGGTCGCGAGGTCGCGGATCGAGGCGACGCCAAGGCCGGCAGATTGCAGCGTGGCATCAAGCTGGCGGTTTTTGATGAGTTCGACGGATTCGGCGAAGGGCAGATATTCGATCCGGCCGAGATCTTCATATTTCAGGCCAGCAGCCTCGAAGATCGCCCGCGCATTGAGCTCGGTGCCGGAGGCCGGCGCGCCGACCGACAGGCTCTTGCCCTTCAGGTCGGCCAAGGTCTTGATGCCGGAATCGGCACTGGCGACGATCTGGATGTAGTTCGGGTAGATGGCGGCGATGCCGCGCAATTTGTCGAGCTTGCCGGGAAAGCCGGCTTCCTTGTTGCCCTCGGCGGCAAGCTTCACCGAATCGCCTAGCGAAAAGCCGATCTCGCCCTTGCCCTGCTGGAGCAGATTGAGGTTTTCGACCGAGGCCTTGGTCGCCTGCACCTGCGTGCGCGAGCCTTCGATACCCTTGCCGTAGATTTCCGACATCGCCACGCCGAGCGGGTAATAGACACCGGAGGTGCCGCCGGTGAGCACGTTGATGAATTCGGCGGCCCTGACAGAGACGCTGCCAAGGCCCAGCGACAGCACGACAGCGCCGGCGGCCAGAATCTTCGTTTTCAGATTGAGCATGCAATTTCCTCCCTGGGGTTTCTGCCGCCGCGCCACCGCTCCACCCGGCACAACCGGCGCGAGTTTAGACAGCGGGCGGGAAATGCCAACCCGCAATCTTCGCTTGTGCGACGAAGGGTTTAGAGAGAGCGTCAGCTGCTGCCTGTCGCTTGCGTGGCGGTTGCTGGCGTCGCGCTCAGCGTTGCGACCCAAAAGGCGATCGCCAGAGCGCTGATACCGGCTCCAAGCAGGCAAACACCGCTCCATCCGGCATGGGCATAGACCATCGTCGACAGCGACGAACCAAGGGCGCTGCCGATGGAATAGAAGACCATATAGGCGGCGGTCAGCCGGCTTTGGGCTTCGGGCCGGACGCGGTAGATCATGCCCTGATTGGTGACGTGCACGGCCTGCAGGCCGAAATCGATGATCAGAACGCCGACAACGAGCCACAGGATCGACTGCGGCAGCAGCGCGATCGGCAGCCACGCGACAAGCATGAGCGTCAGCGCAATCCCTGTCGTGCGCTGGCCGAAGCCACGATCGGTCCAGCGCCCTGCCCTTGCCGCGCCGAGTGCGCCTGCCGCACCCGCAAGTCCGAAAAGGCCGATGGCTGTGTGCGACAGCGAGAAAGGCGGCGCGCTCAGCGGCAACACCAGCGGCGTCAGCAGCGTCGTGATATCGGCAAAGATCAGCATGGCGATGATCGCGCGAATGCGAAGTACCGGCTCCTCGGCGAATAGCGTGAAGAGCGAGCCGATGAGACGCGGATATGACATCCGCTTGTCCCGCGGCTCCTGCGCAGGCAGCACCTTGTAGAGCAGTGCCGCAATGACCAGCGTCAGGATTGCGGAGACGAAATAGACCGTGCGCCAGCCCGAAATGTCCGCGAACGTGCCTGCAACCGTACGGGCAAGCAGAATGCCGAGAACGATGCCGCTGGTGACGACGCCAACGACCTGCCCACGCTCGGCCGGCCGTGCCAGGCTTGCGGCATAGGCGACAAGCGCCTGGGTGACGACCGCCATCAAACCCATCGCGGCCATGGATGCGAGCAGCATGGCGCCGGTTGTCGAGAACCCGACCGAGACAAGCGCCAGAACCGAGAGAAGCGATTGGCCGACCACCAGCTTGCGCCGGTCAAGGAGATCGCCGAGCGGCACCAGCAGCACGAGACCAAGCCCATAGCCCAATTGTGTGAAGCCGACGATCAGTCCCGCGGTTGCGCGGGCTATGCCGAGATCATCCGCCATCAGGTCGAGCAGCGGATGGGCAAAATAGGCATTGGCAACGGCAAGTCCACTCGCCACGGCAAACAGCAGCATCACGGGACGGGAGAGCGTGGACGAAAGCCGCTCATCGCCCTTGGCGAATTGGCTTGCCTGAAGACGCGCGGGAGCGCTCGCAGCGTCTGCGGACGCCACCTCGTTTGTCGATTGCATTGTAAGCTCCAATATGGAATCGGTTTCATTATGAAACCGATTGATCGATAGCAAATGAGGTTTTATAATGCAACCACAATTGGAGACGACATGGTCAAGCGGAGAAGCCTGAAGGGGGATTACTGCCCAAGCGCCCGATCGCTGGATGTGATCGGCGACTGGTGGTCGCTGCTGATCGTGCGTGACGCGTTCGACGGGCTGACGCGCTTCGGCGAATTCCAGAAGAGCCTCGGCATTGCCAAGAACATTCTTTCCGAACGGCTGCGCACGCTGGTTGCGCGCGGTATTCTGGAAGCGGCTCCGGCGGCGGATGGCGGGGCGCATCAGGAATACCGCCTGACCGCAATGGGGCGCGACCTCTTCCCTGTGATGGTAGCACTCAGGCAATGGGGCGAGCAGCATCTCTTCGCGCCCGGTGAGGAACACTCCAGACTCGTCGAACGTGATACCGGCCTGCCCGTTCGCCTCGATGTCCGCGTCGCCGACGGTCGTCCGGCTGGGCCAGGCAACACGGTCATTCTGAAGGTGCCTGAGCCGGGGCAGGACTGACCCGACGCTCCTTGCCTATCCTGAAGCGCCGGTTGAGCCCGCTCAAAACCGGCCCTTGCGCAATTCCACACCGAGGAGGAAAGATTTTTCCGATGCCTGTCGAAATCGGGCAAGGCCGCGCGACATTGGTTCGGCACGCAACGGTGCGGCCCCGGAAACAAGAGGAAACCATCATGCGCTACATGCTTTTCATCCATGTCGACGAAAGCCGGATGCCGAAGAGCCCTGCCGACAAGGGCTATGAGATGCTGGCCGCCTACGGCGCCTACAACGAAGCTTTGAAAAAGGCCGGCGTGCATCTGGCCGGCGATCGCCTGACGCCGAGCGCCACCACCACACAGGTGCGCGTCGCCGACGGCAAGACGACCGTGCTTGACGGGCCTTATGCCGAGACCCGCGAGCAGATCGGCGGCTATTACATCATCGAGGCGGAAGACCTCGATGCCGCCATCGCCTGGGCGGCGCGCTGTCCCGGCGCGAACCACGGCACCGTCGAGGTGCGCCCGATATGGGAAGCGACTTCGGTCGCGCAGTGAAGCAGCCCACGGCAGAAGGCGACGGACGCGCGGCGGCAGAAGTGGCCGCGCGCCGAAGCTACGGCAGGCTCGTCGCCATTCTCGCCTCGCGCAGCGGCGATGTCGCGAGCGCCGAGGACGCGCTCGCCGATGCCTTCGCGGCAGCACTCGAACAATGGCCTACTGGCGGCGTTCCGGCCAATCCGGAGGGCTGGCTGATGGCGGTCGCGCGGCGACGCAACATCGACGCAATCCGCCGGCGCAAGACCAGTGCCGAAGGTGCCGCGCATCTGCAACTGATCGCCGCAGAAATCGAGGCATCAGCCATGGAAGACGACCTGCCTGACGAGCGGCTGCGGCTGATGTTTGCCTGCGCCCATCCGGCAATCGAGCAAGGCATCCGCGCACCGCTGATCCTGCAGACGATCCTTGGCTTCGACGCCGCCGCCATTGCGTCGGCCTTTCTCGTCTCGCCGGCAACGATGGGCCAGCGGCTGGTGCGCGCCAAGAACCGCATCCGCGAGGCCGGCATTCCCTTCCGTATTCCCGATCGCGAGGCGCTCGACGAGCGGCTGGATGCGGTGCTGGAGGCGATCTACGCCGCCTTCGCCGAGGGCTGGACCGACCCGGCAGGCGCGGAGAGCCGGCGCAGGAACCTCGCGACCGAAGGCATCTGGCTCGGACGGCTGACGGCGTCGCTGATGTCCGACGAGCCGGAGACGCTGGGGCTTTTGGCGCTGATGCTGTTTGCCGAGGCGCGGCGTGCTGCCCGGCGCGACGGCAAGGGCGACTATGTGCCCCTGGCCGAGCAGGATACGAAGCTGTGGGACGGAGGGCTGATCGATGAGGCGGAAAAACTTCTGCGCCGTGCCGGCACCATGGGCAAGATCGGGCGCTACCAGCTGGAGGCGGCGGTGCAATCGGCGCATGTCGCGCGCCGCTTTACAGGCGCGACGGACTGGCAGGCGATCGCCCGATTTTACGAGGCATTGTCGCGCATGACCCAGTCCCCCGTGGTGGCGATCAACCATGCGGTCGCGCTGGCGCATGCTGGCGATGTCGACGCCGGCCTGGCGTTGCTGGAGGCGCTCTCTGGCGACCAACGGCTTAAGACATACCAGCCGTTCTGGGCAGCGCGTGCCGAACTGCTGACTTTGGCCGCTATGCCATCCGAAGCTCACGAAGCCTATGCAATGGCGATCGGCCTCGAAACCGACGATGCCATACGCAGATTCCTGCAGGAGCGCCGCGACCGGCTGCGGAACTGAGTTGAGCGTTCGGCGGCGATCACATTCCCGTTGCGTGACAGTGTGACGGCTTGCAACGGCACGCAGGCTGCATAGCTTGGGAAGCGATGAGACACGAGGCGGTTTATCAGGAACGAAACGAAAACGGCGCGACAACGCCCAACGCCATTTACGACGAGCGACAGCCGCTGATCGTCTTCGATGGCGTATGCGTGCTCTGCTCCGGTTTTGCACGAATGGTCGTGCGGCTCGACAGGGGCAAGCGCTTTCGCTTCGCCACCGCGCAATCGCCGCTCGGGCAGGCGCTCTACAACAAGTACGGACTGCGCACGGATTTCTACGAGACCAATCTCGTCATCATAGACGGCACCGCCTATCAGCGACTGGACAGCCTGATCGCGACGGCGGATGCGCTGGGCTGGCCGTGGCGTGTGGCCCGGATATTGCGAATCCTGCCGCGCTCGGTACGCGATGGCCTGTACCGCCTGATCGCGCAAAACCGCTATGCCCTGTTCGGCCGCAAGGACAGTTGCGAGATACCGACCGGCGAGCTGCGCAACCGCATTATCGAGTAAACACACGGGCTTCGCCGGCAAGGGCATTCACCACAATTCGTGGGTCATGTTCAGCTTCAGGATTACCGGGTGCTGCCGCAGCGCCGCGCAAACCCGTTCGATATTCGGCCACGCGCCTTGCACCTCGCTCCACTCAGGATGCCAATGGGCCAGCATCAGCAGATAGATATCAGCCGTGGAAAAACCGTCGCCGGCCAGCCAGCCGCGCCCTTCGAGCCACTCGTCCATGATAGAAAGGCCGCGCTCGAATTCGGCAATCGCCGCCTCCTTGACCACGTCGGCACCGTCGGCGGCAATCGTGTAGCGAGGCGCGTAGTAGTAGCGCAGGACTGCCGGGTACATGACCGAGGACAGAAACGCCATCCAGCGCAGGAAGTCAGCCCTTGCGTGCGAACCAGCCACCGGTGCGAGTGCTGCATCGACATGGCGCTCGGCGAGCAGAATGCACATCGCAGCCGATTCCGTCATCGTCTGCCCGTCCGGCAGTGTCAGGACCGGGACTTGGCCGAGCGGGCTGATATCGAGAAAGTTTGGATCGGGTCGCGCTGTCTTGATGACGTTGACCCGCTCGAACGGCGCACCTGCCAGCTCAAGTGCGGCCTCGACCACGAAACCGCCGCTGCCGGGGCGTGTGTAAAGCTTGTACATGTTGCCTCCGCCGGCCGGCGAGGTGCCTGCCGACGGGGATATGACAGGCAAACCGGCGGATTCTCAACGGGCCAGAGGCCGCGCCACGCCGTTTTTTTGCCGGTCCAGCCAGCTCTTGGCTGTCGACATCGAGGTCAGGCCGGCTTCACCTGAATTCTCAGCCGCCGAGGCCTTCGAAGAGAATGGTCGACAGATACCGCTCGGCGAAGGACGGAATGATCACGACAAGGTTTTTTCCCGCATTTTCAGGCCGCGAGCCGACGACGATCGCCGCCTGAAGGGCCGCTCCCGACGAGATGCCGACCGGCACGCCTTCCAGGCGGGCGACGAGGCGGGCATTGGCAATGGAATCATCGTTGGAGACCTGCACGATCTCGTCATAGATCGTAGTGTCGAGGATTTTCGGCGCAAAGCCCGCACCGATGCCCTGGATCTTGTGCGGGCCGGGCTGGCCGCCCGACAGAACGGGCGAGGCTTCCGGCTCCACAGCGATGACCTGCACGCCGGGCTTGCGCTTCTTCAGCACCTGGCCGACGCCGGTGATGGTGCCGCCGGTGCCGATACCGGCAACGAGGATATCAACCTCGCCATGGGTGTCATTCCAGATTTCCTCGGCCGTGGTCCGGCGATGGATTTCGGGGTTGGCCGGGTTCTCGAACTGCTGCGGGATGATCGCGTCGGGCAGCGTCGCGGCCAGTTCGTCGGCCTTGGCGATGGCGCCCTTCATGCCCTTCGGCCCCTCGGTCAGCACCAGTTCGGCGCCGAGCAGCGCCAGCATCTTGCGGCGCTCGAGCGACATGGTTTCGGGCATGGTCAGGATCAGTTTGTAGCCCTTGGCGGCAGCGGCGAAGGCGAGCGCGATGCCTGTATTGCCGGAGGTCGGCTCGATCAGCGTGGTCTTGCCGGGCGTGATCTTGCCGGCGGCCTCCAGCGCCTCGATCATGGCGACGCCGATACGGTCCTTGACGCTGGCGATCGGGTTGAAGAATTCGAGCTTGGCGATGAGGTTGGCGACGATGCCTGTTTCCTTGGCGAATTTGTCAAGGCGCACCAGCGGCGTGTCGCCGATCGTCTCGGTGATCGAGTTGAAGACACGGCCACGGCCGGGCGCGCGCGCACTGGTGATGGGCTTGTTCATCGATATGGCTCCCACATTGAAATTCGGACGCAACAATAGGCGCGAAGCTTGGGAAAACCGAGTGGGTCGATTGCTCAAAACAGCCTAACTTCAGAAGAACATTCCGAACAATCAAAGTATGATAGAATATTTTGGCTCAAAATAGCCCTTCAGCGGGCGGCAATGGCTGCCGCTGCTCCAGCCATGAAACCGGCTGCCGTACGGTTCAGCGCTTTCAGCGCACGCGGCGTCTTCAACAACCAGCGCGCCTTGGCCGCCAGCGCCAGATACGGCACCAGGACGACGAGCAGCACAACCACTGTCAACACTGCCAGAATGCCGTAGTCGGCAACCGTGATGGTGCGCAGATCGACCAGCGTCGGGGTCAGCGCCAGATAGAAGATCATCGTCTTGGGGTTGCCGAGCGTAACCGTCAGTCCGGCCAGGAAACTGCTGAACAGCCCGCCTTTGCCCTTTCGCGCCTCGATGTTTTCCGGCGTGATGCCGCTCGTCCAGAACGTCCAGGCAAGATATGCGAGATAGGCGACGCCGAGCCATTTGATGACCAGGAAGACCGTTCCGAAGGTCTGCGCCACCAGCGCCAGTCCAAGCACGACCGCGGTAAGATAGGTGAGATCGCCGCAGATCAGCCCGAGCGACATGGCAAGCGACGAGCGGAACCCCGAGCCGAGCGCGCGGGCGACAAGTGCTGTGACGCCGGGTCCGGGTATCGCGGCGGCAACAGCCAGAGCGCCAGCATAAGTGACGAAGCCTGCAAGGGTCATGGATCGAACTCGACTATTTAGGGAAGCAGATAATCGCATGCCCGTTCTGCACTGCAAATAGGCCAGAAACCGGCCGCGGCCTATCAATTTATTCGGCCACGGAGGAAGATAAGCAGATGCGCAACGTTGTCTGTCTTAACCGCCGCTGCCGAGATGCCGATGCTTCGCAACAGAGACAATGCCTACGGTCTGATCGCGATCCTTTTCCACTGGACGATCGCAGCACTGTTCGTCGGCCAGATCCTGCTCGGCTTTGCGACGCAGTGGGTGGCGAGCATGGCGCTGCAATTCACGCTGATCCAGTGGCACAAATCCTTCGGCTTCCTCATCCTGGCGCTGGCGGCGCTGCGGCTGTTGTGGGCGCTCGCCAACCGGCGACCGGCGCGGCCAAGAGGTTTCAGCCGAGCCGAATGGCTGGCCGCGAAGCTCGTGCAGACGTCGCTCTATCTGCTGGTGCTTGCCGTGCCCCTGACCGGGTGGGCGCTGGCTTCTACCTCGACGCTTGGAATACCGAGCTTCGCCTTCAATCTGGTCGTGATCCCCCATCTGCCGCTCACGCCCTCCGAAGCGTCGGAGAATTTCTGGCGGGGCGTTCATTGGTGGCTTGCCTATGGCACGGCGGCAATTGCCACCGGCCACATGCTGGCGGCCCTGCGCCATCATTTCTGGCTCGGCGACGGCATTCTGAAACGCATGCTGAAACCGGGCGCAGAAAGCCCACGCCGCGGGACCGTCAAAGGTCAGAAAGTCGCCGGGAGATGACAATGTCGACAGATATCTGGAAATCGCCTCGCAACGCTGTCCTGCGAGCTGGACTAGCCACGATGATGGCCAGCCTAGCCTTCACCGCCCATGCCGATCCGCTGACGGAAGCCGCCGGAAACTACCGCATCGCCCCCTCCTCGCGCATCGCCTTCAGCGTGGCACAGGTCGGCGGAGGCGGCATTGCCGGCGATTTCGGAGAGTTTCGCGGGACGTTCCGCATCGACGGCAAGGATATCGGGCGATCGAAGGTCAATTTCACGCTCGTGCCGGCAAGTGTGCGCACCGGCGAGGCGCGGGTCGAAAACTTCCTGCGCTCCGACGCCGTGTTCGACGTTGCGAATTTCCCGGAGATTTCGTTCCGTTCCACCGGCATCACGCAAACGGGTGCCGACAGCGCGCGCATCGACGGCGTGCTGACGGCGCGCGGCAAGACACGGCCCGCGCAGTTCGACGCCAGCGTCAGCGACCGCACCAAGCGCAATATAACCTTTCGCGTGCAGGGGAAAATCCTGCGCTCGCCCTACGGCATGGATGTCGGCACGCCGATCTATTCCAACGTCGTCAAGTTCGACATGGTGCTGCAGGGAACGCGCTGACTGGCGCAGAAGCTCAGTCTTCTTGTTTGACCATGATCTTGTCCGAAAACCGGTGCCCACTTTTCGCTGGCGCGGTTCTCCGGTTCGGGATCATGGTCAGCTTCCCGCTTCGTAGAGGCCGGCGTCCAGCTTCCTTTCGAGTTCGACGAGATCGGCGGGCAGCGGCATGCCCATGGCACGCAACTCGTTCAGCTTTTCACGAAGACGCTCATGTACCTCATGAGCGTCTTCTGGCTGTTCGACCATTTCCTCGAGCAGAAGGCTTATCTGCGCCTTGAGTTCTTCCAGTGCCATCGGTGCCTCCTGTGATCGGGATCGCAGCCTACACCCGATGGCGCTCAGGCACTATGCTCGCTTTGCAGCCGGTTTGCTGGGACGCCGGCGCTTTTCGGCTGCTTTCGAGCTTGCCAAGGCGCTAGGCTCCACAACCTTGCGATAGAGATGCCAGGTTGCGTGGCCGAATATCGGCATGATTACTGCCAGTCCCGCAAACAGCGGCAGCGAACCGATGACCAGTCCGACGGCCACGATCAGGCCCCAGAACAGCATCGGCAGCGGATTGACGATCAGCGCGCGGGCCGAAGCTTCCATCGCCGCGACAACGCCGACATCGCGGTCGAGCAGCAGCGGGAAGGCAATGACCGTGGTGGCAAGCGCGACGATGGCGAATACCAGCCCGACCAGATTGCCCCAGAGGATCAGCGACCAGCCGCGATCAGTCGTCAGCACGTCCCTGATGAAGGTGCCGATCGACGTCGGCGGCTCGGAACCGAAGGTCATTGCATAGATCGCCTGCGCCACGAGCAGCCAGGCGATGAACAGCGCAAACAGCCAGATGCCGACGGCAATGATCGACGGCAGCGCCGGCGAATGGCGAACATCGAAGGCATGGCGCCATGACGTATCCATGCCGAGTTCGCGGCGGCGGCTTATCTCATAAAGCCCTATAGCGGCGATCGGCCCAAGCAGGGCAAAGCCCGACATCAGCGGAAACAGCAGCGGCAAGGCATTGTTGCCGGAAGTCCAGGTCGCCAGCACGACGCCGACGAGCGGATAAATCACACACAGGAAAACATAGTGGGACGGTTTTTCCCAAAAATCCTCGGCGCCCTGTCTGAGCGACGTGGTGACATCGGAAAAGCTGATCTTGCGCACCGCGACATGATTGTAGGTCTCGCCGGCGCCTGCCATGACATGAAATTGTGCCATTCTCATACCTCCGCTGCTCGAAGTCGCGGTGGTTAGGGAGCCGTCGAAGCATGCCGCTCGACGAGCCGCGACTTGCAGTGACCGGACTATACACAGCCTGAGCCATTTTGTCGCATCACGAAGGCGAAACGACCATCAAGGAGCTTTTACAATCTCGCGTTGCGGAAGCAGCTCAACGCAGCATGCGTGAGATGAGCTGAGCCGTATAATCGACCATCGGCACGATGCGGGCGTAGTTCAGCCGGGTCGGGCCGATGACGCCGAGCGCGCCGACGACGCGGGCGTCCTTGTCGCGGTAGGGCGCGACAACCAGCGAGGAGCCGGAGAGCGAGAACAGCTTGTTTTCCGAACCGATGAAGATGCGCACGCCCGAACCAGCCTCAGCAAGGTCGAGAAGCTGGACCATGCCTTCCTTGGTCTCGAGATCCTCGAAGAGATGGCGGAGCAATTCGATATCTGCCTGTGCAGTCACGTTTTCCAGCAGATTGGCGCGACCGCGCACGATGAGGCGCGCCGGCAGGCCGCTCTCTTCGCCGGCCCATATCGCCAGGCCCTTTTCGACCAGATCCTGCGACAGCGTATCAAGCGCTGCCTTGGTCTCATCCTTCAACCGCGCGATCTCGGTCTTGGCTTCGGCCAGCGTGCGCCCGCCGATATGGGCGTTGAGATAGTTCGAAGCTTCATGAAGCTGCGAGGTGGTGACGCCGGGCGGCAGTTCCACGACGCGGTTCTCGACATCGCCGTTCTGCGAGACCATCACCGCCAGCGCGCGCTGCGGCTCGAGCTGGATGAACTCGATGTGCTTCAGCGGCACCTCGTTCTTGGTGGCCAGCACAAGGCCCGCGCCACGCGACATACCCGACAGCATCTGGCTGGCTTCCGTCAGCATCTGCTCCAGCGTGGCACCGCTGCCGGCGGCCTTGACCTGCGCCTCGATGACCCGGCGTTCCTCGTCCGACAGGTCGCCGAGTTCCATGAAGGCATCTACGAAGAAGCGCAGGCCCTTCTGCGTCGGCAGGCGGCCGGCCGAGATATGCGGCGCATAGACGAGGCCGAGATGCTCCAGGTCGCTCATGACGTTGCGCACGGTCGCCGGCGACAGCGACGAGGGCAGCATCCGCGACAGGCTGCGCGAGCCCACGGGCTCGCCGTCGAGAAGATAGGAATCGACGATGCGACGGAAGATATCGCGCGAACGCATGTCGAGCGATTGCAATGTCGGATCCAGAACCGGTTTCGTCATGGTTTCACCAAACCTCCGGAATCAAGATATAGATGGCTCGCGCCGGAACACAACATGGCCGGTTTTCCTTTGCGCCGGAAACGGCATGGAGCTACAAGCCGCGACGACTTCACCATTTTTCACAGAAAGAACCGCATGCGCCCTTCCAAACGCCAATTCGACGAAATGCGCGCCATCTCCTTCGAGCGCAACGTCTCCAAACATGCGGAAGGCTCGTGCCTGGTTAAATTCGGCGACACCCATGTGCTGTGCACCGCAAGCCTCGAGGAAAAAGTGCCGGGCTGGATGCGCAACACCGGCAAGGGCTGGGTGACGGCCGAATACGGCATGCTGCCGCGCTCGACCGGTGACCGCATGCGCCGCGAAGCCTCCTCTGGCAAGCAGGGTGGCCGCACGCTGGAAATCCAACGCCTGATCGGCCGCTCGCTGCGCGCCGTGGTCGACATGCAGGCGCTTGGCGAAATGCAGATCACGGTCGACTGCGACGTCATCCAGGCCGACGGCGGCACGCGCACTGCCGCCATCACCGGCGGCTGGGTGGCGCTGCATGACTGCCTGCGCTGGATGGAAGCGCGCCAGATGGTGAGCGTGCAGAAGGTGCTGCGCGATCATGTGGCGGCGATCT
>VFQQ010004133.1_pt1 | contig 13131 bp, 11 predicted proteins | sample 3512341 | NCBI WGS metagenome assembly VFQQ01 (sample SAMN10412373, study PRJNA504923) | tailings metagenome | isolation source: Relicate 2 Philex TSF1 revegetated site | place: Philippines: Tuba, Benguet | collected 2017-08-29 | reverse complement strand
TTGTGGCACTGAACAACACCGAAAGCCTGCAACCTTGGCTGGATGCGCTGGTGGCACAGCAAGTGCCGCTTGCAGGTGTGTATAGCTTGCCTATGGTCAGCCAGCTTTTGTTGAGCAAGCTCAAGTTCAAGGCCAATGACATTTTGCTGAGCGAGCAGCTGTCATCTGGCCTGCGTCAAAGCTATCTGCACCAAGGGCGATTGCGGATTAGCCGCTTGGTGCAGATACCCCCCGAGGCTTATCAGAAAATCTCATACTTCCACTTGGTGGAAACAGACAAGGCTAGGTTGTACCTATTAAGCCAGCGCCTGATTGCGCGTGATACAGCCCTCAGGGTCGTGGTGCTCACCCCTGCGCAAGATGCAGAGCAGATCAGTCGCAATATCCAGCAGGAACAGGGCCTGCAATGTGAGCCGATTCATCTGGCACAACTGGCGAAAAATCAGGGATTGCCGCAGGAGTTGGTGCGCCAGTGGCCTGAGCTGGTGCATATGCAGATGCTGGCCCGCGGGCATCGACCAGACAACCTGGCGCCAGAGCCACTGGTCAAGACATACAGGATGGAGCTCCTGCGCAAGGGCTTGGTGCTGTCGGCATTGATCGTGGCAGTGTTGGGCTTGCTCGTCACTTTGCTATACCTAGCGCAATCGCTTGATGAAGTGCAACAGCTGCATGAGCGCGCCATTGAAACGCGTCAACAGGAACAGCGCTATAACGAGATTGCCAATAATTTCCCCGCGACGCCTATCCAGGGCATGGATTTGTCCGTGGCGGCTAATGTGCATGACGCTATCATCAGGCAGGAGGCCAGCCCGGCCAGGATGATGCTGGTATTGAGCCAAGTGATGGACCAGATGAGCAACATCCAATTGAACCGTTTGCGTTGGGTGATGAGTGACGATATTGGTATCAAGGATGAAGACAACGCGAATGCCGCTACGTCGGCAACCCCTGCTAATACGGGTGCGGTGTTGTACCAGATTGGGTTTATGAGCGGTGAAATTCGCGGCTTCAATGGCGATTATCGTGCCGCCTTGGACATGGTCAATCATTTTGCCGAAACACTGAAATTGAATGCTGAAATACAGGAAGTCAATGTGGTGCAGCAACCCGTGAATGTGAGCTCTTACTCCAGTTTGCAGGGCAGTACATCAGATGAGCGCACTGCCCAAAATGAAAAAGCCGTGTTCAAGCTAAAGTTGGTGTTGAAACCCGAGGTCAGGCCATGATCATGAAGCTGAGTCGACAGGATTGGCACAGGCTGGCACTGCCCTTGTTGGCATTGTTGGTCGCCATGGTATTTGCTATCGGCATTGTGACCTATGCGCAGATTTATCGTGAGGAGGTTGGGCAGCGGCTGCAACAGCAGCAAAACCAATTGATGCAGGCGCGCTCGCGCTTATTATCATCAGACCAGGAGCGGGATAACATCATGCGCTACCTGCCTGTGTACCAACGCCTGATCCGCCAAGGATTTATTGGCGAGGAGCGCCGCATTGAGTGGGTCGATGCCCTGCGCAATATCCACCAGTCCGAGCGCTTGTTTGGCATCAAATACAGCATAGGCGCTCAAGCGCCTTATCAACCAGGCTTTATTGGCAATACCGCACCTTTTACCTTGTATCGCTCCATCATGAAGCTGGAGCTGCCCTTGCTGCATGAGGGCGATATGCTCGCGCTGCTAGATGGCCTCAAGCATCAACAGAGCACACCTTTTCTGGTGCGGGATTGCACTATCACCCGTAACGGCATGGTGGCAACGACGACATTAACGCCAGTCGCGACCATGTCATGCGATATTGATTGGCTGACTTTACACGAATCAAGCACAGGAGCCACACCATGATGCGAGTGCTCTTGATGGCCCTGTTATTGGTGACACATGCCAGCATGGCAGCAGAGTCATTGGGGCGTTTGTTCACTACGCCACTTGAGCGAAGCAACCTGGAGAAATTACGCCAGAGCCAACGTGGGCAACTGCTGGAGCAAGCTTCCCAACCTGAGGCAGCAGATAACATGCCAGCCCCGGTGCCATTACCTCCATCAGATTTGAGTGTTCAAGGCTATGTAAAGAGAAGTGATGGTGGCAAGGGCACAGTCTGGATCAATCACCAGCCCCTGCAGGAAGGCAGCAACAATGGCCAGGTACAGGTGGGTACAGTGAATCAACAAGGCGTACCGCTGACTGTGCATGAAAATGGGCAGCATGTGCGTCTCAAGGCAGGGCAAGTATTCAATCCCGAAACCGGACAGATCATCGAGCGTAATGTGCATACAACGCCTGGCGTACCTACCAGCCCGGCTGAGCAAGGCGTGATTCGCTAGGTGTGGGCGTGATGCCGTTTGACAATCACTCTCTTCACCATCGCAGCCAGCAAGGAGCCGCTTTGTTGCTGGCGATATTTATTATTGGTCTGGCAGCAACGGCTTATGTTGTGCATGCCGCTACACAGGCGGCTACCAGGCAAGCGCTGGAGCAACAGGCGGATCAAACATTACGCCATGCCAAGGATGCACTGATTGGCTACACCTTGGGCCGGACCACATCAGGTGAGCGTCCAGGAAATATGCCCAGGCCGGACTATTTTGCCTCTTCTGAAAACCCTGCTAATTATGATGGTCAGGCAGATAGTGGCTGCCTTGATGCCACAAGGGCGAATGGACTGCCATTGAAAAGTGCGGGGGCGAGCATGCGTTGCCTGGGTCGATTGCCTTGGCGGGATATCGGCATGTTGAGTCATACGGCAACCGAACATGACCCGCTGGGTGAGATGCCGTGGTATGCCGTATCGGCAAACTTGGTTGATCCCACCTGTATGTCTGTGATCAACCCGGGCATCTTGCGCATGACTTATCAAGGCTATGTTTGCGAGGGAGCAACCTTGCCGCATCCCTGGCTGACGGTGCGTGACAGCCGCGGTAATATCCTGAGTGATCGCGTGGCGTTTATACTGATTTTACCTGGCAAGCCACAGAGAGATCAGCAGCGTCCAGCAGCAGGTAATCTCGCTGGTGTTTCTCACTACCTTGATACGCTCGTGGTGCCAGAGAGCTGTCTAACGCCTTGTGTACCAGGTACTTATAGCAATGCCGATATGGATAATGACTTTATCCAGCCTGGGCCAGCTCAGTCAGCTAGTGCAAATGACAGGTTGCTGTATGTCACGATTGATCAATTGTTGCCGCTTCTGGAGCGGCGCGTTGCACAGGATGTGAGGCATGCGATTAATTTCCCCAACATTTATGTTGCCTACGGATTCAGGTATCGACCATGGATGGTGCCATTCGATAACCCTGGACTCTGGCCTGATCATTTCAGTTGGACTGGTCTACAGTTTGTAGCAAAAGGACTGATACCATTCAGGGTTTGCACCAGCAATTGTGCTGATCTCAACAAGGTTGTACGACCAAGGGTTGAGGTCAAGCAACAAGTCGTGAATGCCTCTGGCACGTTGGCGGGAGTAGATGTACAACAATATCTTGGGTATTTTGAGAATCTGGATCAATGCACGCCAAAGAGCTTGCCAACATCCAGCAATAACAACCCCAACTTCAAATGCACTGCGACGATTACTACAGGCCTTGCCTCAGGCGTAAGTAGTCGAACCGTGAATATTGACATTATCGGCATGCAAAAACGCGAGCAGTTTGACGATGCAACGGTAAACTCACATGCAAAACGTATTTTTCTCAGCAAACAAGGTAGCTATACCGTGTTGACGGTAGCAGATTACGATGCTGCTGGGACTAAAGTTGGTGACGCTACCTTGGGTACTGTTGCGAGTGCGACGACAGAGTCGATGTTGGTCTATCAGTACTTGTACCCCATCTTGCCACAGTGGTATCTCGATAATCGATGGTATGAATATATGTATGCCGCCTTAGCACCAGCATATGCGCCCGGAGGAAGCATGGATTGTCATCAGGGTTGCTTGAGCGTGATGCAGTCAGGCAATGTGAAGGCCGATCAGTTGGCTGTTGTCGTCATGTCCGCTGGGGTCGCGCTGAACCAAACCTTGTTGCAAAGCGCGCCGGCTTTTTCTGCTAGCAACCCTGCACAGGTGAGAAATAGTGCAGACTTGAGTGATTATTTCGACAGCGAGTTTAATGTGACGGACAATTTATTGTTTGATTATCAATGGCCAGCAACAGCCTCCTTCAATGATCAGGTGGTCTGGTGAATAAGCAATCCAAGGGGTTTAGTTTGGTTGAGATGGCTGTGGTTCTGGTCATTCTCGGGTTTGTTATCAGCGCTTTGTTATTGCCCATGAGCGCGCAACGCGAGATCCGCGCCATTGATGCTAACCGTCAATCTCTGCAGGAAATTCATGATGCTGTCCTGGGATTTACTTTGTTGAACGGCCGATTGCCATGTCCTGCCACTGTCTCTGCCAGCCAGCTTGTTGCTGGTGGTGTTGAGGATTGCTCGGTTACGTCCCTGGGGGCGGAGGGGTTCCTGCCGTGGCGTACATTGAATATTGCATCGACCGATGCCTGGGGAAATGCTTGGCGTTACCGAGTGGATAGAGGGTTCGCTGATACGACAACATTCGGTACCAGAATGCTGGCTGCAGCATCTGCGAGCATATTCAGTGATAATCTCGCGTTGCAGGATGCCAACGGCAACAGCCTGCTGTCGACCATGGCGGGTGCCGAGCGCCCGATAGCCATCATTTATTCCGTGGGTAAAAACCAGGTGGCCGATGGGCAAAATGCCATTGCAGATAATATTTATGAATTGAGCGATTTCTCGCCGGTATACGACGACATGCTCATCTGGATTGCCCGCCCTGCATTGCTTAACCGGCTTGTCGCGGCGGGAAGGGTACCATAATGAACGACAACCAATTACTTCGCTACAGCCGCCATATCCTCCTGCCGCAAATCAGTTATGAAGGGCAGGAGCAGCTCGTTAACAGTCATGCCCTGGTGATAGGGGCAGGTGGCCTGGGCTCACCCGTAGCGCTTTATCTCGCTGCGGGTGGTGTGGGCAAGCTCACGATCTGCGATTTTGATGAGGTGGACCTCACCAATCTGCAACGGCAAATCATTCATACTACGGCTGCTGTGGGACGCAATAAGGCGCAGTCGGCTGCCGATACGATTGCTGGCATTAATCCAGAGGTGGCAGTGAATGCCGTGCAGCAGCGTGTGGATGTCGCCAGCCTGCGTGAATTGGTGCAGGCGGCGGATGTAGTGATTGATTGTACGGATAACTTTACGGTGCGCTACGCGGTCAACCAGGTTTGCGTCGAGTTAGGCAAGCCTTTGGTGTCGGGTGCCGCGATTGGTTTTGAAGGACAGATAACTGTGTTCGATATGCGCCATGACGATAGCCCTTGTTATCACTGCCTGTTTCCCAATCTCGGTGGCGATGAAGGCTTACGCTGTGCCGAGAATGGCGTGTTTGCGCCGTTGGTGGGCATGATAGGTACTACCCAGGCGGCAGAGGCGATGAAGTTGCTGCTGGGGCTGGGCAGGAGCTTGCAGGGCAGGCTGCTGTTGCTGGATACCATCAATATGGAGTGGCGCAGCCTCAAGCTGGCAAAAGACCCGGCCTGCCCGGTTTGCCAGCCCAAATAAGGCGCGTTATTTACTGCTGCCACCTACCAGTGCTTTGACCGCACTGACGACATCTCCCGGCATCACCACAATCTTGCTGTTGTTGGCATTGGACATGCGCTGCAATGCCTGGATGTAACGGTCACCCAACAGGAAGGTGGCCGAGGTGTCGTTTTGTTGTACGGCTTGGGCAATCAGGCGGATAGACTCTGCCGAAGCCTCTGCTGCCACTTTTTGTGCTTCTGCATCTTTTCTCGCGGCTTCCAGGCGTGCCTCGGCATTGAGGATCAGCGATTGCTTGTCGCCTTCGGCGCGTGTCACCACGGCAACGCGTTCGCGCTCGGCTGAGGCTTGCTGCTCCATGGCATTTTGCATATTCGCTGAGGGCTTGATGTCCTGGATTTCAACTGACTTCACTGTCAGGCCCCAATCTGAGGCTTCGTCGGCAATGGCTGTTTTCAATTCGGTCTTGATGCGCTCGCGCGAGGTGAGGGCTTCATTCAAATCCATGCCGCCGATGATGGAGCGCAGGTTGGTTTGCACCATGTTGCGCATGGCTTCGCGAAAATCCTCAATGCCATAGACCGCACGCTCGATATTGGTGACCTTGATGAATGCCAAGGCATTGGCGAGGATGACGGCATTATCCTTGGTGATCACGTCTTGCTCGGGTACGTCGAGAATGATGTCCTTGGTGGTGACTTTGTAGGTCACCTTGCTGAAAATCGGGTTGATGATGTGCAGGCCGGGGGTGATGACGGCGTTGAACTTGCCCAGGCGCTCCACCACCCATTCTTCGCCTTGCGGCACGATGCGTATGCCTTTCCAGGCCAGTACGGCGGCTGCCGCTATCAATACAAATGCAAATTCAAACATGGTCTCTCCTCGGAGTTATTATGGTTGGGTTCTTTTGCTTACGCGCAGGCGGTTGCCTTCCACGGCGACAATCACCGCTTCGTTGCCTGCCTCGATTTCTTCATTGGCGATGGCAATCCACTGGCGACTGCCCAGCACGCCTTGGGCAAACTCGATTTGGCCGTTTTGCCGCGGGCTAACAGCGGCGGTGATGATGCCGATGCGGCCAATTTCATCGCCGCGTGATTGCCCGATATTGGAATCATTGTGTTCGCGGCGGTAGAACTGCTTCCAGATCACGAGCGAGCCGAGGGAAAGCACGGCAAACAGCAGCAATTGCCAAGCAGTCCCTAGGCTGGGCATCAGGTAGGTGAGCAAGGCCAGGCAAAGGGCGGCAATGCCAAACCAGAGGATGTACAGCGTGCCGGTGAGCATTTCCAGTGCGATCAGCGCCAAGCCGAGTATGGCCCATATCCAGAGTGGTTCCAGCATCTTGTGTCGATCCCGTTCAATATTCAGTACGCCATCGTACCAGAACTTTAGGCGCGACTTCTGGTCATGCAGCGGGGGGGAATTTTTCAAGCACGAGGTTGAAGCTTGAGCATTATTTTTTCAACATCAAGGAGGTCGTGATGAAATTTCCCGCATTGGGTTTTCTGTTGACGTTAGCATTTGCACCGGCTGTACATGCCGCCACTACCATCAGTACGTTAGATCAATGGGATGGCGATGTTTCGCCATTCGGTACGCCGGATACTGCAACCTATGGCCAGACGATCACCATTGGCGAACAGGCGCAGGTTCTGGAATCCTTCTCTTTTATCCTCACCGAGCTGAATACACCATTCACTATTGAGGTCGGCACCTGGACCGGCTCGCGGGTCGGAGAAATTCTCTACCAATCCGATCCATTCCGTTTCAGTGCTGCTAGCGAATATACCGAAATCACGGCATATCCTTCGGTGACTTTGAATGCCAATAGTGAATATGTGCTGTATTTCACTACCTCCGGTATTCAGGGCAGCGGTGAAAATACCAATGCATGGGGATTTGCGCCGGATACGGCATATGACGGCGGTACCTTCGTTTACCTAAACAATGGCAACGATCGTAGCCAGTTGACTGGTGCTGCCTGGAATACCACCCTGGGTGGCGACTTGGCGTTTACTGCAACCCTGGCGCCGGTGCCGGAGCCTAGCGCTTATGGCGTCATGCTGCTGGGTCTGGCCCTGGTCGGGTTTGCTGCGCGGCGTAATCGATCAAGCGCATAATCTCCGTTTAACTAACAGCTAGGAAAGAAGGCCAGCATTGCTGGCCTTTTTGTTGGCTAACATTGCGCTCACGAGAAAAGGCAGATTACACTGCCAGCAAAAAAGGGGAGGGAATATGCAGATTTTCTTGCTGGTGGTGCTGGTGGTGGCGGTCGTGTATTTCATCATGGTCTATAACGGCCTGGTGGTTCTCAAGAATAATGTAGAAAAAGCCTGGGCCAATATCGATGTGTTACTCAAGCAGCGTCACGATGAATTGCCCAAGCTGGTAGATACCTGCAAGCAATATATGCAGCATGAGCAGGACACCTTGCAAAAGGTGATTCAGGCTCGCTCGCGTGTTGCCGAAGCACGTGAATTGCATGATGTTGTGGCTTTGGGTGCCGCCGAGAGCGCATTGCGTAGCGGCTTGGGGGCATTGTTTGCCGTGGCGGAATCCTACCCGGAGCTGAAAGCCAATGAGCAGTTCCTGCATTTGCAGGCGCGTATCAGCAGCCTGGAGAACGCGATCGCAGACCGGCGCGAGTTCTATAATGACAGCGTCAATCTGCATAATGTACGTATTGCCCAGTTTCCTGATTTACTGGTCGCCCGCCCGCTGGGCTTCCAGCGCCAGGCCTTATTGCGTTTTGCCAAGAGCGAATTGCAGGACGTGGATATTGCCAAGCGTTTCAACCAATAGCGTACTGCTGTAATTCCTGCTTATGTTGCGGTGCTGGCGCCAGCATTACGTCGATCTGCTGACTTCTGTCAGCCATCTGGCATTGTTGCTGATCGGCATTCAGTTTGGCCGGCCCGATGTGTGGCAATGGTGCCTGGGGCTGGTGGCGTTGGTGAGTGGCTTGGCATGGGTGGCTAATTATCGGCGTGTGCGAGCCATTGCCGATTTACCTACTTCTCGCATCAATTCGGCCGCGCAAGGCTATGTCGAGTTATATGGCCGTGTACTACCTGATCCCGAGCACTTGATCGTCAGCCCATTTTCAGCTTTACGCTGTGTCTGGTATCGCTATAAGGTCTATCGCAAGCATGGTCATCATGGTTGGCGCCTGGAGCATCAAGGCGTGAGCCATGAGACATTCATCATGACGGACGGCAGCGGCCAGTGCTTTGTTGACCCTGATCATGCCGAAGTGATGGGGACAGAGCGCAGAGTGACCTACCAGGCAGATTACAAGCGGGTGGAGGAGATGCTCTTTGGCGGGTCGATTTACGTGTTGGGCGAATTGACGACAGTGGGCGGTGCCAATACGCCACTTAATCCACGCAAGGATGTTTCGGCCCTGCTGGCAGAGTGGAAGCAGGACAAAGCCAATCTATTGCAACGCTTTGACCTGGATGGCAATGGCGAGATCGACCTCAAGGAATGGGAACTGGCGCGCCGCGCTGCTGCTCGTGAGGTAGAGAAACAGCATCGCGAGTGGCGCGCCACGGCGGGAGTGCATGTCATCCGGGCACCTGCGGATGGCCGTATATTCCTGCTTTCCAGCCTTTCTCCACAACGCCTAAGGCAGCAGTACCAATGCTGGAGCTGGGTGCATCTGCTGATATTGATCGTCGCGATAGGTGCATTTTTCTGGGTGGGTGAGCATCCTTGGTAGCAGCCGCAAATAAAAAGCCCTTGCATCGGCAAGGGCTGGTAACGGTATAACGCTGAGTACTGTTAAGACTGCATTGAGCGGCGACGTGTCACAAAACCAATCACGCCCAGCCCAGCCAGCAACATGGCGTAGCTATTAGCTTCTGGCACTGCCGCGATGAAGGCTTGGTTGACAAAGCCAGTAGTGGTGCCCAGGTCAGCATCGGTGAATTTGAATACAAAAAACTTGTTATCACCTGCTTCTGCAATGAAGTCGTTGTCGTTGCCCACATACAGGGTATGGTAGGTCAGGCCATTTTCGATGATGTCTGCACCGAAAGCCATGCCTTCAATCTTGGATGGGATATTGCTGGCCGTGATACCCGCTGCGGTGAAACTGCTCTTCAAATCCAGGAACAGGGTTTTTTGCACAGCATAGGGCAGCAGGTTGGCTTCGCCACTCAGGTTCAAGGTGCTGATGTCGGTAGCGCCTGCCAGGTCAATCTTGTAGATGCGCTTGACGTCAGCCTTTGAGCCATCACCCAGGCCTTTGCCATCGCGCTCCAGTACCAAGAACTCATGGTCATTCACCGCCAGGATTTCACTGCTGTTGTAGGTTTTGTTTTTATCTGTGAGCAGGTTGTCATACACAAACTGCTTGGTGGCACCAGTGGCAGTGTCGATGGTGACGATGCGATTGATACGACCACCGTCGCCACCATCCTGCAGTAGCGGGCCTTGCTCAAAGCCAACCAGTGTTTTGCCATTAGGGGTAATAGCCAGGCCTTCCATACCTTTGTTGGCAAGACGTCCAGCACTGTTGCCGCTGATTTCCAGTGCGCCTTGGCTGCTCAGGTTGTTGGCTGCGAATGCGGAAGGCAGGCTGTAGACATTGGTGCGCTCGCCAGTGGCGCGGTTGAATTGATAGACATAAGGGCCGTATTCATCCGAGATATAAACGCTTTTGCCATCATTGGAAACACGGATGGCTTCAGGGTCTAGCCGTGCATTGTTGCTGTTCAGCGAGTTGCCTGCGGCAAAGTTGTCAGAGCGTCCGCTGAAATAATATTTGCCTGCGGTGTTGATGCTGGGCGTGACAGCGCCATAGTTTAGCGCTGTGCTGCTATAAAGCAGGGTGGTGCTGGTCAAGGTGGGAGTCAGCGAATAATTATAGACGCCGCCTGTCACGGTTGCGCTCAGGTTCAATGTCACCGTGTTGAAGCGAGGGATGTACGAAGTGGTGTTGTCTACTGCGGCATTCCAATTAGTTGCATTCGGGCCACGATCCGGCAAGGCCAGGAAGGTATTGCCGCCAGCCCAGGCCAAGCCTGAACTCATGCCACCTAGAATATTGGCGGCGACACCGCTTTCCAGCGTGCCGGTCAGGCCGGATAAATCCGTACCGGCAATGGAGCCGGTTGCGATAAAAACAGGGGCCGCATGGGCGTTGTGGAAGGCCATTGCCAAGGCCATGGCAATCAGCGAGTGTTTCAATGTCATTGTGAAATCTCCGGTACAGGTGCCTTGTTGGTGGTGCTACTGTCGGCGCTTAATCTAGTGTGTTCCCGTGACAATCCGATGACTGGGCAGCCTATGGTTTTCTTGGGTTTTTTCAGAAATCAAACATGGTCGATATGCTAGAATTGCGCGCTATGAATACAGACGCACAAGCCAACGAGAGCACACTCGCTAAATCCTTTGAACCCAAGCACATAGAAAGCCGCTGGTACCAATTTTGGGAAGACCGTGGTTACTATGCAGCGGGCTTGGATTCCTCTAAACAAGACAACTTCTGCATCCTGTTGCCGCCACCCAATGTGACCGGTACGCTGCACATGGGGCATGGTTTCAACCAGACCATCATGGATGCGTTGACGCGTTATCACCGCATGCGTGGCGACAATACATTGTGGCAGCCGGGCACTGACCATGCCGGGATTGCAACGCAGATTGTCGTTGAGCGCCAACTCGATGCGCAGGGGGTCAGCCGCCACGACCTTGGCCGCGACAAGTTCCTGGAGAAAGTCTGGGAGTGGAAGGAATACTCCGGCGGCAGCATTACCAAGCAAATGCGCCGCTTGGGCACTTCGCCTGATTGGAGTCGTGAGCGCTTCACCATGGATGAGGGATTGTCCAAGACTGTCACTGAGACGTTTGTGCGTCTCTACAATGAGGGCCTGATTTATCGCGGCAAGCGCCTGGTGAACTGGGATCCCAAGTTGCATACCGCTGTTTCCGATCTCGAAGTGATCTCTGAGGAAGAAGACGGTTCCCTTTGGCATATCCGTTATCCATTGGCTGATGGCAATGGCGAACTGACGGTAGCGACGACGCGCCCCGAAACCATGCTGGGCGACGTTGCGGTGATGGTGCATCCCGAGGATGAGCGCTATGCCCACCTGATTGGCAAGCAAGTGAAACTGCCTTTGTGTGACCGTGAAATCCCGGTCATTGCCGATGATTATGTTGACCGTGAGTTTGGCACTGGTGTGGTCAAGGTCACACCTGCGCATGACTTCAATGACTATGCCGTGGGCCAGCGTCATCAACTGCCGATGATCAGTATCCTTACGCTGGATGGCCATATCAACGATGCCGCTCCAGCGCAATATCAGGGCCTGGAGCGTTTTGCTGCGCGTAAGCAAATCGTTGCTGACCTCGAGGCCCAAGGTTTCCTGGTCAAGGTGGATAAGCACAAGCTCAAGGTGCCGCGCGGCGACCGTACCAATGTCGTGATTGAGCCGATGTTGACCGACCAGTGGTTTGTGGCGATGAGCAAGCCGGGCGCGGATGGTCAGAGCATCACCGAAAAAGCACTGGAAGTGGTTGCCAATGGCGAAATCCGCTTCGTGCCGGAAAACTGGGTGAATACCTATAACCAGTGGCTGAATAACATCCAGGATTGGTGTATTTCGCGCCAGTTATGGTGGGGCCACCAGATTCCAGCCTGGTATAGCGACGATGGCAAGGTGTATGTCGCGCATAACGAAACCGAGGCGATCCAACTCGCTGCCAACGATGGTTATCGTGGCAACTTGAAGCGTGACTCCGATGTGCTGGATACTTGGTACTCCGCTGCCTTGTGGCCATTCTCTACATTGGACTGGACCGGTGACGAGGCGCAAGATCAGGCTAACCAGGCGTTGCAGCAGTTCCTGCCATCTTCCGTGTTGGTGACTGGTTTCGACATCATCTTCTTCTGGGTAGCGCGCATGGTGATGATGACCAAGCACATTACCGGCAAGATCCCGTTCAAGGATGTCTATGTTCATGGCCTGATCCGCGATGCGGAAGGCCAGAAAATGTCCAAGTCCAAGGGCAATGTGCTTGACCCGATCGACCTGATTGATGGCATAGGCATTGAAGAGCTGGTGAAGAAGCGCACGACTGGCCTGATGAACCCCAAGCAGGCCGAGCAGATCGAAAAGCGTACACGCAAGGAGTTCCCGGAAGGTATTGCTGCATTTGGTACTGATGCTTTGCGTTTCACCTTTGCTTCGTTGGCTTCACCCGGGCGCGATATCAAGTTTGACTTGCAACGCTGCGAAGGTTACCGCAACTTCTGCAACAAGCTGTGGAATGCTACCCGCTTCGTGTTGATGAACACCGAGGGCAAGGATTGCGGTCTGGAAGATTGCAAGACACAACCTGAAGGCTACCTGGATTTTTCACCAGCGGACCGCTGGATCGTTAGCCTGTTGCAACGTGTTGAGGCGGATATTGAGCGAGGTTTTGCCGAATATCGTTTTGATAATGTCGCGCAAGCCATCTACAAGTTCGTCTGGGATGAATACTGCGACTGGTACCTAGAGCTGGCCAAGGTGCAATTGCAGAATGGCGACGAGGCCCAACAGCGCGCCACGC
>VFQQ010004132.1_pt1 | contig 13134 bp, 9 predicted proteins | sample 3512341 | NCBI WGS metagenome assembly VFQQ01 (sample SAMN10412373, study PRJNA504923) | tailings metagenome | isolation source: Relicate 2 Philex TSF1 revegetated site | place: Philippines: Tuba, Benguet | collected 2017-08-29 | reverse complement strand
TGCCGGTACGGCCCTTGCCGCCGCGGCGCTGCGCCCGGTAGGCCGAGAGCGGCACACGCTTGATATAGCCGCCATGGGTGACGGTCACCACCATGTCTTCGCGGGCAATGAGGTCTTCGTCCTCGAAGTCGCCGGCCGCGTCGTCGATGGTGGTCTTGCGATCGGTGGAATAGGCGTCGCGGATCTCGACCAGTTCCTCGCGGACGATGGTCATCACCCGCTCGCGCGAGCGCAGGATATCGAGATAGTCGGTAATGTCGGCGCCCAGCCCATTCAGCTCGTCGCCGATTTCGTCGCGACCCAGCGCAGTGAGGCGGCTGAGGGTCAGCGCCAAGATGGCGCGGGCCTGCTCGTCGGAGAGACGGAAGGTGCCATCGGCATTGATCTTGTGGCGCGGGTCGTCGATCAGCGCGATCAGCGGCGCCACGTCCTGCGCCGGCCAGTCGCGGCCCATCAGGCGTTCGCGCGCAGTCGCCGGATCGGGCGAGGTGCGGATGAGCGTGATGACGTCGTCGACATTGGCCACCGCAACCGCGAGACCGACCAGGATATGGGCCCGATCGCGGGCCTTGTTGAGCAGGAACCGGGTGCGGCGGGTCACCACTTCCTCGCGGAAGTCGATGAAGGCCGTCAGCATCGATTTGAGGCTCATCAGCTCCGGCTTGCCGCCGTTCAGCGCCACGAAGTTGCAGCCGAACGAATCCTGCAGCTGGGTGAAGCGGTAGAGCTGGTTGAGGACGACGTCACCCACCGCATCGCGCTTGAGCTCGATGACGATGCGCATGCCGTGGCGGTCGGATTCGTCGCGGACGTCGGAAATGCCCTCGATGCGCTTTTCGCGCACCAGCTCGCCGATCTTTTCGATCAGCGTCAGCTTGTTCACCTGATACGGGATCTCGGTGACGATGAGCGCCTCGCGCTCCTTGCGGACTTCCTCGGTGTGGACGCGGCCGCGCACGAGGATCGAGCCCCTGCCCGTCTCATAGGCCTGGCGGATGCCGGAACGGCCCAGAATGATGCCGGCGGTCGGGAAATCCGGACCGGTGATCACCTGCATCAGGTCTTCGGTGGTGACATGCGGGTTCTCCATGGTGAGGAGCACCGCGTCGATCACTTCGCGCAGGTTGTGGGTCGGGATGTTGGTGGCCATGCCCACGGCAATGCCGCCGCCGCCATTGACCAGGAGGTTCGGGAAGCGCGCCGGGAGCACTGTCGGCTCACGCTCGGACGCGTCGTAGTTGTCCTTGAAGTTGACGGTGTCCTTGTCGAGATCTTCGAGCAGCGAGCCCGTGATCTTCTCCATGCGGACTTCGGTGTAGCGCATGGCCGCCGGCATATCGCCGTCGACGGAGCCGAAATTGCCCTGCCCGTCGATCAGCGTCACGCGCAGGGAGAATTCCTGCGCCATGCGGACCAGGGAGAAATACACCGCATCGTTCGAGTGCGGGTGATACTTACCGATCACGTCGCCGACCACGCGGGCCGACTTGCGGTACGGCCGGTTCCACTCGTAGCCCTGCTCGTGCATGGAATAGAGAATGCGCCGATGCACAGGTTTGAGCCCATCGCGCACGTCCGGCAGCGCGCGGCTCACGATCACGCTCATGGCGTAATCGAGGTACGACTTGCGCATCTCGTCGGTAATGGAGATCGGGGCGATGTCGGAGGGCGGCGGCGGCGCGCCGGCCTGGTCTTCGGGCTTGTCTGTCACTGGGCCGTTGTCGCTTTGTGAATCTGCGCGAACATCTAGGCGATTCCTCGGGCGAAGACCAACCACGACTGGCTGGAGAGAGGCGGATGTCCACGGGTTCCGGCGGGATTGGAACGCAAACTGTCTCTATGGCGGCTTTGCGGCGCTTTTGGGCCGCCAAACCGCCGTCTCACGCGGAAGTTTACCTGCGAGGAGTCTAGACGCGCTGACCTCTTGCCCTTAGTAATCCGCGCCTGAATGCGGGGGCCCGCCTTTAAGGGGTAGATTCTATTGGCTGAGAACAACGTGCTGAGCCAGCTGATGGGCTGGATTTTGGGGCGGACTCGCTCGATCGGCTTCGGGCTCGAGTATATCGGTAAAGGCACCCTGCGCTTCCCCAGGATCGTCGCCCTGCTGGTTCTGGCGATGACCATCTTCTGCGCCGCCCAGATTCCTCGCGCCACCGTCGATGGCGACCTGCTGCGCGTTTTCGCCCATTCCGGCGAGGAATACGACGCATACGACAAGCTCTCGACCACCTTCGGCACGTTCGAGAACGACATCTATATCCTGGTCAATTCCCCCGACCTGACCAATCCGGAAACGATCGAGACCATCCGCGCCATGGCGCTCGATCTGACCAACAACGAATACATCACCGGCACCATGTCGGCCTTCACGCTCCGCAAACCGGGGCCGGACGGCACGACGCTGCCGGCCGTGCCCGAGGGCATGCAGACGCCCGAAGAGGTGCGCGCCGCTCTCACCAATCTCTATGAAACCGACCCGATGATGCGCAATCTTATCAACCCGGACCTGTCCGGGGTGGTGATCATCGCGTTCCCGAACCCGGAAATGACCAAGGGCGGCGGCACCAAGGACATGATCGCCAGCCTGCGCGAGACGGTCGGCTTCTGGACCAACGACCAGGTCCAGGCCGAACTGACCGGTCCGCCAATCTGGACCTCGGAGATGCTGAACGCCGCGGTCGACGACCAGATCAAGTTCACCGTCTACGGCTTCTCGCTCGGCGCGCTGATCGCGCTCTTCTCGCTGCGCTCATTCTGGGGCGCCATCATCGTCGCCGCGACGCCGTTCGTCGCTGTGCTCTGGGTGATGGGCATGATCATCGCGGGCTTCGGCTCGTTCTCGTTCCTCACCATCATCGTCACCACGATCGTGCTGGTGATCGCCTTTGCCGAGAGTTTGTTCTTCATCTTCAACTGGTTGGCCTATTGGCGTGAGGGCCTGGACCCCTACAAGGCCGTTGACGAGACGGTGCGCGTGGTCGGTCCGGCCTCAGGCCTGACCATGCTGACGACGCTGGTATCGTTCGCCTCGCTGTCGCTGACGGCCGGCCAGGGCATCCAGGAATTCTCGCTCGCCGGCACCATGGCGTCGCTGATCAACTTCGTCTGCCTGATGACCTTCCTGCCGCTGATGCTCAAGCTCGCGGTCAAGCTGGGCTTCAAGGCGCCCAAGCCGAGCTTTGCCATCACCGCGCCGATCGCACCGGCCTGGTTCCTCGCCAGCCGCTACGGCCGGCCGATCGCCGCGGCGGCGATCGTCATCACCGCCGTGCTGTTCATCCCGTACTTCCTGATCCAGCCGCACTTCTCGTTCGAAGACTTCATGGCCAAGAACTCGACCGCCCTGACGGCGGCCGAGAACATCGACGCCGGCGTCGGCGGCGTGGCGCCGCTCTATGTCAGCGTGCCGCTCAAGCAGGGCATGGCCGATGTCGGCGACGAAGACTTCAAGACCGTGCAGACGGTCCACAACATCGTCGAAAAGTACCTTGGCCAGAACAAGGTGATCTCGGCGGCGGCGTTCTCGCACTACCAGGAGAGCGGCTTTACCCGGGAACAGATCTTCTCGGCGGTAGGCGACCTGCGCAAGCGCTTCGTCACCGATAACGGCAGCGCGGCGCTGGTCACCGGCTTCATGCCGACCATCATCGACTCCGAAGAGCTCGAACGGCTCAAGGAAGGCATTGAGGGCGACATCCGGGCGGCGGGCATCGAAGGCGCCACAGTGGGCGGCTTCCGTGTCATGACCACCTACGCCACCGACACGATCGTGACCGGCCTGCAGCTCGACCTGTCGATCTCGGTGATCGTCAACATCTTCCTGATCGGCTGGGCCTTTATGAGCTGGCGCGTGGCGCTGGCCGCCGCAATTCCCAACCTGTTCCCGGTGCTGGGAACCGAGGCTTGGCTCTATTTCTCGGGCGCCGGGCTACAGCTGACGACTGTTTTGGCGCTGACCATTGCCTTCGGTATCGCGGTCGACGACACCACGCATTTCCTCTCGCACTACCTGCATGCGCGACGAGAGGAAGGCAAAGGACACGCCGACGCCGTGCATCACACGATGCAACGAATTGGCGGCGCGATCATTGCTGCCACGCTCATCCTGTGCTCGGGCACGGCGATCGTCATGTTCTCCGAACTGCCACAGGTTGCCTTATTTGGTACACTATTTGTTTCAACTCTCGCATTTGCAGTGATAGGCGATGTTATCATCCTGCCTGCGTTGCTGATCGCCGGGGGGCGATTCTTTCATCCGCTTGGAGGCGTTAAGAAATGAAGCTTTTCGGACCCCTGTCGCGAACCCTCGCGCTCGCAGGTCTGTTCTCGGTCGCCCTGTTCTCTGCCCCGGCCATGGCGGCCAAGGCTGATGTGGAGCTGCTGCAGTCCTATATCGGCCAGTGGAAAGGGCGCGGCCAGCTGATCGGCGCGGAGTCCGAAACCGTGGTTTGCCGCCTGACCCTGTCGCAGGGCAACCAGGACAAGGTGAACTATGCGGGCCGCTGCTCGCTCGCCGGCACCGCCCTCTCGGTCAACGGCACCCTCGCCTATAACGACGGCGCCAAGCGCTTCGAAGCCGCCATGACCTCCAACGCCACCTTCAACGGCCTTGCCGTCGGCAAGAAGTCGGGCAACGGCGTGGTGTTCAACCTCAAGGAAACCGGTGAAGACGAAGCCGGCAAGCCGATGACCATCTCGGCCCAGATCGCGCTCAACAGCGGCAAGATCAGCGTCGCGTTCAACATCGTCTTCAACGAGACCGGCGATCAGCTCCGCGCCTCGGTGCCCTTCACCAAGTAAGGCCATCGACCGGCATTCGAGTTTCACGGGCGGCCACTGGCCGCCCGTTTCATTTTCGCCGGAGCAATTTGTGATCGGATTGGCATCCGGATTTTTCCTAGCATTGGCGTAAACTTAACCAGCCGTCCCTAGCGTGCATTCAGCCAAGTCTACGGCCGGAGCCCGCCAACTGTACGCCGCCATCAAAGCCCCCTTCGGCAACCGGACCCTGTTGTATATCGCCTGCGTCTTCGCGGCGTTCCTTGGCATGGAGATCTGGCGCGAGTGGAATGCGCGCGAAGCCTCGATCCGGCGCGCCCATACCGAAATGGCAAACCTCGCCAGTTCGCTGCGCCAGCACGCCGACGACACCTTCCAGATCGCCGAAGTGGTGCTCGCCGGCATGGTGCAGCATTTCCGCGTCGAAGGTTTCGACCCGATCGCGATCGCCCGCGCTGCCGCTAGCATGCACGACACGGTGACGCCCGGCACCCGCATCCAGGGCCTCTACATCTTCGACGCCAACGGCAAGTGGGTGGTCAACTCGCTCGGTGTCTATCCCGACGGCGCCAACAATTCCGACCGGGACTATTTCGCTTATCACCGCGACAACGCCGAGCGCGTCACGCATTTCACCTCGTCGGTGCAGAGCCGCATCGGCGACGGTGAACACCTGCTGGTCCTCAGCCGACGGATCGATGGCGCGGGCGGCAGTTTTGCCGGCGTCGCCGCGGTCGCCTTCCGCGCCAAGACTTTCGCCGATTATTACCGGACGTTTGCCGTAGGCGAGGACGGCGCCATCACCCTCCTCAGCCTCAACGGCGAGATCATCTCGCGCATGCCCTATGACGAGCGGGTGCTGGGCACCGATATCAGCGCCTCGCCCTACTATCGCGGCGCAGACCAGCAGAGTCTCGACCGCTTCCGCTTCGTCTCGCCCATCGACAATGTCGAGCGACTGGGCGGCATCTCCGTCAGCGACCGCTATCCCGTCATGGTGCTGGCCTCGCAGTCGGAGCGCGAAGCGACCGCCGAATGGTTGCGCGGCGCCGTACTGCGGGCCGTGGTGGCGGTGGGATTTCTGCTGCTGGCCGGCTTCCTCGGCCTTCGCCTCGCCGACCAGAGTCGCAAGCGTCGGGCTGGCGAAGCCAAGCTTCTCGCCAAGGAAGCCGAGTTCCGCATGCTGGCCGAAAACAGCAACGACCTGGTCGAACGCTTCGACGCCTACGGCATCCGCCAGTACGCGTCGCCGGCCTCGTTCCCTCTGCTTGGCTACAGGCCCGACGAGCTGATCGGCCGGTCCGCTCTGGATCTCGTGGCGCACGAGGACCTGCCGATCGCCCTTGCCGTCACGGAGCGCCTGCGCCGACTCGACAATATCGCCGAGACCGCCGTGCTGCGGCTGAGGCGCAAGGACGGCAATGTCATATGGGTGGAAGCCGCCTTGCGGCTGGTGATCGACGACACCGGCGAACAGGTCGGCGTGATCATCAACACACGCGACGCCACCGCCCGCAAGGAAGAAGAGCTGCGCCTGGCCGCCATGGCCACCAGCGATGGCCTGACCGGGCTGCAGAACCGTCGCGCCTTCGATGATGCGCTGATGCACGAAGTGGCGCGCAGCCGCCGCACGCACACGCCGCTGGCGCTGCTGCTCATCGATGTCGATCGCTTCAAGCTCTATAACGACGAGTACGGCCACCTCGCCGGTGACAGCTGCCTCAAGGCGATCGCCGCCGTCATCCGCATGGCGGCACAACGCGGTGGCGATGTCGCGGCCCGCTATGGCGGCGAAGAACTGGTGCTGCTGCTGCCCGACACCAACGCCTCGGCCGCCGCCTTCATTGCCGGCGAACTCTGCCGCCAGATCCAGGCGCTCTCCATTCCGCACGAGCAGAACGTGCCCTGGAACGTCGCGACCGTGAGCATCGGCGTGTCGTCGATCGAGAACCGCCCCGGCGAACCGCTGCGCGATGGCGCCTGGCTGGTGAGCACCGCCGACATGGCGCTTTACCAGGCCAAGGCCGATGGTCGGAACCGGTCCAGGTCGGCCGCAGCCGAGATTCTCGCCTACGAACGCGACGCCGGCTGACCCGACGACTGCGCCAACAGCGCAACCATTGGTGGGGTCAGCGCCTTTGGCTCTCGATACAATCGGGAGCCCGCCATGACCAACGACGCCGTGTTCGGCATTTCCACCGCCTGGATCATCGCCAATGTCTGGTCGGTACTGGTCGCCGTCGCCGTGCTGGTGGCCGGCTGGATCATCGCCGGACTGCTCTCGCGCTGGACCACCACGCTGATCGCGCAGCGGTTGAGGCAGGACGCGACGGTGGCACCGCTTATCGGGCAGATCGTGCGCTACGCCGTGCTGTTCGTGACCATCATCGTGGTGCTCGGCCAGTTCGGGGTCGAGACGGCGTCGATCCTCGCGGTGCTGGGCGCCGCCGGCCTCGCCATCGCCCTAGCCTTGCAGGGCACGCTTTCCAACATCGCGGCCGGCATCATGCTGGTGTTCCTCCGACCCTTCAATGTCGGCGACTATATCGACGCCGACGGCATTGTCGGCACGGTGGTGGAGGTCGGGCTGTTCGCCACGCAGCTCAAGACGCAGGAAGGCGTCTATCTCTTTGCGCCGAATTCGAAACTCTCGAACGCCAAGATCACCAACTACAGCCGTGAACGCTCGCGCATCGTCGAGCTGAAGTTCAAAGTGCCCCGGTCGGCAAATCTCGAGCAGGTGCGCGCAGCGCTCGGCGAGCGGCTGAAGTCCGAGTTCTCGGAGCCCGGCATGGAGTTCGAAATCTGGACCGACACGATCGAAGACGCATCGATCACGCTGGCGGCCCGGGTCCCGGTGCGCAGCGCCGACTGGTGGCGGGCCCGTTCCGCCTTGCAGGACCGGCTCAAGGCGGCGCTCGACGACGCCGGCAACTTCGCGCCGGCGTCGGCGGAGGCCTGACTAGGATCGTGCCGGAGCGCTCAGCACGCGCAGAATGTCGTACGGACCGCCATGTCTGGCCTTGAGGAAGATGGCGACAGCGACCAGCTGGCCGTTCCGCTCATAGGTGCGGGAAATCCAGCGGCCGCGGCTTTCGGCGCGGTCCTTGCGGCTCCACCCTTCGAAGGCCTTGTCGTAGGCGGCGAGCACCGCATCGGGTGCGATCGCCTCGGTCAGCCAGTAGTCATTGCTGTCGAAGGGGCGACGATCGCGAAACTCGTCATGCCAGGCGAGATAGGCATTGTCATAGGGCACCTCCCACGCGCCATCGCCCGCGAGAGGCTCGGCACCGGCCGGCAGGTCAGGCAGCGCCGGCGGACCGGCCAGGAAGCTGCAGCCGGCCAGAGCCAGCAGCGCCACGGCAAGAGCGAATTGTCTCATTCGATGGGCGCGAACTCGCGCACGGCGTCTTCGACGACCACCTCGGTGCCGCACTGCCAGTCGAGGGCACGGTCGGCCAGCTTCCTGGCCCGCTCGTTGGCCGGCGCGCCATCGGCGGCGGCGACATAGCCCATCACGCAGGCCTCGCCGCTGCCATCGGGTTGGCCGACCTTCGATACCACCAGGATCTGCGTCGCCCACTTGCCGTCCTGGTCGGCGAGGAACCAGCGCTGGATCGCCGCCACCGGCCGCTTGGCCTCGTTCTCGGTGACGAGCCGCCATTCGACCGTGTCGTTGGCGTAATTGAAGGGCGAAAAGCTCGGCATCACGCTGCTCGCGGCAAAACCATAGGTCGCCTGCTCGCGGCCGTCGCCATAGCTGAGGACATAGGGATAATGGCCGTAGCCGGGACAGACGAGGTCGGCCCATTCGCCGTCGCCTTCCGCGGCCCGGGCGATCACGTGGCAGCCGCCATTCTGCTGGTCGACCTTGGTGTAGTCGCTGGTCAGCTGCTGGGCGGCGGCGGGCGTCGCAAGCAGGGCAACGGCGATGGCGGCGACATGTTTCATCCGGGGTCTCCTCGTGACTCGACCGCAAGCTAGCCACTCGACCCTGTCGCAATTGTGAACGCAACCGCCGTCCGCATCCGCCGCGTTTCGGGCTTGAGTAGCGTGCGCGAAGGCGCTAGCCCCGAGAGGTCAATTTCTGGAGGAAAGACGATGCATGTCGTGGTGACCGGCGCGGCGGGAAATCTCGGGACCAAGGCGCGGGCAATGCTCGAACGTGCCGACTGGTGCGAGCGGATCACCGCCATCGACGTGGTCGAAAGCTATGCGACCGGGCCAAAGACCACCGCCGTGGTCGCCGACCTTGCCGACGCGTACGACCCGCGCTGGATCGAGCCGGTGCGCGCCGCCAATGGCGTGGTCCATTATGCTTCCGCCAACCCGGCGCCGACCTCGAGCTGGTCCGAGTCCGCGTCGTCCTTCGACATGACCGCCAACCTGCTCGAGCAGCTCGGTGGCGACGAACCGGCGCGCTTCGTCTTCGCTTCGTCCAACCACGCCATGGGCGGTTACAAGGACGCACCGCTTCCCGCCGACGGCAAGCTGCGCATGGGCAGTCCGCATATTTCGGGCACGCGCTACTGGGACGGCGAGATGTATCGCTGGGGCAGCGCCTACGGCGCCACCAAGGCGCTGGGCGAACGCGTCTGCGCCGCCCGCGCCGCGGCCACCGGCGGTCGTATCACTGCGGTTTCGACCCGCATCGGCTGGTGCCAGACGGGCGAGAACCTCGCCACCACGATCATGCGCTCGGGCGGCGGCGACAACAACGAACCGGATGCATCGATCGTCGAGCGCAACCTGCGCTGGTATCGCAGCATGTGGCTGTCCAACGCCGATCACGACCGGCTGATCGCCGCCGCCCTCACCGCCGACGCCGCGAACTGGCCGGGCCCGCATGTCGTGGTCTCGGGCATGTCGAACAATGAAGGCATGCCGTGGGCGCTGGACGAGGCCAGGCAGTGGATCGGCTACGAGCCGAAGGACGACATCTTTGCCGAACTCCGCCGCGCCGGCCTGATCTAGCCACAGCCGCAAAAACAAAACGGGCTGCCGAAGCAGCCCGTTTGATCTCTTCCGTCGTTCGGGGCGCCTGCCCCCCGCCCTGCCCCCGCTGCGCCTCAGAACGGGATGTCGTCGTCCATGCCGCCGGACTCGAAGGCCGGGGCATTGGCGGACGGACGGCGGCCACCGCCACCACCACCTTCGTTGCGGGCCGGCGGGCCACCGAAACCGCCGCTGCGATCGCCATAGCCGCCACCGGCATTGTCGCCGCCGCCTTCACCGCGCCCGTCGAGCATGGTGAGGTTCGAGTTGAAACCCTGCAGCACGACTTCGGTGGAATACTTGTCCTGGCCGGACTGGTCCTGCCACTTGCGGGTCTGCAACTGGCCTTCGATGTAGACTTTCGAACCCTTGTGCAGGTACTGCTCGGCGACCTTGGCGAGGCCTTCCGAGAAGATCACCACGCGGTGCCACTCGGTGCGTTCCTTGCGCTCGCCCGAATTGCGGTCGCGCCAGCTTTCCGACGTCGCCACCGACAGGTTCACCACCTTGCCACCGCTCGGCAGGTTGCGCACTTCGGGCTCGTTGCCGAGATTACCGACCAGAATGACCTTGTTCACACTGCCTGCCATGGCACTATCCTTTCGAGCACCGCGGGAACTCCCCGCTTCCAATGAGCGTGCACCTTACAGCGGCGCCGACGCCTGAGCATCCCGCGCCACCGCTTATCAACCGCTCAAGTTTGTTCTCCTTATGTTCTGCCTCGTCGGCCATTTGTCAAGGCCACTCACCGCAATGTTCAGGTGGCGAGTGCAGGCAGACGGCAGGTCGCAAACAGCTTGCCGTTCGGATCAATCACTTCGACTTTGATACCGCGCCTCTCGTCCGTAACGACCGTCGACCAGTTCGGCGCGGAAGGCACGAAAGAGCGGCCCTCCATCCAGCCGACAATCAACGGTTTGCTGTCGCGCGGATTGCCGTTGAGCTGTATGCGGCCATTCGGTTGCACGATTGGCGTGATCCGGCCACGGCAACGCGGCGCAACGATCGCCGCGGTTCGCGTACGGTCTGGCTGAAACGCCGAGCCAACCTCAGCAGAGCTCGCCCCTGAACCGCCAGCGAACGTCACGGTAATCGGCTGCCCGGGGTTCTGGGCTTGCAGCACCGAAATGTGGTTCTTGAGGCTGCTAAAGCCCGAAAACGTATAGGACTGGCCAGCGACTGTTACGGTGCCATTCGGGTTACCACCGATGGCGGCAATCGAGTCTGTCGCCGCATCCAGTTCCGCCTGGCTGGACACCTGCATGTCAAACTGTAGCTCGCCGTGGGTGTTGTTGTAGTTTCTGATCTCGCCACCGACTTTGGCACCGTCCTCAAGCACCACCAGCACAGTCCCGGGCAAACCACCGGCGTTGTTCAAGACGAGATCGAACGTGACCTCCCCACCAAGCGTGACCCGTACGTCCCCGCCCTGTCCAGGCTGCGCACCGTAACCTTGGAAGCCGCCCGCTGACTGGACATAGACTTGGCCGGCCTTGCCGGAAAAATCCAGCGAAACGCTTCCGCCGTTACCGGCGATTCCCCCGGTTCCAGTCTGACCATTAAGCGAACCGCCAACTGTCACGACCGACACGGAACCGAACGTACCGCTCACCACGGCATCAATAGTGCCAGTGCTGCCACCGTTTCCTCGCGTACCGGTTGCCGTAGCGCCGCCGTCACCGCCTGAAGCGCCAATCGTGACGTTCCCGGCTTGACCTGTAATTGTTGCAGTAATGGAAGTTGGGCCATCGCCGCCATTTCCGCCGGCACCGCCGCCTGTTGCCGCCCCACCCCAGCCGCCGCCAGCCGTATACGTGAACAGGTCATTCGAAGAGAGCGCCAGATTCACGTCGATGACGACAGCTCCGGTGACGTCGCCACCGTCACCGCCATTCGTGGTGCTGGCGTCCCCGCCGCGGACGAAGGTCTGGTTTGTGCTGGTCAATGTCCCGCTTATGGGCGACGGCGCCGCCTGGTCGCCACCGTCTTGCGTTGAACCCGCAGCACCTGGCGTTCCGGCGCAAGTGGTATCTCCGCCCACTGTGCTGCAGCTGGCAATAGCGGCACTCGGGACAAGGCAGACAACTGCAATCAGAAGAGCGGATACACGGACGAGCTGCACCACAATACTCACCACGATTACATACGCCGCACGTCAGATTAATCACTTGTTAATATAAACATAAAGCCCATGATACTAGGAAGCAATCGGCTTCCGCTTCCGCGCGCGAGCAGTCCGCCCACCAGCTTGACCGAATCTTGCTCGTTCTGCTTATGTTCCATCATACTTCGCGGTCGGATCGTGCCTGCTCACGTGACACGGCCGGGCCGGGCATGCTTAACTTGCATCGTCGGCCCGCGCTCCCCATTTGTGCCTGCGGACCACCCCTTCTGCGAAACCCTGACACGCCTTGGCACATTTCCGGTCGTATACCGGCGCGCCAACCGATGGAACTTCTATGGCCAAAGCCTCTTCGAAAGCCCCCGCCAACCCGCAGCGCGAAATCGTCATCCGCGGCGCCAAGGAACACAATCTCAAGGGCATCGATGTCCGGCTGCCGCGCGACAAGCTGATCGTGATGACCGGGCTTTCGGGCTCGGGCAAGTCGTCGCTGGCGTTCGACACCATCTATGCCGAGGGGCAGCGCCGTTATGTGGAGTCGCTCTCCGCCTATGCCCGCCAGTTCCTCGAAATGATGCAGAAGCCTGATGTCGAGCACATCGAAGGCCTCTCGCCCGCCATTTCCATCGAACAGAAGACCACCAGCCGCAATCCGCGCTCGACCGTCGGTACCGTCACCGAGATCTACGACTATCTGCGCCTGCTTTATGCGCGCGTCGGCATTCCCTATTCGCCGGCCACCGGCCTGCCGATCGAAAGTCAGACCGTGTCGCAAATGGTGGATCGCACCCTGGCGCTGCCTGAGGGGACGCGGCTCTATCTGCTGGCCCCCATCGCGCGCGGCCGCAAGGGCGAGTTCAAGAAGGAACTGGCCGACCTGATGCGCAAGGGCTTCCAGCGCGTCAAGATCGATGGCGAATATCACGAGATCGAAGACGCTCCGGCGCTCGACAAGAAGTACAAGCATGACATTGAGGTGGTGGTCGACCGCCTCGTCGTGTCTCCCGACATTTCCGGTCGCCTCGCCGAAAGCTTCGAAACCGCGCTGAAGCTTGCCGAGGGTATCGCCCTGGTCGAATTTGCCGATGAACAGAACGAGGATGGCACGCCGCGCCAGATCACCTTCTCGGAAAAGTTCGCCTGCCCGGTTTCCGGCTTCACCATTGCCGAAATCGAGCCGCGGCTGTTCTCGTTCAACAATCCGTTCGGCGCCTGCCCGGTCTGCGATGGTCTCGGCA
>VFQQ010004131.1_pt1 | contig 13135 bp, 16 predicted proteins | sample 3512341 | NCBI WGS metagenome assembly VFQQ01 (sample SAMN10412373, study PRJNA504923) | tailings metagenome | isolation source: Relicate 2 Philex TSF1 revegetated site | place: Philippines: Tuba, Benguet | collected 2017-08-29 | reverse complement strand
CGTGTCCGGAGCCACCACTGAGGCTCATACACGCACGGTGATTGTAACAGAGAGAGGTGCAGCGGCAGGCGACGTCCAATGACGCCCTCACGTGACTTTGATGCTGCTTGCAAACTTTATCATGGGGATCTCCTGTCAACACATGCCCATGTTCACCAATTTGATGTCACACAACACGCATGCAATGACAATTAGGATCACACCCTACTTGACACGATTGGAAGTTCGGCGGCAGCCACTCCTTCCTGCCTGTTAGCGGTTGCCCAAGCCGAAGCCGGTGTGTAACTTGCTAGTCTGCAATGTAACCTAACAACTGTTACACTCAATCGTAGCGCAACAAGAGGGAATCGTGTGAGAAACAAGGATGTTGAGAGGGCCGCCAGCATGGCATGCTGTGCTAGGGGGCCGACTGGCAACAGAACGAGTGTAGCACGCTGGCCGGTCTCTGATAGTCAAGTTGGGGATGTCTGTTCAGTTGTGCAAGTTGTGCAAGTGATCAGGTAAGTCGGGAACTGGTTGCTGTGCAGGTCAGAGGCAGTGCATAAGTAGGAGGGGAGCGGGCGGCGGACCGAGATGCCGCACGTCAGATTGATGTGCAGGGTGGCAGGTTGGAATCGAGGTGCATGCAGGTTGATGGTCAGAGGAACGGGTTGAGCAGGTTGCCTGATTGAGACAACGGTGGATTGGTACAGGTTTGCAGATTGAATGCGCTAAGTGGGTTGGGTGAAATGAAGGCAGATTGAAGTGGCAACAACTTACAGCTGGTTGTCTGCTATTTCTGATTCTAAATAAAGACTGCTGTTACAACGAGCGATCTGCCGTAGTTGTTGCCGTTGCTGCTGTTACAACGAGCGTGAATATGGGAGTGTGGTCTCTGACACTGCCTGTGTTGCACGACAATGCATTCTTTGTTCCCAAAGTTTGCAGCGATCCATCATGTTGTTCGCATGTTTCAGTTACAGAACGAAATAAATAGCAAAGGTTGCTCAGTTGACGTGCAATGGTAGTGAGAACGGAGTGAAAATGGTGGGACGCGGCCGCTTAGTTGGGTTGCGTGCAACATGTAAATGGTTGATGCTAGCGAACGCATTCGCAAATAGAGACACACCACTATTCAGGAATGCTCACGCGTTCGGGAAGCATAATGAGGGCGCCAGGTGCAGGTGCGACACAACTGAACGTGCAAGGAAATACTTGCATTCATACGCAACGATGATGGCAGCTATGACGAGGTGCACGCCAGTGCATCGGCTTGCCGGCCAAGGAGGCGCCGCTAGGGTCGCACATGCTGCCCCATGCTCGTTCCTGCCGTGTTGTCCGCATCTTGAGCAACCTGAACAAAGGTGGACAGACAAACACAGCACAGGTGAGCGTCAAGAGTTGGGCAAATGCGGCGCAAGGGAGTTGGAACGTGAGAGGGGGAATGTTCGACGCCTTCTAGACAACGCAACGAGTAGGAGCCCTCGTGCGAAGTGCTGATGGGACGGTTGCTATGGCAGCAAAGCGAAGCCCGGGGGCGGCGGCAGGATCCGCCCCCGGGCATTAGAAGCTGCGATTCGCCAGCCAATGGCAAGGGCGCGCCACAGCGGCGGCGGCGGCGGCGGCCATCCAGTGCATACATGTGCGGGCATGGGCTGCATGCCGGCGCTGCTACGCCTGGCTGTTCCAAAGCGTGCAGGCAGCCCTGGCGGTGAGGGGCCAGGCCGCCTCACGCAGCTGTGCAATGCATGCTAGCCAGCCCAGGCAGCCGGCGGCCTTGCACGCATGCCCCACAGTGCTCGCACCTTGTGACCAGGACGATGCGACGCCCGCAGCCGCCCCACGCTCAGCGCTCCAAGCTCGGCGGCATGGGGCGGCCTGCCGCAGCTCCTGGACGGCTGCCAGTCGACTCGATGGTCTGCGAATGCCGGCATCGGCATGGTTGCCGGCTCTTGAGGGCCGCAAGCTGTGCATGCCGCCCCCTGCATCTCACTTCAACTTGCAAGAGGGGCTGGGGGCAGGCCCAGATCACACTGATCAGTCCCCTGCAATGGTACGCCCTTGATGGAGGCGCAGCTGATTGAGGCCGTGCTCAGCGGCCGCCTGTCCGTGCAGGCGGCCCTGGCCTGGGCCCTGGGGGATGGGGAGGAGCCGCCGCCCATCGAGCTGCGGCTGGGCAGCCCCTGGCGAGCGGGCAGCGGGCCCCGGCCCGCTCTGCGCCCAGCAGACTTTCGGGTGCGCCGCCGCCAACGCCGCCACTCCCGCCTGCTTGCCTGCCTCGCCTGCCTCTCCCAGCCGCGCCAACAGTGCCCCTTCCGCCCCTCTGCCGCACCAGGTGGCGGCACTCAACTATGTGCGGGAGCAGGCAGAGCTTGTGCTTGCCGCTGCGGAGCAGGAGGCGGCCGGCGCCGCCGGCAGCAGCCAGCCCGCAACGCCCACACCAGCGCCGCCGCCGGCCGGCAGGGCAGCAGCTGCGGCAGATGAGGGCGCGCGTGGCCCCCCTCCCGAGGTGCTGCGGGGTGGTGGCGGCAGTGCACAGCCGTCAGTACAACAGCAGGCACAGCAGCGGCGGGCCAGCTGGCCATCTGCTGGCCAGCGGGCACAGCAGCAGCAGCAGCAACCGCCACCCAGGCAGCCAGGTCGGCTCGATGATGACAATTTCCCCACGCTTGCAGCTGCAGCTGCATCTAGCGGGGGCCGGCGGCAGAGCACAGGCCGGGGCAGCCCCTCCAAGCCCCCGCCACCCGCCAGCCAGCCGGCAGCGCGGCAGCAGGTGCGTAGCTATTGCACTGGGGCTACTGTTGCATTGCGCTGCTGTTGCATTGTGTGGCCTTGCCTGGGCTGCCCCTCTGCCCCCGCACGACAGTTGCATGTTGCCACCTCTGCCAAGTGTTGCTTTGCTTGCTGGCCTACATGGATCGCTTACATGGAGCACAGCTGTGTGGCGCCGCTTGCCTGCAGGCTGGGAGGCGGCGCACAATCGTGCCTGCCAAGGTGGACAGCCTCGAAGTGAACCCTGCCTTCCACTTGCCGCCAGCACAGCCAGCGGGCCAGCCGCTGCCACGACCACAGCAACAGCAGCCGCCACAGCGGGAGCCGCAGCAGGAGCAGCAGTCGTCGGTGGCTGAACAGTCACCCACGCAGGCACAGCAGCACGTGCAGCCAAAGGCACAACAGCCACCACAGCAGCAGCAGCAGGCACAGCAGCAGGCACAGCAGCAGCAGCAGCAGGGCCCGCCGCCGTCCCTTTCCGCGGCGGCCTCCCTGCCCACCTCCCCGCCTCAAACTGCGGTGCGCCTGCCGGCCCCAGGCGCGGCGGTGGCAGCCAGCCTGCTGTTGCGAGGCGGCGGCGGTGGAGCGGCGGCAGCAGCAGCAGGGCTGGGCTCTCCCTCTCGAGCAGCCGCTTCTCCCGGAGGCGACGGCTCCACTCCCAAGCGCATCACTCCCATCCGGCTGCTGCAAGCGGCCGAGGTGCAGCCCACATTCTTGTCCTGCCTGCCCGCCACCTCGCCACGCTCGGCACGGCGCGACATGCTGCAGCAGCCCGAGTTTTTGCAGGCCCGCTCCCGCCCGGGCAGCCGCTTGGGTACGCCTCTGGCTGGCTCCAACCTGGCTGGCGCCAGCGCACCCTCGCCTTTCGCCCTGGGAGCTGCGCTTGCCGCTGCAGCAGCAGGCGGTGGCGGCAGTATGAGCAGCGGCGGCGCCCCAGGCAGCGGCAGCGGCGGGCCCAGCAGCAGCAGCCGCAGCCCGCTGCTGTGGTCTGCGGAGGAGCAGCAGACGGTGTGCCAGCAGCTGTCTTTTGATGCACTGGTGTCTCCAGGCAAGCCAGCTGCTGCTGGTGCTGCTGGGATTGCAGCTATCGGCAGCCCCCCGGTCGCCGCCCCTTCAGCCGCTGCTGCTAAGAAGGTTGGCAGCAGCGGTGCAGCGGTGGCATTGGCAGCACATGCAGGGCCAGCTGATGTGGCGCCGCCCCGTATCGGCGCCCAGCAGGCAGCATTGGAGCAGCTCATGCAGCGGCTCGCGCTGGCAGACAGCAGCAGCAGCAGCACCGCACTTAGCAGTAGCAGCGCCATTGGCGGCGGCAGCAGCGCGGCAGGCGCCAGCAGCCGGCAGCAGCGCATTCTAGAGGCAGCTGCGCAGCGCATGGGCGGCCGCCTGGCGCCAGCTGGCGGCTCCACAAGCGGCGGCTTTGATGCTCCCAGCAGTGGCTTTGATGCTCCCAGCGGTGCCTTTGACCAGCCTCGGCTGTCGGCGTCTGCTTTGCGCCGAATCGAGGTTGGTGGCATGCAGGCCGCGAGCTTGCAACCGCCAGCAGCGGGCCAGCAGCCGCAGGTGCCGCATGCTCAGCAGGCGCAACAGCAAGCACAGCAGCAGCAGGGGCACAGTGCAGCGGCAGCCGCTCAGAAGCATGCTGCCGGAGCTGCGCAGGGTCAGCAGCCACTGCAGCAGCAGGCCCAGCCACACGAGCGGCAGGAGCAGCAGCCGCCGGGGCAGCAGCTGCAAGAAGCGCAGCAGGAGGCAGTGCAGCAGGATGGGCCGCAGCTGTGTGCTGAGGGACGGAGGCTTGCGGAGCTGCACGCTGCCCTGCTGCGCTGCTGCAGCGCCATCAGCCTGTCAGGTGCGGGGGCCCATCGCTTTGGTGCAGCGTTTCTGATGTGTCAGCGTACTGACGTGTGAGCTGCATGCAGTCGCGTTGGGTGCATGGCCAGCACCTGCTGCAATCATCCGTATTTGCCGGCGTGCCAGACCCTATGCATGCAGCTGGGTCTGCTGCTCAGCATGCTGGCACCCTATGATGTCACGGTCGCACTGCCCTCTTATTCTAGTACTGATAACTGCACCCTCTGCCTGCAGCCGAATTGGACTTGCTCCTGAACTTGCTGGCGGTGCCCGCCTCCGTTCGCATCGACGCCGCCCTGGTGCCGCTGACCCGCCTGTGGTGCGGCGACCTGGCGCAGCGCTACGCCTGCTGCGTGCTGCAGGGCGCAGGTGCGGTGAAAGCAGGCGGCAGCTGGTCAAATGTCCGGGGCACGGCACTGTCAGGGCAGCATGCCCCAGGCTGCAGGCCAATCTTGCTGCCGCAATTGCTTGGTGTCTTGCAACCCACATTGCATCTGCTTCTGCTCCCTGTCCCACCTCTGGAAACTGTGCTCCGAGCGCATGCATGCTGCAACGCACCAGCCTCACCTCTGCCCAGCTCTGCTCACCCCTGCTGAGCCGCTGCAGGCTCCTTGGTCCGCTGCCCCTGCGCGAAGAGCGCATGCATGCTGCAATGCCCCTCTGCCTAGCTCTGATGCTGGAAGTGCACCACCTGACCCCTGCCCACCCCTGCTGCTGCAGGCTCCTTGGTCTGCGGCCTGGGACCACAGCTGCTGGGTGCTTTGGAGGGGCTGCCACTCGTGCGGACCGCCTTCCCGCAGCTGCATGGAGAGATGCAGGCCGCGCTGCAGCACTTCGCAGCCACACAGCTGCACACAGGTGCGGCGCAGATGGGCTGGCATTGGTTGAATACAAGCCTGGGTTGCTTTGGCAGCGGCCTGCTTGCACAACTCCCCTACCTGCCATCAGCCGGTCACCCTACAGCAAGCGCCAGCTGCCCTGCTCTGGTTTTGCTGCGGCTTGCAGTCTGCTCGTCAAGCACTCAACCCACCTCTGCCCTTGCAGAGAAAGCCTATCGGCAGGTGTGCCCCAGCGGCGGTGGCGGCATTCTGAGCAGCCTGCAGGGCCTCTCAGTGTCCACAAGTGACGGCCGGCGCACGCGCAGCCAGGTTTGTGGGTTTGTGATGGGAAACGCAGGCACAAGGCAGGAAGGGCAGCTAGGGCGGTCTGGTGACTGCATTGCCTAACAGCTGCTGTGCACCTGAGAGCATGCAATTTCAGGCTTGCTGCACGCTGGCTGCATCTGCGAAAAGAGCAGTATCAAATCAAAGCACCGTTCGAATGTATGCTGGTCCTCAGCTCTCTTCAACCGCTTTCCCTGCAGGAGGAGCAGCGGCGTATCAGCAACCGTGAGAACTGCAAAATGAAACTCAGCTGTTGCCTATGCTAACGTAGATGCACTCGTTGCAACCCCGCCTTGCCCACAGGAGGAGCAGCGGCGCATCAGCAACCGGGAGAGCTGTCGAGATGAGTGGTTCAACTTGATGAAGGAGGCAGCGGCGCAGGTGAGCTAGGAGGGTTCCGCTGGCTTCGATTGGCTTGGCATGGCCTGGCAAGTTCAACTTGATGAAGGAGGCGGCGGCGCAGGTGGGTTGTGTGCGGCGCATTTGTTGTGTTCAGGTTTTCAGTGGCTTTGGCATGGCCTGACCAGTGGTTCAACCTGATGAAGGAGGCAGCTGCGCAGGTGGGCTGGATGGTATTTGCTTTATTTGGCAGCTTGGCGGTGGCGTACGGGTGTGGCATGCAGCAACTCGTTGACATTAAAGCTTCTCAGCTGGCTCACCACTCTTGCTCTGCATCCTCCCCTCAACTTTGCCCTACAGACCCACAGCTTTGCCTCCCGGCAGCTGGGCCGCCTAACAGCGGGAGCCTCGGATCGCCTGTCGGACAGCGGACGAACAGCCACCACAGCAGCAGGTGAGCCTACAATTCCCGCTTCCAAGCGAATGGCAAGGCGTCACTGCCGCACCACATGCAACACGCTGCCCCTGACCTGCCGCACACTGGTTGATCATCTGTCTCATTGTCCAACCCCTGTCTTCACTCGCAGGCGGCGACGAGGCCTCGCTGCTGCACCGCATGCAGCACGCCGCCACCGACCTGCTGCGCCGCCTGCGGCCCGACAACTTTGCGGCCTTTGCTGAGCTGTTCACCGCGGCGGTGCTGCAGGTGCGCGCTTCTGTGATGCCTGTTGCTTGTGCGTTGCTTTGCTTGATTAGAGCTGGGAAACGCCGAAGCTGCTGCGATCCTAACTTGCATGCTACGCGCGTTGCCTGCAGGCCGCAGCCACGGGCGAGACCTTGCTAGACGAGGAGCTGTCGTCCCTGGCCCGCAAGAACGTTGGGCGCTTCCACAGCCTGAACCAGCGCCTGCAGGCGCAGGGCGCGGCGGGGCCCAGCAGGTATTGGGGAGCTGCGGCCGGCTGGCTGGTGAGGGTTGCACTGTTGTGCTGCTGATTGGGCATCTACAAGCTATAGCAGTGGTGCGGCTGCTGGGCTTGTGCACGGGATGCTTCCAGCTTGGCTGCAGCCTGGCTGCTCCCAGGCGCCAAACATTGCCTTGCCCTGCCATACCACGTGCAGGGGCGGCGCGGCTCGGCGGCAGTCCAACCAGCCCCTGACAGCTGCCGGCTTTGGGCGCACCAGCAGCAGCAGCGGCAGCGGGGGCACTGCCGGCCTGCAGGGCCGCTGGGGCGGCGCCGGCGGGCGGCAGCAGGCGCCGCAGGCGCCTGCTCGCGGCGCCGGCGGGCGGGGCAGCGGCGGAGCCGGCGGCGGCGCAGCTGCCGGTGCTGATGAGGCGGCAGCAGAGGCGCTGAAGCTAGTGGCGGAGTTCCCTCGGCCGCAGTGGCTGTATGTGCTCTTCCTGGAGGCGGCAGACAGCCACCGGCTGAACTCGCACCTCATGAGGTGCAGTGGCGCTGCTGTGCACGCTGTGTGGGGCGTTCATGGGCGGCCTGCTGCTGTGTGGTGCAAGTCACCTCTTTGTGGAGCTCTGGTACCTGCCACAGCTTAGCACACGTGCGGTATTACCTCGATATACCCATGCAGGTGTATGACCAGTAAGCTGCGCTCACTAACAGCTGGCGAGCATGCAGGCGGCGGGCTCAGGTGCGCCGCGCCTGCTTACTGGCAACGATCAAAGCTCTCGCAACGCTGCGGGCTGTGTTTAGGCCCAACTTGCCTGCACTTGCTGACTTGCTTGCGGCGCCCAGCCTGCGTTGCTGTGCCTCTGTCGGCCCCAGGGCAGCTGCAGTCATAGTGTTTGCCGGCACACCAGCCCTGCTGCAGATCTGCCATGCCACCATGCCGGTCACACCAATCTCACTGCCCAGCTGCCGTGCTCCTATTGGGCCTCCCACTGGTTTGCAGCGAGCGCGTGGCGGCTGTGTCAACGCTGGCCACCTTCCTGTCCTACCTGGCGTTCAGCCGCGGTGGCACATGTGCAGGTGAGGCGGGGATGGGTATGATGTCAGGTGCTGCGCCCGCTGTGCTTTGATGCACGCTGCGCTTGCTGTGGTTTGGTGCATGCTGTTGCCCCACCTGATCAGCCGCATCGTGCCTGAAGCGCCATGCAGCGTGGCAAGTGAGGCGTAGGAACGGCGGCATGCACCACTGGCCAGATACCCACACACTTGTCAAGTGCATCTCTCAATTGGATCTTGCTGCACCTCCCTCAGCAGGGTCCGCCGACGATCCCGACCCGAGCAGCAGCAGCACCAGCAGCAGCGGCGCAGCCTACGATGGTAGCCACCCAGTGGATGCAGCAGCAGCATTAGAAGCGGCGTTGGCAGCCAGCGATGGCGCTGCGCTGGCATGGACGGTACCGTGGGTTCTGCGGTACCTCTGGTTCCTGAAGTGGGATATCGAGGCCGCCCAGGCGCCCTACTTCAGGTGGGGTGGTCGGCATGCTGGCAAAGCTGCAGCACGGTGGCACTCTGGCCTCCGGGCAGCAGCTTGGATGCGGTGTGCAACTTTTCACGTTCGGTGGGCAGACACCCTACTCCATGCACACATACATGAGCGGCTTGGGCTCCTCTATATCGGCCAGCTTGCTCAGTCCCAGCCCTGCCCTGCTCCTGTCCCCACAGGCGCCTGCTGCGCCGCCTGGCCGCGCTGCATGGCGCCGCTGAGCTGCGGCCCGCCCAGCCGCAATTCTGTCTGGCCGCCTTCTGCCTGCGGTCGGTGCTGGACGATTTTGCCGAGCGGATGGGCCCAGATCTGATGCCAACTGCTACATCAGGCAGCAGCGTTGATGTTAGCGCTGCTGCGGCAGGCAGCAGTAGCGCTGGCACTGACAGCAGCACCGTGGCAGCAGCAGGTGCTGCGGATGGCAGCGGGGGCGGGGCAGCCGGCGGGGCAGCCGGCGGCGGCAGCAGCAGTGGAGCGCTGACGGGGTTGGCGACTGTGGATGGTTTGCTGGATTCTCGCTTCCTCCACCTGTGCTGCCCCACACTGGACCATGCTCGCCAGTTATTCTCAGCTGGCAGTGCCGGCGGGGCAGGACCACAGCGTGCAGAGCAGGCCCGCAGGGTCAAGAAGATCCGGCCGACCGCCCCTGCCGGTACCGCTGCTGCGCGCGCTGCGCTGGGTGCGGCGCCGTCCTTGGCAGCGGCGCAGCCGGATGCTGCTCGGGACCTGGTGAAGCTGCAGCTGCAGCGCTCTTTCCTGGAACAGTATTCCACCGACGAGCACAAGGTGAGCAGGGGGTGCAGGGCTTGACCAGCGGGTTATATTAATGGGGGGTGATCAATGGAAGCGTCCCAGAGCAACCGTTGAGCACAAAGTGGGGAGTGTTTGTTTCTCAGCAAGCTTCTGGTCGTATGTTTGTCACATTGCATCTCGCTGTATTGCTTTTGCAACTGCAGGTCAAGTTGCGCGATGTGGTAGACTACGTCTCAGACATCCTTGCCTACAACAGCGCCACATCGGCGGCAGGCGCGCTGCTGCCGGCCGCCGGCGACGCCATCGCTGCGCAGCTGAAAGGTGGGGCATCATGCAGGGATGTGCTGGCTCGGCTGCGGCTTTGCGATGGGGGCTGGTGGTGGTGGTGGTTGGCCGCGCCTGCTGCTCTGCCTCTGGGACTAGCCTATGCGTGCTGTGCGCATGTCAATTAGTTGCATGGGCGTGCAACATGGCGCCGAACCAGTGCGAGCAAGGCTCAGCGCTGGGGTCTCAGCTCTGCCCTCCCCTGTTTTACACTCGCAGAGGCGGCCGCGACAGCGCAAGTGGACTGCCACAAACAGCAGCAGGCTCCGCAGCAGGCGCAGCAGCAGCAGGCGCAGCAGCAGGCGCAGCAGGCGCAGCAGGCAGTAGACCCGTCCACACGGCTCTACTTGGAGGCTGTCAAAGAGCAGCTGATTGCCAAGCACACAACAGAGGTGAGCCGGAGGGCTGGGAAGTGGGGATGCAGTTGGGTGGCTGGCAGCCGACGGCCGCAGCAGTTGGGCAGGCAGTTGTAGTGTGGATGGGAGCGTAGCAGGTGAGTATGCAGGGACCCGCAGCTGAGGCAGTCTACAGATTGACAGGAAGACGCTTTACAGCCATTTTAGCTTCACACGGCGCCGCTGGTGCCCGCTTACACCCTACCAAAACCCTAGCTGTCGATTCCTCCCACATTCATCCATCCCTTCCCCCGCCGACTCGCGCTGCCGCAGGTGCTGCAGCAGGCTCGAGAGGCTGCTGAGCAGCAGATACGCTCGGGTGCGGTGCAGGCCATGGCGGCACTCTCAGCCCCTGAGCTGGGCCCAGCGGTGATTGGCACAGCGGCAGCTGTGGTTGCTGAGGTGGCGTCAGCGGCAGCTGAGCAGCGGCTTAGAGCGCACGTGCCGTCAGCCGTGCGTCGCACTGCCACGGACCAGCTGCAGCAGCTGCTGGCGGCGGCGGCGCGCAAGGGGCAGCAGCAGCAGCGGCAGGCTGGTGCGGGCGGCCCGCTGCATGGAGGGCCAGCAGGCACCTCGGGCGGCGCAGGTGCTGCGAGCCCACTGGCGGCGAACGAGGCCCTGCCTGCTTTGTGAGTGCAGCATGTAGTTTTAATTCGTGACAATGTGATTTCCAATGCTGGCTGATCCTTAGCAGAGATATGGGGCAGGGGCAGTTGCGTTGCCGATTGGCAGCTGGGCAGCGCCGGGACGTGCCGCCTGAAGGAGCACTGCGCAGCGCGACGGCCGCATCCTGTGGCGCTTTCCCCCGTCCCCAATCGTTGCTCCATCACACCTGCAACACGCTATTCATCGATTCCTGCTTGGTAGCCTATGAAACAGCACGTCCTTGCTGCGACTTGGACTTGCGTTCTTGCGGCACCTGGCGATGTCGTGCAGTCTCTAGAGCACGCACAATGCGACGCCGAGATCGACCTCTGCTGCTAGCTGCTCTTCTCGCGCTGTTCGCAGTCGCGGTGTGCGGGGCTCCACCCGCCGACACCGCCGCTGCCCTAGCGGCTGCCCAGGCGAGTCGCGTGATTGCAGGCAGCCGGTAAACGCTGGGTTTGGGGGCGCCCACAGCCGCTGGGCTCTGCGCCGCCGGCGCCGCCGCTCGGGACCGATGCCGCTGCCGCTGCCGCAGCGGCTAATGCAGCCGCCTTGCATTTGGGGCTCCAACCTGCTTGACCCACCATTTGCGCAGGAGAGCGTGAATGCCACCTCCACTGGCCTGCCTGCGGGCGCCAACGATGGCGCTCTTGCGCCCGCAGAGCGGGTGGCGGTGGCGTGGGGCACATATGAGAATGGCACCGCAACTTGCCTGACGTGGGATGCCGCTGCACCCGGCAACTGGGTCAACAACACCGCATCCGGCCCTCATGGTAGGCTTCGCACAGTGCACTGCAATGAAGGGTTGCATCCAGCAGCTGAACGCCCCCCACTGTTTCAGAAATGCATTGCCCTCCCTCCCTGCCGGACGCAGGAGAGCCGCAGGCGCGAGCAATGCCGCCTGATGAAGCAATCAGCGCAGCCACGCAGCAGCTGTGCGGCGCCTCGCCATCCGTCGCTGTGGCTACGCTGACGCAGGCGTTGGGCCAGGGCGGCACCAATGCCAGTGCCGCGCTTATGGCTGTTGCTCTGGGAGAGTGCCCCATCAACCAGACCATGCCCGTCTCGTTGAGCGATTTTGCAAAGGTTCCCGAGCTGCAGAGCCCAGCGACTGTGATGCGGTGAGCTGGCAGGCCTGCGAGAGGATTGGTGCGCGATACAGCTTACGTACCCTGCTGATGTATGCAAGCCTGCGGCCGCACGTGCATGGCGCCCCCTGCCCTGTCCGCCAGCGCTGCTTGCAAGCAGGCATTCGCCCACACGAGCCTGCAACCCACCCGCCTCCTTGCACCTGGCTGCCGCATGTGCTGCCCGTCCCACCTCGATCCTTGAGCATGGAGTCAAGCAATATCGCTGTCTTCCCTGCTGGTTGTGGTGCAGGTACATCGTCGGCTTTGTGGGCGCCTGCACCGACCTGGGCTTTTCGGCGTGCGTCACCGTGGCCGCGCTCAACGGCACCGGCAATGCAACAGTGCTGGTTGACCAAGAGCAGCGCTGGGCGGGGCAGGAGCCCATACGCCCGGCCCCCAGCTGGCCCACAGCCGAGCCGCCTGCCGGCTTCAACTCAACTCGGGAGCAGTGGGCTCTTGGGGTCGAGGCGATGTGCCTGGATTACAACGCAACCACGCAGCAGTGGCAGAATGGCACCCTGTATTGTGAGTTGCGGGGGCAGCATTGAACTGAACTGGGGCCTGCGAGTGGGGCTGTTTAAGCTGGTTGTCTGCATGGCAGCAAGGCCACTGGATGTTAAGAGACCTGGGTACAGCAGCCTGCTTTGCGTGCTGTGCTGCGCCGAGCAGTCACACGAGCTGGCATGGCGCGTTTGTTACTGAGCCGTACGCTTGAGCTCCATCTGTAACTCACGCCCTGACCTGTTGGGTGCCTGTGCTTATTGCGGCGCATTGCAGCGGATCGAGATGTGTGGGACTTTGGTGTGGCTCGCTTGGTTGAGGCAAGTGCTCGCTTTGGCGAGACAGGCTGTGCCGGGTATGCCCGCTGCTGCCGCCACTGTTGCATGCGGCTGCCTTTGCTGCCGCTGCAGCCTGGGTTTTGATGTCGCTTCTGCTCGTGGCTGCTGCCGCTGCCGCTTGTGCTAGCAATTGGCTGATGTTTGCTCGACGTGCTGAACTGTCACCGCATCATTTGCCGCATGCACTCCTTATCCTGGTGCACTGCAACACACCATGCTGCAGGAAAAAGGCGCCGAGATTTGCCGCTTGGGCAGCCAGGCCGTGCCTCTGCTGCTGCAAGCCTTCAGGGCAGGTGGTGCTGAAGCCAAGCTCGCCGTAGCGGGCGTGCAGCAATCTGGACTGTACAACCAGTCCTGCAATGCGATCGCATTCGGCGCCTTTGAGGCTGCTGCCAAGCTCAACGCAAACAGCAGTGTGGCCAACTTGACTGACTACCACCTGTGAGACAGGCTGGCTTTGTTTGGCTCAAACGACAATGCATGCTGCTGAATGGACACTGCCC
>VFQQ010004130.1_pt1 | contig 13136 bp, 22 predicted proteins | sample 3512341 | NCBI WGS metagenome assembly VFQQ01 (sample SAMN10412373, study PRJNA504923) | tailings metagenome | isolation source: Relicate 2 Philex TSF1 revegetated site | place: Philippines: Tuba, Benguet | collected 2017-08-29 | reverse complement strand
GGGGCTGATGAAACACTGTGCTCAGCTGCCTTGTGTGCACATGGCATCCCCCTTGTGCGCATGGCACTCCCTCGTTTGCAACCCACGCTGTTACGAACCGCAACCCAGCCCCCAACCACCCTATGTCTGCCTTCTGTGCAGGGGCCTGTGTGGGCGCAAGCTGGAGGCGGGTTTCAGCGGGCGGCAGGACCTGCTGCTGTTTGGAGAAGCAGCAGATAGGACAGGCGCAGATAAGCTGGCAGAGCGAGACATGTGGATTGGGCTGGACACAGCAGCTGCCGGCGGCGGCGGGGCCACGGCAGATGGGGCAGCTGCAAGCGGCGCGGCGGCGGCAGATGGCGGCAGCAAGACAGCGCAGACATGACCGCTTGAAACCGCTGCTGTTGCTGCCATGCCCTTGCATGCATGTGCAAGGGCTGCTAGACATGTAAGAAGGTGCACCGTCTCCTCACAGCCATCTGTTTGATGTAACATGCTCATTTGTTCATTTCAAACACCAGTTGGAAAATCATCACATAAACTCAGCAAACACATGGCAGGGACAACGAGACGGCATGACAACCGGGCGCCCGTGTTTCAGGGCTGCGCTGCTGTTTACGGCCTAGCTCCAGTTGACGTGCACCACGGTCCACTCGGCCGACGCGCCGCTGGACGCATTGCCCGCCGACGGCCGGGGCAGCCGCCGCACTCGAGCGTGGCGGGGCGCGCCATGCAGGCCGCCGCCGCCAGCCGGCGGCGCAGCCCGCTAGCCAGCCGGCGCAGGCCGCGGCGCAGGGCAGCTAGCGGGGTGGCAGCGGCGCGCAGGGTCGCAGGGGCAGCGGTGGTGTCTGGCTGCTTGGGTGCTGGGGAAGAGTAGGCGGCGGTGCTTGATGCCTCCAGCAGGGCAGGTGGCTGGACCAGCCACAGAGCCTGCGGCACGGTGCGGGGAGGGCAGGGGGCGGGCAGTGAGTGGCAGGTGGGGCTGTGCATTGTGCGGAAGTCAATACAACTGTGCTGCAGTCGTTGCGTTCCCATCAATATGTCATGCGTGGTAAAACCAGAACGCCCATGCAGCAGCCCGGCCCCACACTCACCTCATCGGGGCTCAGCTCCAGATCGAGTGAGAGGCAGGGTGCGGCAGAGGCGGCGATGGCGGTGCATACTTCGGGAGTGGACTCGGACGCCGTGCAGCCTGCCTCGACGCCGTCCTGCTGGCTCGCTGTGTGGCCACAGTCGCTGGCACAGGGCAGCACCGCCGGGATGGACCATGCGTCAGCAGGGGAAGCGGTGGTGGCGGCGGAGGCGGCGGCGGGCTTGGCGGGCCCCAGCGGGCGGGCCTTGGCGCCGTCCTTGGTCATGTGAGGAGCTGAAGGGGCGCCAGGGAGGGGCGGCAGGTGTGGGCAACGCGGATTGGGCGGGCAGGGTTTGGCTTGCCAGCGTGCAAGCGACGCGCACTGCCACTGGTGCATTGAATCGCCTTTGTTACCCTCAAAAATCTGGAGCGAGGTCTGAGACGCGGAGAGGGCCAGCAGGGAGGCCATTTTGGAAAGCTAGCATGCTGCTGAGGTGGCTGTGAGGGCGGTGAGAGGCCGGGAGGAGCTGGGGGGTAACGGTAAGGAGAGCAGGAGTGGCTGTGGGGCGCGGGCAGGGCCCTAGACGCGGCGGCAGCCTGCCGCGCCCGCTGCGCTGCGCCCGCTGTGGTGACGCTGCCTCGGCGCAAATCCAGATCCAAAGCCCTTTGTCATTCATGGCAATGGGTTGCTATGCATGGAGTGATTTCTGATATCTACGGCAGCGCTTGACATGTGTGTCCATGTAGACAGCCGTCCGTGTGCGGCCCACCCGTGCCGACTGAGAAGTTGCTCATCTTGACCTCCCAAACAGCCGTGTGCATGCCTCTCTGCTGTCGCCTGCTCTGCCCCACGCCAGCATTTGGATCTGCTAACACATGCAGGAAGCACTGAACGAGAATAACCAGGGGCATGGCATGGCTGGAAGCCAGAGCGCGGGCAGCAATGCGGACGGACATGCGGTGAGAGGTGGCGGCGGCACAGCAGGGCAGTTGAATGGGCCTGCAGCGAGCGCTGATCGCATCATAGTGCTCATTTAGATTGCACAGCAACACCTGGCGTCAATCAGTGGCTTCTAGACCGTCAACCCGCACCCCTCTCCGTGACTCGAGCCTCTGCAGGCTGCCGCTGCCTCAGGTTGGCACAGGACGCGCAGGGCAGCGCGATGCCAGCCGCACCCGGCTGCCGAGGGCGCACCCTGTCTTCCGCCGACCGCTCCTGCGCTGCCAACACTCCCTCACTGCTGCTGCCGTCCACTGAGCAGGCCCCTACCATGGAGTCGGTGGATGCCCTCTTCGCAGCCTGCCGTGCCGGCGATGTAGCCGCAGTGCAGCGCATTCTGGCGGCCGCACCACAGGCAGCCATGGCAACAGAGTTCGGCGGCCGGCTGCCCCTGCACATGGCAGCATGGCAAGGCAACGCCATGGTGGCGCACTTGCTGCTGGAGGCAGCGCCAGCGGCAGCCATGACAGCAGACTCATGGGCCTTTATGCCCCTGCATCTTGCAGCGCACAGAGGCCATGCAGAAATAGTGCAGCTGCTGCTGGAGGCAGCACCAGCAGCAGTTTTGGCGGTGAGCAAGTATGGCTTTGTGCCCCCGCACTTGGCAGCAACACACGGCCATGAGGCAGTGGTGCGCTTGCTGCTGGGTGTAGCACCGCACGCAGCGATGTCAGCAAGTCGGAATGGGCAGCTTCCCCTCCACATTGCTGCCTCAAGCGGCCATGAACCACTGGTGCGCGTGCTGCTCGAGGCGGCACCGGCCGCCGCCACAGCCCGGACAGCAGCTCCCGCTAACGAGACGCCACTGGAGCTTGCACTGGCCCGTAACCGCGCCTCAGCCTCCCGTGCCCTGCTGGGTGCAGGCCCTCCCCAGTTTGTCTTGGCCGCCCTTGCCGCTCACAACCCTGATCACTCCCTGTTTGTTGACTTCCTGCTGACCCCCGGCCGCCTGCCGCTGGATGCTGCCCACTGGGCATTGGTTCCCGTGCCATGTACTGGCATCGGCAGTGCGCTTCCCACCGCTTTGGCCTGCTCCCCGGCCCAAGCTGCCCAGGTGGTGCGGCGCCTTTCGCCGGCTGATACGGCACGTCTGCGCACTGCCGCCCTGTGCCTGGGCCGCTGCAGCCTGCCGGCCCCTGTGCCTGGCCACATCCTGGCTCGACTGTTCTGCTAACCAGTCCGTCGAGTCCCTCCAAATGTCAGTCTTGACCACTGCCCCACCGTTATTGTAAGCAGGCATGTCTGGTTGAGAACAAGCGCTGCAAGCATGTGCGAGGGCAGCTCATGTGCTGGGGATGGCAGAGCCACTTGTGATGCTTGCATTAGCTGCAAGAGCAGCCCTGGGCATGGTTGTATTGGTGGCTGAAAATGTTGGGCCATGCAAGCCTGTCTTCCACTTGCAGGTTGGGTGGCCGACAGCGTACTTTCCCATCCTGTGCACCTGTCATGGCTTGGTTACAGTTAGCTCTACACCGGCGGGCGAGCGCACTATGCAGCTGCCTTGATGGTGAGATGCAGTGGCAGGACTTCTTGTTGCAGAAGGAAAACGATGGGTGGATTGGATCTGGCAGGGGGAAGAAAGTCTGGTGTGGGGAAAATGGGGCGCTCAATGGTACATCCAAGGCAGTCTCGCACGCTCACACAACGCTCTCTGCAATCTCTCTGGTAAAAAGGCAAGGGGTCCCGCCCGCCGGCAAGCTCAGCCGCCGCCCAATGGGGCAGCAGCAGGCCCGCCGGCAAGCAGGCTGCGAATGAGAGGGCACCGGCTAGTGCTTCACGCCGCCGCCATTGCGCTGCTGCCGGTCCGCCTGCTGCGCCTGCTGCGCGGCCGGCTGCTCCGCCTCGCCCTCGATTTCCTCCACATCTCCCACATACGTTTCGTCCTCTGCCGCCGACAGCCGCTCCTCAATCTGCCGCACCGCCTTGGCAGCAGGGCCCTCCTCCTCCTCAAATTCGCCAGTCGTGGCAAGTGCATCGTCCTCGCCGCCGTCCGCAACCGCATTGGCCGCCGCCGCGCCGGCCGCCGCCGCCGCCGCTCCCACGGCCGCCGCCACCTCCAGCTCACCGCCAAGCGCTGTGGCAGCAGCCACGGCGGCGGCAGCCGCCGGCACCCCGCCCGCCACGGACACTGCGCCGCGGCTGAGGGCTGCCATGGCTGAGGCGGCCTTCTGCCGGTACGCAATCTCGTCGTTCTCAGCCTCTGCCTGCAGCTCCGCATCACGCAGCTGCCGCTTGAGCGCGTCGTACCTGGCGAGGGAAGGGCAGACACAGGGACAGGGGCAGGGTGAGTGGGTGGAAACGCAGCACAGGGGAACGTGCACCCGCAAGCTGGCTGGTACGACTGCCGACTGGTCGCTTTCCCAGCTGCTACATGCAACGCTTGCAAGCAGGTTGCATGTTGCAATTAAGCGGTCCCGCAGCAAGACCAATGCAAGGGCAGAGCTCAATTGCAAGACCAGGTGGCTGCTGCAGTGGTACCCTCGCACTCAGCCCGCCCCACCCCGCCCGCCCCGCCCTCACTTCATCATCAGCTCCTGGCGGCGCGAGGAGAACTGGGAGGGGAAGAAGCCGGGGAAGTAGCGCTGGATGAAGCCGAAGATCAGCACGTGGCCCTGCGGCAGGGGGATGGGAGAGGTAGGAGGGGTGAGAGGGGTGGGTGGGTAGGTTGGATGTGCGCAGCAGGTCGAAGAAAAGAGACAGAGCAGCCGGCCATGCCAGGTACAGCGCACGCAGCCACTCACCACGGGCGTGAGGGGGATGATCAGGATGATGGTGAAGGGCACGAAGCTGAGGATGTCGCGCACGGTGCGCCGCAGCGCCTGCACCTCACGGGGCTTGAGCGTGCCGCCTGCGGAGAGCAGGGAGTAATCAAGGGGTGTTGCTCAGGTTGCTGAGGTAGGATCGGGACAAAGCAGCAGGCCGCGCATAGAGCACAGCGCAGCACATGTTGAGCGCAACATCAGCCAAACGTGAAAGCGGATGCTATGCTGTCAAACAACCACCTGCACAGCGTGCAACACACCCGCCAGCCCGGTGCCTGCCCCCAGCCGGTCCTCACCGCGCACGGCGCGCCAGAACAGCTTGCCGGCGGAGCCAATGTCCTGGAACAGCAGCTTGACGCCGCGCACGCCAAACAGCACGCCGTCCACCACCTTGGTCACGCTCTCGCGCACCTGCAATTGCAGACAGGACAAAAGGCAAAGCAATCAAGAACGAGCAAAGTGCAACAGCATCGAGGAGAGGGAGCGATTCACACGACTGCTGCCTACGTTATGCTGCGCATGCTTGCACAGCAGCCCTGCGCCCCCCAATCAGGGAGCCTGCTGCCGGCTGGCCGCACATCCACAGCAGAGGCCTTGCGCGCCCATTGAGCAGACCAAATACCATGCAGCAGTGCCACGCACCCGCAGCTGCACGATGGCCAGGCTGAAGCCCTGGCCGCCAAACACCTCAGTGTCGCCAATGCCCAGCCGGATGCGCAGGTCCGGGATGTCGGTGGCCAGCTGCAAAGGGACGCAGGCCAGCACAGCAGAAGGGGGGGAACAGGTGAGCACAGTGCAGAGCAGTGGGCAATACTCAGGAGAGTGTGAGCAGCATCGAGGCACGCGGCAGGCGGGGTCACACAGGTCAGAATGACTTGAGAGTTGGAGTTGGCCGGCAAACGCGAGCCATACAGGCAATGCAGTGAGTTGAGCAGCAATGGCGAGCACAACAGTGCAGCAACCCCACCTTAGCCAGCTCAGCGTCATCGATGAACAGCGCCTCCTTGGTGTCCACCGCTGCCGCCATGGCCGTCAACAGCTCGTCCAGCTGGCGGAACTCTGAGCATTTGAATGGGCAAAGCAGCATACCGAGAATGAGTAGGGCAGGCAGGAAGCATGAGCAGGGCAGGTCAGCTGCCCATTCAGCTGGCGGAACTCTGGACGAAGGAAGTGAAGGGGCAGGGGCATGGCAAGGAGAATGAGCAGGCCAATGCAAGGATGAGCAGCCAACGCCAGGAGGGGGCTGGCGCATTGCCACAATCTGCAGGTCGCCAGCCATGAAGCACACCGGCATGGCATTGAGACTGCGCCCAGCAGGCAACAGCCACATGCAGCGCCAGCAGCAGGTTATGCATTTCTCAACAGCCAGCACCCCACCCATGCAGACAGAAACACCACCAGGCGCCGCACCTGCCGCCAGCAGCGCCACCTCCTCGGTGCTGCCGCGCCTGCTCAGCGCCAGCTGCAGGTCGCTGCCCTGCAGACAGGTTGTGCAAGTTGGGGCGGAGTTGGGTCAGCGCAACGCAATCGTGCCACCAACACAATTGTACCCACCAGCCCGCGCAGATGTGGCATTTGATGTCCAGGGCTGCGCAGAGACGTGCACTGCATGAACCGCTCAGCGGACACCAAGCCGTCAGTTTGAGGGTCTTGATAACTGCCACCAGTCCAGCCCTGCCCCGCCCACCAGCCCACCTTGGAGTCGCCCACCACATCACGGGCCTCATCCTCCAGCGCGCCATAAATGTACTCCATCTCCAGCTGCAGCGTGCGCACCTGCAGGCAGCAGGGAAGCGAAAACACAGGATGTGTTGAAGCACACAAGCGGGCGCGCAGTGGGGCAGGGCTTGAGCTCAACCTGAGTAAGAGAGGGCCAGAGGACTAGGCAGCAGCTGCCGGCAACCCTCAGCACAAGCCAGCAGCATCCAAGCACACAACCAGCGGAATGGAGCAAGCAGCAACTTGCGCAACACAGCTGACGGGGAGAACAGCAAAAAGCCAGGCCAAGCCAGTTATTTGAGATTCAGCAAGCGCGCACCGCCAGCGCCTTGGACAGCGCGGCGATGTCGTTGTCCATGTCCCGCAGCTCGCTGGCCATGCGGGCGCGGCCCTGCAGCCCCGCCTTGCGCAGCCGGCTCTCACGCGCCTTGCTTGCATCCTGCACCGGGGAAGCAGCGGCGGCAGGGCAGGCGGCACGCATTCAGCGTGCATGGCAGCAGCAACAGGGCAGGCATCATGCACAATCACATAGCACAATCAGCAAATCAGGAAGTAATGCACGTAGCAAGCCCTGCTATTGCTCCGCCTTGCATTTCATCCCAGCATCCGCACTTCAACGCATACACCTCCCTTCCCACCTGCAGCTGCTTCTCCAGCGCATCCAGTTGCACGTTCAGCTGCTGCAGCGCCTGCTTGCGCTGGTCCTCCGTGCCCACCGGCAGCGGCAGGCCGAAAGGACCGTCCTTGGTGAAGGGCTGGCCGGGCGAGCCGTTCAGGCGGTTCCACAGCCCCTTGGCCCACACCGCGCCTGCGCTCGGGCGGATGAAGGGAGCAGGCAGACGGCGCAACTATCCGGTGCAGCAATGGGCAAGCGACCGTGCCTGTTGCAATCAGGCTGCACCATCGAAACAAGAGCTGTCTGCCGACCACCTCAATGCTACACTGTCCATTCAATCCCACACGCCTCAGCCAGCAGCCCGGCTGCACTCACTGGTCTTGAGGCCCTGCACCACGCCCTCCGGGCTCGTCTCCTTCACCAGCCCCGCCGTGCGCTGCACCGCGGGCTGCAGGCGGCGCGCCACAAACTGCTCTGCCGCCTTCTCCGCCTTGACCAGCCGCTCGCTGATGGTGTTGGGGCTGTAGGGCCCCTCGCCCTCCTGTGTAAAGCCCTCGCGATCGGGGGAGGCATCGCCGCCCGCCGGCACCCAGGGGATTGACAGGCGGTAGCGCGCGTTGCGCGCGTCAATGGCCGCATGCGCTGCCGCCTCGCTGGCAAAGGGCAGCAGCGCCACCTCCTCCTCCGCACGCTGGGACAGCACCTGCGGCAGCGGCGGGGGTGGTGCAGCGCTGGTTGACGCCTGCAGTGTCCAGCTGCCTGGCGGCGGAGCAGCTGGTGCCGCTGCCAAAGCTTGCTTTAGCGCGCAGCCTGCGCTGCTGAACGTCACACCTTCTTGCTGGCTGAAACATACCCTCCAATTGATTCCCGACTGTCCGTCTTCAGCCCCAAAGCCCTGCATCTTCATCCCTTAACACACCCACCTTGAACAGCGAGTTGACGCGGGCCTGTAGCTCGTCGGCCCCCGCCGCCTGCTGCTCCGGGCGGTAGAGCAGCTTGAAGTCGTAGGGGCAGGCCTTGAGGGAGCGCAGCCCCGCCTTGATCTGCTCTGCTGTCAGCTCCATCTCTGCCACCACCTCCACCGCCTCCTCCAGGCGCCGCAGCGCATCGGCTTCGGCAGCGGCGGCGGCAGCGTCGTCCTGGGTGCTGGGTGCTGCCTCGCCTGCTTGGTATACCGGCGACGGCTGCTCCACCAGCACTTCCGCACGCAGCAGGTTACGGTACAGCTTGCGCAGCTGGATGAGCGCCTCCAGCCGCTGCCCACGCTCCTCAAACTTGGCAAGGTCGGCCGCCGCCGCGTGCGCAGCGGCACCGCTGGTGGGTGCTGCGCCGCTGCTGCGCCCGCTGCTGCCTCCCGGCGGCCCGGCGGGCGCTGCTGCAGGCACCGCTTGTTGCTGCTGTGGCTGCGCTGCTGCCATGACCCGGGTGGCGAGGCCCCTGCGGTCGTGAGGAGGTGGCGCAGTGGGTGTGCTTTCAGCGTGCCGGCGATCGGCTGCTGGCCGGCGAGGAGCAGACAACTGCAGACTCGCAAGCACCACGTAGAGCGTGCAGCAGGATGATTTCAAGCAGCAGCAGTGCCCTGCAGTGCCCACCTGCTGCTGCCGGCGCTGGCACTGGCTGCAAGTTCCGGCAGCTCGCCGCCAAACAGGAGTCGTCGACGGCGGCGGGCAGCGGCGGCAGGCGGCGCCAGCCGTGCCTTGGGCGCCGCCTGGCTGGCCTGGCAGGCTCTGCAGAGGTCGGAGAGGCAATGACGGGGGTCAGGCGCGGCACAAGAGGCGGAGCTAGGCGAGCGGGGCGAGCGTTGGAGGCGACACCCAGCCAGCAGGCGCGCTCACCGCTGCTGCCGGGGCAGGCGCGCAGCCATGGGGCTGGCGGCCGCCTGTCTGCAAGTGCTGCTTCGCATAGCTCCGAGCGGGCCCTTCGCGCTGGGTGGCTGGCCCAGTGGTTGATGGCGGTTTGAGCGCTGGCTCCGCAGACTGAAAGGGGCGATTGATCTGTGTGGATGGCGTGCGACACGCAAACAAAGGAGCGGCACTGTCCTCGGCATGGGCGCCGACATGGGCGGGTCGTGTCCTTTGGTGGCTCTGGCAGCGCTCACGGCCCTGATCAGTGCTCGTCGTCACTGGGTTTGCTCCCCGGAAAGCCCAGCTGCCCAGCGGCGCGCCCCCTGAACGGCAGTCTCCCGTGCCGGGCGCTGTGTGCGGTCCTGGCCCGTCATGTCGACGGCCGCGCGCAAGCGCCTCATCCGCGACTTCAAACGTGAGCTGGTCGGCCCTGCAGTGACGGTGCCACACGCTCGTGTCGCCGTGGGGGCGCCTGCCGCGCCAGGGACTCCTGTCGAAGCTGGTGATAACCTTTCATTGCGCCTGGGCCACCGAGCGGGCGCAGCCGTGCCACTGCCCCCCTCACCCGCCACCGCCGCCGCCACTCTTGCAGGGCTGCAACAGGACCCGCCGGAGGGCGTGAATGCCAGCCCGCAAGCCGAGAACATCATGCGGGTGCGCAGTGGTGACATGCGAAAGATTGACATAGCGCATGCAATGCTTTGCCTCTGCACGTGCCGCAAGGGTGCCTGCGACGAGTCCCCAACGTCGCATCGCAACCTGCCTCCTGCCCGCAGTGGAACGCCATCATCTTTGGGCCAGACGGCACGGTGTGGGATGGCGGCGTGTTCAAGCTGTCCATGGAGTTTAGCGAGGTGCGCTCAGCGTTCTGCTCGCTGCTTCTGTCTTGCGTAGGCATGTTGCTGCCCCCAACTCAACCAAGCGCTGGGATTGAGCCGTCTGCAACACAGCAAGAATGCAGCTGCTGCTGGCAGCATGCATTTGGTCCCAGTTGCTGCATGTTGTTGGTGCATGCTGTCGATGGATGTTGGGGGCGTGCACATGCAGAGCCAGAGTCTGCACAGCACCCAGCCGTCCCACCTTGCAGCCAACCAAAGTGCTGCTGTGACCAATGGCATGCCGCAGGACTACCCCAACAAGGCGCCAGTGGTCAAGTTCCGCACCCGCATGTTCCACCCAAACAGTGAGCCGTGGCGGCAGCGGGGGGGAGGGCCGTGAGTTGTGCGCAGCGGCAGCGCTGCTGCTGTTTCCTTCGCCCGCCCTATTGCAGCACACACCGTGCCTGCGTTCCTGTTTGCTGCCGGCCCGACTGCAATCCCATTCCTCTTCTTCTGTTTCACTGCTCTGCAGTCTACGCGGACGGCGGCATTTGCCTGGACATCCTGCAGAACCAGTGGAGCCCCATCTACGATGTGTCGGCCATCCTCACATCCATCCAGGTGCATTGCTGGGGTGTTCACCTAGTATGCAGACACCTGTGAAGGGTTGTGCCCACATCATGCCTGATGCATGGTGGCTGGGCATGTGCCAGCTGCTCCGTCGCCTGCTCTGTCATGTGCCAGCGATCGAGCCAATTTGGTGGGCCCCGCTGCACAACCATTCTGCTAATAATGTAGGGGTGTTGTCAGCGGTCGCCTACGCTACCCCTTTGCTTGCAGTCGCTGCTGTCGGATCCCAACCCCAACTCGCCAGCAAACTCAGAGGTGCGCTTCACTGCACGGCTTGTGTAGCAGCATGCCCAGGCTGCGTTACCAGGCAGCGCTCTCAGCAACTCTGCAAGTCTGGCTTCTGGCGCTTGGGTTTCACTGCTTTCTGGCTTGCCCTTTGAGCCTCTTGGTGCTGCCCTCCCAATGTGCAGGCGGCGCGGCTGTACAACGAGGATAGAAAGGAGTACAACCGGCGGGTGAAGGGGGTGGTGGAGGCCAGCTGGGCGGACGATGGGGAGGACGATGAGGAGGGTGACGAGGACGAAGCGTAGCAGGCACAGCATGTGCAGCATGCGCAGCGGCGCTATGTTGCCCTGCAAGGCCTCCGCTTGGCCTCCACTTGGCCCCCCACCTCGCACCGGTCACTGAAACTCGCCGGCTGCTGCCCCGGCAGCCTCTTGACTGTACCCTTACCCATCCGCAGCACTCTACCCCCTGGCTTTCAGTGTAGCTGTACATTCGATGCAAACCAGCTTGGCCACCAGATTTTACGCTCTCTGTGTGCTGCTCTCTCGCGCTCCCCCTCTCTGCTGTCCCCCTCCATGCGCCCACTGCTTGAACCATCCCCTTATTCTGTGTTGCTGCCAATCACTCGAGCACTGTCGTGTAACATTTGAGCATGTGCATTTATCGGCCTGCCCAGGGGCCAGGTGGCTGTGCAAAGAATTGTTGGGGCCTGTGGTGCCAGGCATGATTTGCAAAAACAAGGGAGCCGGTAGCATAGGCAGGCGTAAGATTGCAAGCATAACAAGGCAAGCAGAGGTACATTATTTGTTGAGAGCAAGGGTTTCTTGGCTCAGCAAGCATGGCACACGCCCACTTCTGATTGATTGGGGGGCATTCACAGCATGCTCAGCGCACAGGGGCGGCCTCACAGTTCGGCCGCCTCATGGCCAACGTTGGCTGGCTATTCGCAGGCTCACACAGCGGCCTCACAGCTCGGCCGCTGCTCACAGCTCTGCGCTGCCATCCGCCAGTGCATCATCATCATCGTCATCATCATCATCCAGTGCGGCATCGCCTAAAGAGCCTGGCACATCTGGCACGTCGTCCAGAGGAGCAGGCACCTCGACCTCCAATGGCTGCAGCAGCGGCAGCGCCAGGTCAGCAGCCGACTCTACAGCGGCAAGCTGCGCTGCGGGGGCCTCTGCAGGCAGCGGCTGGCCGGGCAAGGGCGTCCCAGGCAGCGCCTGCCCAACCAGCAGGGGGGCAGGCAAAATGTGGCTGGGCAGCGGGGCCCCAGCAGCCATGGCAGCCGCTATTGCCGGGTCCAGGACGGCTGCCGGGCTCAGCATCGCCCCCTGCTGCGCCTGCGCTGCACTTGCTGTGCCTGTCGCGCCCTGCTGGGCCTGCTGAGCCTCCAGCTGGTCCAGCTCAGCAGGCTGTGCCGGGCTGCCGGCTGCCTGCGCTGCCGCCGCCATCTGCTCTAACTGCTCTGGGGGCACCACCAGCGGCCCGGCGGCTATTGTGGCCGCAATCTGCTGCTGCATGAGTGCCACCTCAGCAGGCACAGCGGCGCCAGCAGGCACAGCGGCGCCGGCAGGCGACAGCCCGCCCGCCGCAGCCGCTGCTGCTGCCTGGGCATTCATCTGCTCCATTGCTGCCTGAACCTGCTCGGCTGAGACTGCGGGAGAGTCTGCCAGGCCTGCGCCTGCATTGATGGAGCCAGATAGCAGGACAGTCAAACCAAACAGCTAGAAATCCCGGAGTTGCTGCAGCAGCCACTTTAGCCAGCAACCGGCTCAAGATGTGGCAGAACGCAGAACAAGCAAATGACAAGGAACGAGCCTGTTTTTGCAGGCCAGTCAAGCACAGCATGCAAGGCGCAGTGCCCCACAGCGCGGCCCCTCAAACGCTGCACCTGCGCCTGCTGCCGCTGCTGCTGCTGCTGCCGCTGCTGCGGAGCCCATGCCAGCCAGCACTTGGGCCGCAGGGTTCGGCCCGATCACGGCCTTCTTGCTCAGCTGGGCCTCCTTCAGCTCGTGCTGCAGGTTGAGGAGAAGGCAGTTGAGGGATCAGGGTTTGAGGGGGAATACCACCGGTGGCAGGATGGCTGTGTTCCCAATCCAATTGCTGCGTCCCCCATACCTCAGCCTGCCCTCCTTGCACTGCTACCCTTCGCACTCCGCCTGCAACCCCACATGTGATCGCACCTGGTCCCGCAGCTACACACAGTCTCCGACTTCTGCTTGAGCCCCTGACACAAAACCCCATCACCAGCTCCGCTTAACAACTGCCTTTTATGCGACCGCACCTGGTCCAGGCGCCAGACGGTCTCCGACTTCTGCTTGAGCCCGGTGTGCTGGAACACCTTGTCGGCGCTGAGCACCTTGCGCACCTGGATCCTCCACCTGCGAGGGGTGGGAAGGAAAACAGTGGCTTTCAGCGGCTTTGAGCAAATGCAGCACACTACAAGAAGCATGCAGCACGCTGCTACG